>Ga0213838_1000695_pt1 | contig 21224 bp, 17 predicted proteins | sample SWPATP13_FD_160577 | JGI IMG/M metagenome (GOLD analysis project Ga0213838, IMG submission 160577) | Coastal seawater microbial communities from Marineland, Florida, United States - SWPA TP1 #3 | ecosystem: Environmental > Aquatic > Marine > Coastal | place: USA: Florida | collected 2016-08-06 | reverse complement strand
ACCTCGAGGTCGCGGCGGCCGTCCAGGGCGTCTTCCGCGACGAACTGGTGGTGCGCGCCAGCGCCGAACCGCTCGATTCCGTGATCCTCGATTCGGTCGAGTCGGGCCGCATCGAAGAAGTCTTCGTGCGCGACGGCGAGCTCGTGCAAAAAGGGCAGCTGCTATTCCGGATCGCCAACCCGCAGCGCAACCTGGAACTGCTGGCGCGCCAGGCGGAACAGGCGCAGCAGCTCTACAACCTGTCGAACCTGCGGCTGGCCCAGGAGAGCGACCGCAGCACGCGCCGGCGCCGCCTCGACGAACTGGCCTTCCTGCTGGCGCAGGCGCAGAAGCGCCATGCGCGCAATGCGCGCCTGGCGGCGCAAGGGTATATCTCCGCGGTGGCGCTGGAAGAGTCGGGCGACGCGCTGGACAAGGAAACCCGCGCCCTGTCGCTCGAAAAACGCAGCGCGGTGCTCGACGCCCAGGTGCGCGCGCCGGCCCTGGCGCAGCTGGAAAAAGCGATCGGCGGCCTGGACACCGGGCTGCAACTGGTGCAGGCCACGGTCGATGCGCTGGTTGTGCGCGCGCCGGCCGCGGGCCGGCTGACGGACTTCCGGATGCAGGTCGGGCAGTCGATCGCCACCGGCAGGAACGTCGGCCGGATCGACGACCCGGCGCACTTCAAGCTGGCCGCCCGCATCGACGAGTTCTACCTGAACCGGGTGGCGAGCGGACGCGCGGGCAGCGTCGAACACGACGGCCGCCGCTATCCGGTGCGGATCGCCAGCGTCTACCCGCAGATCAAGGAGGGGCGCTTCCTGGCCGAACTGCGCTTCAGCGGCGACCAGCCCGCCGGCCTGCGTCCCGGCCAGAGCCTGGACGCCCAGGTCACGCTGGGCGAACCGGCGCGTGCGCTGCTGCTGCCGGCCGGCGCCTTCATCAACGACAGCGGCGGGGCCTGGGTGTTCGTGCTCGGCCGCGACGGCAGCGAGGCGACGCGGCGCGCTATCCGCACCGGCCGCCGTTCGAACTCCCAGGTCGAGGTGCTGGCCGGCCTGCAGCCGGGCGAACGGGTCATCGTTTCGGGCTATACCGCGTTCGGAAACTCGACCGCGCTCAGCATTTCACAGTAATCTCTCACACCAGCAAAGAAGGAACGGCATGCTCAAACTCTCAGGCGTCAGCAAGACCCACGTGGCGGGCGAAGTCCACACCACGGCACTCGACCGGATCGACCTCGACATCGAGGCAGGCGAATATGTCGCCATCACCGGCCCCTCGGGCTGCGGCAAATCGACCCTGCTTGGGCTGCTGGGCCTGCTCGACGTGCCGAGCAGCGGCGAATACTGGTTCGACGGCGAGAACGTGGCCGGCTGGAGCGAAGCGCAGCTGAACCGGCTGCGGCGCGGGCGCATCGGTTTCATCTTCCAGAGTTTCAACCTGATCGACGAACTGGACGTGTTCGAGAACGTGGAACTGGCGCTGGAGTACACCGGCATGCGGGCCGGCGAACGGCGCGAACGGGTCGGCGCCATGCTGGGCAAACTCGGCGTCGCGCACCGCGCGCGCCACAAACCCTCGCAGCTCTCGGGCGGGCAGCAGCAGCGCGTGGCGATCGCGCGCGCGCTGGTAGCGGGCCCCGCCCTGCTGCTGGCCGATGAACCGACCGGCAACCTCGACACCGCCCACGGCGACGAAGTGATGCGCATGCTGCGCACGATTAACGCCGAAGGCACGACGGTCGTCATGGTCACGCACTCGCCGGCGCACGCGGCGCAGGCATCGCGCACCCTGAATCTCCTCGATGGCCGCATCGTGGTCGACGCGCTGAGGGCGGCATGAGGATCAGAGACTTCCGCATCGGCTGGCGCCAACTGGTGCAGGAGCCGGGCTACTCCGCCGTGACGGTGCTCGGCCTGGCGGTGGCCTGCGCCGCCTGCTTCCTGCTGCTGGGCTTCGTGGCCTACTGCCTGAACTACAACAGGCACGTACCGGACGCGGACCGCGTCCACGTGGTCAAGCAGCGCATCAACTTCTTCCCGCGCCCGGACTGGAATACGCGCGCCACGCTGCCGCTGCGCGACCTGGCCCTCAACAGCGGGATGGTCGAGCAGGCCGCCATCGCCGATCCAATGTTGCAGTCGGTGCGCGTCGGCGAACACCTGCACGAGGCAAAACTGTTCGCGGCCGATCCCGCGCTCGGCCCCATTTTCGGCATCGAGCCGCTCGCGGGGGACCTGCAGGCGGCACTGACCCGGCCCGACGGCATCGCCCTCACGCAGGCCACCGCCCTGCGCCTGTTCGGCACACGCGAGGCCCTGGGCAAGACGGTGCGCATCAGCGACGAGGTGCTGCAGGTGCTGGCCGTGATACCGGATCCGCCCGCCAACGCCACGCATCACTGGGAGGTCCTGACCGGCCCGCTCAGCCGCGCGCGCGCGCCGGAACACCGCACGCTCCATCCTTCCGAACAGGAGCGCGGCCACATCTTCCTGAAACTGCGTCCCGGCGCCGATGTCGCGCGCCTGACGGCGCTGCTGCAGGCGGGGGTGGAGGCACTGCCGATGAACCAGCGGTTTCGCAAGGGTCCGCTGGGACGCTCGATGACCGGTCCCGGGGTCGAGATCCGCCTGGTCGCCATGCAGGACGCTTACTTCGACGCCGACCTTGCCGGCGGGCGCGACGCACGCAACCACGGCCAGCGCGACAGCACCCTGGCGCTGGCCGGCGTCGCCCTCCTGATCCTGGCGCTGGCCATGACCAACTGGATCAACCTGGCCATGGTACGCACCTTGAAGCGCCAGCGCGAGATCGGCATGCGCAAGGTGCTGGGCGCGAGCGCTGCGCGCGTGGCCGGGCAGTTCCTGGCCGAGTCGGTGCTGGTGGCGCTGCTCGCCACCGTGGCCGGCATCGCGATCGCCTGGCTCTTGCTGCCGATCTTCGCCGACCTGGTCAACCGCACGCTCGAAGGCTTCTTCACGCCCGGCCGGCTGGTGCTGGCGCTGGCGCTTGGCGTGGGCGCCGGCCTGGCGGCGGGACTGTATCCGACCTGGACGGCATTGCGGGTGCGCGCCTCGACCGTGCTGGCCGGCCGCGACAGCAGCAGCGAAACTACGGCCAACCTGTGGCTGCGGCGCACGCTGACGGTGCTGCAGTTCGCCACCGCGATGGCGCTAGGCGGGATTACGGTGGCCGTCGGCTGGCAGACCTGGTATGCCACCACCGCCGATCCGGGCTTCCACCCAAGCGGCCTGACGCTGCTGCACATGCCGCTGGCAACGGACGAGCAGGTGCAGGGTTTCGTGCGCGCAGTGGCGCGCGTGCCGGGGATCGCGGGTTCCGCGGTGTCGGGCGAAGCGATCGGACGCGACGCCAACAAAATCATCATCGCCTACAACCTGCGCAAGGGCGGCGGGATCCGCATGGAGTTGAAGCGCGTGTCGCCCGGGTTCTTCGACCTGTACCGGATGCGCCCGGTGGCCGGCCGCCTGTTCAGCGTGGATCGCGACGGGCCCAAGTCGCCGGTGGCCGTGCTGAACCTGGCCGCGGCCCAGGCCCTGGGTTACCGCACCGCCCAGGAAGCCGTCGGCACGATGCCGTTCGCCACGGACGGCGATGGCGGCGAGGCGGTCACCATCGTCGGCGTGGCGCCGGAAGTGCGGCACCAGTCGATGCGCGAGCAAGCCGGTCCGATCATCTATGTGCCGACCGATGTCGACGGCGTCGTCACCGTGCGCACGAACCTGGACCAGCAGGCACTGGCCAGGGCGGTCGCACCGGTCTGGCGCCAGTACTTCCCGAACGGGATCATGTATGCCCAGACAGCAGCCAGCATCTTCGACGAGAGCTACCGGCAAGACCTGCGGATGGTGAAAATCCTCGGCGCCGCCAGCCTGGTCGCGCTGGCGCTGGCCGCCTTCGGCATCTATGTGCTGTCCGCCTACACGGTACAGCGCAGCCGGCGCGAAATCGTGATCCGCAAACTCTATGGCGCCAGCAGCGGCGCCATCGCCCGCCGCCTGGGGCGCGAGTTCGGGTTGACGGTGGCGGTGGCGGCCGTCCTCGGGCTGCCGGTGGCGGCGCTGGCGATCCGTTTTTATCTCGCCGGCTTTGCCGAGCATGCGCCGTTTGGCCAGTGGCCACTGGCCGCGGCCGCGGCGCTGGCGCTGCTCGCGGCGCTGGCGGCGACGGCGCGGCACCTGGCGCTGGCGGTGCGTATGAGTCCGGTGCAAGCCTTGCGGGCCTGATCAGGCCAGTGCGGCGTACCAGTCGGCGTAGGGAGTGTTCTTGACCATGCGCCGGTTGAAGTCGGGCGCGCCGTCATGCCACCAGACAGGGCCGCGCTCGCCGAGCGCGCGCTTGGCCTGGTCGACGGCGGCGCGGGCCTGGCGCTCGGCATCCTCGTCGCCGGCTTTCAGCGCGAGGCCGACCTGGCGGCGCGCGGTCATGAGCTGGTCCACCAGGTTCTGGCGCCTGTCGGGCGCGAGATTCGGATTGCTGGTGCGCCAGAGGCGGCCCTTGACGACGAAGTAGCGGCCGTCGGGGGTGCTGGGGTATTTATCGGTGGAGGGCATTCGATTACTATACCGAACGCCCTGCAGGCCGACGCACGCCTGCCGCCGCCGTGTGACCGCGCCGATCGCTTTTCTTCACCCGAGGAAGTCATTGTATGGATGAGAGTGCAGCTTTTCGAAGCCTCGAGGAATACCTGGCCCGGATCCCGTCCATCGTCGCGCCCTTTGGCCGGGGCTTCAACGACGACGGCCGCTGGTGGATCAAGTTTGGCATCGACATCGATCATCCGCTTGCCTGGCAAGTCGTCCAGGAACTGGGGCACGTGCTCAATTACCTGTCCCTCGACGAACGCCTTCCCACCTCCTTCATGCCCGTGTCGCCGCCGCCCTATATGAATGGCGGACCGAGAGACTATCTGTCTTGGGTAATCGAGTGCGCAGACAAGGAATTCAGGCCAGGGACAGCCGCCCAGTGGCTCGAGGGCCGCCTGCCAAGGCCGGTCGACGAACCGTCGAACTGGGAGATCGACGAATGAGCAGCGCCGGCGCGAACGCTCAAGTCAGGCGCCCCCCGCATGCGCCCCATGTGCGGTCCGTGGGGTGGCCCTCACCCGGCGCTGAAAAACGGCAGCACCCGCGCCAGCAAGGCCGCGGGCGCTTCCTCCGCGATGTAGTGCCCGCAGGGCAGCGCTTCGCCGCGCACATCGTCCGCAACCAGGCGCCATTCCCTCAATGGCTCGAAACAGCGGTGCACCACGCCCTGCTCGCCCCACAGCACGAGCAGCGGCATGGCCAGGCGCGCGCCGTGGTCGCGGTCCTCGCGGTCGTGCTCGAGATCGATGCCGGCCGCGGCGCGGTAATCCTCGCACAGGCCGTGCGCGGCCCCCGGCAGCGCCAGGCAGCGCTGGTATTCGGCCAGCGCCGCCGGATCGAACACGGTCAACCCTCCGCTGCGGCGGCCCATGACATCGACCACATAGGCGGCGGGATCGGCTTCGATCAGGCGCTCGGGCAGCGGCGCCGGCTGGATCAGAAAGAACCAGTGCCAGTATGCGCGCGCGAAGTCTTCATTGGTCTGCGCATACATGGCCAGGGTCGGCGCGATGTCGAGCAGCGCCATCTTGCGTACTGCCTGCGGATGATCGGCCGCCAGCCGGTGCGCTACCCGTGCGCCGCGGTCGTGGGCGAGGACGCCGAAGGTCTCGAAGCCGAGCGTGCGCATCACCGTCAGCGCGTCCAACGCCATGGCGCGCTTGCTGTAGTTCGCATGGTCGGCGTCGCCCGGCGGTTTCGACGAATCGCCATAGCCGCGCAGGTCGATGGCCACGACCGTGAAGCGCTGCGCCAGCGTCGGCGCGACCCGGTGCCAGATCGCGTGGGTTTGCGGGTGGCCATGCAGGAGCAGCAAGGGAGGGCCGGAGCCGCCGACGATCGCGTGAATGCCGATGCCGGGGGCGACCGTGATGTGCCTGGCCTGAAAGCCGGCGAAAAGGGTTGTGGTCGTCATGGGCTGATCCTAACAAGATCTGCGGCGCCGGTAGCCACTTCGACTACCATGCGGAACCTGCACAGCGAAGTCAAGGACAAACAATGAAGTGGATCATCACGAAATACCTGATCACCGCGGCGGTTGTCGTGCTGGTGTCCGAGGCCGCCAAGCGCAGCGACCGCTTCGGCGGCTTCATCGCCGCGCTGCCGATGATCACCCTGCTTACCCTGGTGTGGCTGCACCTGGAACACCAGCCGGCGGCCAAGCTCGCGAACCACGCTTGGTACACCTTCTGGTATGTGGTGCCAACGCTGCCGATGTTCCTCGCCTTTCCCTGGCTGCTCCAGCGCCTCGGATTCTGGCCGACGCTCGGCGCCTGCACGGTGCTGACGGTCGTGTGCTTCGGCCTGTTCGCGCTGGCGCTGAAGCGTTTCGGTATCTCGCTGCTGTAGAGCTGGGGTCAGGTCTGACATTCGGACACGACCTCAACCATACGTTCAAATTACCTATCGACATCGGTGAAATTTGGCCGCGTATGCTGGTGCCGTTGGACAAGGAAGCGTCGACTTGTCGTCAGCGTGCAGTTGTCGCTTTGAAAAGCCAAACAAGGGTTAATGCAGAGGTCGTGTCCGAATGTCAGACCTGACCCCAGCCTTAAATTCCCTGCACACTCAAGGCCCTTACCGCGCCCCTCAACTGCCCCAGCAATTCCGCCCTCCCCGCCTCGTCCAGTTCGGGAAACATCATCCGTTCCACCCCGGCTACCCGCGCATCGCACTCCCCCAGCACCGCCTGCCCCGCCTCGGTCAGGCTGATCTGGATGATGCGCCCGTGCGCCGGATCGGGCGTGCGCGCGATCCAGCCCTTCGCTTCCATCTGCTTGACCATCTCGTTGGCCGATTGCGGCGAAATCATCGTGCGCGTGGCGAGCTGGGCGTTCGACAAGGAGCCGTGGGCGCGGAAGACGGACAGGGCCGTGTATTGCGGCACCGACAGCCCGGCGGGAGCGATCGCGTCGCGCAGGCGCTGGTTCAACACGTGGTCGAGGCGGCCGACCAGGTAGGCCAGGCCCATCGGCTTGCTGGGCGCCGCGGCAGCCGTGCCGGCTGCCGAAAGTTTTTTTGAAGTGGTCATAAAAAAGTGCTTGTCACGCGAATCAGGTGGGACTAGTATAAGTCACATATCAGGTAGCCTGATAACAAACTTCATCCTGAGGAGACATTGTATGTCCAAATACGAAGCGCGCTGGAAGACCGTCAAGGTGGACGTCGAGAACGGTATCGGCTGGATCACCCTGAACCGCCCGGAAAAGCGCAATGCCATGAGCCCGACGCTGAACCGCGAGATGATCGACGTGCTCGAAACGCTCGAGCTCGACGACGAGGCGCAAGTGGTGGTGCTGACCGGCGCCGGCGACGCCTGGACCGCCGGGATGGACCTGAAAGAATACTTCCGCGAGACCGATGGCAAGCCGGAAATCATGCAGGAACGCATGCGCCGCGACTGCTCGCAGTGGCAGTGGAAACTGCTGCGCATGTATAGCAAGGCGACCATCGCCATGGTCAACGGCTGGTGCTTCGGCGGCGCCTTCTCGCCGCTGGTGGCCTGCGACCTGGCGATCGCCGCCGACGAGGCCGTGTTCGGCCTGTCGGAAGTGAACTGGGGCATCCCGCCGGGCAACCTGGTCAGCAAGGCCGTGGCCGACACCATGGGCCATCGCCAGGCGCTGCACTACATCATGACCGGCGACACCTTCACCGGCAAGGAAGCGGCCGCCATGGGCCTGATCAACAAGAGCGTGCCGAAGGCGCAGCTGCGCGACGCCGTCATCGAACTGGCCGGCAAGCTGCTGGAAAAGAACCCGGTCGTGCTGCGCTATGCGAAGATCGGTTTCAAGCGCTGCCGCGAACTGACCTGGGAGCAAGGCGAGGACTACCTGTACGCCAAGACCGACCAGTCGAACCAGCGCGATCCGGAAAAGGGCCGCAAGGAAGGCCTCAAGCAGTTCCTGGACGATAAAACCATCAAGCCGGGCCTGCAGACCTACAAGCGTCCAACATAAGACGCAGGGCACAGCAATCCAATGACAGGCGGCGCTTGAATAACGGGCAGCCGCCTCTTCCAATGCAGTGAGAGGAGACCTCTGATGTTCCAAGCAGATCTGCTGTTGAATGGCCAGGCCAGGGCCGCATCGAACGGCGCCACCTTCGAGCGCCGCAATCCTGCCACCGGCGAGGTGGCCACGCGCGCCGCCGCCGCCACCCTGGACGATGTCGACGCCGCCGTCGCCGCAGCGCAAGCGGCCTTCCCGGCCTGGTCGGCCATGGCGCCCGGCGCGCGCCGTTCGCTGCTGTTGAAAGCGGCCGACAAGATGGAAGCGCTGCGCGGCCAGTTCGTCGAGGCCGCCGTCGCCGAGGCCGGGGGCGCGCCGATGTGGTACCAGTTCAACGTGACGCTGGCGGCCAACATGCTGCGCGAAGCGGCCGCCATGACGACGCAAATTGCGGGCGAAGTCATTCCGTCCGACGTACCCGGATCGCTGGCGATGGGCCTGCGCCAGGCCTGCGGCGTGGTGGTCGGCATCGCGCCGTGGAATGCCCCGATCATCCTGGGCACGCGCGCGGTCGCCATGCCGCTCGCCTGCGGCAATACGGTCATCCTGAAGGCGTCCGAGCTGTGCCCTGCGCTGCACCGCCTGATCGGCCAGGTCTTCGTCGACGCCGGCTTCCCGCAAGGCGTCGTCAACGTCATCACGAATGCACCAGGCGACGCCGCGCAGGTCGTCGAGCGCCTGATCGCCGCGCCTGCGGTGCGCCGTGTGAACTTCACCGGTTCGACCAAGGTCGGGCGCATCATCGCCCAGACGGCGGCCAGATACCTGAAGCCGGTGCTGCTCGAATTGGGGGGCAAGAATCCGGTCGTCGTGCTCGACGACGCCGACCTCGATGCAGCGGTGGAAGCGGCGGCCTTCAGTGCCTTCTTCAACCAGGGCCAGATCTGCATGTCGGCCGACCGCATCCTGGTCGACCGCAAGGTGGCGCCGGCCTTCGTCGAAAAGCTGGCCGCCAAGACCGCGACCCTGAAGGCCGCGCGCAGCGATGCGCCGCTGGCCGGCATGGTCGACCCGAGCGCCGCCAACCGCGTCGAAGCGATGCTGCAGGATGCGCGCGCACGCGGCGCGAAAGTCACCCAGTCGGGCGTCAGCGTGGACGGCAACATCATGCAGCCGGCGATCGTCGACGAGGTCACGCCGGAGATGCTGGTGTACCAGGAAGAGTCCTTCGGCCCGATCGTCTCGGTGCTGCGCTTCGACAGCGACGAGGAAGCGATCCGGATGGCCAACGACAGCGAGTACGGCCTGTCCTCGGCCGTCTTCAGCCGCGACATCGGGCGCGCGATGGCGGTCGCCCAGCGCATCGAATCGGGCATCTGCCACATCAACGGCCCGACCGTGCACGACGAGGCGCAGATGCCCTTCGGCGGCGTGAAAGGCAGCGGCTACGGGCGCTTCGGCGGCAAGGCGGCGATCGCCGAATTCACCGACCTGCGCTGGATCACGGTGCAAACCACGCCGCGCCACTTCCCGATCTGAGCGGAGGCTGTCATGAACCAATCTTCGCTGGCGCCTGCTGGCGGCGCCGACGCGCCCCGGCGCGCGGTCGCCCTCGGCAACCCCGAGGTCGCGGCCTGGCAGGAAGACGGCGTCTGGCATGTCGACGCCGTCACACCGCTGGCGCCCTTCCCGGCGCGCTTCACCGACCGCCTGGTCTCCGGCGCACGCGCCCATCCGGAACGCACCCTGGTCGCGCGCCGCGGCGAGGACGGCGAGTGGATCCGTTTGTCGTATGCCGACGTGCTGCAAAGCGCGCGCCGCATCGGCCAGGCCCTGTTGGATCGCGGCTTGTCGAGCGAGCGTCCGCTCGTCATCCTGTCCGGGAACGACCTGGAGCACTTCCAGCTCGCGCTCGGCGCCATGTATGCGGGCATTCCGTATGCGCCGCTCTCGCCCGCCTATTCGCTGGTGGCGACCGATCCGGCCAAGCTGCGCGACCTGATCGAGCAGTTGACGCCGGGCGCGCTGTTCGCGAGCGACGGAACGGTCTTCGCACGCGCCATCGAGGCCGTGCTGCCGGAGGATGCGGAGCTGATCCTGGCGCGCGGCGAGGTGCCCGGCCGCGCCGCGACCAGCTTCGCAGCGCTGCTGGCGACGCAAGCGTCCAGCATCGACGCGCGCAACGCGGAGATCGGGCCGGCGACAATCGCCAAGTTCCTCTTCACCTCGGGCTCGACCAAGAAGCCGAAGGCGGTGATCACGACCCACCAGATGTTGTGCTCGAACCAGCAGATGCTGCTGCAGACCTTCCCCTTCTTCGGCGATGAGCCCCCGGTACTGCTCGACTGGCTGCCGTGGAACCATACCTTCGGGGGCAGCCACAACGTCGGGATCGTCCTGTACAACGGCGGCACGCTCTACCTGGACGACGGCCGCCCGACGCCGCGCGAGTTCGCCACCACGCTGAACAACCTGCGCGACATCGCCCCGACCGTCTACTTCAACATCCCGGTCGCCTGGGAGATGCTGGCCGAGGCGCTGGAGACGGACGACCGGCTGGCGCGCACCTTCTACTCGCGCGTCAAACTGTTCTTTTGCGCCGGCGCCGGGCTGTCGCAGGCGGCCTGGGAGCACCTGGATGCGGTCGCGCTGCGCCGCTGCGGCGAATCGATCCGCATCATGACGGGCCTGGGCATGACGGAGACCTCGCCCTCGTGCACCTTCGGCACCGGGCCCATCAGCCGCGCCGGTTATGTCGGGGTGCCCGCGCCGGGCTGCAAAGTGAAGCTGGTGCCGATCGGCGGCAAGCGCGAAGCGCGCTTCCACGGCCCGCACGTCACACCCGGCTACTGGCGCGCGCCCCACCTCACCAGCGCCGCCTTCGACGCCGACGGCTATTACTGCACCGGCGACGCGCTGCGCTTCGTCGACGAAGCGCACCCGGAATGGGGCTTCATGTTCGACGGCCGCATCGCCGAAGACTTCAAGCTCAGCTCGGGCACGTTTGTCAGCGTCGGCCCGCTGCGCGCACGCGTCATCAGCCAGGGCGCGCCGTATGTGCAGGATGCGGTGGTGACGGGCCTGGACCGGCATGCGATCGGTTTGCTGGTGTTCCCGCGGCTGGACAACTGCCTGGCGCTCTCCGGCCTGGCGCCGGGGACGGCGGCGGCCGAGGTACTCGCCAGCGCCCCGGTGCGCGACTTTTTCCAGGCGCTGCTCGCCACCCTGAACGAGAACGCCAGCGGTTCCTCGACCCGGGTCGAACGCATGCTGCTGCTGGCCGAGCCGCCGTCGATCGACGCGCGCGAGCAGACCGACAAGGGTTCGATCAACCAGGCCGCCGTGCTGACGCGGCGCGCGGCCCTGGTCGATGCGATGTACGACGGACTGGCATCACAAACGATACTTGCGCAATAAACGATATAAAACAACGACAAGGAGACAGCATGAAACTCAAGACCCTGGCCTGCATGACCCTGGCAATCCTGCCCTTCGCCGGCACCAGTGCCTACGCGCAGGACGGCGACACCATCAAGATCGGCGTCATCGCCGCCCTGACCGGCCCTTTCGTGAACATCGGCAAGCCCTTCGAGGACGGCATCAAGACCTTCATGAAGCTTAACGGCGACAAGGTGGCCGGCAAGAAGATCGAAATCATCTACCGCGACGACGGCGGCAGCAACGTCGAGCTGTCCAAGCGCGCGGCGCAGGAGCTGGTCGGGCGCGAGAAGGTCAGCTTCCTGGTCGGCTTTTCGCTGACGCCGAGCGCGCTGGCCGTGGCGCCGGTGGCCACGCAAGGCAAGGTGCCGATGATCGTCATGAACGCGGTCACGACCGGCATCACGGCCAAGTCGCCCTACATGCTGCGCACCTCGATGACGATGCAGCAGATGACGGAACCCTTCGGCACCTGGACCGCGCAGAACAAGATCGGCCGGGTGTATTCGCTGGTCTCGGACTACAGCACCGGTCATGACGCCGAAAAGCTGTTCGCCAAGGGCTTCACCGAAGGCGGCGGCAAGATCGTGGGTTCTTCTCGCACGCCGCTGGCGAACCCCGACTATTCGCCGTTCGTCCAGCGCGTGAAGGATGAAAAGCCGGATGCCCTGTTCTTCTTCGCGCCCGGCGTGGAGGACGGCATCGGCCTCCTGAAAGCCTACAGCGACAAGGGCCTCGACAAGGCCGGCATCAAGTTCCTCGGCGTGGGCGACATGACGAGCGACTCGCCCACCCTGGAAGCGCTGGGCGAACGCGCACTGGGCGCGGTGACGGTGCTGAACTACTCGACGGCGCTCGACAACGACGCCAACCGGGTCTTCCTGAAGGCCTATGCGGACGCCAACCCGGGCGGCAAGCCGCCTACTTTCGTGACCGTCGCCGCGTACGACACGATGGGCATGGTCTACGAGACCATCAAGCGCCTGAACGGCAAGGTCAATGGCGACGCGGCCGTCAAGACCCTCTCCGGCATGAAGTGGAACAGCCCGCGCGGCCCGATCAGCATCGATCCGAAGACGCGCGACATCGTGCAGAACATGTACATCCGCGAAGTCAAGCGCGTCAACGGCAAGCTGGTCAACCAGCCGATCAGTACCCTCAAGGACGTGATGCCGGACTAAGTCCGCCGTCAGTCTCCCGCTGCGGCTGCCTGGCCGCGGCGGGTCTTCATCATCCCATCGTTTCGACTTGATCTGTTTTCCTACAGAGGAGACCTTACGCATGAACGCTTTGTCATTGAGTACCGCGGCGGCGCTTGCCGCCTTCGCCCTGGCCGGCTGCAGCGACAACGACGCCCCCCTGGTCACGCCCACCGTCCCGCCCGTGGCGCAAGCGCCGCAACTGCCGCAACTGGCCCCTGCCGTCGGCGCCGCGCTCGGCCCCTGCGCGGAACTGGCGAGCCGCATCAGCTATCCCGGCACGGTGATCACGAGCGCAGCGCCGGTCGCGGCGGGCGCCCTGGGCATCGCCGGCAAGCCGGTCGGCCAGCACTGCCTGGTGACGGGCCAGCTCGGGCGCCGTACCAGCCCGGTCGACGGCGCGGCCTACGCGATCGGCTTCGAGATGCGCCTGCCGGCCGCCTGGAACGGGCGCTTCTTCTACCAGGCCAATGGCGGCGTCGACGGCAGCGTCGTCGCCGCGACCGGCCCGGTGGGCGGCGGCGGTCCGCTCGAGAATGCGCTCAACCTCGGCTTCGCCGTGATCAGTTCGGACGCCGGCCACCAGGCGCCGACGCCCTTCTTCGGCATCGATCCGCAAGCCCGCCTCGACTACGGCTACCAGGCCGTCGGCAAGCTCACGCCGATGGCGAAGGCCATCATCCAGGCCGCCTACGGCAAGGGCCCGGACCGCTCCTACATCGGCGGCTGTTCGAACGGCGGGCGCCACGCGATGGTGGCAGCGGCGCGCTACGCCGACCAGTACGACGGCGTCCTGGTCGGCAATCCGGGCTACCGGCTGCCGCTGGCCGCCCTGGCCAATGTCGCGGGCGGCAAGACCTATGCTTCGCTCGCCACCACCCCGGGCGACCTCGGTAGCGGCTTCACGCTGGCCGAGCGCGCGCTGGTCTCGAACGCGGTGCTGGGCAAGTGCGACGCGCTCGACGGCGCCGCCGACGGCCTCGTGCAGGATACCCTCGCCTGCCAGAAGGCCTTCGACCTGAACCGCGACGTGCCGACCTGCGCCGCCACGCGCGACGGCTCCTGCCTTTCGGCGGCGCAGAAGAGCGGCATCGGCGCCCTGTTCGCCGGCGCCAGCACCGAGAGCGGCGCCACGATCTACACCAGCTTTCCGTGGGACGCGGGCCTGGCGACATCCGGCTGGGCCTCCTGGAAATTCACTTCGCCGATGCAGCGCGACGCCGGTGCGATCGCCTTCATCTGGCAGGCGCCGCCCGCCGCGGTGGCCGGTTTCGACGGCAACGCCTTCGTCCTGAACGCCAACCTGGACGCCCTGCTGGCCAGCATCAAGGCCACCAGCACGACCTATCCCGAGAACGCGCTGTCCTTCATGGTGGCGCCGGACGCCAACGGCCTCGCCGCCCTGAAGAACCGTGGCGCCAAGATGATGGTCTACCACGGCACCAGCGACCCGATCTTCTCGAGCGACGACACCACCGCCTGGTATGAACGGCTGTTCTCGGCCAACGGCGCCGATACGGCGGCCTTCACGCGCTTCTTCCGGGTGCCGGGCATGAACCACTGTTCCGGCGGCCCGGCGCTGGACCAGTTCGACATGCTCACGCCGCTGGTGAACTGGGTCGAAAAGGGCCAGGCGCCGGACAGCGTCATCGCCAGCGCGCGCGGCGCCGGCAACGCGGGCGGGGTAAATGCGGACTTGCCGGCGGCCTGGTCGGCGACGCGTTCGCGTCCGCTGTGCGCGTATCCGAAAGTGGCGCGCTACAAGGGCAGCGGCAGCGTCGAGGATGCGGCGAATTTCAGCTGTCAGTAAAAGCGAGTCAACGTACGGTGGGCGAATTTGCCCACCGTAGGGTATTTGAATGATCCTTCTAGACCGTTTTCGGCATTTACTTCACTAATGAATTATTCAGGAGTAAAATAGACCCATGACGCCGAATTGTCGTGCGTCTCGCCGAACTTCAGGAGCATCATCATGTCTGCCAAATACCTCATTCCCGCCATCCTCGTTTCCATGCTCGCCGGCTGCGCCTCGACCGGCGTCGCGTCGACCACCGATCCGGTGCGCGCACGCGTCGTCGCCGACCTCGAACAAGCCCGCAAGGACGGCCACTATCCGCCATCGGAAGCCGATTACGTGTATCCGAACTGGGTGAAAATCGCCAACCCCGCCGGCGTGATCATGACGGATGCGAACCAGCCAATCGAAACGACGACGACGGCGGCGCCTGCCGCAGCGGTGGCCGCGCACGTCCCAGCGGGCGAGCCGGTGGCCGCGATCATGACCGACGGTCACCCGGAACTCGCCACCGTCAAAGGCGGCGGTTCCGCTCAATAAAGGCGTGTCCCGGCAATCCGCAGCGTCATCGACCGGTGCGAGGCTACCCGCCGGGCACCGCCAAGGTTACAATCTGGCATTTACTGCAGGAGTGTCGATGAGCGAGTTCGAGCCGACGGAAAAACGATTGCGCAATATCCAGGCGCGGGTGGCGGGATTTCCGTTCGAACCGATTCTCCTGGTTCGCCTGACCCATCACCTGCAGAAACGCCTGCGCGACCGTACGAATGCCATGCTCAAGCCCTACGAACTGGCGGACACCGGCTATATCGTGCTGGCCATCTTGTATGGCAGTGCGGACGAAACCTCGACCGCATCGGAATTGAGCGGCGCCTGCCATGAAAAGCCGGCCAACCTGACCCGGGTCTGCGACGATCTCGCGGCGCGCGGCCTGATCGAGCGCGGCACCCGGGCCGGCGACCGCCGCAGCGTGACGATTTCGCTGCGTCCCGCAGGCCGCGCCCTGATCGAACAGGCGCTGCCGGCCGTGTCCAACAAACTCAGCGCCGCGTATGCGGGCTTCTCGACCGCCGAGATGCAGCAGTTCGCCGGCTTCCTGGCGCGCGCGTTGGGCAACCTCGACGACGCGCCCTGACCGTTATCCAGGCTGGAGCGCGGGTCCACACCTGACCCTTCCTGGCCGGAAACCAGTTATTTCATCCAAGAAACTATCTTGATGCGTTGATACTGCGCGGAAATTATTTCCCAAATTCATTGAACTTAGGCAGTTTCCTGCCCTCAAAGCTTACTCATTCACGTTGTTAAGCTAAGGTAAGTTCAGATGAAAAAGCTCGTTTCCGTTGTCTCGAATGTCCGCACCAACCAACTGCTCTCGACCAGCATCGCCTTGATGTTCGCCGCTTGCGCCAGCGCTTCCGCCCAGACCGCAACCAGCGTCACGGTGGAACCGGCATTCGATTCGCCCGCGCCGGTCGCCCTCTCCAGCGCCGAACTGGCCGCAGCCAATGCGCCCGCCCTGGTCACTTCGGCCGCAACCGCCACCAATCACCTGTATGTCGCGACCACCGGTTCCGATTCGAACCCTGGCACGCAAGCCAAGCCGCTCAAGACGATCGCCCGTGCCGACGCCCTCTCGCGTGCCGGCTACACGATCCACGTGGCCCCTGGCGTATATAACGTCGCCGCGCCTTCGTCGGGCAGCGCCGGCATCAAGACCGTCAAGAGCGGCACCGCCAGCGCCCGTATCCGCTTCGTCTCCGACGTCAAGTGGGGCGCGAAGATCGTCTTCAGCGGCATCGGCATGGCCTGGGACTCGAAAGGCGCCTATGTCGACATCGACGGCTTCGACATCTCCGGTTCGGGCCGCCTGGGCATCCTGGCCGAAGGCGGCAAGGAAAACATCACCAACAACTATATCCACGACCTGAAGGTAACCGGCGGCTGCAACGGCAGCGGCGGCGCAGGGATCGACACCTGGGGCCCGGTCGGCGGCGCCAACATCGACTCGAACATCGTGCGCAACGTCGGCGCCCAATGGGTCGCCGCCAAGTCGTGCAACACCGTGCAGGGCATTTACGTCACGAACCAGAACAACCGCGTGGCCAACAACGTCATCTCGGGCGTGGCTGCGGTCGGCATCAACAGCTGGCACGGCGCGACCGGCTCGACGATGGTCAACAACACCATCTTCGGCAACAAGATGGGCATCGTGATCGGCCATGGCGATGGCGGCGCAACCTCGGCCGGCACCTCGAACAACTATGTCGCCAACAACATCGTCTACGGCAATGCTTACGGCATCACCGAAATGGGCACCGTCGGCACCAACAACCGTTATCCGAACAACCTGGTGTTCAACACCGGCCGCGCCTGGCTCGTGAAGGGCGCCGTCAGCGGCACCGTCGCGGCCGACCCGCAGTTCGTGCGCTACGCCGCCAACGGCACCGGCGACTACCGCCTGAAGAGCACCTCGCCTGCCATCAACAAGGGCACCGCGACCTCGGCGCCGAAGACCGACATCGCCGGCGTGGCCCGTCCGCGCGGCGGCGCTGTGGACATCGGCGCCTACGAGTTCTGATATAGCGTTTTTCCCAGCGCCGGCAGCGGCGCTGTGCAGCCCCAGGAAGTCGGATCCGCGTCCGGCTTCCTGGGGCTTTTTTTATGAATCGATGAGACGCTGCTGACGCTGCAGGCGCCAAGCGTCAGGCCACGTAGCCGATCTGCGCGGCGGTTGCCCCATAGCGTTCCGACGATGCACCAAGCCGCACCGCCATGTCGTTGAACAGGACACCCTGGGGCGAGATGCCGGCGTGGTTCAGGCGCTTCACCGATTCGTTGATCTGCGCTTCTGTCGTCATGCCGGAGCGCGCCACGATGAATACGGCGCCGACGTGGGCGCCGATGATGAGCGCGTCGGCCACCGCCAGGATCGGCGGCGGATCGAGTAGCACCAGGTCGTACTGACCGCTCACCGATTCGAGCAGTGCGCCGAAATTCAGGTGCATCAGGAACTCGGAGCGGTTGGGCGGCAATTCGCCGGTCGGGATGAAGTCGAGATTATCCATCACGTCGTGGTGAATGATGTCCTCCACCGGCATCGAGCCGATAATCGAACGCGACAGCCCGCGCTCGCGCCCAACACCAAAATACCGGTGCAGGTGCCCGTTGCGCAGGTCGGCATCGATCAGGAGCACACGCTTGCCGCTGGAAGCCATCACCGCGGCGAAGTTGGCAGCAACAAAGGACTTGCCGAGCGAGTGTGTCGGTCCGGCGAACATCACGATGTTGTTCTTGAAGTGAGGCATCGCGAACTGTAGGGCCGCGCGGAAGCTGCGCAAGCTCTCGACCGCAGCGTCTTCAGGCATGATTCGCGCCAGCAAGGGCAAGGTCGACGTCTCGCCGCGCGACTTGCGCAGCAGCTTGTCCTGGTTGGCGCTGTGGGGGATGGACGCGTAGACAACGCGGGCATTGAGCAGACGTTCGATCTTTTGCGGATCGTCGATGCCACCCTGCAAGGCCTTGCGTGCGAGTGCGAGCAGCGCGCCGAGGAACAGTCCCGTGATCACGGCGAGTGCGACGATCAGCGGGCGATTCGGCTTGAGCGGCTTCTCGGGTGCGATCGGCGCATCGACCAGGCGCACGTTGCTCACCCGTCCGACCGAAATGAGGCGCAGCTGCTGCGCAGTGTTCGACAGGGCCGTATAAAGGTCGGTATTGACCTTGATGTCACGCGTGAGCCGGGCTTCGTCCTGCTCCAGCACGGGCAGGGTCCTGATGCGGGCGTTGATGTCGTCGATTTCGGCGTCGACCTCCTTGCGCTGGCGGTTGATGGCGGCCACGATCGGGTGATCTTCGGTGAAACGGGCCAGCAGCTCGGTTTTTTTCTGCAACAGCTCGATCCGGCGCGCGCGGGCTGTCGTCGCCTGCGCCAGGCTCACGCGCCCTTCCTCGCGCAGGTCGACCGTGCCGTGCGCGTTGCGGAACTGGTTGTAGCGGTCTTCGGACTGTTCCAGCTGGCGCTTCAGGATCGGCAGCTGCTTGTTCAGGAAAGCCAGCGACTTTTCCGCTTCCTCTGTCTTGCGCGCCAGGTTCTGGCGCATGTATTCACGGCCGATCTCGCTCAGCAAGGCGTAGATGCGCTTGGGGTTTTCACCCTGCAGCTTGACCTGGATCACACCGGACTGCTTGCCCTGCTCGGTAATGACCATGGCCGTCTGGATGTCCTGGATGGTGCCGAGGCGCGACTTGCGCTTGAGCCGAAAGCGCGCGCCGGGATTGGCATAGAGTCGATCTACCTTAATTTCCATCATGCCTTCCGGGGTCGGCACGCGATACCGCTGGCCGACCGTGCCGTCGAAGGCCAGCCGCTGTTCGCCACCGGAAAAATGGTAGCGGTTGACGCCCCTGGCGGTGAGCGTGAAATCACGGTTGAGCCAGCTTTCGGGCACGTCGAACACCGTGACCTCGGCCTTTTCGCCCCCCCATACATAGCCGCCGTGTCCGAACAGGCCGGGGTTCGACAGCGCCCCGTCGTTCTGGTTGGCGAACCAGAACCCGACTACAGGGAAATACTTCGGCTGCACTTCGATGTAGAGCTGCAGGTTGTCCACCGCCTGCGACACCACCATGCGCGAACGCAGCAGCTCCATCTCGGCGATGGCGGCTTTTTTCGTTTCGAAGAGCGACGACGCTTCGCTCAGGATGTTCTTCGAGGCGTTCGGGCTTTCCTCCTCGACGTGGATCATCAGGTTCGCTTCGTACACGGGCTTGGCGACGAGTGCGTACAGCACCGCAATAAGCGTGATCAGGGCCGTGATGCCGCCGATCAGCCAACGGTTGTCGTAGAGCGTATTGAAGTGCCCCTTCAGGTCGACCGTCGGCTCGTCGGCATCGGCTAGCGGCGGGCGCGGGTCGAACGGGACACTGAGAACCGGCGGGCTGTGCACCACATGGGTCAGCGGATGGTGGTCGGCAGGTTTGGTCATAATGGCTCCGGCAGCTCAGGGGCGGGTCGTGACGCCAACGGCGGAGGTGAGCGCCCCCGGGAACAGCAGGCTCAGGTGACGGTTCCAGTTCGCCAGCGGCGAGGCGGCGACATAGACGACGTCTTTCGGGCGCAGCTCGAAGGACTCGGCCATGGCAATCGAGCCGGTCAAGCGGGCGTCGAGCTGGAACACGCGCGTGCGTTCAGGCGTCTTGCGCACGACATAGATCTGGCGCGCATCGCCGCTCAGCGGGCTGACACCACCGGTCTCGCCCAGGGCTTCATTCAGCGTCAGCCGGCCGTCATGCATCGTCAGCGCCTTCGGGGTAACGACTTCGCCCGAGACGAAGACCTTGCTCTCGTCGCGCGAGTGCACGCGCACGACGTCCCCAGGGGCAAGCATGATGTTGCCCGGATTGATGTTCTTCTGCACCAGGTCGCGCAGGTTGATGCGGTAGCGCGCTTCGCCCCGCTCGAGCGCGATCCGGCTCTGGTCGGCGGTCGGGAGCAGGCCGCCGGCGCGGTTGAGCGCTTCGACCAGGGTCATCGGGATGTCGTTGATCGCCTGCAGGCCCGGCTGCTTGACCTCGCCATCGATATAGACGCGTTTGCTGCGGTAGGACTGGACCCGCAACGTGATGTTCGGGTTGGCAATGTAGCGCGCCAGCTTGTTCGCCAGTAGCGCGCGTGCCGCTTCCTCGGTCAGCCCCTCGACCGGCAGCAGGCCGGCGAAGGGAAACTGGATGCGCCCCTGGTGATCGACCACAAAGCCGGGCGGCGCCGTGGTGGCGACGGCGCTCGAATTCGTGCTGTTGGCGTCGGCGGCGGCAGCGGCGGCCGTCATGCCGCCGCCCGCGAGCTCCGGATGGTCCCAGACCACGATCGACAGGACGTCGCCGCGCCCGATCGCATACGGCGCCGGGTTGGGCACCATCAAACGCGACAGGTCTTGTTCGCCCTGCTGCGCGCTGGCCTCTTTCTCGGCTGCGATCAATTGTTCGGTAATCATTTCGGTTGGCGGCGGCGGCTCGGCGCTGCCCTTGCTGTCTTGCGTACGGAACTGCAAGCCGGACGCGCAGCCTGCCAGTAGCAGCACGCTTGCTGCGGCCAGAAAGCGCCAGCGGAAAATTTCTGATGGAAAATTCATGATCTTGCCTATGAAATGGACTGGCGTTCTGTTGCCGACCAACTCAGCGTACGGTGTCCATCACGGGCGGCTTTGCTGAATATCAAACGGCAGGCTCAGGCAAGCCGGCCTCGGGCAGCAGGGGCGCCCGCGGCATTATTTTCCATTGTCGGCAGTCAAATTGCGGGGCGTCAGCGCACTTCTTCGAGTAACTTCAGGGTCTCGGAAAAACGCCAGATACGGCGGATTTCGATGACGTCGAAGCGCGCGGCAATGTGCGGCGGGAAGGCGGCGTAGCGGGCATTGAGGTGCACGATGCGGCGCACCGCCTCGTCGGCGTCGAGGCGGCCGCTGGAGCGGACGATCGTCACCTCGTCGACGCTGCCGTCGCTGCGCAGGGCAACGCTGACCACGGGATCGGCACGCCCCGGCCCGCCAGCCAGCTGCATCCGGATCTGCGCGGCATTGCGTTCGATCTTCTGGCGAAAGCTGTCCACGTACAGGCGTAGCGGGACATCGTGCTCGAGCGTGTCGACAACGCGCCGGCGCCCCTCGTTCATCTGCTGGGCCGGGCGCAGCGCCGCGGGTGGGGCTGCAGGAAGGTCGATGCCGCGCAGGAGTTCGCGCGCCCTGCTGGCCAGGCC
>Ga0213838_1000691_pt1 | contig 21316 bp, 17 predicted proteins | sample SWPATP13_FD_160577 | JGI IMG/M metagenome (GOLD analysis project Ga0213838, IMG submission 160577) | Coastal seawater microbial communities from Marineland, Florida, United States - SWPA TP1 #3 | ecosystem: Environmental > Aquatic > Marine > Coastal | place: USA: Florida | collected 2016-08-06 | reverse complement strand
GGGGACGATACCGATAGCGATGGTTTTCTCGATTCCGACGATGCCTTTCCAAACGATCCGACTGAATGGCGAGATTATGATGGCGACAATATTGGCGATAATCAAGACAGCGATGATGACGGAGATGGCGTATTAGATGTAAACGACCCTTTCCCGCTAAATAGTGAGCGAGGTGAGGAGAATGTACCTAATACTCACCCGACGTTTAGAGACAATGACGGCGATGGTTATCGTAACAACCTTGATGCTTTTCCTAACAACAAAAAAGAGTGGCAAGACACCGATGGCGACGGCATCGGTAATAATCGCGACACTGACGACGACGGTGATGGCTATTCGGATACGATTGAAGTCGAACATGGCACCGATCCTCTTGATGCGAACTCTGTACCCGACTTAGGGGCGGATCGAGACGGCGATGGGGTGAGTGACAACAAAGAGATAGAGCAAGGAACTAACCCAGATGTGTACAACGTACCTTTATCTGAAGGGTTAAAGTTAGCGCTTGAAACCGGTGATGTATCGACGGTCGCAACAGAAGATGAAGTGATCGATGCAGCGATTGGCTACATTCGCTCATACATAGACAACAACAATGCCATTAAACAGAAGCTGTTTGGCCTAGACGCTAATGGTACCAATGGCATTGGTACGTTAACTTGGAAGGTGAGCCATGACGCGGCGATCTTCGCTCCTAACTTTGGGCGCAGCGATACCGTGTTGGTTGCTAATGCTGTGTCTAATCCAAATAAAAAAATAGAACCGCATGTACTTGGGATCGTCGGTCAAGCAGGCAGTCAAGGTACTTCGTTTATGGCACTGGCTGCAAACCCTATGGCGACTTATGCGAAGGGGCATGAGTTGTTAAACGATGCGATGCACCAGTTCTTGAAAAATAGCGTCACATGGTTAGCAAATAGAGATGACTTTAGTGATAAGTCGCTTAATGTCGTGATGGCACAGTTGGATGACTCCTATTACTTCAGGCATCAATCTGCTACGCGAGCCTGGTTTGAGGAGTTTTTTCCTCAACAGGTACAAGTGAATGTGCCGCAAGCATGCAACGGCAGTGCGTTATCGACTTGTATTACTGCTGATACCGATTTGCTTGTGATATCCAATTGGATGCCAGAATACGAACAAAATGAAATTAATTCGATTGTGGCAAGCGTTGAATCTGCAATCGAGCAAGGCATCCCTGTGCTTTATATGCACCGTGATGGCGGCATGGATCCATTAAGTAACGAGTTGATAGCGTTATTTGGGTTGTCTTATGTTGGCGATAATTATTGGCGTAAGGCGCAAATCGCTGATTGGAACCCTACTAGCTTCTATGATGCTGCACCTGCTGACATAGCCGAGCAAGTGAAGTTACTAGAGCGGATCAAATCGAACAGCTTCAATGTCGATTTATCACAATGTGCGGATGCAAAATGCCCTGATGAATCACGACTTAAAACAGAGTTCACTGACCCAGCTACAACCATTTATAAGACGCTAAAAACGCGTGATGAAGCGGGTAAAACACCTCTATTTGATTCTGAAAATGAAGAGTACTTAAAACTATTGGTGCTACTTGGAGATAAGCTGCGTCAGAGTATTGCTTTCCCGATGGATAAGTTGACTACCCCTACGGAGCAGTTCTTCCGATCCTATTATGCGGACCATTCCCAGTATCACCAGCGTCCGGTTAACCCAGCACAATCTGATATGGGTAATTTTAGTCGCAGTGATTTCAGCCATGTTACACCAACTGAGACGACGGTGAATTTGGTTTCAAAAATAGCGTTTCGAGCGGCAGGGGTTTATGCGTTGCCCGGACAAACGCTAACGATTACAAGAAAAGACAGTAATGCGGTTGGTACTAAAGTCCAAATCAATACTCAGCGGTCTGGCTCGACTCAAGAGTTCGATCAGAATGGCTATAAACGACCCAAGTATTTGAAATCTCGCACCTATGATCTTCAATCTGGAGAAACACTTTCTTTAACTCACCCTTATGGTGGCCCTGTACAAGTCATCTTCGATGGGAATGATCAAGCGGTTGAACTTGATTTTTCTGGAATCGGTTTACACCCTGTTTGGCGCAGTAGTGCTGATAATAGCGGATTTTTAGAAGCGCTAGCCCAGCATGATTTTGATTGGGCCGAGCTAATTTCTCCGCAATTTGAGTTGCACTCGACTCACGAAAAAATGTTGAAAACCTTAGCGCGTGAGGGATGGGAAAACCCTCAAGATGTGGCTGAAGCGGCACAAACGTATACTTTTGGTCACGTTTACGCGTTAGCTGGTTACCAAGGCCCTTCCATTCCAAACTTACCGCAAGTAGAAAGTTACGCCGTGCAGCGAGGCTGGACCCTAGCGACTTGGGATCGCAACCACCACTTTAATGCTGATATGGCGACATGTGGTGCGGGCTGTTCTGGTAATCCATACGATGCTAACTGGGCATTCGACCCGTTAGGTCACGGTGATATGCACGAAATAGGTCATACACTGGAGCGTTCACGCTTCAGGTTTGAAGGGTGGGATTCGCACGCGAGTACTAACTTTTATTCCTATTACAGTAAGTCACAATACTTCAAAGAGACAGGGCTAAGCTCGGCTTGTCAGAAAATTAATTTCAGCGACAGCTATGCGTTAATTCAAGCCAGCCAAACTCAGGCCAATCCGGTTCTGTACATGAAAGACAACTACGATGTGGCTAACTGGAAAGGCGGCGCACGGTTTTATATCCAACTTGCCGCGGCTGCTCAAAAAGCGGGAATATTGGATGATGGTTGGCACGTAATAGGGCGTTTGCATGTTTACGAACGTGAATTCAGTTTAGCGATTAAGTCAGACGAAGCGTGGCAATCGGCAAAACAGAAACTGGGATATTCGAACTACACCAGAGACCAAGCTAAATCGATTGCCAAAGATGAATGGGCGTCGATAGCGATTTCGCAAGTGTTAGAGCGCAATATGATCAGTTACCTCAACATGTGGGGGATTGAGTTAGATACTCAAGCGACGACGCAAATTTCGTCGTATGGTTACAGTTCGATGGCCGCGATTTACATTGCGATTCCCGAAGCTAAGCATTGCGATTCATTGAATTATTCCGCGTTGGTAATAGATGGCAGTTCAAGTTGGCCGGCTGAATAATGTTAAGTAACTACAAGCTAACATTGTAACGAATGAAACCCGTGAGCGAATTCGCCTGCGGGTTTTTATTTGAATAGCGAAAACATTGCCGAACGCTAACATTAGGGCTGGAACCAAAAGGCAAAAGTTCGGACTTACTACCAGATTCACAGAATACAAGTTGTCGGTATTTAGGCTTCCTTTCATACTGGATACGTACATCAGCAATAACGCGAGCATAGGAGCAGTATTTGAAAAATACGATTGATTTAAATTTGTACCGATTTTTGGATCTGCTATACGAGCAAAAGACACAAGCAAAAGTCTGCCATATTTTGGATATTAGCCGTGCGACGTTTAATCGCCATTTATCTGATTGTCGGGATTTGTTTGGTAATGAGTTGTTTATCGCGACCAAGGGCAACTATGCCCCGACCTTGTTTACTACGCAGCTTATGACGGTGGTTAAAGAACCATTGGAACAGCTTGAACAGGTTCAGCAATTATCTCAGTCTTTCGAAGGTACGGATTCGAATATTGAGTACGTGTTTCACGCGGCGAATCCATTAAGTACGCTATTGACGGTTCCGCTATTACAGGGGCTGACCAAAGAAGGCAAAGCGCCCAAAATTTCGATGATGGACTGGAGCTTGGAAGGCGTCGAGTTTCCTAAAGCCGGTTCATTGTCTATTGGTATTGCGGGCTATCCTAATGACCTCAATGAGCGGATTGTCGAAAGAAAGGTCGGGTCGCTAGAGTTGTTTTTGTATGTGTCTCAATCTCATACATTGGCGTCTAATGATTGTGTCGAACTGAGGGATCTAGAAGCATGGGAAACGGTGCGTGTTTCAATGGGGACACTCGATTCTAGCTCGTATTATGAACGTTTGAGAAAACGAACCGGAGTGACGTTAGACCAGAAGTTGACAGTCGCATCGGTATTTTCAGCGTTAGAGTGCGTTGAGGTGAGCCAATCCATATTTGTTTGTTTTGATATGGAAACCAGCAGTCTGCCAGAAGGCGTTTGCAAAGTACCACTCCATTTTAATGGTGAAAGAGTCTTGTTTGATGTTGGAATGCAGTACCATCGAGCGTGCTATCAACACCCTGTGGTAAAATGGATAGAAAGTATCTTGGCCAAGAGCCTAAAGAATATTTAAAAAAATCGCGCCATTTCGGCGCGATTTTTCGTTGAGGTTTTGGACTATTTCACTATTTCAATATCGCTTGGTTTCCAAGTTTTGTCATACCAAGCTTCTTGTGGCCCATACAATCTTAAAATGGTAAACCATCCTTTTCCAGGTACGGTTTCTATCCAGTTAGATTCTTTCCCTTTAGGCGAGTTTGGTCCGAAGTATAAATCGACAGAGCCATCAGCGTTTTTGACAAGTTTGTCTCGCTGGTTATTTTTACTTGGCCATGGTTGTCCGGTTTGTAGCTCAGAACGGGTTTGTGGATCGTACGCTACCACAGACCAAAAGTTTTTCGCTGGTACATTCGCAGGGATGTTCAGCTTATACGTTTTGCTGCCGTCTAAGTATTCCCCACCTTTTGATTTATCGACCAGTGCGTATTGCGAGCCCTTATCGATCATTTTGAGGGCCATAGCCGGCGTATTCACTGTTGCCATGTAGAAGAAGTATGTACGAGCATCTAAGTTGCGACCACCTTCCCCTTTGTCCACAAGCCATTGATAGTCTTTACCGATAAAAGCGGTTTTCCATAGTCGGTCATCATAGATATAAGCGCCTTTGTCTCTTGGTTGGAAAAGGAGCGCTCGCGCCGTTGCATTACCAATAGCGACACCGTCTTTCATCAGTTTTTGCATACGTTCATCAGGCGCAAAGGGTTTGTTCTTTTGAATACCAATGCTCGACATGAGACCACGTAGTTCAGGATCTATAAACGAAATAGGCTCTTTGTCTAATACGTTTTTAAGCTCTGTGAAGAAGTGCTCGTCGTTCGCGTGAATGGTGTTGAATGATTTTCCACTTCCAGAGATAAACTCCATTTTCGGTTGGTCATTCTTCTTCGCGAGCGGGTATATTTTTAGCTTTTCTTTGTAAGCTGAGACTGCCGCATCGGTTTTACCATCTTTCAAGAAACCACGTGCGATAAACCAGTTGGTGTAGCTGGTAGAACGAGAGACAAAATAGCCTTCTGGCACTTCTCCTTTATAATCTGGCGGCAAAATAAGGTATTTGCCTCCTTTGCCCTTGTCTGGCCCTACAATGCCAAGATCCGTTACAAAGCGGAAAAACGCATCGTTCACGGTGGTTGGCCCCATGCCGGCGGGTACTTCAATGACAGTAGGGCCATCTTTTTCCAAATCCAAGAACGCAGACGCGTAGACAGTGTCAGTGTTACCCGTTAAGAACAGCGGGTTTGAGTCCATTAGATTGTCAAAAACGACCACTTGATTAGACGACTTTACGCCGATTTCGAGATGGCCGAGTCGCAAGGCCTCAACGGAAGCCATCGGGATGGCATTTAGGAATACTTCTGTTGAGCGAATCGTGTCTAGGTTGTCATAGATTTTTTGTGCGGTCTCTAGGCTTGGTGCGCCGTCAGAAAAATTCAATTCCCCAAGGCTCGTTTGAACGGTATCAGGCGTCATGATGCTAGCAGGAATGTCGGTATTGTAATTATCTTTAGCCAGAATCGAGTTAGAGAAAATAAGACTGGTTGCCAGTGCTAGAACTTTTAATTTGGATTTGAGCATGTTTTCACCTTACTTATGACTTGATTTTGATGAGTTAACTATATGCAAGTTCATAAAACATATCTGATATCCCGCAGGCTCAAAAATGAGTTTTAGAGCGAAATAAATAAGCCACTTTGGGAAGTGGCTTGTGTTTTTCAATGAGTTTTAAAGGAATTTCCTAGAAGTTGAAGCTGGCCATGACTTTAACTACATCCTCTTCGAACGGTTTTGATCCCCCTGCTGTGGGGATGCTTGCTGAGTCATTGATCTTGCCATAGTCAACGGTTAGGCCAATCATTCGCCAGTTGACGGTTGCGCCAACTGAGCCATATACGTTGTCTATGTTAATGTCGTTGACAGAGGCGTCGTCGAAGCGCACATCGGCATTTAGGTAGTTAATGCCCACTTTGGGAATAATGTCGAATTCTGCGACTTCAAATTTGTAACCAATGTTTGAGTAAAGCCCCCACGCATCTTGTGAATTAGGCTCATCGAGTTCTACGGCTTCAGTGCCTAACATAAAGCCACTCCCTACTACGATATTATTAGAGAGCTCGCGGCTATAGCCGAAGGTGACCAGTTCTTGATCTCCAATAAAAGTAACACCACCTTCAATGGTGTTGTTTCGCTCATTGGCGAGTGAAGGCAGCGAAATACACACTGAAGAAATCACAATAGCGGGTAGGATTAATGCATTCTTTTTCATGATGTTTTCTTTCTCATTAGGGGTTAATGGAAAGAAGCTTACTGAAAGCTCAGACTAAAATTTGAGAGTCTAAACCCTCAAAATTGAGTTCACTTTGTGCTGACATCATGGCGATAAATTGACAAAAAAGAAGGGAACTAATACGAGCCGATAGGGAACCCGCTCGTATTGCTTGTGTGCTTAGTACTGATTGCGCTAGAGCTATACTCGGTTGTCTCCACCACTGTAGGCAATGATTTGGCTGATCTCACTTAAAGTTCGCCCTGACTCTTGCTGCCATTGGTTAAATGCTTTTGTGGCCGCAAGTTGGGTGCGTTTAGTGTCTCTGCCGCTGTCAATGATGCCTGTGTTTCTTAAATGGGCTTCCACATCTGTCGATAAGATAAAAGTGTCTTTACCCATTTGACGTAGCGCATAAGCGCCAGTATTTCCGCCTAGTCGTTTACCATGCTTTTTCAAATGTGCCCATAGCCCAGTGATGTTCTCTGAAGGCCAGTGTGCCACCATTTCCGAAAAGGAATTAGCATCCTGCTTGGCGGCATTGATCATTGAAGCATTCGCTGGAATCGTCATCACTTTGGTTAAGTGGCGAATAATCCGGGGGTCTTGCGCTTTTTGTTCCCACATCTCATTGGGAAGTAGCAGCATTTTTTCAATATTGAAGTTGAAAAAGACTTCTTCAAAGTTTGGCCACTTCTTACGAACCACTTCCCAAGAAATGCCGCATTGAAAGACCTTTTCCGTCAATGCGGCTAGCCAGCGATCATCGGTAATTTGTTTGAGTTCTTCTACCGACAAAGGCGCACGAACTATGCTTTCGAGTTGTTCGACTCCACCTTTTCGGCGAGCTGCACGCTCATAAATATTTTGAAATTTTTCTTGAGGCATAGGTTTGATTTATCAAATTGATGTGGCACTCAATAGTAGCGTCATCTCAAAAAAATAAAAGTTTGCGTGTCGCGATTCGCTGATTGGAATGAGTAAATTATTGTATGTGCTATGGTTAATGCATAACAAAAACAGAGGGATAGAAAATGGAATTTGACTGGGTTGAATGGTTTGGTTACCTAGCGTCTCTGGTGGTATTAGTGTCACTTACCATGACATCGATAGTGAAACTCAGAGTGATCAACTTTATAGGTTGTTTGCTCTTTGCGGCTTTTGCCTATTTTATTGATTCATGGCCAACCATGTTGATGAACTTAGGCATTGCAGCGATCAACGTGTATTACCTATATCACCTGCATTTTACCAAAGAGCATTTTAAGTTGATCTCAGCCTCTGTTGACTCTGAATATTTCGATCATTTCATCACCACGAACCAAAGTGAGATTGAACAACAAATCTCGATTGCTGATCTGAAATCCGCGGATACTTCTTTTTACATGCTTCGTAACAACAGCATCGCAGGCGTACTGGTAGGCAATAAGACATTAGACGGCACAATGAGTATTCTGCTGGATTATGTGACGCCCGAATTTCGTGACTTTAAGTTAGGGCAATACTATTACGAAGCTCACCCAGAAGTGATGAGAGCCAGAGGGATCGTTTCTTTGCAGGCGGTTGCATCAAATGAGGAACACCGACGATACTTGGAAACGGTGGGTTTTCATTACCATGTTGAAACTGATGGCGAAGAGGTGTACACCAAGAAGCTATAATCAGGTTCGCAGCCCAAAAAACCTCAGGATATTCCCTGAGGTTTTTTTATTCGTAATGCATGTCACGCTCAATTCTAAGTAGCCGAATTAGGCGCGAACTTTGCTCCAACTATGGTACCAATGAATTAAGCTTTCTAATGGCTTTGGCGGGCAAATGAGAAAACCTTGAACAAGCATATTTTGATAACGCTCTTCGAGGTAATTTAGTTCGTCGATGCACTCCATCCCTTCCGCAATCAGTAAGAAATTGAGATTGTCGGCGATATCAACCAGTGTTTGTACGATGACTTGGTTAAACGGATCGTCGTGAATGCCCAAGATTAAGCTTCGGTCAATTTTCAGCTCGGTAAATGGCAAGCTTCTTAGTTGTTGTAAGTTGGTAAAGCCAACCCCAAAGTCGTCCAAAGAAAGCCCGAACCCTCGCAACCGAAAGCGATTAAGTGACTCAAGCTGCTCTGTGGTTTTTACGGCGTACTCTTCAGTAATTTCAATAATAAACTGTTCATGTTTGAGCTGGTGCTGATTGACTAGCTTACATAAGTTTTCGGCATAAAAACTGTTATTGAGTTGGCTAGGGGATAGATTCAATCCAATATGAATATCGGAACCGAAGACTTTCATTATCATCGGCATATCGTGTAGCACTTGTTCGATGATTTGTTTAGTGATTTGGTCAAGTAGCCCATGTTCTGAAGCGACGCTAATAAACCGAGAAGGAAGAATCGCGTTGGCTTCCCCCGGTTTGCAGATTCGGGCTAGCACTTCGATACCCGAAACCTGTTGGGTATGTATATCTACCTTAGGTTGATAGTAAGGGGTAATATATTTCTCACGGATATATTGTTCGAGTTCTTCACGAGAGAGTGCGGTGGTGTCTTTACTTCTACGTAGGTTTAGATAGTGAATCTTGGAGATAGCGGCTTTAAGCTTGTTCATATCAACTGGCTTGGCGATGTTACCAATCAAATGAATCCTGTGTTGCCTGGCGATATTGGCGGCGAGGCCAATGACCCGAGCGTCCATCTCTGAAACAATACACACGCCACCTTGATAGTCTATTTCCCCAAGTTGTTTTATCACTTCCATGCCATCAATATCGGGCATGTTAAGGTCGGTGAATACGGCGCTGTACTGTTCGGGATGAGCTTTGATTTCAGAGAGTGCTTTCCGCGGATTAGAATAAGTCACCACATGCAAGAAGCCCAATTCAGTGAGCAGGGATTTGACTACCATAAGAATGGCAGGAGAGTCGTCGATGACGACGATATGCTTTTGTTTCATAAGCCAGCAACCTAGGTAAATTCTTGACGCTTCATCGTTCTAAATTATTGTTATTTTTGTCGAAGTACGTGGCACTCGTATGACATAGTTGTCTGTATTCATTGTTGTTTTTAAGTACGCCTTTCTGTACCTCTTCTTAAACTTAGCCAAGCCACATCAATTATCAAGAGTAATAGTCAATATTCATGTTGTTTTGTATGGGGGGCGGAAGTGCTCGAGCGATGGGATCTTGTTATTTATAAATTCAACGTTGTGTGGTTCATTGATTATTTGAGAGGCTTAACAATGAAGGATAATTAGAAGTAATATTTGGTAACGGTTGGCTTCTCGGTGAGGCAACAAAAGAGGGGCGTTTGTTGAGATCACAGAGTGTTTGGGAAAAATGTTTAGGATAAAGAAAACCCCGCTGGGCTTTCGCCGAGCGGGGAAAAGTTTCTTTGCAGCAATCCAGCTACTGCTTACCTCAAAGAGGTAAGGTGCTCCAAGCATCTTCCGTGCTACTGGTTAAATCCTTTAACCGATATCCATTTAATCCGTCGCCGTCCTAGCGGTGTCCTTACTTGCCTATCGTCCTGATGAGCTGAATCTCTTCCCGAAAATTTCACGTCTGTGAGCTTACTGTCACCAAAGGTACTTCTGGCTCATTCTGTGTGTCACATCCATATCGATTACATTTCCTTAGTAATCACTCCTTCTTCCTGAAGGTCGTTATTCCATTAACCTGTCCAATCCTGCCAACTTCCTGTCGACAAGTTCATATTACTACTTTGGATTTTTTTACCAAGCAAACGTTTAAGTAATAATTGTGTTTTAGTGATGTTAATTATAATAAATTTAAGAATAAACAATGACTTAACCTTGGTTCTAGTTTGGGTTTTAGGTGGTAATCCTTTCGGTCTTACAGCTCTTGTGAGAGATCTCTTACAGGGGAAATCGCTTTAGGCTAATTGGTATGTCGAGTTGTAAACGATTTGTTCCCTTTCGAAGGAAAAGCGTGATAAAAAAGTGTTCAGTTTTATTGCGAAATGAAGGAAATATAGGATGCAGGTTCATCACATTAACCCAACTCCGCGTTGGTCAGATGTAACGGTATTTAATGGTATTGCTAATTTTGTCGAAGTGGCAGAAAGCGATACCTCTGGCGATATGAAAAGCCAAGTCCAGCAGATATTCGATCAAGCAGAGCAGATGCTCGAATTAGTCGATAGTGATAAATCACGAATTATGTCGGTGACCATTTATGTTACTGACTTCGCGAACTTCGACGCATTAAATGAAGTATGGGAAGCGTGGTTACCTAAGGGCTGCGCACCAAGCCGAGCGTGTGTCAAAGTAGAATTGGCAGACCCAAATCTACTGGTTGAAATGGCGTTCGTTGCGGCAGCTGGTGAGAAGTATCAAAACTAAGAAAATACTACTTTAAAAATAATGACTTATTAATATATCCAATCTGTTTTGCTTGTCGCAAATAACATGCAATATTAAACAGGGTGTATATTTATTTTATAGAATGCGACTCATGAATTGTCTCGTTTACCTAAAGGAGTATTGCCATGAGTCGATTTTTGTTCATACCCAGCTCGAGGGTATTGCAATCAAGTTTAGCCTTGATTGCCGCTGTATCACTCTCTGCCTGTACAGATTCTTCTGCCCCTAACGAACTCTCCCACCTCGGTACTTTTTCCTCCTCCCGTCCTGATGTTCCTTACATCAAAATCTATCAGTCTAATGATAAAGATTATGTCATTTCAGCTTGGGGTGGTTTAGAACTCATCGTTGAAGAAAACGGAAAACTGTCTTCTGCCGATAAGTCGGTTGGATTGGTAGGGACGTTTAGCAATGTAAAAGATGGATTGTACGATCAATTGGATTACACCATTTATGGTGAGTCGATTAGCCTAAAACGGGTCGATGAACTAGACGGCGCGGAACTCGTAAGCAAAATGTACCAAGGTGTCGAGAGCTTCGAAAATATCAGTAGCGCGAATACACAATGTGAAAGTACATCCTTGCAAACCAATTTGAATGACTCGTCATTTGATGGCGATTTAATTGGTCGGTTAGTTGAAAAAGCACAATCCGATTTTCATCCACTGAACAAAACGACCAGTATTGTGGTTGCGCACAATGGTGAAATCGTGATTGAAGAATACATGAATGGCTGGAATGCGGATTACCCACACACCATTCAGTCGATCACTAAAAGTCTAACATCCCTGACGGCGGGGGCCTTGGTCCAAGAGGGCAAAATTAAAGGTGAAGATCAAAAAGTAGCCTCGTTACTACCAGACTACGCCAATGCACTGACAGAGAAGAAATCTGAACTAACGTTAAAGCATTTTCTGACCATGAGTGCAGGGTTAGAGTGGGATGAATGGAGTACATCTTACGATAATGACAATAACTCTCGTAAGATTGAGATGAATAGCCCTGATGCGGTGGAATATGTCCTGTCACAGAAGTTGATTAAATTGCCTGGAGAGCAATTTGTTTATAACGGAGGTCTAGTTACTACCGTTGGCAAGATCATCGAGGAGCATTCTGGAAAAGGAGATGCAGGTCAGTACTTGGTGTCTGGGCCACTCTCGAATTTGTGCTTTAAGAATGCTTATATGCATATTCAAAACCAGAGTACTTACAATTTTGCTGGTGGTGGTTATTTGCGCTCTCGAGACTTGTTGAAACTTGGTTTGCTAGTTAAAAATGATGGGGCATGGAATGGAACTCAACTGGTCGATAAGCAGTGGGTAGCTCACTCATTAGAAGAAGAAATGACGACCAACTGGAATGGAATGCGTTATGGATACTTCTGGTGGATGCAGGACTACATCATTGAAGGTGAGACTTATAATGTTGTTTATGGATTAGGCTACGGTGGACAAGTTCTGGCAATTGTAGAAGAACTGGACCTTGTCGCCGTGAGAACAGCAACGAACTTTCGAGGAAGTAATGCCTTTGACGGATTTATGAAAGATTATGTAATTCCGGCATTTGTTCGTACGCAGCCAAAAACTTAGCAAGAAAATGAATAATAAATAGCCCTAAGCTATAAATAAAGTTTAGGGCTTTTTTGTTGGGAGTAAATATCCAAGAGTTCGGTATCAATAATTAAAAATTAATGGAGTAATAATATTTACTGCTAGTTTTGTTATTAACAATCATGATGCTCTGTTAAGGGGCGAATGTTTTTTATAATAGAGATTATTATCTATATTGAGACCTTAATCACGCGCAACGCAACCGGTTGCGCTTTTTGTTTATAAAATGATCGTATAAGATTTGTTCATCAAGGTGATTGTAGTTTATACAGATATTGGAGAGCAGAATGAAAAAGATTTTACTGTGTTGCAGCGCGGGCATGTCCACCAGCATGCTAGTCAAGAAAATGCAGGAAGCTGCAGTGAATAAAGAGATTGAGTGTCATATCGAAGCAGTATCAGTTAGTGCTTTTGATGAGTTTATTCAAGATTTTGATGTGTGCCTTTTAGGGCCTCAAGTTCGATTCCAGCAGGATGAACTGCAGAAGGTAGCGGATCGCTACAACAAAAAGGTCGAGGCAATCCCAGCAATGACCTACGGAATGATGAAAGGTGATGAGGCGCTCAATCAAGCGTTATCCCTGATTCCGAATTAATAAGTCACTTAAAGCTTAAATACAATCAATTAAATATTTTATTTATATCTGCACTTGTTTGTGGGTAGGGGTAAATACATTTAAAAGGAATTAAGTTATGTCGTTATATAATATGGTAATTAACTTTGTTGAGAATAAAATTGCACCGATTGCAATCAAAGTTGGTAACCAAAAACATGTAAGAGCAATGCGTGATGGTTTTATCGTAGCCATGCCTTTTATTATTGTTGGAAGTTTCGCATTAGTTTTTGCTTTTCCTCCATTTTCAGAAGATACCACGAATAGTTTTGGGCGAGCATGGTTAGATTTTGCGAGTGCTAATTTTGACAACATTATGATGCCTTTCAATATGACCATGGGCATCATGGCGGTCTTTGTTTCCATGGGAATAGGTTTCAACCTAGCGCGTGCTTATAACATGGATGGTATCACCAATAGTGCGTTGGCTTTGATGACGTTTTTATTGGTGGCGTCCCCTGCGTCTGAAGGAGCGTTGTCAATGGGACATCTCTCGGGAACCGGGATTTTTACCGCGGTGATCAGTGCATTCTTTGCCGTTGAATTGAATCGAATTCTTCAAAAGTACCACATTACGATCAAGCTTCCGGAGCAAGTTCCTCCTGCAATTGCCCGCTCATTTGAAGTCTTGATTCCGGTGCTATTTGTCTTTGCGACTGTCTTCCCTCTGAGCCTTTACTTACAGGCTGAATACAATATGTTGATCCCTGATTTGGTGCTGGAAGCGTTTAGGCCACTAGTGAGCGCTTCTAATACGCTACCCGCGATCATCGGGGCATTACTGCTTTGTCAATTGTTATGGTTTGCGGGGATTCATGGGGCGGCGATTGTTGTTGGGTTATTGTCGCCAATCTTCCTGACGAACATCAGTGCTAACCAAGCAGCTTACTTGGCGGGTGAAGCGATCCCTAACGTATTTACGCAACCATTCTGGGATTTTTATATCTTCATCGGTGGCTCTGGCGCAACGCTAGCACTGGTATTGCTCATGATCTTTAGCCGCTCTGTTCACCTTAGAAGCCTCGGTCGAATGAGCTTTGTCCCTGGGATGTTCCAAATTAACGAACCTGTGATTTTTGGTAGTCCTTTAGTGCTTAACCCTACGTTGTTTATACCCTTTGTATTTGCGCCGGTTCTAAACGCTATTGTGGCGTATACCGCCGTTCATATGGGGTTTGTAGGAATGGGTGTGTCACAAACTGCTTGGACGGCTCCAGCACTACTTGGCGCGTCGTGGGGCTCTGGCTGGACCATTTCACCGGTTATTTTGGTGGTCATTCTGTTGGTTATGGACCTCTTTATCTATCTTCCATTTTTCAAAATGTTTGAAAAGCAGTTGCTTAAGCAAGAAGGTGAATCTGAAGAATCGAAGCAAGGTTCGACATCACCTTCTGGATCTGGCGTTACAGCCTAACGCTTATCGTATTTAACAATTTATTGATTAATTGGCTGTGTTCATTCACAGCCATAGCAGGAGTTTTGAGGTTCTGATGAGTATGAAAATTGAAGAAGGCACGTTGGATCAAGAACAAGTCGTGATGGAGATCATCGTTAATGCAGGTGAAGCTCGAAGCTTGTGTTTTGAATCATTGCAACTGGCTAGAAAAGGCCAGTTGGAAGAAGCTCGCGCCAAGGTGCAACAATCACGCGAGTGTATTAACCAAGCGCATCTGACTCAAACTCGCTTGATTGAGCTTGATCAGGGCGAAGGCAAGGTGCCAATGACGCTAGTGATGGTACATGCGCAAGACCATTTGATGACAACCATTGCGGTGCAAGAACTCGCCGTTGAAATGCTTGAGCTACACGCTCGGTTGGATGAGCAACAATCTGAGCAAGAAGCGTTGAGAGCTGATCTTCGAGCACTTCGCGTTAAGGGGGAGTCATGACAGGTATTCGTGATAAAAGATTAAAAATAGCCATTATTGGTGGAGGCAGCAGTTATACGCCAGAGCTAATTGAAGGCATCATCAATCGTCATCAACAGCTCCCTATTTCGGAAGTCCACCTCGTTGATGTAGCAGAGGGAAGAGACAAGCTCTTTATTATTGAGGCGCTTGCTAAGCGAATGGTGGCGCGTTCAGGTTTAGACATCAATGTTGTTGCGACATTTGATAGGCGTGAAGCAATTCGTAACGCTGACTTCGTGATGACTCAGTTCAGAGTAGGAGGCTTATTCGCGCGCGCGAATGATGAAAAAATCCCTCTCAAATATGGGGTGATCGGGCAAGAAACGACTGGGGCGGGCGGGTTTGCAAAAGCGTTGCGCACCATACCGGTCATTTTAGCTATCTGTAAAGACATCGAAGAGTTGGCACCGGATGCATGGATGTTGAACTTTACTAACCCTGCAGGGCTGGTGACGGAAGCGGTGCAAAAGTACAGCTCAGTAAAAACCATCGGCTTGTGCAACGTACCTGTTTCGATGCAAATGATGATCGCAGACATGATGGAGTGTAAGCCAGAACAACTCTCGTTGGAGTGTGCGGGATTGAACCACCTGTTATGGGCTCATAAAGTGTGGCTAGGTGGGCAAGACATCACACAAACGGTTCTTCAGAAAGTGGGCGATGGGGCGAACTTCAGTATGAAGAATATTTTTGAAGAGCCGTGGGAGCCAGAATTTTTGAATTCACTTGGCGCGATTCCATGCCCATATCATCGATACTTTTACCAAACCGACGCTATGTTGGCAGAAGAAAAACAAGCGTCCCTCAATGAGGGAACTCGCGCTGAGCAAGTCATGAAAACGGAAGCGCAGTTGTTTGAATTGTACAAAGACCCAAACCTAGATCATAAACCTAAGTTACTAGAGGAGCGAGGTGGCGCGTATTATTCCGACGCTTCTTTGAACTTGGTTGACGCCTTGTATAACAACCTAAATACCATCAATGTGGTTAACGTTCGCAACAACGGCGCAATAGCGGCATTACCCGATGATGTTGTGATTGAGTGCAGCGCCGTGATTGGCAATTGGGGAGCAAAACCGTTGGCATTTGGCGAGTTTTCACCTGCTATCACTGGGCTTGTGACTCAGGTTAAGGCTTACGAACAGTTGGCGGTAGAAGCGGCCGTATATGGCGACTATGATAAAGGTTTAATGGCATTGACGTGTAACCCTTTAGTTCAAGATATTAGTAAAGCGAAGAATATCTTAGACGAGATTTTGAAGGTCAATTATGACTATTTGCCTCAATTTCATGACAAGAAACTGTCCTCTTCTCAAATGGCTTAAGGTTTGAGTGAGTGGGCGTTGACTGTCGGCGTTCAGTATTGGCGAGCGTCAGTTCGCCAATTACTCCACTAAAGGAAAATAAGAATGCACGTCATATTTAACGCCGATGATTTCGGTCTTAGCCGAGGAGTGAATACTGGGATCATCGAATCGTCTACTAATGGGGTTGTGCGCTCCACAACGTTAATGGTGGGAATGGAAGCGCAATCTCATGGGCTTTCTCTATTGTCTAATGCGCCTAATTTGAAATTAGGGCTGCACCTTAGGTTAACGGCCGGGCAAGCTTTCTCTAAAAAAGGTACGCTGACCGATGGTGCGGGGCATTTCCTTAGCCAAGATAATTTTTGGCCACGAACGCATTTCGATGAAAGTGAACTTTATGAAGAGCTTTCGTTACAGGTTGATGCCTTTAAACAGTTAGGAATTTCACTTAGCCATATTGATAGCCATCACCATGTTCATACACACCCTAAAGTGTTTCCTGTCGTGTTTGAATTGGCGCAGAAACATAACGTGCCATTGCGGGGGGGCGAGACACTTGCAGCTAACCCCAGAGTATTGCGTTACCAGTTCAGTGACGTGTTTTATGGGGATTCGATTGATGTGGCCACGATAGTTAATGAGATAAAGCGTTGTCGATTGCATACCGATGTTGTCGAGTTTATGTGCCACCCTGCTCATGTTGATCACTCACTAAAAGCACAAAGCAGCTATCACCAACAACGCGCGACAGAATTACAAACCCTGATAAGTGAAGAACTGCAACAAGCACTCCACAAAGAGCGTGTATCGGTGACGGATTACTCAATATTTTGTCAATAACGATAGCCGCTTCAAAAATTAGAGGTTAGCAACCTGTCAGCTATTGCCCCCCCTTAGTCAAAAGGCAAATAATGCTGACAGTTTGCTACTCTATTTCTTTCATTTTTATCACCAACGGTACAACCCGTTGTTCACTAAGGTAATTAAGTATCCATGGCTAGGATTAAAGACGTCGCTGAATTGGCTGGCGTGAACCGTTCGACCGTTTCAAGAATAATTAACGGAGAAGGAAAGTTTCGTGCGGATACCGTAAGAAAAGTGGAAGCGGCGATGGCGCAGCTTAATTATCGACCGAGTGCGATTGCCCGTTCTTTGGCTACCTCTTCTTCCAATATGATTGGATTATTGGTGACTTACTATACTGGTGGTTTTTTTGGCGAAATGATGGACCAAGTCCAAGCTGAACTGGATTTGAATAAGAAATTTTTGATCACCGCTCAAGGGCACCAAACGGAGCTTGGAGAGCGTGAGGCGATTCAACGTTTTAATGATTTACGATGCGATGGCTACGTCTTAAATAGCCGCCATTTGAGTGATGATGAGCTACGAGAGTTAGCCAAACAACCAACGCCGTTTGTGATTCTTGATCGCATGGTCGAAGGGTTAGAATCACGCTGCGTAACTTTTGATCATGTTCTTGCGGCAAAAGAAGCTGTTGAGCATTTAATTGGGCAGGGGCACCAAGTGATCGGTTGTATCACGGGATCGCCTGCTCGAGTTTCCAGTCAGCTGCGAACGCAAGGTTATCAACTAGCCTTGCAGCAAGCGCAGCTTACGACAGCGGAATCATTAATGGCTGAAGGCGATTATCGTCAGGCCAGTGGCTATGAAGCGGCAAAAGCATTGATTCAGGCTAACCCAGATATGACGGCTATTTTCTCTTGCAGTGAAGAGATGACAGCAGGAGCTGTTCAGTATTGCCACGAACACAATATTACGATCCCCAGCCAAATTGCGTTGATAAGCTTTGATAGCATTAATCGATGTGAAATGTATTACCCAACGGTTTCGTCAGTACACTTTCCTATCAGTGACATGGCGCGGTTAGCAGTATCGATACTAATGAAGCAAATCGGCAATCAGCCTTGTGATTCAACGCATCAATTAAGTCATGAACTAAGAATACGTAATAGCTCGATTAATCGTTAAAAAGAAAGCCCCACTCACGCGTTGTGAATGGGGCTTTTTGTTCTGCATGTAGCAACTAATCGTGGATTAGGCTGACTTAAGTGAGCATCAAGCCGCCTGTATCATTATGATTATTTTACCTTTCTTAGAGTACTTGCATCGGTGTGTGAGAACGCTTGACCATAGATCTCTAGCGCGGTGGTTTGAGAGTAAATTAAGGTGTCATCGGCAATGTTGATGTTCATCGTGAAATCCGTGGTTGCCGCATTCTTAGTCATGTAATTTGACTCTGCGACACCGTTACCCGATGCAGTGAGTGTCATAATGTTGCCTGCTTTACCTTCGGCCGTTACACACGTTGTACGTGGCACACAGAAAGAGTTGTAGACAGTTTGATTCGCTTTGTCATAGATGAAGTAGCCGCGTTGGTCGTGGAACTTGCTGTCATCTGTTTTTCTGAATACTTCTTGCTTGTAGTACAACGCAACCAAGTATTGGTCACTTGCATTGGTTGCATCTGCTGCCACTTCGAATGTCATTACTTCGTAGAATGGCGTTACGGCTGACGCGCCAACTCCCACCGCTGAGCCTTCTTGACTTGGCGCGATATCGACACCGCCTGAGTCCACTGATTCCCAAGTACCCACCAATTGTGCAAGTGGCCCAAAGTCTAAGCCGTTTATTTCAGTGCTTTGTGTTGCCATTGCTGGCATTGAAAGAGCGGCTGTAACGCCTAGAGCTAACATCTTTTTCATTATTACTTCCTTTAATTGCTGACTTATTATGCGCCGCAATTTAACCCTAAAGTGGTATAAAACACTTAACATAGATCAATAAAATGATATTTACCGAATGGTATTCATCTGGTGAATGAGTGGTGGGTATTTATTGATCTGATATCACAACCTGTTGATGTCGCACTGTATTTTCGTATCACTAAAGAGTGTTTTTTAGCGGGTCATAGAAAGGGTGAGTTTTGTTGGTGAAAAGCGATTTTTATTATTGCGGAGAATCATTTAAGCGTTTATGTTCAATACCTTATGTTATGAACTTACGCTCATGGAGATGGAATGGACATTGAAACCTATCAAGTTGACTCGTTTACTAATCAGGCCTTTAAAGGAAATCCAGCGGGCGTTTGTATTACTCACACTTCATTAGATTCAAAGCTAATGTTGTCGATAGCAGACGAAATGGCGGTGTCTGAAACGGCATTCCTTAATTTAGATAGTATGAACCTTAAATGGTTTACACCTCGACTAGAAGTCAAATTGTGCGGGCATGGTACGTTAGCGGTGGCTCATATTTTGAGAGAGAAAGGGCTGGTAAAAGTCGGTGAAACCTTATCTTTTGACACCCTTTCGGGCGAGCTTCAAGTCCATGTGCGTGAAGACGATTTTGAAATGGACTTTCCTGCGCCGTTGATGAATTACGACGTGAGTTGGGATAACAAAAAGCTAGATGCATTGGGGTTAGATGAATCTCAAGTGTTGGCATATGGCAGCTTTGATGGGAAGGAGTTGATTCAAGTTCAAGATGAGCGCACGTTACGCTCATTAGAACCTAACTTTGAAGAGCTATCACGTCTGCAAGGCCGCGGTATCCTTGTGACTGCGCTAGCGGAATCGAGTGAGTTAGATTTTGTTTCGCGTTACTTTGCTCCATGGGTAGGCGTCAATGAAGACCCAGTGACGGGTTCTGCGCACTGTGCCCTAGCCGTACATTGGCAGCAATCGTTCCAACGCACCAAACTAAGAGGCTATCAAGCTTCTCGACGTGGGGGCTATGTAAATGTAGAGCTTAAGTCGAATGGTAGGGTGTCGTTAGTCGGTGCAGCAGTGACCACCCTCAAAGGAACCTTGGTTGTATAGCAATATTATTAACGATAACCAACCCTGAATTAGGAGACTTCTATGCAGTATCCAGCTCCACTGAAACCGGGAAGTACCATTGCCATCACCGCATTTTCATCTGGTGTACCACGAGCCTGCCACGCGCGATTAGACATGATTATCTCTTCGCTAAAGCAGCTCGGCTATCGAGTGATTCAAGGAGAATGTCTGCGTGAAGACATTCAACATGTTAGCGCGCCTAAAGCGGCACGTGCGGAAGAACTCATGAGGTTTTTTTGCGATGACACGATTGATGCTGTTATTCCGCCTTGGGGCGGAGAGTTTGCGATGGAGCTTCTGCCTTTACTCGATTTTGGCAAACTGAGTGCCGTTTCACCTAAATGGGTGGTCGGTTTTTCAGATGTCAGTACTCTTATGATGGCACTCACCACTCGGCTCGGTTGGGGAACCGTTCATGCAGCTAATTTATTGCAGCTTCATGCCAACGAATCAGAACCTCTGACCGCCAACCTCCTTGGGTGGCTAGGGCTGGAAACAGGGCAAAGTTTTACTCAGCACTCATCAGTGTGTTTCGAGCTTGAGGGGGAGTCGTTTTCTGATAACCCTAATGCTGTATTGAATTGTAAAGTACCGACGTATTGGAAAATACTTGGGGAATCCGATCAGGTGGCATTCAGGGGCCGCTTGATAGGGGGTTGCTTTGATACGCTCACGCACATCATTGGTACGGAGTATTTCGATCTAGATCAGTTCGCAACCACAGCAAACGGCGACGGGGTCATTTTATACTTAGAAAATGCAGAAATGTCGCCAACAGTGCTAAAACGCGCGTTATTAAGCCTCAAGTTTAAAGGGGTGTTTAACGTTATCAATGGATTACTGATTGGTCGCAATGCCGTTATAGACAATGCTGGGAAAGCAATATCTGGATTAGATGCAGTGGTCGATGTGCTACAAGATATCGATATTCCAATTGTTTACGATGTCGACATTGGACACCTTCCGCCTAACCTTGCATTGGTGAACGGCGCGTTGGCGAATGTGACAGTGGAATCCGGAAAGGGAGTGGTAACTCAATCTCTGGTTTAGCTGTTTCTAAGCGTTACATGAATGTAAAAAAGGGGCGTGGTTCACTCACCCCCCTTAAA
>Ga0213838_1000687_pt1 | contig 21391 bp, 17 predicted proteins | sample SWPATP13_FD_160577 | JGI IMG/M metagenome (GOLD analysis project Ga0213838, IMG submission 160577) | Coastal seawater microbial communities from Marineland, Florida, United States - SWPA TP1 #3 | ecosystem: Environmental > Aquatic > Marine > Coastal | place: USA: Florida | collected 2016-08-06 | reverse complement strand
AACTGGTATATATCCAGCCAGGTAAGCCACAACAAAATGGCTTTGTTGAACGCTTTAACGGTTCATTCCGCAGAGAGTTTCTTGATGCTTACTTGTTTGAAAATCTCAATCAGGTAAGAGAAATGGCCTGGTTCTGGCGACTGGATTACAACGAAGAAAGAACACATGAAAGTCTGGGTAACCTGCCTCCGGCAGCTTACCGAGCAAAACTGGAAAACTCTAATTCAGCACTGTCCCATTAAAGGGGAAGTGGACACCTATCCTGGCGCAATAACTGGGAACGTCTGAGCGTCTTCTTCGACTATCCACCAGAAATCCGTAAGGTCATTTACACTACGAATGCTATCGAATCTCTGAACGCCAGCCTGCGGAAAATCACCAAGACCCGACGGTCGTTCCCGACTGACGATTCCGTGATGAAAATACTGTATCTGGCGCTTCACCAGATATCAAAGAAATGGACAATGCCAATAAGAGATTGGAAAGCGGCCATGAGTCAGTTTATGATTATGTACAGTGACCGCGTATCGCTATGATAAACAGCCACTTACACAGAAGATCTTACAGTCTCTTAAACATAAAATATAACTTTTAAAACAATTGCGTTAAAGTTTAAATCAAGAGGTTTACAATACAATTAAAGTAAGATCTTTACAGTCGCTATGGCCTCATCCAATTCATCAACAAAATATATATTTTTTTAGCAAAACTACGCTGGTTTCCTTTAGGTAGTCTACTTATTAAGAACAGTGTTTCAGCTGGATACTGGGTCGCTAGTAGTTTCCAAATTGGCATGAAGCCCATCAAGGATTGAGCTTTAGCATCAAAAGAGTCTAGTGAATAATCTGTCGCTATTAATTGAATCCTGTATAGTTGCACAACTTCACTAATTTCTTTTTGATTAAAACCTTCCTTCTTTGCCATTTCTAGTGCTAACCAAAAAGCTTGTAATAAAAAGATAAATGCTCTTTGATTACCTACTTTTGAAGTCACACTATCTGGGTTACGAACTTGTTTATAATATGGAAAGCTCATCTGATACACACTTCTAACATTTCTAAAGACTCCTAAGTTTACTAAAACATCTTCATTGGTATCTTGTCTAATAGCATGCCCATACGATATCCATTTTTTGATAACTTCTTTACGATACAGCTTGTTCCATAAAGCACCGGTTCCAAATTCATACTTGCAAAACTTTTCAAAAATGTTCTGAGTAATTTTTTTATTTCTGTAATATCTGACTTTTCTCTCTATGATTTTTTTTTCTCTAGACACTAAATTGGCCGAGCAAACAACTAAATCTACCCCTTCACGTTCTGCAACTTCGACCATCTCCAAATACATTTTTTTATGAACCAAATCATCCGCATCAACAAAAGCTATCCATTTTCCAATACAATAATCAAATGCTGTAGCTCTAGCACAATAAACGCCTAGGTTTTCGGATAAATCAATCACGCTAAAACGTGAATCTGTACTCGCAAATTCGTGGCAGATAGCCGATGTATTATCAGTTGAACAATCGTTAACAACTATCACTTCAATATCCCTTAACATTTGCTTCTGCAAACTTTCAAGCGCTAATGCTATTGTTTTCTGACCATTATAAACAGGAATAATAATTGATACGATTGGTTGCATAAATAACCTCGAAGTGAAAATTAGTTAGATATTATTGATAACAAGAATCAAAGTCACAAAGTAATAACGAAGAACGTTACCAGAAGATTTACCAAAATAATTGGTTGCACGCTTACCTATTTTTCCCCTTGAATTTACAAGGACAATTTAAGGCTAATTAAAAGACCAACGCCGTAAACCTTATACACAATTCTCAGAACTTAAACGAACTTCTCAGGTCTTATCTGCGCAAGCCCAACGATTTATTACATAAAATCATTATTAGCCCTATGACAACCATCTTCTGTCGAGAGAATAGTTTATAACATGCTAAAAAAAGCACTGCTATCCCCACTTTAAACTCATCTATGTTATTAATACTCATATTTAAGCCCATCAGAAAATCATATTTAATTATTTTTCGTGAAATAATTAATTTTAAATGTATTAGATTTTGTGTTTCAAAATATTCTTCAGGTCTAGCAAATGTTCTCGGGTGGACCTTGCTGAAAACAAAAATATAAAATACACAACTATCACTGAACAAAATGTAAAAATAAATTCAGATATCCAAGCTTCGAATGAAATTACTTCTTTGCATAACAATATTAATGCAATAGTACAAATTCCACTTATTAGGGGAAGATAAACAGAGCTTAAAAAGTCGTTAAACTTAATGGGCTGAAACTTCGCAGCGTAGAGAAAAAAGAGGGGGATGTGAATAAATATAAAAAATATTAAAACACTATACAGAACACCATATGCCCCCCAAAAAGATCCAATAAAAATAGCAAGCGATAGAAGTATTATATTCAGAAGCTGCCACTTCAAAAGAGTGCCACCAACACCTGAAGCAATTAATATTGTTGCTGTTAGTGAACCAACAGGTGACAGCATAGCAGTCATTGATACTATTTTGAGGATAGGAACTGCATTGCCCCAATCATCACCTAACATAACTAGTATAATTCCTTCGGCAGTTAAAAATAGTAAACTGGATATAAAAGTCGTTAACATGCACACCTTTGTTAAAAGCGCCATCCCAACGATTCTTAGACGTATCGGATCGTCTGAAACTCGAGACAGAGCTGGTCGAAGTACGTTTAATAGCGGAGGAAAAGCTTGCCTTGTAGGGATTGAAGCTAGGGCAAATGTTCTATTATATAGGCCAAGAAATCCAGCACCGGCAATTGAACCGAGAGCGAAAGGAGTGATATTTTGGGATAAGAGATTAATGAAACTAGAGCCAGCCAGCTTTAACCCAAAAGAAATCAACGGTCTAGTCCCTACGTTTCGTTGTAAATTAGAGGGTCTCCATTTAGTGTACCCCCAATTGAGCATTGATTTTACAACGGCAGTTGTTAGATAACTTGATATTAGTGCCCAATATCCATAGCCATTTAGCGCTAGACTAATGCTGACCACGCTACCTATTAAAAAAGAAATTAGGTCAATTTTCACAATATCGCTGAACCTCATAAGTCTTCTAAGTATAGCGTCATGCTGAACTGAAATTCCACTAATTAAAAATACAAACGCCGTAGCAGACAAGGCCGGTAATAATTCAGGCTCGTTGAAATAATCGGCTATAAAAGGACTAGCTAGAGCTAAGATCGCTGTGAGGGAAGCTCCGGTTATAGTATTAAACCAAAATAGGTTAGATACTTGTTGATGGGTGATAGTATCTTTTTGGATTGTAGCCATACTTAGGCCGCCATCTAGTACCGCCATTCCCAATCCGGTATATATTGCAACAATGGCAAATATACCATACTCACTAGGATTGATGAATCTTGCAAGAACAGCAATTAATAAGACTTGTAGCCCGGATTTAATAACTTGCCCTAAAAGAGATGCTTTTGCACTTTTTACAGTATGTTCTTTTATATTGTTTTTAATTTCAGTAACAGAAAAATGAGTATCGAAGGAGTTTTTAGTCATATAAAGAAGCTCAGTATTATTCAGATAATATATCGACAATTAAAGTTGCCAGTTTTATTATTGAGTTCGAGGATCCCCTCGAAAGACAAATTAACTAAATGACATTTATTCAGAATCTGTTACAGGCTCGGGTAAACATTTACCTATTAACAGTGCGAACAGGATTAACTTCATTATATTCATTATCTTTCAATAATTCCGAGCTTACCTGTTTTAATAGGCTTTATTACTTTTGCCGGATTTCCAGCCGCCAAGGTGTTAGAAGGTATATCTTTTGTTACAACTGAACCAGCAGCAATAACAACCTGATCTCCGATTTTAACGCCAGGTAAAATTATTGAACGAGCGCCAATAAAGCAGCGTGCACCTATGTAGGTATCCTCATGTTTTAATCTGGACATATCATGAGCTAATATGGCTGCATCGAACGCTATATATGTGTCATCGCCTATATGAATACCTCTGGGATTTGTTTTATCTAATTTTGCATTTAGCGATATTTTCACACCCTGTCCAATACTCATCCCAAAAATCTTTCTATAGTAATTAATACGTATATCAAGTATGAAATTTCTGAATGTCACATGAATAAACCACCAAATTTTCCCCTTTTTTTTACTCATTTGGGTATCCTTTTTTCCATTCATCATTTCTTGCGTTAATTTCTCTCCATTGTTTTATTATGTCGTTGTTTCCAGATAACACTGAAAACAACAATTTGTTTTTTACATATAAAACTAAGAGAGCTATATATATTTTTTGCTTTAACGGATCGTCGTGCCTTTTTATAAGTTCCACTTTTCCTTTTAGTAACTTTATCATTTTAGAGGATAAATTATTATGGCTGACACCACCATGATGGATTACTCTGGCATTTGGTGTAACAATTGGCTTGTGACCCATCTTAGATGCTCTTAAACAATAATCAGCTTCTTCTGCATACATAAAGAACGAGCAATCTAAACCTCCTAGAGATTCCCACAACTCACGTGTCGTGAGAAAAAAGCATCCCGAAATAATATCTACTTCTTTTACGCTGTCTCTTCGCCAACAACCATAATTTATTTTATTAAAGATGCATGTATTGGAAAAAACCTTACTTACTCCTAGCGCACTAAATAAAAGTGAAAAGAGGTCATGCCTCGCCCAAGCATGTTGAGTATTAACTGATAGATCGTTATTTAAAGTGACGCCCCCCCAAATACCGTTATTTGGGTTTTCGATTGCAAAATCAAATAAATTATCTATACCACGGTTAACTACAACAGTATCTGGATTAAGGAGTAACAGGTACTCTCCTTTACTTAATTCAACTCCCTTGTGAACGCCGCCAGCAAAGCCGAGGTTATTGTAAGTATTAACAACTGTAAATTCTTTGTAGTTAGCTTTCAATTCCTCATAAGAACCGTCTGTAGAATTATTATCTACAACAATAACTTCATAGTCTGTAGTTTTTGTTTCAGTTATAATAGACTCTAGCGCTCTTTTCGTGTATTCCTTTGTATTATATGAGACAAGAATTATGCTTAATTTTATTTTTTTATCCATACTTTATATCCGAAAAGATTTCCATTTTACATCTTAAAGCCATATTAAACATGGTCATCCTTAAAAAATTCTTCGCAACAAATTTATTGACTGTCACCTTGAAAAACCTAGTTAACTTTAAAATCGACTCCCATGAATTAGCTACTTCCACTTAAAATCTCATTATAAAACTTTCACAATCAAAGTTATTAACCCGTATATTAATGTTAGAAAAAAATATTAATATACATGATTGAAACAAAATTCTTAAAACTATTCAGTATTTTGTTCCAATTTACTATTTTTATTCGATAAACCTGAAAAAATCCTTTTCTTTATAATTTTACAATATGCGTTTATCAATGGTTTTATACTCTGATTCCAACTCAACTCTGCTTTTACACGTTTTTCCCCATATAATCCCATTGCTGTTCTTCTCTCTTCATCTAAAAGAAGCTCTTCAATTTTTAATGCGAAATCAGTTGTGTCGTTTGCCTTAGCATATAAAGACGCGTCTTTTGCCGAGTATTTACCTTCTACTACATCAAATTGAACTATGGGTTTCGAGAACGCCATATACTCCATAATTTTATTCATTGTAGATTTATCATTCATCGGATTTACACGATCTGGATTTACGCATACATCTGAAGTAGATAAGATTTCGAAAAGGTCAATATCAGGAGCGCGCCCAGTGAATGTGACATAGTCAGTAACGTTTAATTCCTTGGCTTGTTCCTTTAAACCTTCTAAAGCAGGACCACCTCCGACTAATACAAATTGTATGTCTTGTCTCTTCTTTTCAACTGTCAAATATTGTATCGATTCAAGCAGTAAATCTATACCTTCCTGCTGCCCCATGACCCCAACATAGCCAATAAGGTATTTTCGCCCATTTTTCCATTTTTCATTAGGGGGGACTGGCTTGACCTTTGTTAAATCAGGACCTGAACGAACTACGTATACGTCTTCTGGTTTCATTCTACCGCGCGTAATAGCTATTTCTTTGTAGCTCTCATTTGTGGCTATAGACACATCTGCAAGTGCAAATGTTAACCTTTCAACTAAAACCATTAATTTCCAAAAAAAGCCTTTCTTATTAAATTTCGCTTCGAAAAGCTCTGGGTTAATATCGTGATGATCAAATAAAAACTTAACATTCAAAAGCTTGAATGGCGCAGCTACTAAAAAAATTAAATCCGGGGGATTACACGCATGGATAACATCAATACCTGATTTAAAGTAAACTTTCCATGCTAGAAATGTTTCCCAGAATAGTGCAGTTCCATATTCCAGGAGATAGCCTAAAGGCCCTTCTGCATCTAAAGGGAGTTTGTGGCGATATATTGTGATGTCTTCTATTACTTCATGCTTTTTTTCGAACCCTTTACCAGTAGGACAAATAACAGTGACTGATGCACCTGCAGCTTTTAAAGTTCTCGCCTCTAGCCATACTCGCCTGTCAAATGGTACTGGTAGGTTTTCTACTATGATTAATATCTTTGCATTTTTTAGTGGTAGCCTGTCCGTATCGTTGCCAATACTTTCTGAAATATCGATGCTATTTTTCTGCATGCCCTTTACCATTCCGTTGCGATTTAAGTTTATTTCTCATCTATGGGACAAAGTAGGTTGGGATGATTTTGTCAGTTGACAGATTTATTTTATCTATCGTTTTATTTGAAGCGATTACTCGATCCCAACTCTCTAATTCGGCTTTTTCTTTGCTTATTAAAAGACTGTCAATTGTGGGTAAGTGTGCGTAAGCATAACCCAGATTTTGGCCTTTAAGTTTTGATGGGTCTAATGCCGGATCGAATACGGATAGTTGATATCCAGCTTGCAGCAACTTTCTGGCAAGATCAACGTTAGGGCTTTCTCTTAAATCATCTGTATCTGCTTTGAATGCTAATCCAACCAAAAGAACTTTCGCCCCATCACTAAGCCCATTGGTTACATACTCAAATTGATGATTTTTATGTGCTTCATTAGACCTTAATAAACTGTCTATCAAATGTGTATTTGCAGCCGAATCTGTTGCAATATGTTGGAGAGCTCTTACGTCTTTAGGCAAGCAAGAACCACCAAAAGCACCGCCGGGTCTAGTGTAATAGGCAGAAATATTTAGTTTTGTGTCGGATACAAATATCTCGTGGATAGTTTGTGCAGATAAGTTTAATTTTTGACTGACTCTTCCAATTTCATTTGCGAATGCAACCTTAACCGCATGCCAGGTATTATCGACAAACTTTGTAAATTCAGCTTCCTTATAGTTTGTGTAGAAGACGGGCGCATTAAGATTTTTATGTAGTAGTTCCATGTTTTCCGAAACTTCTGCATTCTTTGTTCCAATTACAATTTTCGGTGGATTAAAATAATCATGAACAGCTACAGATTCTCGGAGGAATTCCGGGTTATAGACCAATTCAACTAAACTATCAAAACTATCACCAAGTTTAGATTTGAAAATCGGCGTTATCAGTTGTTCAATTGTTCCGGGACGAAATGTAGATCTATAAGTTACAGTCAACGGCTTATTGCGTTCTTTTGAGATTGCAGATGCAATCTGTCTTGAAACGTCTGCTATAAAGCTCATATTGTGTGATCCATCAGAACCACTCGGAGTACCAACGCATACAATAGCGATATCATGTTCCGATAAGTCAGAATCAATCTTCGTTTTCGCAACTAATTTTTGCGACTTGATTGCATCAGCAAGCATTTCAGTAAGGCCTGGCTCTTCGAATGGTGGTATACCAGCGTTAATTTCAGTCACCTTGGACTCACTAACGTCATAACCAGTTACTTTGTGACCCTCTTTTGCAATACAACAAGCGGCTGTAAAACCTACATACCCTTGACCAAAAATCGCAATATCCATATTATTTCTCCGAATAAATTTAATTTCACAACTTCCGAATTTTTAATTAAAATTTAAGAAAGAGCGAAGCACTCATAAATGCGATTTAAAATTTCGCATTGCATTAATCAATAAAATTCAGTTTAACCTGAATTATTACTGACGATTTATATCTATGGAATTATAAAAAACTGCTTCTACGGCCTTTATCAAATGATTCAGACTCCGACTAAAACTATCCCAATTTAGAAGAATTTAATTTTAGCTTTATTTTAAATTGATCTTGTGAAAAATTCCGTATCTAAAAATCATTAAAGAGTCAGCATTGCCAATTGACATTCTGATTAAGTTCGATCAAACCGCATAAAATCCCTTCTTGGTTTATGGTAACAGCATATTGGTAGATTGCCTTAAACTGGCCATCGTCGATCAATATGTTTAGGTACTCAATCGCGATCTCAATTTCGCTATTTTTCATGTTTCCCCAATGATTTAAAAGCACAAAAACTAATACTCTCCCCACTTCTTCCGAATAAGGACCATGTTGTCTAGCCTGATGAATAGCGTTAATAAATTCGGGGCCAAAATTTCTTAAGTGAGCATTTATCTCAATAGTCCGAGCCCAACTATTGGCCCAATTTTTTCGGATTAAAATTGAATCATTGTAATTTTTCAACGCACTCAATTCTAAGATTCTCCTATTCTCACTTCCTATACTTTCTTGGCTAGCTAACCACTCATAAACCGTGCCGCTAATATATAAATAGTGAGGATGGCTAGAATGAAGCGATAACATCATGTCCACTTTATTCATTAAAAAAGAAATTTCCGCGTTACTAACCGTTTTTGTACTCCGAAGGCCTTCTAACTTATACTGAATTGCAAAGTAATTAATATTCGCAAGCCCTAACATAATACTTAGAATCGCAATACTAATTAGAATTAAAGTAAAAAATAACTTAGAAACTAAGTATCTCACTGTTATCGATTCCTTTACTGAAGACTGCTTGCAACTATGTATAAATTAACAATGCAGTTATTTTTCTTCTGCGTATCCGTAGTAGTCGTAATAGCCACTGTATTCTGTGTTGCTTTTCGAAGTATCAGCAGAGTTCAGGATCACCCCGTCTATTAGAGCACCAGCATCTCGAATCCTATTCACTGCTGCTTTTACTATTTGTTTTTTGGTTGAATCCGCTTTAACCACAAATATTGTTGAATCAGCGAATTTTGAAATCATCAGCGTATCACTGACTGCCTGGCAAGGTGCTGAATCGATAATTATTTTTGTATATTCCTGCTTTAATTTACCTATTACGCTAGAAAGATGCCCTTTTGCGAACAATTCAAGTGCATTATGCGTGTATTGCCCGGCTGGTAAGATATCAATACCTGATTTCTCGTCACTGGTGATACAACTTTCAACGTTTACGGAACCACTTAACACGTCACTTAAACCGTGCTGATAAGCTGGTAATCCAAAGCGCTTGGCAACTGACGGCTTTCGAAGGTCAGCATCAATTAATAATACTTTTTCCATTTGGCCAAAAGTAAAAGCCAAGTTTATCGAGGTGGTAGTTTTTCCTTCACCAGGTACAGCTGAAGTTACAAGGGTAACCGTGCTTTCACGATTTAACTGCCCGAGCATGTAGCCGGTTCTTATAGTTTTTACCGCTTCGGTAAATAAGCGATATTCCTTATCAAAATAAATATGAAGCGGTAGTGTACTTTTCTTTTTTAAGGCTATTTTCGGCACAAGGCCAAGGAATTTGGCTTGTAGTTCCTCTTCTACTTCTACAGAGCGTCTAAATGTGTTGTTAAGAAAAGTTATTAGCAAGACTACTGCTGTAGCAAAGCCAGCACTGGCAATAATTACGCCGATTAATAGCAGCATTTTCTTGGGTTTTACCGGATATAAAGGCGCTTTTGCCACGTCAATAAACCGTGCATTTTCCGCATTAAAATCGCTCGTAATATCTAATTCTTTGAAACGTTTGGTAATGAGATCATTAAGTTCGGTTAAACGCGCAACATTTGCTTTAAGTTTATTAAACTCGGCTTCTTTACCGCTATCGGATAAGAAACGTGTTTCTGCGGCGCTTAACTCCTTTTGTAAACTGGCTTCTGTGCGTTTTAGGTTACTTAACTTTTGAGAGAGGTCACCAAGTTCCGCTTTCATTTGTGAGGCAAGTTTTGCACTAACTTGCTTGAGCTCTGTTTCCGCTGCAATGTATTTAGGATGTTTTGGCCCATACCGCTGGCTTATTTCAGTAAACTTTTGCTCAGCAATTAGTTCTGCATTGCTAAGTTGAGTAATTTTTATACTTTCACTGAACTGGCTTAAAATGCCCTTATCAATAATCTCCGCTGATTTAGTTTGATTTAAGATATTTTCCAGCCGGATACGTTGATCTCTTACATCCAGTAATCGTTCATTGAGGTTTCTTAGAGTTTCCTCGTTAAGTGACTGCATGCCACTATCCATGCTGACAATCTGTTCTTTATTAATGAATGCTTGTAATGCAGCTTCAGCTTGTGCGAGCTCTTCTGATGTTTTTATGTTTCGGCTTTGTAACCATTCGATGGCTTTATCCGTTTGCTCCATTTTGGCATTTAAAAAGCTGTTTATATACACATTGCCTAATGTGTTAGATATGTCTGCTGCTAACTGTGGATCTTCTGATTGAAATTTAATTTCGACGAGTTGAGTGCGGTCGATAGGTGATACAGATAAATTACTCAAATACCAATTAATTACGGCTTTCTCTTTTAAATCATCGAAAGAAGCAACACTATTTACACTGTCGTTCTGGCTCTCTCCTACAAAGTTTTCGAGCTTTGATTTTACTGCCTGAATAAGAGAGAACGAATTTTCTTTTTTAACGTCAAATTGCTTTAGTTTTTTCAGCCCTAGCTCTTCAATAACTTGTAAGGCCAAAGTTTCGGATTTAAGAATACTAAACTGGGTTTGCAGGTATTCTCTGGACTGCATATCCATACTGAATGCATCAGCCATCGAAACCGGCGCCTGATTATCCTTTGTTAAAAATAAGGTTGCCTTAGCTTCGTAAATTGACGGTAACTTTAAAATGAACAATGTGGCAATAATGGCAACCCCAAATGTAAAGGCCACAACTTTCCATTTATTTTGCCAAACCGCCTTAATGTATAAGCCAATATCCAGTTGCTTTTCTTCGGTATCCATCTGTTGGAAATTTGATTGCGTATTAGAATCATTCATTGTGTTATCTACTTCCTGTACCGTTAGAAAAAGCTTTGTTTAATAGTGACTGTGTCACCCGGTTGAAGGGGTTCATCCATATCAATATTACTTAAAACCTGAGTACTGCCATCAGCTAATTTGCGTTTAAGCTCTATATCATTCTTAGATGCACGCTCAGTTAACCCGCCAGCTACCGCAATAGCTTGAGCTAATGTAAGGCCTGGTTGATATGGGTAATCTTTCGGCTCTTTTACTTCGCCCAAAATAAAGAACGGGCGATATCCTGTAACGTTAACGTCCACTTCTGGGTTAACCAAGTAATCGCCCTTTAAACCGCTCACAATCACCCAGCGAATATCTGCAGCAGTTCGGCCTTTTACTTTTATTTCGCCCAGGAATGGATACAGAATTGAACCGTTGGTGCCAATTTTCGTTTCGAATGTTAGGTCTGGCTCTCCATGCACTCTTATGCTAATTGTGTCACCGGTTCCGAGCACATAATCAGCCTCCTGCGCACTTGCCATAAACGTACATAGAAAACATATAACTGCACCAAGCGTTACTAACTTCATATCTCTACTCTCAATCCAATGCTTAATTTTTGGTTGTCGTAATCAAATAAGGTATTTGAAGAACTATTTACCAAATAGCTCACCGTGGTTTCAAATAGTAACCACTTATTAAGGTACCGGTTAAAATTTGCATACAAATAGAGGGTATTATCCTCTCGTGAAATGATACCTTGCTCTTCTCTTGAGGCGTATTCGTACCCCATCCGCGAATAGCTGTATTCTGTCCAGCTATGGCCCCAGTCTAACGTGACTTTGGTGGTTAAGGTTGCATCACTGCCCAATGCCCCTTCCATGGTTCTGCGGCTAAGTGTGAGGTTAACGATAGAATAGGTTTTTGGTTCCCACGTTATCGCAGCGTCTATAGCAAGATTGGTGAGATCTTCCCGGGAAGCAAGCTCAAATTTACGCTGCTCTACCCCTAGCTTAAACTTACCGGTTGTTTTGGCTAAACCTTCCCACACCATACCCGCAAGAAACCTATATACCTCAGAATTTCGCGATTGTGTTGGGTCCGGTTCATCAGAATAGTCTGTAGATTGATAACCCACATCAAAACTCAGATTGGTTACTTTACCCACACGGTAATAAAACCACCCTCCTAATGATTGAGAGCTGAAGTTAAACTGATTGGTAAAATCTTCAAAGTTAGTATATTCGAGCCTGTTGGCGCCACCTTTTATACCTACGCGCCCAATCGCCACTTTGCTGCCAAATTCATAACTTGCTTCGGCGTTGGTTTGCTCAAACTGCATTACTTCGTCGAAGCGGTCCAGTAAAAAACGGTTTTGTTGGGAGCCGCGTTTCTGGTGGCCATACTGCTGGCTTACAGACCAATTTGCTCTGTGTCTTGTAGTAGGTTCCCAGGCTCCTTCGTAATTAAATGAGTAATCCTCGTAATTATCCGCGTCACTCTGAGCATACTGGGCGACGTCAATTAGCGCGGAAAATTCATGAGTACTATTGCCCGGAGTGAGCAATGCTGTTAATGAAGGGGTTACTTGCCAATACGCAGAGTTAATTTCGTTGTCGTTAGTTAACGCTAGATTTTGTTCGTAACCGGAGCCAACATAGACAGAATGGTATATTAGCGCGCCGTTGTCGAGCTTTATACCATTAACCTCTGCAGCTTTTAAAGGTAAGCACACAAGAGTTAAGCTTGCTAATAAACCAGTGTGTGTAAAGAACTGCTTTTTCATTCTGCTCCCTGAATACCCAATACTATGGGTTCTCCATCTACTACTCTCAATTTTGTGGAGTATAACTACCCTACAAAGCAAAACTATGACATTTTTTAGACAAAATATGACTAATTTGCACTGTTATTGTTGTTTTACAAATTTATTACTCAGACCCAACAAATCAGCTCTGCTAGGCTTGTTTTGTAAGATAAGCAGTAAACATACCACTAATTAAATAATGATGAAAACGCTACTTTAGATGCGATTACTTGTTTGCATGCAAAACGTACAATGTAGTAAGTTAACGCCAAATTTAAGATATCTGGTCACTGCTACTTTTTGCAAACTAACGCTCAATGATTTCTATTACCACAGTTTTACGTGCAGTTATTTTTCCTACATTTCTGATAGTTGTCAGTATTAGCGTATCTGCAGAGCCAGTTTCGCTGATAGAAAACTGGTTGAAAGAAAGTGAAGAAAAGTCTCACTGGCAAAAAGTAAAATATATCAACAAGTCTGTGAACAAGGCTGTTAAACAATCTACTGACCTTGAGATCTGGCATCAAAATGACTACTGGGCTACGCCTGTAGAAATGCTCTCTAAAGGTGCAGCGGATTGTGAGGACTTTGCTATTACAAAGTACTTGCTGCTAAAACAAGCCGGGATCTTGCCATCCAATTTATATTTAAGCCATGTGAAATTAGACGGAGAACCAGAGCCTCACATGGTTTTAGTTTACTACAATCCTGATGACAGCGGCTTTTATGTATTAGATAACGTTGTTGATAAAGTAAAATTAGCTGATACCCGCACAGACTTGAAATACACCTATAGTTTTAATGAGAAAGGTGTTTTTACAGGGATGCCAGGCGGGTTTACGTCTGTTCCGGGTTCCTCTCCCTTGCAGTTAAAAAGATGGCAATCATTACTGAATAAATGGCGTTCGGAAAAGACATTATTACAAGTAGATTAGTTATTAGATGCAGCGGTAATCATTGGATAAATTTTCAAACATCCCGCATTAACTGTATAATTTTGCACCAACAATGAACATTAACGCACACTTTTAAATCACAATTGTACACCTTTACATTTTGTTCACTTTTTGAGCTTTTTTATATTGTCAGCAATTTTTACAGATCGTAGAGAAACGAAAATGAAAATCATGGAAAAACAGACTTAAGATATTGATTGTTATATATATTATATTTATGGCATGATATTGGCTTGGATTAGCGGGCATATTCTACAATTTTGCAGTTTAATAATGGTACGATTTGTGCGTTAGTAAACCCACAACGTGTGTCAACGTTGGCCAGGGTGACAAGCGGTAAATCCCCAGTTCCTAGTTGGATTAAATAGACAAGGATTCCACACATGAAGAAATATATTGCGTTTTTAGCGTGTTTTCTCGCTTCGATGTCGGCTAACGCTGAATTTATTACCCTGCCAGATGGTGTTACAGAATCATCAGATTTACTCGTTGAGATTGGCGGTACTCCGGTAGGTTCTGGTGTTAGTGTTGATGATACTGTAAGTGCTTTTGTTCAGTTTCAGTTAAACGCGCTAGATCCTCTTACTGACGAACTCAATGGTGATGATCGCCTTACTGTTCAGTTTGTTTACTACACATTTGATCCTGTAAACCCTGCTTTTATCGCTTGGGACACAGACGGTTATTCCATTACGTGGGCTGATGTTGCCACCTTACAGGCAACTGCATCTGACTCTTTTGAGTTAACTTTCACAAGCTTGTTTAAAGACTGGGTGAGTGGCCCTTACGAAACTGATAATTCTTTAGATGATGGTGAAGCAGATTACTTAGTAGCGGCATTAGTAGAAAGTTCGTTTTACGTAGGCGATTCATTCTGGGGTATTGATTTGGAAATCCCTCCACCACCACCGACTACACCGGGTGATGCGGTAAGCGCACCAGCAACTTTTGGTATGTTTGCAATTGCACTGGCAGGATTGGCTTTACGTCGCCGTAGTAAGTAAACTAACCTACACATTCGAGTAAAGGAATCATTATGAAACTACGTCAAATAATTTTGGCAACGACAGCTTTGATGGCAAGTTCAGCTTTTGCTATCGACATGCAGTCGGCCACAAGTGCACTTGCCACGGAAGCTCGATTAGTAGATGTGAGCACTTTAAGTGCCGACGAAGCACCGAAATACATTTCAGTCATCTTAAACGAGCTAAACAATGCAGATGCTCCGCAAGAGTTTGTTCTTGAGTTGTTCAAAAACAACCAGGATCAAGCCAATGTAGTTTATGCTGTTGCAAAGAAAGCAGGTTTAAGTGACGATTATTTGGTAGCCGCGGCTTTGAGTGCAGGTGTTGATCCATCTGTAATGCTTGAACCTACCGCATTAGGCTTGGCGTTGCCACCTCCTCCTCCTCCAGGTGGCGGCGGTACAACACCTCCACCACCACCTCCTCCTCCACCATCAACGGGTGGTGGCTCTGGTGGCGGCGGTATTTCGGTATCAGAAAACTAAAATAGTATTTAAAATAAAAGGCTCTTTTACAGAGCCTTTTTTGTTTAGAAGTTTTATACATGCAGTCGACTATCCAACAATATTTTGAAAGGTTTGCCTTTTATTTACTGCTTTTAATCATATTTATATTGCCGCTGCCGTTGGGCTCTAATCGACCCTGGGCCTGGAGTATATTTGAAGTTCTGATTGCAGTTTGCAGCATTATTTGCATTTGGTCTTTGACTAACGAATCACTCATTGCCGGGCTCAAACGCCATCGGGTTCTTTTAAGCCTGTTTGCTGGAACACAATGCTATGTAGCTATTCAGCTTATCGATATTAGTGGCAATAGAATATCAGTTGATCCGGCACAAACTCAGATTTCACTATTGAAAGGCATATGTTACTGCTTGTTTATTTGCTGCAGTGCATGGCTAGTATCCTCTTCCAAGCGTATAAAGCAATATTCACTAGTTATCATCATTACAGTATTTCTACAGGCCTTATATGCCATTTATCTGCAGTTTTCAGGTATGGAATACTCTCCTGTTTTTAACTACGAAATCGGTGACAGAGCGAACGGTAGTTTTGTTTATCACAATCATTTAGCCAACTATTTACTGATTGGCGGCTCGCTAGCTATTGGATTACTAATTAGTCAACTCAGTAGAGCATCTTCTCGCGATCAAAGCTTTAAACGCCTTGTAATCGGGGCATTGGAAGCGTTGATGAGCTCGAAATGGTTAATTCGGGTAGCAATAATTACTATTGTTGTTGGACTAATTTTAACGCGAAGCAGAATGGGAAATAGCGCTTTCTTTGTGAGTTTATTGGCTACTTCTATCTTTGCACTGTTTATAATGCGTAAGCCGCCTCCGATGCTCAAATGGTTAATAGTTAGCTTAGTTGTGGTAGACGTAGCTATTGTTGGCGCAATGTTTGGTATTGATAAAGTAAAAGAAAGAATTGATACCACGTCTTTCGAGGGGGAAACTCGGGATGATGTGGTAGAAATGAGCATTCCCTTGGTGAAAGATGCGTGGTTAACGGGAACTGGTGCGGGTTCGTTTTATACGGTTTTTCCGCAGTATCATACGCGTATTGTTCATTTGCATTACGATCATGCTCACAACGAGTATTTACAATTTATCATTGAATACGGCATCGCTGGCATCTTACTTCTTGGCTCTGGAGTATTGTACTCACTGTATCAAGCTGTTAAAGCTTTAAAGCAGAGGAGTGACCCGCTTTGCCAGGGGCTCGCTTTTGGTGCGGTGATGGCCATTATAGGCATGCTTATGCATATTGCGGTGGACTTTCCTCTGCAAGCACCAGCAACTACGCTTAATTTTATTGCCATGTTAGTTCTGGCCAGATTAAGTAATGTCCGCTTCTCAAGGCGCAGCCGGCGGCTAGTTTAATACGGTAACCGGAAAGGAAACAGAATAGTAAGGCTAAATTTCTACCAGGAGCGTTATTTGTATATGACTGGAGAGACTAAAACTGCAATATAAACCCTTAATATTCTTTGCTCTTACAGCACTATGGTTACCCCTGCTGCTCAGCCTTGAGAGGCTCAGGCATTTTCATAAGCAAACAATCAGTTACGGTGCTGGTAAGTTAATTTAACCTAGTACTCATACTAAAATCCCAGCCTGAGCTGGGATTTTTTAATTAATCTAATTTTTAACGCTTATCTAGTATGCATTGTTGCCCACAAACCCTTTAAAGAACGTAAAAATAACAATCTTAAAGTCGAGCCAGAGCGACCAGTTTTTAATATATTCCAGGTCGTACTGAATACGCATTTGCATTTTATCGATGGTGTCTGTTTCACCGCGCCAGCCGTTTACCTGTGCCCAACCGGTAATACCAGGCTTAATACGGTGGCGCAGCATATAGTACTCTACTTTTTTACGATACATCTCGTTGTGCGCCACGGCATGAGGTCTTGGGCCTACAACCGACATGCTACCCTGTAGTACATTGATAAACTGTGGTAACTCATCGAGCGAGGTTCTACGTAAAAAGCCACCAATAGGGGTTAAACGGGAATCGTTTTTGGTGGCTTGTTTCACCTCATCACCATCTTCGGTTACTGTCATGGTGCGAAACTTCCACACTTTGATTTTCTTGCCATCCATGCCATAGCGGTTTTGCTTAAAGATTACCGGGCCTTTGGAGGTTAATTTGACTGCCGCAGCGATAAACAGCATTGGGATAGCAATCACAGCCAGGATAGCTGAGGCGAGGATAATGTCTTCCACCCTCTTTAAGAAGTTCATCGCGCCTTTCATGGGCGAGTCGAACACACTAACGGTTTGCAGTTCACCCACATTACAAATACGCGAATGAAGCAGGTTATAAACGAAGAAATTAGGTACCAGGTGAACCTGTGCCGGTGTATCACCTAACACACGCAGGATTTGTTCTATGCGGCGATTCGCTGTCATAGGCAGCGTTATAAATACAGTGTCGACTTTTCCGCTGTTTACGTCGTCATAGAGTTCGTTAATACGCCCCTGCAATTCAAGATTTGAGGGTATGGTTAACCGCTCAGGAGCCCTGTCGTCATAAACACCCAGTACATCAAAACCGGTTTCAGGTGTATTGCGGATCTCTTTAGTCAGCTCATGAGCGGTATCGTTAGCTCCAATAATTGCAACCGAGCGGGTATTAAAACCATTTTTACGAATGCGGAACAGAAAATAGCGAAAGGTAGCACGCCATGTGCAGGATGCTATCCAACTCAGGCTAAACCAGAGTGTAATTACCACACGGGAGAAGTCGTCAGACGTTTTTGACACAAACATCCAGCCTACTACCACCGCAATCATTAAAAAATGACTCATGCTGGCAACAAAGAGGATTTCTTTCATGGAGCCTGCCCGCCAGGAGCGGTACAGCCATAGCATTTCAGCACTGAACAGAAATGCCACGCAGGCAATCAGGCCAATCAGGTAATAGTGGATATCCAGCGATATACCATACAGCTGTGCAGACAGTAATAAGCACACCTGAATGATGAGTAGATCCAGAAAGCGGTACAATACGGCAAACTGGTTTACGTTATTTCGAACAAAGCCTTTCTTACCCATAGTGCAGTTCCTTGCAGTAAATTTGAGTTTAAAAGCAGATACAGAAAATTGTGGAACGGTTTGTTATTGTTAGATTCCGTTCTTAACAAACTTTTTAATACATCTACAAAAGTTACAGCGTTGCATGTTTGCAGCAATATTCGTACCGAATAGTCACCTTTAGTATGAGATTGTTTTGTGGCTGAAGGTAGAAACCCACATTAATTTAACAAGTTAGTGAGCGGCTCCGACCTCTTACCTGTTTACTCTTTACTCACTAGGTTGGCATGATACTTATACTGTGTGTCAGTATGGTTAAAGCCCGCTATTAGCTTAAAGATTAAGTAAACTGATTTATAATATATTTTGCTTAAACCAGCCCCATATTCCCAGCGAAAAATGCTCAAAAAGATTGATGCCCAGTGCCGATTTTATGAGATAAAGTGTCAGCAAGCCGAACAGTGTTGAAACCATAATTGCACCAATAATAAACAGCGCGAGGGTGGTTTTTTTAACATTTATTTCACCTCGCGAGAGCGCTCGCTTGTCTCGCCCGGCAAGGAAAACCCAGAAAAATCGAGTAGTTGTAAAAGGAACTGACACCCTACCCTTTACATTAACCGGCAGCCTTGCTTTATTTTTGCGCAATGCATCGTCGAGGTGCAACAGTTGTTCCCGGGTGTAACTGGCCGCAATGTCGGGGGGCATTTTGCTGAGTAAGCCCTGCAAATGCCCGGAATACGCGTGGTATGACGAATGGGTTGAATTGGCTTGCATACTGTTTACTGTAAAAGTCGATGATACCGATTACATTATCGTTAGGTACTAAAAATGCAAACGTTGAGTGTAAAAGAATTCGTCGCAGCAGATTTACCTGGTAAAAATGAGAAAATGGCAGTTTCACACTCTGCCGTATTACAACTGCCCTAAAAATGAAAAACCGCGCTATAAGCACGGCTTTACAGGAACAGGTTTTGTCAGAAAATTAACGGCGATACCGGCTCGACAAGCGTTGACTCACGGGTATTAAACCAAGCATGAGTATACTTAGCACGCTGCCTGCCGGGGCTGGAACATCCTGGGCTACAGCAAGGCCATCAACATCGGTAACAAAAGCCACCCGACTTCGGGCTTCTGCTAATGCCCGGGTGCTTCTGATGGTAAAGGTACCGTAAAGCTCGTCCATATAATGATTGGAATAGGTTACGGTAGCAGAGGGATTGGGTGAATACATACTTTTGCCTGAACCCGAACCATTTGCCATCAGATCGGCATCTTCGGTATCAAACACAAAGCCGGCATTCAGGGCACGCAGAGTGAGCGACATAATATCTACACTCCCGCTGTTTTGGAGTACAAACATTCCGGCCAGAATATTACCTGAAGTATCTACTATACCGTGAGAATCGCCGTCGAGGCGTATTCCCCACATGCCATTAATATAACCACCAGCCGTTGCCGACATAGTAAACCAGACCCCGGAGTCGGAGCTGCCATCGGCGAATTCGACTTCTACTTCTATGCCTGCCATATCTGCCCCGGTAATTCCTTGTATCAGGATTGCGTGGGCCTGCGAACTTACAAACAGGGTAATAAAGCACAATAAAAGGTATTTTCTCATTATCATCTTCCTTAAAAACATGTTTTACCTTGCTGGCCTCTCTCTACTTCCCCTGTATGGATGGCAGGACTACGGGTGGCGCTTAGCAGTCATTAACCATAAGTTAACGTTCAAGCTGTGCATTTTTTAAGCCATTATATTTTTTTGTATTTATTTTCAGTGGGTTAACTTTTGCAAAAAGATACTTTTCACCTGGTTATTAAATAGTCAAACCGTTTCGATTTTTACTGTAAAAAAATCCGACGCCAATTAATTTGCAATGTAGTGTTTTCGATATTGCTTTGGTTTAGATGTTTTTCCTGTGAGTAAATAGTGTGTTGTTTTATCTGAATTTTATTTTTCTAGTTCTAGTCTGAAGCGCTTAAAGACTACACAGAACACAAATGATTAATTTGCACCTGGCAGAGGCGACTTGCTTTTAATTAGTGCAATTGTTGCAGATTTTTGGGTGTATTGGGTTGATTTGGCCAGGTTTGAGTGAGTTTTCGTTATAAAAAGGCCCCGTATGAAACGGGGCTGAAATGGGTTCACACAACACAGAAATGGAAGGAACACAGGTTGTTGCCTGGAGGGAACAACAACTCATCCATTGGTTAGTAACTATACAGCTTTATTTTTTGAGTAGGTTATTACCAGTATTTGCCAGGTATAGTTTTTGATAAGTAGTTTGGGGTTAATTAATAAGTTATTTGAGATGAGTCAGGCTGTTTAGGAGATACCGGATAGATACTTCGTATCTTCCGGTATGACGGGAAAGTAGGAGATCCCGGCTCGTGGGCCGGGATGACAGGATTGAGAATAGTCATCCCCGCATGCCTCCACCTTCGTCATCCCCGCATGCTCTTGGGCGGGGATCTCCTTAAATGGCTATTTAAGCGGAGCCACACTGTTTGGGAGATACCGGATAGATACTTTGTATCTTCCGGTATGACAGGAAAGGAGGAGATCCCGGCTCGTGGGCCGGGATGACAGGATAGAGAATAGTCATCCCCGCATGCCTCCACCTTCGTCATCCCCGCATGCTCTTGGGCGGGGATCTCCGTAAAAGGCTATTTAAGCGAAGTCAGACTGTTCGGGAGATACCGGATAGATACTTCGTATCTTCCGGTATGACGGGAAAGTAGGAAATCCCGGCTCGTGGGCCGGGATGACAGGATTGAGAATAGTCATCCCCGCATGCCTCCACCTTCGTCATCCCCGCATGCTCTTGGGCGGGGATCTCCGTAAAAGGCTATTTAAGCGAAGTCAGACTGTTCGGGAGATACCGGATAGATACTTCGTATCT
>Ga0213838_1000675_pt1 | contig 21684 bp, 14 predicted proteins | sample SWPATP13_FD_160577 | JGI IMG/M metagenome (GOLD analysis project Ga0213838, IMG submission 160577) | Coastal seawater microbial communities from Marineland, Florida, United States - SWPA TP1 #3 | ecosystem: Environmental > Aquatic > Marine > Coastal | place: USA: Florida | collected 2016-08-06 | reverse complement strand
GGCGCCTCTCCCGAAGAACTGGCGGCGGCGATCGCGGGCAACAAGGCGCGTCCCGACCTCGACCCGGAGCTGGTCGACGACGACGGCTTTCCGGTCAACAGCGCCCGCTGCGATGACGCCGTTGACGAGGCAGTGCATGAAGAAATCACTGAATGGCTGACGCTGAGCGGCTTGGCCGAGCTGCAGTGGGGTGATGCGCAATGGCGTGCGCTCACCTTGGGCACGGCCGTCGTGCGCGACCTGGCGGGCGAAGCGCTGGCGCAGTTGATGCCGGACCAAGGAGCGCCGCCGCAACTGCGCCTGCTGACCATCCTGCCGCCCGGCTGGACGCTTGAACAGCGCCAGGCGGCGGGATTGTGGTTCAAGCACGCGGTGGCGCAGTTCGGCTGGCCTGTGGAGTACCTGACGCGGATCGAGCTTGCACGCGACACGACGCCCGCAACGATCCTCCGCCAGTGTGCGGCGGAAAGCCAGCTGCCGAATGCAAGGGCCCTGTCTCTCCTCGTCGCCTGCGATTCGCATGTCGACCAGGCGACGGTCGACCAGTGGGCCGCCGACGGCACGCTCGCCACGCCGACGCGGGTCCAGGGACGCATTCCGGGCGAAGGCGCGGCCGGCCTGCTGCTTGCCAGCCTGGCGGATGTAGAACGCGTTGAAGACGCCTTATTCGCGCAACTGTATCCGCTGGCGGAAACGAGGAGGGAGGTCTCGATCGACAGCGCCAAGCGCGCGGAAACGCAGCGCATCAGCGACCTGGCGCAACGTGCGCTCCAGTACGGCGCCAGGCAACTGGCGGAAGTAAATTACCTCGCGGCGGACACCGACCAGCGTACCGGCCGCGCGCTCGAATTGATGGCGCTCGCGTCCTCGGCGCTGCCCCAGCTCGACACCACAACCGACGTCGCGCAGGCCGGCGTCGGCACCGGCAGTTGCGGAGCGGTTCCGTTGCTGTGCGCCCTGGCGCTGGCCCGACATGCGGTTCTGCTCAACAAGGCGCCAGCCCTGTTCATGAGCAACGACGACCCATTTACCTGCACCATGGCCCTCGTCAGCCCGCCACTCCCGCCTGTTGGTGTGGCGTCATAAGCGACGACGATCGGCGCATGTCACTTCCCGGGACTGCTTTGCGATACCACCGGCAGCCGCTCCGCTCCCGGCATCGCGCCCGGCGCCAGGCGCTCGGCCTGGGTGACCCAGCCACCTCCCATCGCCTTGTACAGGTTGACCAGCGCAACGTAGACATTACTCATGGTCTGGGTCTGCGCCACCTCGGCGTTGAACAGGTTGCGTTCGGCGTCGAGTACCTCGATGTAGCTGGTATACCCGTTGTCGTAGCGCAGCCGCGCCAGCTCCAGGTAGTTGCGCAGCGTGGCCACCTGGCTGTCCTGGTAAGTGAGCTGCTCGCGTGCCTTGGCGTGCGCGATCAGGGAATCGGAGACCTCGCGGAACGCGACCTGGATCGCCTGCCGGTAGCGCAGCAGGGCCTCGCGCTGCGTCGCTTCGGCGCTCTGCACGGTGCCGGCGATGCCGCCTGCCGTGAACACGGGTAGCGTCGCGTCCGCGCCGAAATTCCAGGCCTTGTTGGCGCCCTTGAACAACCCCGAAAAGACAGTGCTTACCGAGCCGAACAGGCCAGTCAGGGAAATCACGGGGAAATACTGTGCCCGCGCCACGCTGATCTGGGCGTTGGCGGCGATCAGTTGCTGCTCGGCCTGGCGCAGGTCGGGACGGCGTTCGATCAATTGCGAAGGCAATCCGGCCGGCACCAACGGCAGCCTGAAGTCCACCAGCGCCACGCCGCGCCGGATCGGCCCCGGGTTGCGCCCCAGGAGTACGGCCAGCGCGTTTTCGGCCTGGCCGATCTGGGTTTCGAGCGGCGGAATGGCGACCAGCGCGGCCTCGTAGTCGGACTTGGCCTGGGCCACCTCCATCTCGGACACGGTCCCGCCCTCGAAGCGTTCGCGAAACACCTCGTAGGAGCCGAGACGGGTACGCGCCGTTTCCTTCGATATCTCCAGCTGGCGGTCGAGCTGGCGCAGCGCGACATAGGACGACGCCACCGTCGACACCAGCGTCAGGATGGTCGCGCGGCGGCCCTCCTGGCTCGCCAGCAGGGTTGCGCGCGCGGCCTCGGTTTCGCTGCGGCGCCGGCCAAAGACATCGATCTCCCAGCTCACCGACAGGTCCAGGCTGTAGGCATCGATCACGCCGCTGGTGAAGCCGGGCGCGGACTGCGCCGGCGCGATGCGCTGGCGCTGGGCAGACAGCCCGGCGCCGACCTGGGGAAACAGGAGCGAGCGCGTGCTCCGGAACTGGCCCAGGAACGCGTCGATGCGTGCGGCCGCAATCTGGACATCCTTGTTTTCGGCCAGTGCGATCCCGATCAGCCGGTCGATTTCCGGATCCTGGAACTGCTGCCACCAGGCGGTGTCGGCGGTCTCGCGTGCATCCTTCGCATCGAAGCGGAAGGCGGCGGGCGCGTCGATGGCCGGACGCTGGTAGGCCGGTCCGACCGTGCAGCCGGCCGCCAGGCAGGCTGCCAGGGACAGGGCGCCGCGCATGACACGGGGACGCATCATCATTCTCCCTCGTGCGGCGCCTGCGGCACGCCGCCGGCCAGCCCGCCCCCGGCAGGCGCGGCGTGCTCGGGACCGGCCGTGTTCTTGCGCCCGCGGCCTTCGGCCAGCTTCTCGATCACGTAATAGAACATCGGGATGAAGAACACCGCGATCACGGTCGCCGCCAGCATGCCCCCGATCACCCCGGTGCCGATCGAGATCCGGCTGTTGGCCGAAGCGCCGGTCGCGATCGCCAGCGGTACGCAGCCGAGAATAAAGGCGAGCGAGGTCATCACGATCGGGCGCAGGCGCTCGCGCGCAGCCACCATGGCCGCGTCGTAGAACGACGCCCCCTGCTGCCGGTTGAGCACCGCGAACTCGAAGATCAGGATGGCGTTCTTGGCCGCCAGCGCCACCAGCATCGTCAGGCCGATCTGGAAGTACACGTCATTGTTCAAACCGCGCAGCATCACCGCCAGCAGCGCACCGAACAGCGCGAACGGGACCGCCATCAACACCCCGATCGGCAGCGACCACTTCTCGTACTGGGCGGCCAGGATCAGGAACACCATCACCAGGCCAAAGGCGAAGACCGAGGCCGACGTGCTGCCCGCCTGTTTCTCCTCGAATGCCTCGCCGCTCCACGCCAGGCCGAAGTCGGACGGCAGCACCTGGCTCCCGATCCGCTCCAGCGCCGTGATCGCCTGGCCCGAGCTGAAGCCGGGTGCGGGACTGGCCGTGATCTTCACCGCCGGGAAGTTGTTAAACCGGGTCATCAGGTCGGGACCGGTGACGTAGCGGCTGCTCACGACCGCCGACAGCGGCAGCATGTTGCCCTCCTTGTTGCGCACGTACAGGCGCTCGAGGTCCTCGGGCTGCAGCCGGTAGCCGGGTTCGGCCTGCAGGATGACCTGCCATAGCCGGCTCGACTTGATGAACTGCGACACATACAGCGAGCCGAACATCGTCTGCAGCGTGCCGTACACGTCCTCCACCGGCACGCCCAGCGTCTCGGCCTTGTCGCGGTCCACGTCGACCAGCAACTGCTGCGAGCTGCCGTTGAAGGTCGCCGTCACGCGCGACAGTTCGGGCGCCTTCTTGGCCTGCGCGATGTAGTCGTTCACCAACCCGGCCATCTGCTGCACGTTCTTGTCGCCCTTGCTCTGGACCCAGACTTCGAGCCCGCCGGTGGTCCCCAGGCCCGGGATCGACGGCGGGTTCACCGGCAGGATCACGCCGCGCGGATCGTTGCCCAGGTCCTGCAAGGCGTTTTGCAGCACCGCGCGCGCGTTCTGGGTCTTGATCGCAGAGGACTGGTAACGCTCGTCGAAATCCTTGAAGCCGACGAAGAAAGTGCCGGCGTTGTTCTTGTTCTGGTTGTCCAGCAGACTGTAGCCCTCGATCATCGCCACCCCTTCCACCGCCGGGTTCTTCATGAAATAGTCGGAGACCCGCGCCCCGACCTTGCCGGTGCGGTCCAGGCTGGCCGCATCGGGCATGATGACCGCGCCCAGCAGGTAGCCCTGGTCCTCGGGCGGCAGGAATGCGCCGGGAACCTTCCTGAGCATCACCACCGACAGCGCGATCATGCCGGCGAACACCAGCAGCGCGATCGCGGCGCGCTTGATGACCAGCGCAACGGCCCGCCCGTAGGAGTCGGTCATGCGCTCGAAGTTGCGGTCGAAACACCTGAAGAAACGGTTCTTGGCGCCGTGCGTGGGTTTCAGCAGCAGGGCCGCCAGCGCCGGCGACAGCGTCAGCGCCACCAGGCCGGAAATCACCACCGAAATCGCGATCGTGATCGCGAACTGCTTGTACAGCTGCCCGGTAATCCCGCCGAGGAAGGCCACCGGCACGAACACCGCGCACAGCACCAGCACGATCGCCACCACCGGCCCGGCCACCTCGTCCATCGCGCGCTTGGCCGCCGCTTTCGGGTCGAGCTTGTGCACCGTCATGTTGCGCTCGACGTTTTCGATCACGACGATCGCGTCGTCCACCACGATGCCGATCGCCAGCACCATCCCGAACAGCGTCAGCATATTGATGGAAAAGCCCAGCGCCTTCATGCCGATGAAGGTGCCGACGATGGAGACCGGCACCGCCAGCACCGGGATCAGCGTGGCGCGCAGGCTCTGCAGGAACAGGTAGACCACCAGCACCACCAGGAACACCGCCTCGAAGAAGGTATGCACGACGTCGCTGATCGACGCGCGCGTAAAGTTGGTGGTGTCCATCACGATCTTGTATTCGATCCCTTCAGGGAACTCCTTCTTCATCGCGGCCAGCGTCGCCTTGACCTGGTTCGACACGTCGAGCGCATTGGCGCCCGGCTGCTGGTAGACCGCCATCATGGTCGCCGGCTTGCCCTGGTAGGTGCCGCGGATCGAATAATCCTTCTGCCCCAGTTCGGCATGGCCGATGTCCTTCAGGCGCACGATGGCGGCGCCGCCGCTGGCGGCGCGGATGATGATGTTGTCGAACTGGGCCGGGTCGGTCATGCGGCCGGCGGAGGTCACGGCAAACGACTGCTCGACCGCCTTGCCGGTCGGCGACTGGCCGAGCCGCCCGACCGCGTACTGCTGGTTCTGGGCGGCGACGGCGTCCTGCACTTCGGCGGCGGTCACGCCCAGCTGGGCCATGCGATCGGGCTTGAGCCAGATCCGCATCGCGTAGTCGGGCGTGCCGAAGATCGCGCTCTGGTTGGCGCCGGGGATGCGCTTGAGCGCGTCGAGCACGTAGATATTGGCGTAGTTGGCGACGTACACCGGGTCGTAGCGCTCGCCCGGCGCATAGATGGCGATCACCATCATGAAGGCCGAGGATTTCTTCTGCACCTGGACGCCCTGGCTGGTGACGGCCGCCGGCAACTGGGGCAGCGCCAGGTTGACCCGGTTCTGGACGTCGACCTGGGCCAGGTTGGGGTCGGTGCCGATCTCGAAAAAGACGTTGAGCGTGACGTTGCCGGTCGACGAACTCGATGAGTTCATGTAGATCATGTTGTCGGCGCCGTTGACCTGCTGCTCGATCGGCGCCGCCACGTTGTTGGCCACCACGCTGGCGTCCGCGCCCGGATAGGTGGCCGACACCGTGATCTGCGGCGGCGTGATGTCGGGATACTGCGCCACCGGCGAGGCCACCATCGCGACCGCCCCGGCCAGGGTAATGATGATCGAGATCACCGATGCGAAGATCGGATGGTCGATGCAGAACCGCGAGATGTTCACGGCTTCTCTCCGCTGCGCGCGAGTTGCGCCGCGCTGGCGCCGACCTTGAGCGGTGTCGCCGGCGTGACGCGCCCCGCGCCCTCGACCACCACCCGCTCGCCACGTTTGAGGCCGTCGGTGATGAACCAGTCGTCGCCATACCAGTCGCCCACCTCGACGACCCGTTGCCGCGCCTTGCCGTCATTCCCGATGACCCAGACATAATGCGAGCGGGAACCCTGCTGCACCGCGCGCTGGGGCACGCGCACCGCCGCCGGGCGCAGCGCGCCGTGCATGCGCGCGCGCACGAACTGGCCGGGGCGCAGCTTGCCGTCCGGGTTCGGCAGCTCGGTGCGCACCAGGAAGGTGCCGGTCTGGGCATCGAAGGAAGGCGCGGCGAAATTGATGCGGCCACGCTGGGGGAAGGTGCTGCCGTCGGCCAGCAGCACCTCGACGTCGAAATCCATGTTCTTCGGGAAGATCAGCTGGCCTTTGGCGACCTGCTCGGTCAAGCCGAGCTTCTGGTTTTCCGACACGCTGAAGTTGACCCAGATCGGGTCGATCCGGGAGACCGTGGTCAGCAATCCCTCCTGCCCGACCGTCAGGTAGCTGCCCTCCTGTTTTTTTGCGAAACTGGACAGGCCGGCGAGCGGCGACCCGATCGTCGTATAGCCGAGGTTGAGCTCGGCCTTGCGCACCTCGCCCTCGGCGGCGATGACCGCCGCCCGCGCCGATTTTTCCGCGCCGATCGCATCGTCGAGGTCCTTTTTGCTGACGGCGTTGCGCGCAGCCAGCGGACGCACCCGGGCCAGGTTGGCGGCGGCGACCTCGACGCGCGCGCGCTGCTGGGCCAGCTGGCCTTGCGCGGTCTGCAGGGACGCCTCGAAGGGTTTGCGGTCCATCTGGAACAGCGTCTGGCCGGCGTGCACCATCTCGCCTTCGCGGTACAGGCGGCGGTCGAGGAAGCCGTCGACCCGCGCCTGGATCTGCACTTCGCGCGAACTCTGGGTCTGGGCCACGAATTCGAACTGGACCGGGGTGTCGCGCGGCTCGACGGTCAGCGCGGTGACCTGCAGGGGCCCCGCGGCCACCGGCGGCGCTTCCTTCTTGCAGCCGGCGAGCAGCGCGGCCAGCGCACAGGCCAGCACCCGGCCGTACAGCGGGCGGCGCAGAGAAAACGATCGACTCATGATGCACCTCCTGGCCCAATTCTTCAGGCAGCGCGCGGGCAGGGGCCTGGCGACAAGGCCGCGCGAGGCCATTTTGATCGGCTGGGCGCGGCGCCACAATACGACCAAAGCCCCATGCGCGGCCGGCAAGGGCAGGGGAGACGGCGCATCACGGGTGAGCTGGACGGGTGGGTCGTCGCAGGCGAAGCGGCTCCCGGGAAGAGCGGTGCTGCTTTCTCGGGTAGCCTTTTTGGCGCAGGGGGGTCTGCAATAGGCGTGGCGATTCAACCGCGCAACACCCAATACCGTCGCTCGATCTCCAGTTTGGTTAGCACAGACTTCCGGCCTCGGCCGCGCAAGTCGTCCACGCTCTTGACGCTATAGGCTACAAGGGATCGCTTACCGGCCTTATCAATCCTCGTCAGCAGAAAATCTGTCGTCATGACGATCGGCGTTCGACTTCCGGGATAGCTTGGGTGACGGACTCCTAACGACGACGAAATGCTCTGGGTTACAGAATCGGGGAACAACGGAAATTGCTCCCGGATATCAACGACGTCGGCCGTGTAATCCGCCATCAGAAAGAAGAAACTTTCGTTGTCAGAAAATAGATGATGCATCCTACCAGTCGTCACGCCAAGGCGACGACTCATCCGTCCTCTGGACGAGAAGCATCGAACGTCGATCCATGGTTTGTAGCTTGCTCCCTCTCCAAGACCGAGCCCTTGCGCCTTCCATCTAGCGACGTCATCAGAAGTTACCGGTGCCTGCCTCACCGCCACCACCTTATGCGGTCTGCGCTGGCTCCAACCTGAAGCGTGTGCGCGACGAATTTAGTTTATACGGATTCAGATACTGGTCAAGGTGACACTTTTTACGATGCTGTTACCGCACCGTGTGTTGCTTCGCCATCCCCATCGCGTTGTAGCCGATGAAGTCCATCGACCCAAGTAATAGGAAAGAAGTCTGCCGGCAAAATCAGCTTTTTGAATCCATTACTGTGGTTGCCTCGTATACAGTTCAACGCCGTGGATCCAGATTGTGAATGATCGAATTAGACTGTTCAATGGAACGTCACGTTGGTTGCTAACTAGCTATACTTTGCCACTTTAGCAATACCTGCGGCATGACTTGCGGATGCTGGCCGATCCGCGCGTTCTCGCACCTAAATCCTGTCGATATGGAACCCCGATGCCCAAGCGCCGTCCCCTGCCCAGTGCCCTGCTGATAAGCTTCCCCGTCCTCTTCTGCCATACTTACGCGTTCGCCGACGACCCGGTCATCCAGCGTGTGCTGGTCGAAGGCTCACGCACCAGCCAGCTCGGCCTGGCCGACTCGGCCAACCAGGGCACGGTCACCGGACGCGAACTCGAGCTGAGAACAGTGTACCGTCCCGGTGAAATTCTGGAGGCGACGCCGGGCCTGGTCGTCAGCCAGCACAGCGGCGAAGGCAAGGCGAATCAGTTCTACTTGCGCGGCTTTAACCTCGACCACGGCACCGACCTCGCGACCTTCGTCGACGACATGCCGGTCAACCAGCGCAGCCACGCGCACGGCCAGGGCTGGACCGACCTGAATTTCCTGATCCCGGAACTGGTGGGTCGGCTGGACTACGGCAAGGGCCCTTACTCGCCGCGCCAAGGCGATTTCGCTTCGGCCGGCAGCGCTTCGGTCACCTACGCCAACCGCCTGCCGCAGAATGTCGCCACGCTCAGCGGCGGCCAGAACGGCTATGGCCGCGCCGCGCTTGCGGCGTCGAGCGATACCGGTGGCGGCAGCATGCTGTACGCGCTGGAAGCCATGCACAACAACGGTCCGTTCACCAACGGCGACAACTACCGCAAGTACAACGGCGTGCTGCGCTACAGCCGGGGCTATGCCAACAATGGCTGGAGCGTGACGGCGATGGGCTATCGCGCACGCTGGAATTCGACCGACCAGATCCCACTGCGCGCGGTCGACAATGGCAGCCTCGGCCGCTTCGACGCCATCGACACCACCGACGGCGGCGCCGCCGAGCGCCTCAGCCTGTCCGGCGTCTGGCGCCGAACCACGCAGGACACGAGCGCCAAGGTCAGCGCCTACCTGATCCGTAATCGCCTCGATCTGTTCTCGAACTTCACCTATTTCATGAACGATCCGGTCAATGGCGACCAGTTCGCCCAGCCCGACCGTCGCGTGACCAGCGGCTTCAATGCAGCGCACACCTGGCACCTGCACCAGGGCCCATGGATCCAGTCCGACTGGACCGTCGGCGCCGTCGGCCAGAACGACAACATCATCAATGGCCTGCAGCATACCAAAGCACGGCAAGTCATCTCGACCACGCGCCAGGACCATATCGTCGAAACCAGCGGCGCGCTCTACCTCGAGAACGCCACGCGCTGGACCCCGAGCTTCCGCACGGTAGCGGGCTTGCGCGCCGACCGCTACCGTTTCGACGTGCAGAGCAGCCTCGACCCTAACACCGGCAGCAATAGCGCCGGCATCGGCAGCCCGTCGCTGAACCTGATTTTTGGCCCCTGGGCGCTCACCGAGTTCTACGTCAACATGGGAACCGGCTTTCACAGCAACGATGCGCGCGGCACCGTCACCACCATCGATCCCAAGAGCGGAGATGCATTGAATCCGGTGCCGGGCCTGGTGCGCTCGAAAGGCCTGGAGCTGGGGCTGCGTACCGAAATCGTCCCCAAAATGCAGACCTCGCTGTCGCTCTACAAGCTCCACTTCGATTCCGAGCTGACCTACGTCGGCGACGAAGGCACGACCGAAGCCGGACGCCCGAGCCGCCGCTACGGGATCGAGTTCTCGAACTACTACAAGGTGCTGAAATGGCTGTCGATCGACTTCGATGCCGCCTACGCGCATGCGCGCTCGCGCGACCACGATCCGGAGGCCGGCGACCATATCGAAGGCGCGGTGGAAGGCGTCGGCCAACTGGCAATGACGGTCGACAAGCTAGGACCATGGTCGGGCGCGCTGCGGCTGCGCTATTTCGGACCGCGGCCGCTGACCGAGGACAACAGCGTGCGTTCGCATTCCAGCACGACCTTGAACGGCCGCCTGGGCTACCGGATCAATCCAAAGACACGCATCGAAGTCGAAGGCTTCAATCTCACCAACCGCCGCGTATCGGCCATCGACTATTACTACACCTCGCAGCTGCGCGGCGAAGCCGAACCGGTCGACGACGTGCACTTCCACCCGATCGAATCACGCTCGTTCCGGGTGACGCTGGTTCACAACTGGTAATCGGACGCGGACCGGTACACCAGGCTGGGCGCGGCGCCCGGCACGTCGTCGAGCGTGCCGATCCGCAACATGCCGATCTTCTCGAGCACGCGGATGGACGCCGCGTGCGCCGGCCGCACCAGCCCGAACACTTCCGGCAAGCGCAGTTCATGGAAAGCGAAGTTTTGGGCCTGGAGACCGAGCGCCGTCGCATACCCCTTGCCCCATACCGCCACATCGAAACGGTAGCCGAGATTGACGCGCGCAACACCAAGGTAATCGCGCAGCGCGATCCCACCGAAGCCGATGACGTGCGCAGGCTCGTCGGCCGTCGCCACCGCCCATTGGCCGTAGCCATGCTCCTGCCAATGGCGGATCCACGCATCGAGCCTGCCACGCGCTTCTTCGCGATCCTTCAGCGGCCCGGCAGGATTGAAGCGGTTGGTCAAGGGATCGGCATGGATGGCAAAGAAGCGTTCGAAGTCGTCCATGGTCGGCTTCCTCGATACCAGTCGTCCAGCCATGCCGCCTCCTCGGGTCAGAAACGATAGGCGACGCTCAACTGCGCCGTGAATGGACGGCTCGGTTCCAGCGTGTAGTTGAAGACACTTGCTGATCCGCCGGTGTAATACTCGCGCCCGAAAACGTTCACCAGATTCAGCTGCGCGCGCCAGGGACCGCTTCGGTAGTACAGCGCCGCATCGGCACGCACATAGCCCGGCAATTTGTAGGTATTCGGCAGATTGGCCTCGCGCTCGCCGACGTAATACAGCCCGCCCCCGATCCCCAGGCCCTTCAGCCCAGCCTGCTGGAATTCGTAGGTCGTCCAGGCGCTTGCATGATGCCGCGGAACATTCGACAAGCCGTCGCCGACCGGAAGACTGTTATCGCTCTTCACTTGCGCATCGGTGTACGTATAGGCGGCAATGACTTTCCATGCCGGCATGATCGTGCCGGCCACATCGACTTCGATACCCCGGCTCCCTTGCTTGCCGCTCAGTACTTGGCGCGTGGGGTCGGAGGGGTCGCTGGTCAGGATGTTGGATCGCTCCAGATCGAATACCGCGAGCGTGGCGTTCAAGCGGTTCTTGATGAGTTCATGCCGCAGTCCCAGTTCCACCTGCTCGCCGACTTCGGCGTCGTAGGTGCTGCTGCTGATGCCGTGCGCGACATTCGGCGCATGGCTGCGGCTCCAATCGGCGAATAGCGAGGTGCGATCGGCAGGCTGCCAGACCACGCCGATGCGCGGCGAGACCACGGTCTCGCTGCCGCTGGCCACTTGCGCGCCGCCCAGCAGTTCCTTGTTGTCGAAACGGTCGGCCCGCAGGCCCAGCTGCAGTTTCCACTTTGGGGCGATGTCGATGAGGTCCTGCACGTAGATGCCCAGGTCCTTCCCTTGCGCCTGGTGGTAGGGGCCCGCCGGTGACGCCGGCGTCAGCGCCGACACGTAGCCCGGATTGAACAGGTCGAGCGTCAGCGTCGACACCGGCGAACCGGCGCCACCCTGCTCCAGGTAGCCGTAATCGATCCCGGTCAGGAGCGCGTGTTTGTAGCGGCCGGTGAAGACCACCCCTGACACCTCGGCTTGCACGGCGTACTGCCGTGATGCCTCGTTGGCGCCGCTGTAGACCGCGTAGTCCAGCAGCTTGCCGCCAGCGTAAGACCCGAGGTCGGGGAAACTCTGCTGCGACCTCTGGTGCGCGTGGCTGTAGTGCGCCGCCATGCGCAATGTCCAGCTGTCGTACACGGTACGCTCGAACAGCAGCGTGGCCGCCTGGGTGTCGTTCCTGCCGTAGTCGCCCGCCACACCGGGATAGACGTCATCGCGCAGGCCGTAGTAGCGGGTGGTCGATAGCGCGCGATAGTCGGGAATGTTCGGCACGCCGAAATCGAAACCTTCACGCTTCAGGTGATTGAACTCGGTCAGCAGCGTCAGCGATGTTCCCGCCCCGTTGTTCCAGCCGATGGCAGGCGCGAAGGACCAGGAATCGTAGCCCGCGCCGTCCCGGAAGGTGTCGTTGGTTTCGTAAGCGCCGTTGAGACGGACGCTGAGTCCCCTCTCCACAACCCGGTTCACGTCCACCGTGCCACGGTACAGGCCATGGCTACCCGCCGTCATGCCGATCTCGCCGAAGTTCTCCTGCCCGGGACGTTTCGACACGGTGTTCACATAGCCGCCCACCGCGCCTACGCCGCCATACAGGGCGCCGGCCGGCCCCTTGAATACCTCGACGCGCTCGATGTTCTGCACGTCACGGAAGGCCAGGTAGCCATAGTTGCGGAAGCCATCGCGCAGCCCGTTGTTTTCGCTGAAACCGCGGATATTGAAGAAGGTCGCGCCATTGCCGCCATAATTCGATTCCGCCAACACGCCGCTCACGTTGTCGAGCAGCTGATCGGTGCGGGTCACACCGCGGTCATTCAGAACTTCGCGTGGGACGACCTGGATCGATTCAGGCAAATCCTGCAGCAGAGCCGAGGTTCGGCTCGTACTTTCAGCCATGGCTGCACGGTAGTCGTGCTCGACTCGCCCCTGCACGAAGACGGTCGGCAGCGCTTGCGCAGCGGCCTGTCCGGCAGAAAACGCGAATCCCAGGGCCAACACGAGGGGCTTGACAGGGGTTGTCGATGCGCGGGATGTCGTCGGAACGATGGATTCGAGGATTTTGTTTTTCATTTTGGAATATTTTTGAAAGTTTGGTTCGACTTCAGGCAGGGCGCCGCATGACGCCGAAAAGACTGTCCACCAGGACCACGGCAAGCATCGATGCGCCCAACAGCGGAAACACGCAACCCAGCAGCACCGCGATCGCGATCACGCCTTTCGCCAGGCGATCGCCATCCTTGCGCGCGGGCGCGGCCAGTCTGCCTGCAGGGCGCCGCTTCCACCACGCGATGACGCCGCTGATACCCAGCAGGATCAGCGCGATGCAGCCGGCCAGCATCACCAGCAGGTTCGGCGTGCCGTATTCGCCGCCCTGGTGCACGGCGACACCCCACTCCGTCACGCGGCCGACCGCGCCGGTGGCATCCGGCCCCAGATCCATCAAGACCTTGCCGCTGTACTGGTCCAGGTGGACCACGCGCTGGCCTTCGCGCTGGCCCGGCATCCGGATCGCGCTGTAGACGCCTTGCGCGCCGACAGGCAACACCAGGCGATAGCCGCTGGCGACGCCCATCGCGGCCAGTTGCCGCACCACGGCGTCCGGACCGATGCCCGGATTGCCGGGCACAGCTTGGCCGGCCATGTGCATGCCCTTGTGCGCCGCATGCGGGTCGCTGGAGGCCGGAACCGCATCCTGCTGCTGCCCCCACGGCAGCGCGCCGAGCGCGCTGGCGGGCAGCGCCGACTTCGGTACGCCGCTCCACATGCCCACCGGAATACCGAGACCATGCGAAGTCAGCCAGGCATTCACGTTGGCGCCCCAGAATACCGACCACGGCATGCCGGTCAGCGCGAGAAACAGCACGATGCTGCCGCCGAAAGCGCCCGTCACCGCATGCAGGTCGCGCCACCAGGTCCGGCCCTGGGCGCCGGAGCGAATCGACACCACGCCGCCGCGACGGCCGCGTGGCCACCAGAGATAGATGCCGCTGGCCATCAGGACGATGATCCAGCCGGCCACGATCTCGATCAGCACCCGGCCAGCAGTGCCTGCCACCGTCAGCGAGTGGATGTGCTTTACCAGTGTCATGATCCGTTCGCTTTCGTCGATGGCCCCTGCAACCGAACCCGATGCCGGATCGACGAAGACCTGGAGCGTGCGGCCATCCGCACGGACGACGTCCACCTGGGCATTGTGGCGGCCATCTGCAGGCACGCCGAAGGCCACCGCCCGCCCCGGATAGGCTTGCAGGGCGCCGGCGATGAGCCGGCTTGCCGGCAAGGCCGGCGACGCCGGGCCGGACGCATTCACGCGCAACATGGACGACGCATAGACGACATCGTCGATCTGGTCATGAAACAAGTACAGCGCGCCCGTGATCGCCAGCGAGAAGATGAATGGCAGGCAGAACAGGCCGGCGAAGAAATGCCATCGCCAGACTCGCCGGTACAGCGAGGACGTCGGCTGCGACGGATTGGATGAGGATTCGATTTGCATGAAGGTCGTCGTTGATGTTTCAGAAACGCAGGCGCGCGCCGAAGTAGACCGAACGCGGCTCGCCAGGGGACAGGATGGCGGCGGTGGGCGCCGCAACCGCGGCGACGCTGTGACGCGCGATATACGATTTGTCGCCAAGGTTACGCACTTCACCATACACTTCCCAACGCCTGGTGGTGTAGCCGGTACGGAAGCCCCATAGCACATAAGAGGCGATCTCGTAGCTGTTGGCATAGTCGGCATAGCGTTTACCGATGAGGTCGGCAGTCGGCCCTGCGAACAAGCCGCTTGCATGGCGGTACAGGATTTCGCCGCGCAACGCATAGCGTGGCGCCGCAGGCAGGCGATTATCGCCCCAGCGGCGGTCGCCGTCGAAGGAGAAGTGGTTCAGCGTCAGGTTCAGCAGTGGCTCAAGGCGATGCGCGCCGTCCTCGCCCAGTGGCAAACTGGCGCCGACCAATGCTTCGAGACCGGCATGGATGGTATGGCCGGCATTGGCGGACAGGCTGGTACCGGGCGCGGCCGGATCGTCCACCGACAGGATTTCGTCGCGGATTCGAGCATGATAAAGCGCGGTTTCCCAGTGCCAGGAACCGCGGCCGAGCGCTTGCCGGCCGCGCGATCCAACTTCGAAGGAGATGCCCTGCATCGCTTTCAGGATACGATTGTCGCCGTTCTCCTGGTCGTCAAGCTGGTAGGTGGTGGGCGTTTCGTACAGGCGGCTGACATTGGCGAACAGTTCGGCCTGGGGGGTGAGCTGATAGATCAGTCCCGCCCGTGGATTGATGCTGTCGTAATCGGCTTTTGGATTGCGCAAGGCGCCGGTGGCGGCATCCACATTGCGCACCTCGCGCCTGCCGGACACGGCTTGGGCGCCATAAACAGCGGTCCAGCTTGGCGCGAACTGCCAACGGTCCATCAGGAACGCCTCGGTGGACCGGGCATCATTATCCACGCGCGTCATCAGCGCGCTGCGGCGTCCGCCGCTGTTGCCATAGTTGCCGCCCTCGACCTCGGTGCGGCCGCCATTCAGGCCCGCGAGCAGTTCGTGCGCACCACGCCGCAGCTGGTAGCGCAGCGCAACGCCGAGATTACGCTGTTCGGTATCGATCAGCAGGCTGAAATACGGGTTCTGCACGATCGGGTGGTAGAGCTGTTGCGTTTCGTAGGAGATTCCAATGCTCAGGCTGCTATCGGCGTCGATGTCCCAGGTGGTTTTATTGGCGACACGTGCCGTTTCGACGTTCCACTGGTAGTTGCCGGCGACGGCCGCCGCTTCCGCCTGGCGCGGATCGCGCTGCCATTGCTCACGGGTGAGAACGCCGGGCAGCTGCTCGTCGTTCTTGACGTAGTCCACGTAGAAGCGGGTACGCACATCCGATGAAATTTTCCAGCCGCCATTGGCGTTGATGGCGCGGCGCTCCTGCTGGTTATGGTCGCGGTAGCCGCTGCGCTCCTTCGCGTCGAGCGACACCAGGCCGTCGAGATCGCCGGAAGCGGCGGCTGCGCTCATTCGCGCCTGCCGCTGGCCATGGCTGCCGCCATTCACGAACAGTTCCAGCGGCGGTGCATCCAGTCCCGTCGGCGAGATGAAATCGATCGCGCCGCCGAGCGTACTGGCGCCGTAGGTGAGGGCATTTGCGCCGCGCGCCACCACGATATGGCGCGCACCGAGCGGGTCGACGAAGCGATTATGGTTGTTGCCGTCGGCGGCGGTGACCGGCAAGCCGTCCTGCATCAGCTTGACGCCGCTGTTGTCGTAGTCGACGGCATCCAGGTTGGAGCCGCGGATGGACAGGAAGCTGGCGTCGCTGCCGGAACTGCTGGCGGCCCATACACCAGGTACGAAACGCAACATGTCCGCCACGTTGGCCACGTTGCGCCGCAAGAGTTCATCGCGATCCACCACGGTCACGCCACCGGGCGTACGCGCCTGCTCGGCTTCCAGTTCTTTACCGGATTGATCGCTTGCCTGACCGGTGATGACGACGGAAGGCATCGTGCTGGCTTGCTGCTCTTGAGCAAAGGCTGCGGCGTGCAAACCAAGGAGGGCGGGAAGGAGACTCAGTCGAAGAGTGTTTTTCATTGTTTGTTTTTGTTTATCGATTTGAATATCGCCGTATCCAGCACCGGCCGCAGCCGGCACTGGCAACTTGCCGAAGCGGGGCATCATTGATGGTGATGTGGCTCCATGGGCTTGGCACCGGCGTTCAGGGCGCGTACCGGCGCCATCACCCTGAGCGACTCTTCCTTGCCGTCCTTGTTCTTGATCACCAGCGTCAACGGAACGGTTTCCCCCTCGCGGATCTGCTTTTTCAGGTTCAACAGCATGATGTGATAGCCCCCTGGCTTAAGCTCGACCGTTTTGCCAGCGGGCAGAGCCAGCTCCTTGATTTGACGCATGCGCATGACATCGCCATCCATCGTCATTTCATGCACCTCGACGTCGGGCGTGAGCGGTGAGCTGGCCGCCACCAGATTTGCTGCCGAGTTTGCCTGCAGCTGCATGAAGGCGCCGGTGGCCTTTTGCTGAGGAACGGTGGCACGCACCCACGCATCCTTGACGCTGACTTCGGCCTGCGCGCTGCCCGCGAACAGCGTGGCGGCGATAAAGAAGGGAATGGCAGATTTCATGTTGATCTCCTTGATGTTTGCTTGACTAAGAATGAAGCAAGGTGCGGATGTCGTCGGCGAAGTCGCTGGCGGACATCGCATGTCGTAACTGCAGTCGAAGGTTGCCGTCGGGGTCGTAGACGAAGGTGCTGGACGTGTGGTCCATGCTGTACGACGAAGCGGTCGGCACCTTGCGGTACATGACACGATAAGACGTCGCGGTATCGGCAATCCGTTGTGGCGAGCCATACAAGGCTATGAAGCCTGGATCGAAGGCGGCCATATAGGCTTTCAGCACCACCGGTGTGTCGCGCTCGGGATCGACGGTGACGAACACGACCTGGAATCGGCCGGCATCAGGACCGAGCAGGCGTTTGACCTCGACCGCACGCGACAAGGCCGTCGGGCAAACGTCCGGACATTGTGTGTACCCGAAGAAGACCGCCACGGCCTTGCCACGGAAATCGGCCAGGGTGCGTTCCTTGCCGTCCGGATCGGTCAGCCGGAAATCCTGGGCGAACTGGGCGCCCGTGATGTCGTTGCCGTGGAAAACGGGCGCCGCGCTGCGTTTGCATGCGCCGAGCAGAAGCGAGCAGCTAACGACGCCAGCCAGGAGTAGCTGGCGGCGCATGGAAAGATGAAGCATTTGAGTTGTTCCGTAAAAAGATGATCGCCTGAATCCAGACACGGCCTATCGCGGCGCCGGACTTCAGGAGCGGCATGCTGTTCAGCCGACAAGCGGCGGCCCGCGGGCCGGGAACGGCGCGCCGCATGAAACCGGCGCGTGTACCGAGACAAGCTCAATGGAAAATGGAAGCGCTTTCACCGATGCCGGCGGCGGCGTGCAAAACATCGGTGGCGGCGCCGCTACCGGAAGGCAGAGTGGGCAATCGAGGCTGGTCGCGACGCGTGTGACGACCTTGCCTTCGTCATCCAGGACCACGATCTTGCCACCGTCTTGCGAGCACAGGAAGACGACGGTCTGCGGTGCAATCATCGGCGCCGCCACCCCGGTCGCGCAGGCCAGCAGGAACCAGGCCACGACCAGTCGGATCAAGTTCGGCGAGGTGCGGACGATGTGCATGGATAATGCGATCAGTGGTGGGAACGCGCGGCCGCGTTGTCATCATGGCGACGCGGATCGATTGCGGCGCCGAACAGGCCGAAGCGCTTGCGCCGTTCTACCGTAACTTCCCTTTCCGCGGCCTCGAGTTGCGCCAGCAGGGCCGCGGCGGTCGGCGCCGGCACGCCGGCCTGGACCAGCGTCGCCGGCGCCTTCAGGCCATCTCCGGCGCAAAGGACGATCTCCCATTTTCCGCCAGACTTGCGCAGCAGCGCACGTCCACCCATCTTGCCCTGGACCCAATCGGCGATCGCATAGTCGCCAGCGGTCACAATCGGCGCCGCTTCCACCTTGCTGCCAGGCTGGTCGTAGCTGCTGCTGATCAGGGTTCGTATGTTCGCCTGGACCGCGCTATTGTCCGGCCTGGCGGCATGGGTGGGGACATTACCGAGGACGATGCTGGCGACGATCGCCACCGATGCCTCGCATTTGTATCGAACGGTTTTCATCGATGTTCTCCTTGCTTGGAAGCGCTTCCCGGCGCCATGAGGCCACGGGCCTGCATCCACCAGGTCAACGCGTCGAGCCAATGGTCGCTGGTGGTTTCCTGTCGCTTGAGACCGAAGCCATGGCCCCCGCGCTCGTAGACATGCAGCTCGGCGGCCACGCCGGCCTGGCGCCAGGCACTGTAGAGCTGTACGGCGTCATTCGGGAGGTATTCGTCGTCTGCCGTTCCCACAATGAATGCGGGCGGTGCGTCGGCAGGCACCGGGGTTCGCAGTCCACCGTAGAGCATGGCGACGAAATCCGGACGCGATGCCTTGTCACCGATCGCAAGGCTGGCGGCGAGGAAAGCGCCTGCGGAGAAGCCGATCATGCCTACCCGTCCGGGATCGATGCGCCATTCGCGCGCGCGCCGGCGCACGATCGCCATGGCACGCGCACCATCTTCGACCGCATGCCGTTCGCCGGCAAACAGGGGAATCTCGGCGGGCATGCCACTCTTCGCCCGCTGCGTGATGAGCGCCATTTCTTTCAGGTGGGCGTCGGGCAGCTGGGTCGAATCGGCAGCGCTTCGTATCGTGCGGTATTTGAGAACCAGCGCAGTCACGCCGCGCCGCGCCAGTTGACGCGCGAGCGCGGTGCCTTCGTCATCGTAGCCCAGCCCGACGAAACCGCCACCAGGCGCGATGACCACGGCCGTGCCGGTCGCCCGGCCGGCGGCGGGGCGGAACAGCTCGAGTGTCGGTTCGCTGACGTTGCGGATCATGATGCCGTCCGTGTTGTCCAGCCGTTCGTGGATCTCCGGCACGCCGAGCGAGGTGACACTGCCTTTTGGATAGAGCGGAATGGTCATCCGTCCGTCCATCGGCGTCCGTGCCATCGCTGACACGGCAAGGATCGTCGTCGCGATACCGAGACTAACTTTTCCGATCGAGCATTTCATCAGCATTTCGCCGCTTTCAGAGCTTGGCTTTCAGGGTGATGAAGAGCGAGCGAGGCTGGACCGGCATCACCAGCGGATTCATGAAGTACTGGTAGGTATCGAAGGTACGCCGGCCCCCCAGATTGACGGCGGCGGCCTGGAGCGTGAATCGTCCGAAGTCGTACGCGGCCTGCGCATCGATCACTGCATAGCCCGGCGCGCTGAGCGTATTCGGTAGCGTGAGCTGGCGTGCGTCGAGCGCGGTGATGCCGGCGCCGAACGACCATCCCTTGGCCGCACCGTCCAGGACGCGGTAGCGTGCGGCGATGCGGCCGCTGTTGCGTGGCACCCGTGTCAATTCGCTGCCGATCGGAATCGTGTTGTCCGCGGTGACAGCCGTATTGGTGTGGGCATAGTTGGCGAGCAGCGAGAACGCGGGAGTCGGCTCCCAGATCATGTCCACTTCCGCACCGCGCGCCCGTTGCGTGCCTGTCTGAATGTTGAAACCCACGTTATCCGGGTCCGCCGTGGCGATATTGTGGCGAACCTGGTTGAAGAGCGACACCGTGCCGGACACGCCATGCGCGGGAAGCGCCAGCTTCAAGCCTGCCTCGACATTGCTGGAGGTCTCAGGCTTGGGCACGGCCATGCCGACGAAGCCGAATGCCGCGCGAAACGCGCTGGTATAGCCAGCGAAGGCGGCAACGCCGGGGACAAGGTCGAAGGTCGCACCGATCCTCGGCGAGACACGGTGATAAGTATCCTTGTTGGCCACGCCAATATTGCTGACCTCCTCGAAATCGAGCTGCGTGTAGCGCAGTCCGGCAGTCAGGTGCAGCCTGCCGTAGGTCGCCTGATCCTGTGCATAAACCGCCAAGGTCCGATAATGATCGGTCTGCAGGTAGTTGACCGGTAACTGGGGAGCGTAGATCGCGTCATACGCCGGCCTGGCGAGATCGATCGTGCCGTTGGGCGTATCGCTGACGAACAGGCCCATATTGCTCGAGAAGCGGGTCCGGTCAACATCGACGCCGGCAAGGAAAGCGTGTGAACCGCCCAGCAGCTGGGCCTTGACCAGCAAGTTGGCGTCGAAGGTCGCCTCTCTCGTGTCCGTGATCATGGTGATGGGGATGATCGGATAGATCGTGGGCGTGGCAGGGTCGGGCGGCATCAGATCGGGATTGACGAAGCTGCCATACTCCCGGATCGCAGCTTTGTAGTAGCGTCCGCTTACGGTCAATTTGACATCCTCGCTGAAGGCGTGGCGCAGCGTCGTCTGCCCCAGGTTGGTGTTGTTCGTGGTCATGGGCTGGCCAATCGGGGAGCCCGGAAAGGCGTTGCGGTCGATCTGCCCATTCAGCGCCTGGGTAGCCGGCAAGCCTGAATATTCGAGCTGGCTGCGGCGATTGAACTGGCCCTGGAAAAGGAGGTCCGTACGCGGATCGATCTGGAACGCCAGGCTCGGCTGCACTGAAGAACGACGGCCATGGACCTGGTCGATCCAGCTGTTATTTTCCTGGTACTCGGCCGCTATCCTCGCTGCGACACCCTTCGCTAGGGGCACATTGATGTTGGCATAGGGGTTACGGGTAGAAAAACTGCCCGCCCGCATTCCCACGAATCCCCCCAGCCTGGCGTTCGGACGTTCGGATTCGATATTGATGATGCCGCCCAATGGCGTCCCCAGCCCCCCTCCATAGAGCGTCGCGCTTGGTCCCTTGAGAACGTCGACCCGCTCCACGCCTACCAGACTGGTAGGATCGAATGCCTGCTGGTTGCCGGCATAGATCGGCAGCCCATCCAGATAGACTTCCGCAGGAAAGCCGCGCACAAGCGGTGGAATGAATAGAAGTTCTTCCGACCGCGTCGGCACGACGCCGGATACGTTGACCAGCGCATCGCCCAATGTACGACGATCCTGCTCTTCGATCAGAGAACGGGTCAGCACTTGTACCGACTGCGGCACCTCGATCAAAGGTGTTGCGGTTCGCGTTGCCGTCGATGTTTCGGCAGCCGTGTAGTTCGGACGCCTGGCGGTAACGACCACCTGCATGGGCGTCCAGGCCTCTACTTTCAACGCTTCGGACTGCGACTCCCTGTCCTGTTCGGATTGTGCTTGTACCGACGAGACCATGCCTGCAATGGCGATTGTGATGGCCGTACGCACGATTTTTTGTTGTGTCATGAATTGCTCTCTACTGGATGCGAAGAATACAAACCATTTCAAGGGCACTTGAACGGTACGATGCTTCCTGAAGGAATATCAATGACGAGGCCGTTCAGCTGCTGACATCGACACTGTGATGATCAATCGC
>Ga0213838_1000674_pt1 | contig 21702 bp, 21 predicted proteins | sample SWPATP13_FD_160577 | JGI IMG/M metagenome (GOLD analysis project Ga0213838, IMG submission 160577) | Coastal seawater microbial communities from Marineland, Florida, United States - SWPA TP1 #3 | ecosystem: Environmental > Aquatic > Marine > Coastal | place: USA: Florida | collected 2016-08-06 | reverse complement strand
TCAAATACTGAGGGGCTTGTGGAGGCTTTGATAGCTGTTGGATTTGGTTCATCAGCGCAGCAATGTCTGTTTTTTCACTGGCTTGATGGTCACGAGTACCCGTATTTAAGCGAGCTTTAAGCTTTTCGCACGTCGCCATTAAGCGCGACTCATTCAATGGCTTTAGCAGATAATCGACTGCATTTTGTTCAAAAGCTTTCACCGCATACTCATCATAAGCCGTGATAAAGACAATCAAAGGCGGATGGCTAAGTTGCTGAAGTTGTTTCGCGAGGTTCATGCCATCGAGCTCTGGCATACGAATATCAAGAAACGCCACATCAGGGGAGAGCATTTGAATACTTTTTAGCGCCTCCGCTCCATTTTCCGCTTTTGCGACTATCTCTAACTCTGGCCATACTTCTGCGAGCGTCTGATCAAGGTGACGTCTAAGCAGTGCTTCATCATCTGCGATGACAGCGGTTATCCGTGTACTCAAAATGGCTTTTCCTTAAAATTCACACTGTAAATTGTTTATTCGACGGACGACATTTTTGGCAACACTAAGGTAGAAATAACCCCACCCGAACTTTGCTCTTTTATCGACATATTCGCTTTCCCTTCGAACAAGGTTTCAATTCTTTGACGAATATTGCTTAGGCCAACACCATGCCCTGCCGTAGCAGAACTGGCATTAATCCCAGCGCCATTATCCGCGACTTCAATCGTTAGGCGAGTGTCTTTGTCGCTCATAATCCGGATAGACACGTGCCCACCCGCCGCTTTCGGTTCAATACCGTGGGTCAATGCATTTTCAACCAAAGGTTGAATTAAAAAAGGAGGAAGCACTTGGGTGTCTGAAACGCCATCGACCTCAATAGAAAACGCTAACCTCTCGCCAAGACGTATCTTTTGAATATTCAAATACGCATCAATCAACGCCAGCTCTTGCTCAACCGTAGATTGCTCACTTCGGCTATTTTTCAGGGTTACTCTAAGCAACTCGGTTAACTTTTCCAGCATCAACTTAGCTTTCTCGCTATCCGTTTCAATCAGAACATTAATGGTCGCCAGAGTATTGAATAAAAAGTGAGGTTCGATTTGGCTTTGCAGCTGCTTCAGCTGGCTCAGAACCACAACTTTATCTTGATCAGCTTGTTTGCGCTTAGCGACTTCCAGAGCGTTGTCGGCAACAAGCTTTTGTTCTCTTGAATAAAAATAATAGAAACACATGGCACAAAAAATAGCGCCTAAAAACATCACCGATTTTAGATCAGACAAATTATCGCCAAAGTGACCATTCAACCAATATTGGGCGTTGATTGTCCCTGCGATAACCGCCACCGTCATAGAAATCGCAGATTCTGTCAGCTTAGACGCACTTGGGAGCCAAAGAGCAATCAAAAATGAAGACATCAGGGCGCTGTACCCAAAACCTAAACTGATAATGATGTTAACGATAAGCTGACCTTGCCAAATGCTCTGAGTCGTTAACGCTATGACCAAGCAAAACACTGTCGTAATCGCTGTGCTTTTCGCCCATTGGGAATGATTAATAGAAGAACCTTTCATTAAAATCGTCCTTTAATATTTAGTAGAATCATATGGCTATCCGGCAAATTGGCGTAAGCAGAATCACTTTTTCCGGCTAAAAAGCGTGCAGCAAGTTCCAAATCAATTGAAGATGCCCCCGTATCAATGAGTTGATAATTCAGCCATTGCGTCGCAATGATGCCGCCATCTGCAGGCGAATACATCAAGTCAAATGTTGGGGTTAAGTTGTCTAGCCAGGTTGCGCTACCCATTGAATCGTCGGTAAACATCTGAGCCCATGCGGTCGAGTCTAAAGACCAATGAAACAACAAATTATGTTGAACTAGGTTGGCATGTTGATAGCCCTGAGCATAAGAGGACGCTAGGTTTACAGTCGCAGGCATTGCAGATAAATGACCGGCACGATCCAACGCGTACTCCCACTGCGAAGGGCTCCATGCTCGGCTATCAAACCAATATTCGAGGACAACACTGTGGCCGACTTCGTTCGCCCATGTTAAACCCACAAGAGCTTGGTAAGCATCACCTTGTTCTTGAAGTTCAACCGGGGAATAGAGAGAGGATGGAAGCTCATACCCTAAGCTCTGACGCTGATAAGATACGGAACCATGAAACTCCCATGCCATATTTAGAACAGATACCAAGCTAGCCCCTAAGAGCCCATGACGGACATCATCGTAATACGCTAGCCATTGATACTCATTTTCACCCATCATGTTGTAGCGACGCACACCTACCCCTTGCTGTTCGCTACGACTTTCTAGTTCATTCACCTCTTGCGATGTCCAAGATGAGTCGCTGTACAATAATGTCCATTCACCTGTCGCATCAAACATAGAGACCGACGCCACCCCTGCACCTTCTTCGGCTACGATACCGACCGGGTTTTGGCGATATGGTTTAATGATGTCTAACGGGCGATACCCATAACCGACTCCCCAATCTAAACGCATTTTTCCTAACGTTAGATCCAAGTATTGGTCACCCAATACTGGATTAGAGACCTCTATCCCGCCCTGCCAAAACAATTCTCTAACGATAAATTCAGCATCAGCTTCTGGTTCTTTGCCTTTTGAATAATGACTGTATAAATCGTTGCCTTTAATCGCAAACAGCCCAAGCCAGCCTGAAGAACTGACCTCTAGATCGAGCAAAGCATTCACCGATTGGGCGTCATATTCAGCCGCAGCATTAAAGGGGGTTTCCCGTGAATGCACCGTCTCCATACTGACTTGCCAGTCCCAACCAAACACCCACTCTTGAGCGTTAACATGAACAGGAAAAATCATGCAGATAAGGCTCAGGACCTTCAATAATGATACGCTTCTGGCCGCACTCCAAATCGACAGCTCAGTGTTAGCATCGCCTTTTTCTAATCCATCGCCCCTACGCATCACTACAGCCCTGATACGGAGTTGCGCGATAAATACGCTGGGTTGTAGTACTTATCTTCTAAGCGCTGCTCTGAGATTTCTTGGTACTCGATGACCGTTTTCTTACTCGGTTGTATTTTGTCGAGTAAGGTCATTGCGGTCACGCCTGGTAACCCATCACGCTCCCCTTGTTCAAACCACGCTTGCTTTGCCATTTTTCCTGACCTTAAATAAAGATCGGCTTTAATTGGAAAGTCACTCTTTTCAGCAAGCCATAAGTCGATAGACTGATAACTCGCGCCTTTGGTTTTCGCCGTCAACTTCAGTTGATGAGTATGAACCTGCTCACCCGTAGGTAATGTTACGGTTTGTTGCTGCACCCACTTACCTTGGTAATCTTCGCTCCAAGTCAGAGTTGAGATATCCCCAACCGATGCTTCACCGAGCAATTTCTGCATTGGGGTAATACGGATAGGGCGGCGACTTTTTGGCATCAACAACCAGTAGTTGTCTTCAACCATCAGCATCTTTTGCCCCGCTTCCACCGCGGATTTGAACACCACGAGTGACTCACGATTGGGCCTGGTATACACGTTATATTCACGGGTTTTGTCGAGCGTATCATTTTCATAAAGGTTAACTAACGACACGACTTTAGACGCTTCATCCGCATTCAAGCGATAGCTGTCTGCTTTCGCTATCATCTTAGTGACCGTTTGTTGATCCATGCTTTGGGTCGCCGACACCATGCCACTTACCATAATTAACGAAGCACCGATGATCATTTTTTTCATCAAATTAAACTTATACATACACAAGAGCCTCTGTTATCGGTTTGTTTACACCTTTACGTGCTGACAAATACGCAGCAGCCAAGCAAATCAGCATCACACCGAGTGTGGCGTAACAAACGAGTTCGAAAGAGAAGTAGATATTGAGCGGATAGCCATCCGTTCTTCCTGGTGGTGGTGGCATCTGAATGTCGACGACCAAAAGCATTACCGATATCAATGCGCTGAATAATGCGCCCGCCATACTCCCCAAAAATGCCAACAGTCCTGCCTCTTTTAGGAAACCCGACACAATCTCAGACGGATACGAGCCAAGTGCCGAAAGCGTGCCAATTTCACGAGTACGTTCCGTCACTGACATCGTCATGGTATTGAACAAAGACACAAACACCACCAATGCCATCACAGCGCCCATGATGCCGAAAATTCGGTCGTACAAATCTTTTACTTTGGTGTAGAAAAATGCGCGGTCTTGCCAAGGGGTAATCTCAATCGCTTGATGATCAGCTCCCAAAGTTTGGCTGTGTTCGGCTAACTGAGCTTCTAAGCGTTGTTGAACGGTGTCAGTTAACGCCGTATCAAAAAGGAAAACCGACAAAGTGCTCACCTTATCTGATGCCAGTAATTCCTGAGCCATGGTGACATGCACATACAGCTGACGTTTATCCAATTCAGGAACGCCTGTCGAATAGATACCGCGGACTTTAAAATCGAATGCATTTAATGCTCCGTCACTAGTTGTCGCCAGTAATGTCACCCAGTCTCCCACCGCGACTTTTAAGTTTCGGGCAAGATCGCTGCCAAGCATCACTTGAGGCTCTTCTGGGTTATATCGGGTCGATTTCACATCTGACAGGGTATGCCCACTGCTCACATCCAAGAATGGGCCTTTCATATCGAACTCTCGTTCATTTACGCCCGTGCCCATGAAGATGGTCGACTTGCTTCCGTTAGAAACCAAACCACTAAAATACACACGCGGTTGAACGCCTCGAACATCAGTATCGCCAATGATGCCGCGTATTAAGCCCTGTGCGCTGTCTAACCCGTTACTTAATGGCATTTCTTCATCTTGTTCAAAGTAGCCAGGAGTGCTCAGTGTGAGGTGGCCGGTATCACGAGCGGTCGACTCTCGCAGAGATTCATAGGTATAAAGCCCATACCCACCAGCGCTGGTTAAAGCAAATACGGCAATCGCAATAATCAAAACAGACAATAAGCTTCGACGACCGTTACGCAATAAGTTTAGCCACGCTAAACGAAGAGTATTAGGGAGCAAAATATGACTTAACTTGCCCATGAGATAACCTCTATATCCTGAGATGCTGTTACCAATTTTCCATCGATGAGCTCTATCGCTCGATCGCATCGATGCGCCATTCTTGGATCGTGTGTCGCAACAACAAACGTGGTGCCCATTTCGTGCCCGAGCTCTTTCATAATGTCGATAACCAAGTTGGCCGTTGTACTGTCCAAGCTAGCGGTGGGTTCATCTGCAATCACTAAGGTTGGCTTGTGGACGAGTGCTCGTGCAATCGCGACTCGCTGCTGTTGCCCGCCAGAAAGGTTATCTGGGCGATGGTTAACATAATCCCCCAGACCGACTCGCTCGAGCATGGCTTGCGCACGTTGATGCTGTTCTTGCTTCGGTGCGTTATTCAACATCAACGGATAAGCAACGTTTTCTAAGGCCGTCATCACAGGAACAAGATTGAACTTCTGAAAAACGAATCCTAACTTTTGTCTACGAAACGCAGCGGCTTCAATACGTTTGGTCGGATAGGGCTTCCCTTCAATCTGAATGCTTCCTTGGTAATCCATATCCAATAAACCAAGAATGTTGAGCAAGGTACTTTTTCCTGAACCTGATGGCCCACACAGTGCCACCATCTCCCCCTGCTGAATTGCTCCGTCTACCCCTTTTAAAGCAGACACGGTTTGCGTTCCAAGCTGATACGTTTTTTCAATAGATGTAAATTCGATCATTCTGTTTCCCCTGAGTGGCACTCACTACAATTGGCTTACTGCTACGGTTCGAGAATTAGCTTCCCGCCTTTTCAATCAGAGCTTTCGCCGTCATGGTTTCAATGTTGTTCGCATCTTGCGTTTCCATAACTGCCAACCATTTTTCGGCTTGAGGGATATCTTCAGCGCGAATTGACGCTTCAATGGCATAGCGGTAAACCCACGCGGTGGCAGCAAAATGCTGATGACGAAATTCTTCTTCTGAAAGCAACAATAAGTACAAATCGTATCCACGCTCAAAATGGTTGAACATGTCAGGTAGGGACGTGTACGTAGCGGCCGCCAGTGCACGGGTTAAGTAAGACTCTGGTAAGCCTTGAATTCGCTCTTGTTCATGCAAAGGGGTATCAAAGTCGTTCAAAAGATGGAGCGACTTATCAATCGTCGATAAACCTTTTTCCACATACTTCATCTTATTCCAAGGCATGAACGCATCACGGCCCATGAGCGTTTCTGTACTGCCTAAATACACCAATGTCAGTGGTGTTGCCCCTTGCTGTTCAAGCGTCTCATTAAGGCGCTCATAAGCCACATCGACTTGGTCTTCATCTCCCTGTGCCGCTTGGTTATAGATTGACAGTACCTCTGCGCTAGGGTTCGCCAAAACTAATGACGGTGCACACGAAACAAGAGCAATCAGTAATGAACGTTTAAGCAGAGAAGTGGTAGAGCCTGAATTAAATGAGTGTGAAGTAGTCATGATTTTTTATCCCTTTCAAATGTTGACGCTGAAAGGTTAACTAGAATTTGTCGTGCAGTTTTATCAATGCGACGAATGGTAATAACAAGGAGTGAATGGTTGGGTTGCGGCGTGAGTGGTGGGAACAAAAAGCACAAGTAGTGAAAAGATAAAAAGGCTAGGTACGCCTAAAGCCTCTTATCAACTTCGTAAACTTTCAACGATCATTGAGCGAAGCTGCAAGGAAATCGATGAACAGTCGTAGTTTGAGTGGCATGGGATCTCGCTCAGGAAACAGTGCATAGACATTCTTCTCTGGCATCAGATAGTTAGGTAGCAAGGGCAGCAATTTCCCAGACTGAATGGGCCCATTGGCGATAAAGTCGGGAATCCTAGCGATCCCAAGCCCTGCCATGGTCGCACACAGTAATGCTTCGCTGTTGTTGACTCGGTAATTGCCTTTCACTACAACACTAGTCACCTGATCTTGGTGACCAAAAAACCACTCGGTACTCTCAGATGTATGACGATAGAGCAAAGCGTTGTGTGCACTGAGTTCGCAGACCTCGGTTGGCATGGACAAACCATTCTCATCAAAATACGTAGGCGAGGCGCAGATAACGCTCCGGACGCTGGTTAACCGCTTCGCCACTAAACTCGAGTCATTTAAATCCCCAGCTCGAATCGCGACGTCAAATCCTCCTTCGACAATATCGACGTAACCATCATCCATCGTCATGTCGATGTGAATATGAGGATAACGTTTGAGAAATTGTGGGATGAGAGGGGCTAATATCAGACGACCAAAAGACATTGGTGCACTAACCCGCAATGTGCCAATTGCCTGATGTTGCTGACTGGTTGCTGCATCTTCAGCTTTTTGCAGCCAATAATTGGCTTTGGTGAGGTGATCGTAAAACTGCTCACCAGATTCAGTAAGCGATACTTGGCGCGTAGTACGATGCAGCAAACGCACTCCAAGGCTCGACTCCAGTTGGATCACCCGTTTGTTGACCGCTGAGCGTGACACTCCCAGTTCACGCGCTGCGCCCGCAAAGCTCGATTGTTTTACCACCGCAAGGAAATAGGGAATAGCGTCTAAGTGCTGCATGATTGTCGCCATTTTGGATACAGTGTGGAGAGTGTAGAGCCTATTCTCTAATCAATCTAGGTCTTTTATGCTGATTTCATCGACTTCAACAATAGAGTAAGACATGAAATCACTGATAAAACCGACAGCGGCAAAAAGGCACACTAATGGTATCGGTCGGCAATTCCAGTCTCCGCTATACGTAATCAGCATTGGCAGTCTTGTCGCCGTGAATTTTGCGTTAGCCAAATATGCTGTGACCATTGGCATTCCACCGATTGATGTCGCGATTATACCGATGGCAGGTGCAGCTATATTGTTGATGACGTTATTGGTTATGCGAGGTCAGCTCAACCGAACGGCATTGGTGCATTACCGTTATTATCTTTGGGCTGGTTTACTGGGCGTCGCAATTCCTAATCTGGCGTCAACCTATGCCCTACAATCTCTCAATACCAGTACGTTCAGTGTACTCGTCACTTTGTCGCCCATCTTTACCTTGTTATTCACCTTACCTTTTCAAGGCTCCTCGTTAACCTGGCGAAAAGTACTCGGGATCATGGTTGGGGTCGTTGCCGCACTCTCTGTGACTTTGACACCACAAATGAATACGTCATCTCCTTGGTCAGCGCTGGCCATTGCGCTACTCGTACCCATATTTTTGGCTGCTGGCAATATCTATCGCAGTCGCGCATTCCCCCCTCTTGCCAATCCAATTGTTCTAGCTGCAGGCATGCTGACACTTCAGAGCATGATATGGCTTCCGTTTACTCATGCGGCCGATGGTGAGGTCATTCCAAACGGAACTGGCGTACTCGCGCTCATGGCAAGCTTATCAGCACTCAGTTATTTACTGACGTTTCGTTTTCAGCAAATCACCGATGGGCTGGGCTTTAGCCAAGTGGGAAATGTGGTGACCGTCGTCGGCGTTTCCATTGGGATCACCTGGTATGGCGAGCCATTAACGCTGCAATTAATCGCAGCCGTAATACTGTTGTTGATCAGCCTGTACTTATTTAATCACGCTAAATCTTAATCTCGTTCAAACCAAATTAGTTCAAATTCAAAGGAGCAACTGCTATGTCACCATTAATCGAACAGACAAAACATCTATATCAAATCGTCGACCAAAAGGATGTCCACGCCCTAATGGCACTGCTGCATGATGACGTGTCGTTTCATTTTTCGAACGCCGCACCAGTAGTAGGAAAGCCAGCTGTCGAAGCGGTCAACGCAGCGTTTTTTTCATCAATTGAATCAATGGCGCATACGTTTTCTGGGATCTACGTAAACGAAGATACGGTTGCGTGTGAGGGGCAAGTGGATTACGTGCGCCTGAATGGCAGCGCCTATGCCGCTAAGTTCGCGACTTTCTTATCTTTCAAGCAGGGGTTGATACATCAATATAAAATCTTTGCGGATGTCTCTAAATTATAATGCCGACAAACTTTAAGTAAGCATGTTTGCCCAATTGAGAGCCTCAGAGCTAGCAATTTGCCTATTCCTCTATACGAAGACTGGGAATCCACCAAAGCACAAACCAAAATAGCCGCTAATCAGCGGCTATTTTTAGTGTTCTAAACGAAGTTTCTATTACTTCGACCTTTCTACTTCTTTGTCTCTTCAACCACAGCTTTCATCAATACTGATGTATCCATGCGGCCTTGTCCCTCGGCAGACAGTGCCTGGTATGCGTTGTTGGTCTTTTCAGTCAACGGCAGCTGGATGCCTTGGCGCTCAGCTTCATCTAAGCAGAAGCCTAAGTCTTTAATCATCCAATCAATGGCAAATCCAAAATCAAACTTACCCTCAGCCATAGTGACCGCGCGATTTTCCATTTGCCATGAACCCGCTGCACCATTTTTCAAGCAATCCACCAGCGTTGGGATATCTAACCCTGCCTTCTCGGCTAAGATCAAGCCTTCAGATAAACCCGCTAGCACACCTGCAACACAAATTTGGTTAACCATCTTTGCTCGCTGGCCTTGACCTACACTCCCCATCAATACCGACGATTTTCCGTAGGCATTAAACACAGGTTGCAACTCATCAAAATCAGACTGTTCACCACCGCACATAATAGTAAGCACGCCATTTTCAGCGCCCGCCTGCCCCCCAGAAACTGGGGCGTCCATGAAACGACATCCCGCCGCTTTTGCCGCGATGCCCAACTCTTCAGACAAAATTGCAGACGTCGTTGTATGGTCGACTAGCAATGCATTCGGCTTCATCGCCGCTAACGCACCAACTTCACTTGTCGTCATGCTACGCACATCGTCATCATTGCCAACGCAAACCAATACCACATCCGCATCAGCGACACATTCGGCAACGGTTTGGGCAGCACTTCCATTGTATTTCTCAGCCCAGGTTTGGGCTTTAGCCAAGGTGCGATTAAACACGCTTACCTCAAAACCTGCATTGCTCAAGTGCCCAGCCATCGGGAAGCCCATTACTCCCAGTCCAATAAAACTAACTTTCATTCTCTTTCTCCTTATTTGACTGGAATTGCCTGTTGCGCCAATTGAACGCCTTCAATCAACACATCAATCAACAATGTCAGTGCTTTTGGCTGATGTTTTCTTTCTTTGTACACTAAATACGCCTGACGATCACTTCGGTGAAACTCCGGTAAGATCTGAGTCAAATTCATGCCTTCAGACACGTGCCTAAACGGCAACGAGGCGACACCAATGCCCTTTTCTGTCGCCTGTACCACCGCATGAATGTCATTCACAATGAGCTTAGGGCGAATAGAGATCATCTGTAACAATGTCTTCTCACGATAAACCGGCAGTTGCAGTAGGTGATCCACACTGATCCATTCGTGAGATTCCAAATCTGACGGGGAGAGGATTTCCGGGTGAGAACTCAAGTATTCAGGGCTTGCAAAAAAACCGTGTTTAGCTTTAAACAAAGGCCGTGCAATCATCCCTTCTAACTGAGAAATGTCGAACGTCATCAATAAATCTCGATCGGTTTGCGGCACCACTTGCTCCTGGCTTAATACCAAGTCGAGTTGAACTTTTGGATAGTCCGTAAGAAATCGCTCAATGATCTTTCCGACAAAACCGTCATAAAAGTTATGTGGGATCGCTAACTTAATCCGCCCTTGGACGGTGTCCCGATCAGACAATAACCCAGTGAACGCGGCTTGAATCGATTCCATACCACTGCTCAGTGCTTTAAATGCTTCTTCGCCAGCATCCGTCGCAACCAGCTCCCTACCCTGCTTTTCAAGCAAGCGAACATTCAGCCGAGATTCCAGTGCGGTCAGCCTTCGAGACATCGTTGAGACAGGCAATTGCAGCTTTTTTGAGGCCGATAACAATGACCCCTCTTCCACCACCGTGCAAAACAAGAATAAATCATCCACGTTTCCAAATATGGAATTCATAGTTCTATATCTATTTGTTTATTTCATTTATGGATAGTTATAACCTTTCTGTATCAAAGTTCAACTCTTCACCACCGAATACATGTCAAAGGAGACTATTTTGAATAAGAAACAAATCTGGTTAAACACGGTATTGTCTTCATTAGTCATGGCCTCTCTCATGTCCGGTATCATTTCCGGTACGAAAATGGAATTTAGTCCGGAATGGCCGGCTGTATGGCTACAAAGTTTCTGCCTTTCTTGGCCATTTGCGTTACTTCTCGGTTTTACAGTTCTGCCTTTAGTCAGAAAGTTTTCTGAATGGGCGACCACACCAAGAGTAAAAAAAGACTCAACGCTAGACTCAATGGAAATTGCTCAATGCCAAGGCACTCACCCGATCATCGGACAGATCCCCAAATAACGGAACTATGATCAAGGCAACTGAAAGCCTCAGCATCAGATCCCAAAACACAGGCACAAAAAAACCGAGCATCAAGCTCGGTTTTTAGTATGTAGACAGAATGTCGATTACAGTTCAGCGTTGTGGTAAACCTGCTGAACATCATCACAATCATCTAGCATATCTAAGAATTTCTGGAATTTCTCAGCATCGTCACCCGCAACTGGCGTGTGAGTTTGAGGAACGAAAGTGATTTCTTCAACGTCCAGAGTGAGATCTGGGAATGCTGCGTTCAGTGCAGTCTTCGTTTTGAAGAATTCAGTCGTTGGAGCAAACACAGTGATCACACCGTCTTCTAGCTCAACGTCTGTCACGTCTACGTCTTCCATCATCAATGTTTCTAGGATGATTTCGTCATCTTCACCTTTAAACTGGAATACAGCTTGGTGAGCAAACATGTGAGAAACAGAACCTTCTACACCAATTTTAGCGCCTGTTTTAACAAAACATTGGCGAACGTCTTGGAAAGTACGATTGCCGTTATCAGTTAGACAGTCAACGATGACACTTGTGCCACCTGGGCCAAAACCTTCGTAACGTGCTGGAGCGTAATCTTCGCCACCGCCGCCGTTCGCTTTATCGATCGCTTTGTCGATAACGTGTGCAGGTACTTGGTCTTTTTTCGCTTTAGTGATCAGGTGCTTCAGCGACAAGTTCATGTCTGGATCACCGCCACCGTTTTTCGCACACATGTAAATTTCTTTACCGTATTTGGAATAAACTTTAATTTTTGCGCCTGCAGTTTTCGCCATTGAGGCTTTGCGCACTTCAAAACTTCTTCCCATCGGGATCTTCTCTCTGATTCAATTAACGGGCAAATTTTAGCAAAAAGCTGAATCTTTACAAATCATCAGCCTTGCAGAGTCATGGTTGTTGCAGGTTATGCGACGCCCATTACTCGCTTATATTTTTCAACTGACTGCTCAAACCAAGCCTTTTCTTCTGGATCCACGATTTTCGCCGCTTGTTCAACAATGGCTTCTGGACCACTCTTAGCTTGTTTTAATTTCCAAACTAAAAAAGAGGCTTGCTTATCCAGCTCGATTTTATTTTTTTCATCGGGTGGAAGAAGTGACAGATTGATAGACATATAAAGCCTTAGTCAGTAATACACTTGGCCGAGAAATATAGCATAGAGGGAACCTAGAAAACCAACTTATTGCGCATAATCTCTTGCTCACAAGGGTTTTCTAGGCTGTAGATCAAAGGATACGTTGCTCGCTCTCATTGGTTTCAGTGGCTAAACGAGGAATATAGTGCTGAACGACTCGGCTCAATTGCTGATGGTTAACCGGTTTAGACAGGAATTCATCCATACCAACGTCAAAGCAAAGGTGCTTGTCTTCAACAACGACATTGGCCGTGAGTGCGATTATCGGGATACGTTTTCCTGTCGACTTCTCGAGTTCACGGATCTGCTTTGTGGCTTCAAAGCCATCAAGCACTGGCATTTGGCAATCCATAAACACCAACTCATAGTCATAGAGTTTATACATGTCTACGCCAATCAAACCATTTTCGGCAATATCGACGCTCACTCCAAGTTTACTCAGCATCATTTTAGCGACCTGCTGATTAACCAAGGAGTCTTCCACCACTAAGACTTTTGGTTGCCCATTGTCCGCCTCTAGGTGAGTTGCTTGCGTGGGCTCATTGAGCACAACCGGATCCGAAGTGCTATCTACAAAATGGTTTGCAGTCTGTGTGTTTTCAATCAAAACAATCTCTTCGGATGAGAGCGCTTTTCTGATCAGCCACTTCAACTGATTGTCCTGATATGGCCGTGATAAATACGCAATGAAGCCAACCTGTTTGGCACGGTTCTCATCATTGGCTTCTGCAAACGCTGACACCATAACAAGTTTAGGGCATTGCTGTTGAAACTCAGATTTGAGTGCCGTCGCGAGGGCAAACCCATCCATATTCGGCATCACCTTATCAATCAACACCAAATCGTAAGGCTTGTTTTCCGCTAGAGACTGCTTCACTAAATCCAAAGCCACCTTTGGCTGTTCACAGCACACTGATTTCGCACCAAAGCTTTGCAGCTGTGACGAGGTAATTCTCATGTTTAATTGGCTGTCATCAACCAATAATACAGACAGTTCGCTAAAATCAATCGTCGCTAGTGTTTGTTTTGCCCCACCCTCAAAATCGATCGCGAAGAAGAAAGTACTGCCTCTTCCCTCTTCACTTTTGAGTTGAAGATCTCCGCCCATCAAAGCCACTATTTTTTGGCAAATGGCGAGACCAAGCCCAGTACCACCATAGTTGCGAGTGGTACTGCCATCAGCTTGTTGGAACTTTTCGAAAACGGATTGCTGTTTATCTTTTGCGATACCTATTCCACTATCAATCACTTCAAAACGAACCCGTGTGATGTCTTCTCTTTCCCACTCTAATTGTACGTGTAGATGAACATACCCGTTTTCCGTAAACTTAACCGCATTTCCCACTAAGTTATTCAACACTTGGCGCAGTTGAGTGTTATCTCCGGTGACTAAACTTGGAATACGATGATCGATCGTCGACTTGAACAATAAATTTTTCTGTTCCGCTTTAACTCTGAAAGTCGACTCCACATCCATCGCGATATCCGCCAAATTAAAGGTGTTCTTTTCTAACTCCAAGCGGCCAGCTTCTATTTTAGAGAAATCTAGGATGTCATTAATCAAGTCCAATAGCGTTAAAGAAGAGCTGTTAAGCATATCCACATACTCTTTCTGCTCTGCACTCATTTCCATTTCAGAAAGAAGGGAAGACAAACCAATAATGCCGTTCATTGGGGTACGAATTTCATGGCTCATATTGGCTAAGAATTCACTCTTATTTCGGCTTGCCACTTCTGCAGCATCTTTGGCTTTTTCAAGCTCTAGATAGTGGCGGCGTACTTGTTCTACCGATTGGTTGTAATTACTTTCTAATACAGTAATTTCATCGCTATAACGGCGTTTTTCAGAGAGGATCAGAGCGGGTTTATTGCCATCTTCAAATTGGCTGATAGTAGAAGACATTTTCATTAATCGCCTGACCACCAAACGGTAGACTACAAACATAGTCACGATAGTCAGTAAGAAAATTTTGACCGCTTCAAATAGGAGTAAGACCACGATGCGTTGCTCGTAATCTTGCAAAATCATATTGAGGTCAGATTGCACCGTTAACGTCGCTAGGTAAAAGTCTTTACCGCCAAGGGAATGTTTCATCTCCCACGACTGAGCGTAATGATTGTCTGCGACTGGTTTTCCCAGTTCTATGATAACGCCAGACGCATCTCTGATTTCGACATAATGAACTTCAGGTAAACGGTAGATCCCTTCAACCTGCACCTTCAGCTGTTCTCTGTCTTCCACCCAAAGGCTTGAACTCAAACCAGACAAGTAACTCGCTTCGACTTGTTCGATTTGCGTACTGATGCGAGAAACCCTATTTTGATAGTCTACGTAGAAACTTAATCCCGTAACTATTAAGGTAAACAGGGTGCTAATAACAATGATCACTCCCAATAATTGGCGAGATAATCCTACATAGTGCCCATCCATTTTCACCATATATATGTACCGATTTTGAACCTAGCAACTTGGTTGTATTCAACTAGTATAATAGTAGTAAATAAAAGCTAAATCAGGGAACGATATGAAAAAACACATTTTAGCGCTGTCACTTATCGGGCTACTTTCAACAGGAAGTTTGTCAGCAGCCGAACCGATTCATTACTACGTCATTGAGAAACAAGCCCAACCCTTTCAAATTGAAGATGGGGGAATTACTCATCGAGGAATTGTCACTGATATCGTGAAAGCCGTATTCCAAGATTCTGATTATGAGCTTAAATATCATACATATCCATTTAATCGTATGATTACTCAATTAGAAGCGCGTGAAGAGCCGAATTGGATCACATATGGCAGCCCGAGTTGGGGGAACATTCAGTCAAAGAATCTTTCCGAGATACCAATTTACAATGTAAAGCATTCATTACTAAGCAGTAGCAAGGAGCCGTTCCAGTTCCAAGATATGGACGACTTAGATAATAAAGCGGTCGTGCTACTTTTGGGCTTTGAATATCCGAATCTAGAGCCTTATATCCAACAAGGTAAACTCGAAGAGGTTCGAGTAAAAGATTACACGGCCGCCTTTAGAGTCCTTAATCGTATCCCTGGCCATACGGTATTTGTCGAGATGGAATCTCGCGTCAAATACAACCTAGATATCCAAAAACTTGACCGAGATGCCTATCAATTACAGTCTTTTAGCTCTGTCATACCCGACTACCCTATTCATTTAGCGTTCGACCCAGAAATGGATCAACAGCTACAAGGGTTCATCAATAAGCGTCTTAAAACGTTACAATCTAGCGGGGAGCTTGCCAATATCATTTCCAATTATTAGCTTTGGTTAATGAGAATAAAAGCGAATAAAAAACCGCTCGGTAACAAGATCATCGAGCGGTTTTTTTACTGTTTTGATTATCGAACAAAACCAGTATCGAACATATGACCTAACTTCGCCGCTTTGGTTTTTAGGTAGTGATTATTATGAGGGTTGTTCCCCTCTTGGAGCGGTACACGCTCCACAATTTTAATACCAGAGCCTTCTAATGCTTTTACTTTACGAGGGTTATTGGTCATCAAGCGTACCGACTCAATATCTAAAAAGCTCAACATGCCACGACAAAACGAGTAATCCCTCATATCAGCGGCAAAGCCTAACTGCTCATTCGCTTCCACGGTGTCGGCACCGTTATCTTGTAGGTGATAAGCTCTGATCTTATTGATAAGCCCAATGCCACGTCCTTCTTGTCTAAGGTAAAACAACACACCACTGCCTGCGTCAACAATGTTCTCCATCGCTCTTGAGAGCTGAAAACCGCAATCACAGCGCGCGCTAAAGAGCGCATCACCCGTTAAACATTCTGAGTGCAAACGGATTAAAGGGGCCATAGAGTCTTCCAAATTACCATACACCAAAGCAAGGTGTTCTTTGCCCGTTGCCCGTTCCACAAAGCCGTACATTTTGAATTCACCCCATTGGGTTGGCAATTGGGCATAGTCAACAAAGTCAACGTGATTGTACGGCTCCTTTTCTCTTAACTCAGAGCGCACTTTCATCAAGATTTTACCGAGATGGTTGTCACCGGTTCCATCCCCTCCGTCTCCCCAAAACGCATCTTTATGAGAGTGTTCTTTGATAACGGAATCACCGGTGCTCACCAGCAAATGGGCAAAGCGATTATGTTGCTTGAATTTCTCCGAGACAATGAACTCCATGATCTCAACTCTCACGTCATACCAATCTTCACGGACTTGATCTTGATAGCGTCGGCTAAGCTCAAACGCTTCTTCAGGTGATGCGGCATAAAAAATACTTTGTCGTAATTCAGAAGAGTGGAATTTCATAGCCTGATAGTAATGTTCGCTGGTGGCCCAAACTTCATTATTGATTTCTATAGGGCAACTCGCGAAATTAGACAGGTAGCCATTGTTGTCTTCAGGTTCGTAGAACAGAACTTCCTTTTGCATATCTTGCTCCTAGCACTTACAAGTGCGGCACAACTGGACGAGAAAAAAGAATGGTGGATCTCACCATATCTAGAGAAATTAAGGAAACTAATTTCATATTGTTCTTTTTATCTATAAAACTAGTGGGGAGTGTGATTTCTGTCAAATGTGTTCATATTCATCATCAGGAGAGACAACAAACGAATGCATAAAAAAACAAAAGGGTGGCTATAATAGCCACCCTACTTACAAAAGAAATCTGTTAATGTATCAGCCCAAGCTCTCTTGCTTCTTCTAGGCTTAAGCCACTTTCTCTGATTTCTCTCAAAGCTTCGATTCGTCGACGAGCTTCCGCTGACTTAACTTGCTTTTCAGGTTTAACGTTAACCTCTTCCTCTGGGGTATCCCATTTAGTAGCAATGTTTGTCATTTCATCATGGTTGATAGAATTAATGGACATATTTTCCTCCGAAAACACCATGTAATGGACAGGTAATCTGTAGCAAATGACGTTTTTTTTGTTAAGAAAATCTGCGCCAAATTGTGAAGCCAACGACCCTTCTAAAACCTCATTAATAAAATTGTTATTTATGCTTTGCCAACAAGAAATTTGAGGATTACATTTAAAAGATTCCCTCAAAAGAAAGTGACTTGATCCAACTCTCATTTTCTAAGCGTTCGATTCTGATTTTACGCTGAAAATCCTTTCATTTTTCCCAAATAGTTTTCGAGCCACTTCAACCTTTTTATGACCGACGCTTCACGTCCTTTGCATTAAACGATAATGATAACAATTATCGTTTAATTTTAGAGAACTGAAACTATGGCTTCCCAAACGCCCAATACTTCTCCTTTGATAGAAGTGAAAGATCTATGTGTCGATTACATTACCGATGATGGTGATTTTAACGCTGTAAAATTGGTCAGCTTTGCCATACAGCCCGGTGAGATTTTTGGCTTAGCTGGTGAATCTGGTTGTGGAAAGAGCACCATTGCTTTTGCTATCAACCGATTACATAAGCCGCCAGCCTTCATTTCAGGAGGGCAAATATTGTTTGGCGGCCGCGACTTACTCAACCTCTCTGACGCCCAGCTGAATACACTTCGATGGAGTGAGATTGCAATGGTTTTCCAAAGTGCGATGAACTCACTAAACCCGGTGCTAACGATTGAAGAGCAATTTGCCGACGTGCTGCGTCACCATCAAGGGATGAGTAATGAACAAGCAAAAGACCGCGCCGAAAAACTGCTCGACCTCGTCAATATTCCGCGAGAGAGGCTAACCGAGTATCCCCACCAATTCAGTGGAGGGATGCGTCAACGCTTGGTGATCGCGATAGCGTTGTCGCTAAACCCTAAACTCATCATCATGGATGAGCCAACCACCGCTTTAGATGTCGTGGTTCAACGCGAGATCTTGCAGCAAATTTATCAACTTCGCGAAGAATTTGGCTTTTCAGTTTTATTCATTACCCACGACTTAGCATTAATGAGCCAGCTATGTGATCGCATTGCCATCATGCGCTATGGCGAGATAGTTGAGGTTAACCAAGCAAAAGAAATCCGTAATAACCCTCAGCATCCGTACACGCAAAAGTTATGGAGCTCGTTCCCGAACATTCATGAAAGTAAACACGCCATCGCAAGCTAGGAGCAACTAATGACTAAGCCAATTATTCAAGTGAAAAACGTAGTCAAAGACTTCACCGTAGGTGGCGGGTTTGGCAAAGAAGAAATTTTTAGGGCCTTACAAGGCGTGAGCTTTGATCTGTACGCGGGGAAAACTTTAGCCTTGGTCGGCGAATCAGGCTGCGGTAAAAGTACTTGTGCAAGGTTAATGACCAAAGTTTACCCCGCGACTGAAGGGGAGATTTTATTCCATGGCACCAACATTAACGACATCACCAAGCGAAAAGATGTTTTGGACTACCGCAGTAAAGTACAAATGGTCTTTCAGGACCCATTTGGTTCACTGAATCCCACTCATACGATTGAGCACCATCTAACTCGACCGCTTAAGATACATAAACGAGTAGCAAACCCTGCCGCCTTAAAAGCCCGTTTAGAAGAGTTATTGTCTCTCGTCGAGTTGCCTATCGAAACATTGGCTAAATACCCTCACGAGCTCAGTGGAGGACAAAGACAACGTGTCAACTTGGCTCGCGCGCTCGCTGTTGGGGCAGAGGTGATTTTAGCCGATGAGCCAACGTCCATGCTAGATGTCTCAATACGACTTGGCGTGCTTAACCTGATGCAGAGAATGAAAAAAGAACTGGGGATCGGTTTCCTCTACATTACTCACGATCTTGCCACCGCCCATTACATTGCTGAAGAAACCGCCGTGATGTACAAAGGTCAGATCGTTGAGTGGGGTTCAACTCAATCGATCCTTACCAACCCACAACATCCTTATACCAAATTGCTGATCTCTGCTGTGCCTGATCCAGATCTGCCATTTGGCGAACTTGTACAAAATGAACCAAACTATTCCATAGACGCAGACGCAATTCGTCTAAAGAGCAGTGTTGTTCAAGATGAATATCAAGAAGTCAGCGACAATCACTTTGTAAAACAATGGGATAATGTTGCATGAATGAATTAGATGCTTGGTTGGAAACGATCAGTGCTTGGTACAAAAACCGAAAGCATGATCAAGTGGAAACTCTGAAACCATTGATCTTATCTCCTCCCAAAGCCATTTGGGGTCCGATGATCACCGATCAGCAAAGTAAGGGGGTTGCCTGCTGGTTAGATGGTTGCTTACGTCTCTACAAGTTCTACCAGCATCAAGCTGACGCCGATGGCGCCTATCAGTATCTGATGTTTGCATACAGTAAGCTTCAAGCCGTGAGTTGTAACCCCGCAGCAGAACAAGAGCTGGTGGATTGGTGCCTTAAACGGATTCAGCACCTTTGTGTGCTTGCGTTAGAATTTGGCAACCAACAGCCCAATCAGAAATGGCAAGATCAAGCGCAAGCTTTGATCGAGTCCCACGTACAATTTATGGCTTCTCTTGCTCCGAAGCATGATCAAGGCTTAAAAAATCATCGACTTCAGTAATTACGGAAGCATGATCAAGTAATCTATCTTGATCATGCTTTCAGATCCCTATATGCCAATCCTTTGATAATCCTGAATTTTAGGCAAAAAAAAGCGAGTCCATTCAGAACTCGCGAAATCTATTCAGTATGATGTAACAATATGAGCCAATCTATTAATCATAAGAAAGGACAAAAGGTTGTCTATTCGGGATAAATATTAACCATCGGCCTGATTGTCTATGTCAATGCTGTGTCAATGTTATGTCCGATTATCATCAATAATTAATTGCCAATCGCCACTTCATCTAACGCTCTAAATACCGTGTCATCGAGATGACCTTCGAAAACCTGTTTACAGACTTTTCTTCTGACCGCTAACCCTGAAATCAGTCGCTCAATTGATAAATGTTTATTACTGTGTCGCTCGTTGTAAAGCTCAATAATTTTACTTAATGTCTCATACTGGATGACATCCTCGCCAACACGTAGCCAATCTAGCTTCTCAATCAGCTCTGAGCACTCTTCTTTGATAGAGTTATGGGAATGACCTGTCATTGCAGATAACGCCGTTATACTGCGTTCTAGCGCTTCTGGTGAAGTATACTTAGACAAAGTAATGGTGATCTCATCAGCATTGATCTCCACAGAGTGCTTTTTCAACTTAACGCGTCGGCCTAATTTGCCTCGTGGAGAAGGTGCTTTACGTTGAATGGGTTCGAACTCTCCATCAATAATCTCGGCTAATTCATCAAGCTTCTGCTTAGAAACCATCTCATTTCTTAATGGGTTAGGCAGTGTTGGTGCCATATTACGTTTGCCCGCATTCGTTGTACGAGCTCGTGAGTAACGAAGTACTTCTTCTGCGTTACACTTGATATCAACTTGGTAGTCGACAACTTTTCCTTTCTCGATCATCGACGTGATCGTCAAGTGGTAGCCCCAAAGATTAACCAAGAAATTGGCTTCACTGCTATCCACCTCACCTAGCTTACGCAGCTCACGGATCAAATCCATTGAGAAGCGACGCCAATCGATATTTCGAGCTAGTTTTTGGTTTAATTCACTGAGCAACATGCAATCAGAATGGCGACGTGCCATGCGGCTTCTGAAGTACGAGTACAGTTGGAATACCAAGGTGTGCTGCTTCAGAATCTCTGGCGGGAATAAGAAAAAGTAATCACGAGTGAGCAGCTCTTCATAAAAAGATGGCTCCCAAACTAGGATGTACAGGTTTGGTTTAATGCGAATTTCGCCGTCAGCGCCTTCTGTAGGGGCTTCTTCCGATGCTGTGATAGTACGAGCCAAAAATCTAAAACGATCGCTCTTGAAGCCTTCTGGCATGTTCTCACTAAGCCATCGACCTGTCAGCTCGTGCAGTTGAAAGTCGGTAAACTCAATTCTATCGATACTGTCTCGGATAGAGTCGCGAGCCGGTCCGCTATCCTTCTTACCGCGGAGCGATAAAATATCGGTGATGTACAAAGGAGTTTTGTTCGGCGTATGTTTCGCATCAAGTTGGTAATCTTCTTGATGATGATCGTGATATTGAACGGTTAAAGTAAATAACGCAAACAAAGTCATCAGATCATCAACGGTCATAATATTTTTAGAGGATCTTGTTTCGATCACAGCGCGAGTACCAGAGATCGAAACCATTGATTTTTGATAGTTTTTTCGCGTGCGAGGTGGCGCGAGCGCTTGATCTATGATTCCAGCCCAGTTAGTTGGAGAGACAATAAACTGATCCGCTTCGTCTTTCATGCTAGGTGGCGTATTCAGTCCATGCTCATTCAATAAGCGTTTATTGACTTGGGTTTGAGCTAGCGCTTT
>Ga0213838_1000664_pt1 | contig 22021 bp, 18 predicted proteins | sample SWPATP13_FD_160577 | JGI IMG/M metagenome (GOLD analysis project Ga0213838, IMG submission 160577) | Coastal seawater microbial communities from Marineland, Florida, United States - SWPA TP1 #3 | ecosystem: Environmental > Aquatic > Marine > Coastal | place: USA: Florida | collected 2016-08-06 | reverse complement strand
TGGGCGCTCCTTTTTTTGTTAATGCTACCACCCTAGTCTTGTTGACTGAACCCTAAAAAAACTAAGGTATTCAGTGCGCTCACTTCTTGGCGTCGAAAGCGTTATCAAGTAGTATTAGCAATCAAATTTATACCTATTAACAAAGCGAAATATTAAGTATGGCAACTGATCCAAGAAAACTTTTGGTAACATGTGCACTTCCGTACGCTAACGGCTCGATTCACCTTGGTCATATGCTTGAGCATATTCAAGCTGATATCTGGGTTCGCTACCAACGCCTACGTGGTAACACTGTAAACTTCATCTGTGCTGACGATGCTCACGGCACGCCAATCATGCTAAAAGCACAACAGATGGGTATCACACCAGAAGAGATGATCGCTGCTGTAAGTGAAGAGCATCAAAAAGACTTCGCAGGTTTTGATATCAGCTTTGATAACTACCACAGCACGCACAGTGAAGAGAACCGCGAGCTCGCTTCTCACATCTACCTTGAGCTTAAAAAGAACGGTTTCATTTCTAGCCGTACTATTTCTCAACTTTTCGATCCTGAAAAGGAAATGTTCTTACCTGATCGTTTCGTAAAAGGTACTTGCCCGAAATGTAAGTCTGAAGACCAGTATGGCGACAACTGTGACAACTGTGGTGAAACATATTCTCCAACCGAATTGATCGAGCCTAAGTCTGCTGTATCTGGCGCGACTCCTGTGATGAAAGATTCAGAGCACTTCTTCTTCGATCTGCCTCAGTTTGAAAGCATGCTAAAAGAGTGGACTCGTTCTGGCTCACTTCAAAACGAAACTGCGAACAAAATGCAGGAATGGTTTGAATCTGGCCTGCAACAGTGGGATATCTCTCGTGATGCGCCTTACTTCGGTTTTGAAATCCCAGGCGAAAAAGACAAGTTCTTCTACGTGTGGCTAGATGCTCCGATTGGTTACATGGGTTCATTCAAAAATCTATGTGATAAGCGTGACGATTTAGACTTCGACGAATATTGGAAGAAAGACAGCTCAACAGAGCTTTACCACTTCATCGGTAAAGACATTGTTTACTTCCACAGCCTATTCTGGCCTGCAATGCTTGAAGGCTCTGGTTTCCGCAAGCCAAACAACGTATTCGTTCACGGTTACGTAACGGTAAACGGCGCTAAGATGTCTAAGTCTAAAGGTACTTTCGTGAAAGCGAGCACTTACCTAGATCACCTAGATCCAGAATGCTTGCGTTACTACTATGCAGCTAAGCTAAACAGCCGTATCGATGATCTCGATCTTAACCTTGAAGATTTCACACAACGTGTAAATGCTGATGTGGTAAACAAGATTGTTAACCTAGCATCACGTAATGCTGGCTTCATCACGAAACGCTTTGAAGGCAAACTATCTTCAGAATTTGCTGAACCAGAGCTATACAAAGAGTTTGTTGCTGCCGCTGACCGTATTGCAGAACTTTACGAAACACGTGAGTTCGGCCGTGCAATCCGCGAAATCACAGCACTAGCAGACAAAGCTAACCAATACGTTGATGAAAAAGCACCTTGGGTTGTAGCTAAAGAAGAAGGCAAAGACCAAGAGCTTCAAGATATTTGTTCTGTTGGTATCAACCTATTCCGCGTTCTACTGACTTACTTGAAGCCTGTAATGCCTGAACTGGCGGCACGTACTGAAGCGTTCTTAAACGAAGAACTCACGTGGGAAGGCATTGCTGAACCACTAACTGATCACGAGATCACTAAGTTCAAAGCACTATTCAACCGCATCGATCCGAAGAAGGTAGAAGCGATGGTTGAAGCTTCGAAAGAAGACGCAGCAGCGGAAGTAGCAGCGAAAGAAAAAGCAGAAGCTGAAAAGAACAAAGCAAGCCAAACGGAACTAGACAAAGAGCCAATCGCAGAAGAGATTGAGTTTGACGCTTTCGCAGCCGTTGATATGCGTATTGCACGTATCATCTCTTGTGAAGAAGTGCCAAAAGCAAACAAACTACTTAAGTTCCAGTTAGACATCGGCGGTGAAACTCGTCAGGTATTCTCTGGCATTAAGTCAGCATACAAACCTGAAGAGCTAGAAGGTAAGCTAACGGTAATGGTAGCAAACCTTAAACCTCGTAAGATGAAGTTTGGTATGTCTGAAGGCATGATCCTAGCAGCTGGCCCTGGCGGCAGTGACCTATGGATTCTTGAGCCACACGAAGGTGCTCAACCAGGTATGCGTGTAATGTAATTCTGACCTCAGTCAGATAAAATCACCAATAGCGAAATCCCTGATGTAGAAATGCATCGGGGATTTTTTATCTCTATCAGAAACTCTTGTTCTCTGTTAGAGTCGCCCCGATAATAGACCCACAACAAATAGTGTGTCGCCGAAACACCATTCGACGACTAACACCTTGATAGGACCCCCTGTGACTAACAATGAAATCCTGCGCCGCATCCAGCACGCACTAAATTTGAAAAATGCTCAAATCATCAAAGCTTATGAGCAGGCGGGCGTGACCGTTGCCCATGACCAAGTAAATAATTGGCTAAAAGACGAAAGCGAAAAGTCATTCTCTAAAATGAAGGACAAAGAGCTAGCTGTTTTCTTGAATGGTTTCATTAATCAGAAGCGTGGAAAAAAAGAAGGCGAGCAACCTAAACCTGAAGTTGAATTAACCAACAATATGATTTTCATGAAGTTGCGAATCGCGCTAAACATGAAAGCAGAAGATGTATTGGACGTACTGGAAGTGGTTGGTATTAGCTTAAGCAAATACGAGATCGGTGCTTACTTCCGCAAGCCAAACAATAAAAACTACAAAAAATGCGATGACCAACTTCTTTGTGATTTCTTAAACGGTGTTCAATTTACAAACCGCCCAGACTCTGAAGAATTCGTTGCGTAAAGACTAAATGTTAGACACCTGTTTCATCTTCCATGTGTAAACGCATTTGCGGGTGAGACAGTAGTTACAAAAAAGCCGCTGATATTTTTATCAGCGGCTTTTTTAATTTCAACGAATTTAGCTATCGTCTTCAGTAAAGTTTGTTGGCAGTGTTGTTTTCATCTGATTCCAAACTTGAGCACTTGCTAAGCCGTATTGACGAATAACTAGAGGTAACTTCTCGCGGTCGCCGTTTTGGCAAACTTCAAGTAGTTCCTTATAGAAATTCAAAGCTAATTGTCGAGCTTCTTCATTCGAGAAGTAGTAACTACCAACACGATCATAAAGCTTTTTAAGGCCATTAAAAATCAAACCATAAATTTGATTACCTGAATGAAAAGCTAAACGTTGGAACAACATGTAGTCATAAAAATTAAACGTTTTCGCGACTAAAATAGCTTGACGCTTCGCTTCATCTTTTTCGTTATCGTCTTTAATAGTTTGCTTCAACTTGTCTGCATAAGGAGAAGACTCTAAGAACTCATCCCATGAAGTTGCTGCGATCAGAGATTCACAGGATTCGATCACACCAGAAATCGTGCGCTCTGAGTTCTCTTTATTTGCTTTAAATGCATAACGCATAAAAATAGGGCTGATATTTGTACGTGCCGCAAGCAAATCTTCAACAATGCTCGTCGCATTATCAGCATCAAGTGTCATCAGCGTATCAAGGATATGGAGACCAGACGTTTCCATGAACTCATTCACTTTAGTTGGCTTGCCATGCTGGATGGTCAACCAACCATCGCGCGCTAGCCTTTGTAATACTTCACGTAGCGTTGTACGTGTAACACCAATCAATTCAGAAAGTTCACGCTCTGCTGGTAGGATTGAGCCTGGTGGGAAACGGCCATTCCAAATACTTTCAATAATATACTTCTCTGCAAAGCCTGCCGGGCTTTTCGCCTTAATGACCATGTAAACTATAATCCAATTCTAATTGTTCTGCGTTAATGAGACTCATCATACCACTAGTTGAGAGCTAGCGGAAACCTCACTCACAGTTAGTGATAGCCTAAACACCTTTAGAGCATTAGCTCTAACCTATCGCACACGATTGCAGTAAACAGCATGTGACGCACTTCTCGCAAACAATGATTTCAACAATCCATTAACAGCATATTTTAGCTTAAAAATCAACAGTTTAGAAAATTGTAAGGCTTTATATAAATTACAAAATACCCCTGTCATATTTGCACATAAATACCCATTAAGTTGTAATTTTCAGTCATTTCGAGCAAATATTGATGGAGCATCAATTTATTCACAGTTTTCATGTTATCCTAGCGCTACTTTGATCGCGTTTCTCAACAAAAAATGGGTAATTTTAGGACTTCAGAGTTTTTCCTGTTGACTAAATGTTATCTAAGAGTAGAGTTGCGCTCAAAAAAGAGCAGTGCTTAAGTTTCTAAGGGAGTGACTTGGCAAGACCACAAAACAATACACGGATTGTTGTTTTTCTAAGTCACTGTTAGTAATGGAATAAATTAATACTCCATGACTAGAAGCTATTCAGTTGTATTGCTAAATCTATTCATAATTAACATATAAGAGTATTAACATGCCGATGTCTCTCGGAAATGCATTTATCAAGAACTTCCTTGGTAAGGCTCCTGATTGGTATAAGATTGCCATCATTTCATTTCTCATCATCAACCCAATCGTATTCTTTCTAGTCGACCCGTTTGTAGCTGGTTGGTTACTGGTTATTGAATTCATTTTCACATTAGCAATGGCATTAAAGTGCTACCCTCTACAACCGGGTGGTTTACTCGCTATTCAAGCCATAGCAATAGGCATGACTAAGCCCGAAGTGGTTTATCATGAACTACAGGCAAACTTGCCAGTATTACTCTTACTTGTCTTCATGGTTGCCGGCATTTACTTCATGAAGGAGCTTCTGCTTTTTATCTTCACGAAGATATTGCTTGGCATCCGTTCTAAAATGCTTTTATCTGTTGCATTCTGTTTTGCGGCAGCTTTTCTTTCCGCTTTCCTCGATGCCCTAACGGTTATTGCCGTTGTGATCAGCGTTGCGGTGGGTTTCTACTCGATTTACCACAAAGTCGCTTCAGGTAAGGGTTCTAACTCAGCTCATGACCATACTCACGATGGTGAAATTTCTGAACTGACACGTGAAGATTTGGAAAACTACCGTGCATTCTTGCGCTCACTGCTTATGCATGCTGGTGTCGGTACCGCTCTTGGTGGTGTAATGACGATGGTTGGTGAGCCTCAGAACCTAGTAATTGCTAAGCAGGCTGGCTGGGAATTTGGTGAGTTCATCATCCGTATGTTGCCTGTAACTCTGCCTGTATTTTTCTGCGGTATGATCACATGTGCATTTGTCGAAAAGGTAAAGATTTTTGGCTACGGCGCAGAGCTACCAAATAACGTTCGTCAAATCCTTGTAGAATTCGATAATAAAGAGCGTCAAAGCCGCACCAAGCAAGATGTTGCGAAACTTTGGGTTCAAGGTGCAATTGCGGTTTGGTTGATTGTAGGTTTAGCTCTTCACGTTGCAGAAGTTGGTCTCATCGGTCTTTCTGTCATTATTTTAGCAACAGCATTTACTGGTGTTATTGAAGAGCATTCATTGGGTAAAGCGTTTGAAGAAGCCCTTCCGTTCACTGCCCTACTTGCTGTTTTCTTCTCTATTGTAGCGGTAATCATCGACCAGTCTCTGTTTAAGCCAGTTATCGACGCTGTACTTCATGTGGAAGACAAAGGCACTCAACTAGCCTTGTTCTATGTAGCAAACGGCTTACTATCAATGGTTTCAGATAACGTATTCGTTGGTACGGTCTACATCAACGAAGTAAAAACGGCGTTAGTTGACGGTATTATTACTCGTGACCAATTCGACCTACTTGCAGTAGCAATCAACACAGGTACTAACCTACCTTCGGTTGCGACTCCAAATGGCCAAGCAGCTTTCCTATTCTTGCTAACGTCTGCACTAGCACCACTAATCCGCCTTTCTTACGGACGCATGGTGATTATGGCACTGCCTTACACTATCGTTTTAGCAATTGTTGGCCTAATTGGTATCGTCTACTTCGTAGAGCCAATGACAGCATGGTTCTACGATGCGGGCTGGATTTCTCATCACGTTGGTGAAGCGACATCTGCAGTAAGTGGCGGCCATTAATCTAATTATTTAAAAATAATTGTTGATTGGGAAACTTATCCAAGATAAAAAGCTCTGAGTATTCAGAGCTTTTTTTATATTATTAGAAAGGATTTAACTCGTGAATTTTCTCTCCATACTCAAAGATTTTTCTAAAGGACGCTTATCATGGCTCCTGTTACTTATTTTCGTTATTTTCTTTGAGGCGTGTGCACTGTTTTTCCAACATGTAATGATGCTTTCACCATGCGTGATGTGTATTTATGAACGTGTTGCAATGATGGGGGTTGGCGTAGCGGCAATGATTGGTTTAGTGAACCCAAATAACACCATTATTCGTTGGTTAGGCCTAGCGGCATGGGGAGCAAGTGCCTACAAAGGTCTTGCGCTATCGATGCAGCACGTTGACTACCAATTTAACCCGTCTCCGTTTGCCACTTGCGACTTATTCGTCACTTTCCCAAGCTGGGCTCCACTAAACGATTGGGCACCATGGATGTTCGAAGCATTTGGTGACTGTAGTAAAGTGGTATGGCAGTTCTTGAGCCTGTCTATGCCTCAATGGCTAGTGGTAATTTTTGCAGGCAACCTAATTGCATTAGCGGTAATTGTTCTGGCTCAGTTTGCCAAGTCAAAACGCTAGTTCTCACTGTTCATTAGAAATAAAAAAGTCGACCTTAGGTCGACTTTTTTATCATGCTTGCTTACCGCAACATTGTTTAAACTTCTTTCCGCTTTCACAAGGGCACTTATCATTCCGCCCCACCCCTTTAAATGGATTCACACTCTGAGCTTTGTTTCCGAGCATCGCTTCGTCCGCAGCAAGCGCTACCTCAGTCGCCATTAGGTCAATCTGCCCCACAAGCTCATCAAGACTTGGTGGGTTCTCCAACCCTGCCGCTCTCATTTGCTCTTGAGTTTGCTCTTCATCGATCGCCAACATCAAAGTCGTGAGAAGTGCTTGAAGCATACGCAATGTTCCATCAGCAATCGTGACTTGTTGCCATTGCTCTTCAACCATAGGCCAAACAGACATAAAACCTTCAGCAAAATCGGCAAAATGCTCTTCGAACTGTCCGTCAGAAAGGGCTTCAGTCACCAAGTACTCACTTCTTTGTATTAAGTTGTGCTGGCGATTTATCTGCTCTGTTACCATATCGGTAACAAGTCCAGCGTTATCTGCAAATAAACTCGGTAGCCAAGCTTCTGGCTCCAAAGGTTTAGTCGCCAAATTAGACGCAAAAATTGCCCCTTCTATAAACTGAGGAGTGATGTCTTCTATAGAATTAGGTAAGGCCAACAGTTGGTACTTCATCATTCATAATTCGCTATTAAATTCAATTGTCCGCATTATAGCGACATCATTGCTAAATCATAGCTTAACAAGTTTTCCACTGTCATCCGCTACGATAGTTCGAGCCGTAACCTAACTAGCGCTTCCCTAACCAGTTACGACGTCTCGTGACAATCCTAGACTCACACCGTACAATCACGCCTCTGATTTTTTAGGTGGTGATATAATGAGAGTAGTTTTGGGCCCGATGGAGGGCGTTCTTGATCATTTAATGCGTGAGATCCTGACCGAGATTAACGATTACGATCTCTGCGTCACGGAATTTGTTCGTGTTGTGGATCAACTATTACCGCCTCATGTTTTCCATCGCCTTTGTCCTGAGCTTTTGCAAGGCTCCCAGACCATGGCGGGCGTCCCTGTTCATGTTCAATTGCTTGGACAGCATCCAAAGTGGATGGCAGAGAATGCCGTTCAAGCCGCAAGCCTTGGAGCAAAAGGGATAGATATTAACTTTGGCTGCCCAGCTAAAGCCGTTAATAAAAGTAATGGTGGGGCGTCTCTGTTAAAAGAGCCAGAATTGATCTATCAAGTCGTAAAAGCGTGCCGAGAAGCAGTACCAACGCATATTCCAGTATCCGCTAAAATCAGACTTGGCTGGGAAAATCCGGAAGAATGTTTTGAGATTGTTAACGCAATAGAACAAGCCAAAGCGGATGAACTCACCGTTCATGCGAGAACTAAAACGGGTGGGTACAAAGCGAGCGAAATAAAATGGGACTACATCAACCAAATTCGCCAAAAAACAAAGCTTCCTCTCATCGCTAATGGTGAAATATGGAATCATGCCGACGGGCAAGCGTGCATCAAAGCCACTGGCGTTGACTCACTAATGGTTTGCCGCGGTGCTTTCAATGTTCCCAATTTAGGCAATGTGGTTAAACACAACCACCAGCCAATGCCTTGGATGAAAGTGATTGAGTTGTTACTTCGATACTCGGAATTTGAGATTGAAGGCGATAAAGGTATGTACTACCCCAACCGAGTAAAGCAATGGTTCGTATACCTTAGAAAAGAATATCCAGAGGCCGAAGAACTGTTTCGTGAAATTCGTACATTCAAAAAAGCCGCCCCTATCGTTGAACACATTCAAAGATACCAAGCGGCTAATTGCTAATGTAGCTCTGCACTTACTTTCTATGTTGCCTAGAACTCAATCCGATCCTTACCGGTAGTTTTTGCAACATAGAGTTTGTCATCTGCAAATTTGAATATTTCATCGAAGCTCAGACTATTGTGTTCAGTCTCCACAATACATACGCCCCCAGAGACTGTGAACCCGGTTGAGATAGCATTGGTTGAATGCTTACAGATCTCACTTTTTACGCGATTCAACGTTTGAACTAGGCGCTCTTGGTTATCTCCTCGCAGGTAAACGACAAACTCTTCACCGCCGAATCTTGCGGCCGCATCGCTGCTGCGAATGTTATTGCTAATCTGACGAGACATATAGCGAATTACATCATCACCTTTATCATGCCCGTAGGTGTCATTGACGGCTTTAAAATTATCAATGTCAAACACAGCGAGAGCAAATAATTGGTCATGTTCGACGCTACGCCAAAAAGACTCAAGACCTCTTCGATTTAGTAGCCCTGTCATCGGGTCTTTAGCTGCTAACTCCTTAAAGTAACCTCTTTCGATCGTCGAGTTAACGTAAAACAGAATCGTAACGCTAAATAGATAAATTACGAATGTAACAATTAAACTATTACGCTCAAAAATGACGAAGTTTTTCAATTCATCTGAGAGGTTAAATTCATAATAAGCCGTATGGTTTGAAGCCACACCATCCAAAATAATGTTGTAAAGAAACACCGCGTTATCAGGTGCAGATGAAATCGTATAATCGATGATATTAATTCGGCCAGCTAAATTGCTCCCCGTGGTATCAAGCAACTTGTCCGCATCAATATCGACCGCAAGCATCCCTTGATGAGCGCCGTTATGAAAAACAGGGACCGTCATACTCATCCCTCTATCTAACGAATCAATACGAAGAGATGGTCCTGAGAGAGTGAGTTTGTCTGGGTTATTTGCTGTTTTTTGCCAGTAAGGCAAGCTTTTTATTGTTGAGAGTAATTCTTTGGTTAGCGTTTTTGCGAAATCTTCTGGAGACGAAATAACGTACCCTTCTTTATCAATAAAATGCACGCCTCGATGGTACTCATCAATCTCAGACAAGAATGAAAGGATTGGGGCAAACGCGACTTTTTCTGTCGCACTTATATTTGTCGGGCTCGCTTCAATACACAAGGATTCATTGCCCACTAACATATAATCTATATCAACTGTGGGGATTTCCGTTGTTTTTCCATCGGCAAGCAAAAGTGCATCTATCGGCCAGATTTGGCACAGCCCATCAACGATTTGCTTATTATGATCCAAGAACAGCGGGGTTCTCGATTTATAATAATTAGAAAAGCTATAGTCTAGTGCCGTGACAACTTTAGTTGTCCTGCGAAGAACTTCTTCTATTTGGCTATACTCATTCTGAATGTCTCGTCCGACAGAGTCATAATAATTTTTTGCCGTCAAAGCAACGAGAGCAATGGCAAGCACCCCTGGAAATAGAAAAACAAAGGTCAGGCTAAAGTGCCTATTTACTTTCATGTATTTCTTGCCCTTAGATCAACTAGTCTCATATTTACGACACCAATATTATTACAAATTTGCTCTTAATCGGATGTAAATTTAATGTAATTTGTTATTAATTTCTTCGCGTAAACACCATAGAACTATTACAACAAGAAAAACAAAAGCCCCATGCAGAGATGGGGCTTAGTTCAACTTTTCATGAGCGACGTTAATTAAGTAGCAAACTATCGTCTGCGAGTTCTTCACCTCGCACCTTAGAGAACATTTCCAATAGGTCAGGAACCTGCATATTCGCTCGCTGTTCACCAGCGACATCTAAGACAATCTCTCCTTGGTGTAACATCACCGTACGGTCACCACACGCCAGAGCATCTTTCATTGAGTGTGTTACCATCATGACCGTTAGATCAAACTCTTTCACAACCTTTTTGGTAAGATCAATAATAAAGGCAGCCATACGAGGATCGAGCGCAGCGGTATGCTCATCCAGCAACAACAGTTTGCTATCGGATAATGTCGACATTACAAGGCTGACAGCTTGACGCTGACCTCCAGAAAGCAAACCGATGTTATCCCCGAGCCTGTCTTCCAGCCCCAAACCAAGAATACTGATTCGCTCTTGAAACAACTTTCTGCGTTTAGAAGACAGCGATAGGCTCCACCCACGGCGCTTACCGCGCATGTACGCCAGTGCCATATTCTCTTCAATCGTTAAGTCGCCACAGGTACCCGCTAATGGATCTTGAAACACGCGAGCACATTGGCTTGCTCTTTGGTCAACCGTTTGGTGAGTCACGTCTGCATCATTAATGATCACTCTGCCGCCAACCATTGGCGTTTCACCGGTCACCGCTCCTAGCAATGTCGATTTACCTGCACCGTTTGATCCTATAACAGTAAGAAATTGATGCTCCGGTACTTCTAAACAAACCTCTCGCAACGCACGATTTTCTAAAATAGTACCAGGGTTAAATGTGACTTGAATATCTTCTAGCCGGATCATACTGCTTCTCCTGATTTCTCTGCCTGCTTCGCTTGAATACTTTTTGACTGTGCTTGCGCTTGAGCAGAGCTATGACGCTTTTTTGCTTTAAGGTTTCCTTTAATTTTTGGTGCAATAAGTGCAACAGCAACCAATACCGCCGTCACTAAATTCAGATCGGATGCTTGCAAACCAAACATCCCAGAGCTCAACGCAAATGCCACCGCCAAGCGATAGAGTACGGAACCGACAATAACAGCAGTCACGGCCACCCAAATTTTTCTTCCAGGAATTAGCGTCTGTCCCAAAATCACCGCGGCCAGCCCGACAACTATCGTACCGACACCAGAGGTAACGTCTGCAAAGCTGTTTGTTTGGGCAAACAGTGCACCAGCAAAGCCAACAAATCCGTTCGACAATGCCAAACCAAAATAGGTATAGAAAGACGTGCTTCCGCCTTGAGCTGATACCATGCGCGCATTTACGCCGGTCGCTCGCAGGCCTAGCCCGAAGTCACTATTAAGCAATCGAACAATGAACCACCCAGAGATGAGAACTAAGATACCCACTACTAATGGGCGCACTAACATGGGATCGCCTAACGCTTCAAAAGGAGTCAGAATCGTTTCCTCTCCTAATAACGCAATATTTGGTCGTCCCATAATACGAATGTTGATGGAGAAAGCTGCAATCATAGTAAGGATTGAAGCAAGCAAATGTAAGATGCCACAACGAACCGCTAGGAAAGCAGTGACCCACCCAGTAACCGCCCCTGCAGCGATTGCCATACCAGTCGCAACCCAAGGGTCAATGCCCGCAACAATCGCCGTTGCTGCTACTGCCGCGCCCATAGGAAAACTGCCGTCTACGCTGAGATCAGGAAAATCTAAGACTCTGAAAGTTAGGTAGACACCAAGAGCGACCAACCCATAAAGCAGCCCGATTTCCAGAGCTCCAAAAAAAGCAAAAGCAGACATAACTACTCCTTTTCTGATGATATAATAAAGCCAATAAAGTATTCACTTTATTGGCTTTCAGATGGGAGAACTACTTAACGCTTGTCGCGCGATCCATCACTGATTGTGGAATCGTTAAACCAAGTTTCTTCGCTGCGCCTGTATTCACAACAAGATCAGAACCCTTCGCAACTTTAACATCTAAAGTGCCTGGCTTTTCACCATCAAGAATTGCAGCTACGTAATCGGCGGTTTGAACACCCACTTGGTAGTAGTCAAAACCCAGGCCAGCAATCGCTCCTTTCTCGACATATGATGTCGCACCTGCCAGTACTGGTGTATTAGACTGGTTCGCCGCTACAATCATGCCTTCAATCGCACTAGCAACCGTGTTATCAGTAGGCGCATAAATCACATCAGACTTAGCTGCGATCGCTTGCGTCGCTGATTTAACATCCGCACTCTTCAATGCCGTCGCTTCTACAACCTCAAGCCCTTGAGCCTTCGCCGCTTCTTTTAATAGATCAACAAGCGTAACGGCATTCGCTTCACCCGGGTTAAATACAACACCGATGGACTTTGCATTTGGTAGGATTTCTTTAATCAATTCTACGTGTTGGCTTACCGGAGATAAGTCAGACAAACCAGTCACGTTCTTGCCTGGTTTTTTCAACTGCTTAACTAATTTGGCACCAACTGGGTCAGTAACCGCAGTAAAGACAACAGGAATTGAGCGAGTTGCAGAAACTAATGCTTGCGCGGTAGGAGTCGCAATACCGACCAATACGTCTGGATTTTCACCGACAAATTGACGAGCGATCTGAACCGCTATCGCAGGGTTACCTTGCGCGGTTTTGTAATCAAATTCTAAGTTTTTGCCTTCCTGATAGCCTTTTGCTTTGAGTCCATCCACTAGACCTTGGCGCGCGGCATCAAGCGCTGGGTGTTCTACAATCTGCGAGACTGCAATTTTAGCTGTCTTAGCCATAATACTGGTTGAAGATAGTAATGCTGCACTTGCTAAAACGGCTGTAGCGATAATTTTACCTGCTTTCATCCTGACTCCTTGATTTAAGCAATTGGTTGTTTTGATGTTGTGTTTATTGTCTTTCTAATAAATTGTGCGTTTTCTACGCATCTAACAACATTATTACCAGTAACTTACACGTAAGGGAAGTGAGATTTAACACTAAAGTAACAAAAGGAGATCATAACGAGGTGCGAGGTGCGAGGTGCGAGGTGCGAGGTGCGAGGTGCGAGGTGCGAGGTGCGAGGTGCGAGGTGCGAGGTCATTCTATTAGGGAACAAGTTAAGTCAATCAACTTATTCCCTATTATATCGGCAGGTATAGCAAGGTTACGCTAGAAAAAAGCTAAAACCATCGCTCCATTGCTGATTTATCTAATTGGCGGAAAGCGCGATTCAAAATAGCGGCCAGCTCTTTATATCTTGGCTTCGCTTTCATCGGTTCTAAAGCAAAACCCGACTCTACAATTTTTTGATGAAGCTCTCGATACCAAGATGCTAATGCGGGAGGAAGCACTGTATTTGAGCGGTTTCCTAACCACCAAATCCCTTGCAAAGGCATGCTAATCGCAAACAACGCAACAACCACAGCTTGTGGCATCGCTTGGTAATTGTTGAAAGCCATTTGTGTGAGAACACTAATTGCCGCAATGGCCGGCATTACTTTTATACCAAAACGGGTGGCTTTGATAATGCGTTGCTCAGGGAAAATCGCATTCAGTTCTTTGCGCACAGGCCAAAGGTCCATGTACTTCTGACCGTCCTTTAAGCTAACAGATAACCCTACTTTATTACTCATACGACTCTCTCACTAAAAAAAAGTTGAATGCATCAACTAAAATCGCAAAAAATTGACGAAAAATAATATTCTTTCAAATTTTTTTGTTATATTTGCACAATATCGCTATTATTTGCAGACCTCAATCTCATTGTTGCCGTTATTTTCAATTAACGCAACACTGTGAAGACTTCTGCAAGGATTGCACAGGCACTTTTTGTGTAAAAAGATGCTTCTCACTATATGGAAATTAATGTTTTTTTGACCAAGATTAGTACGAAAGCTCCTACGCTCTACTATTCTTGTGATTGATTTTCACCCTTAACTGATATTTATCAGACAAATACATAGGTAGTCATTCATGTCTAAGCTAGTTTTAGTTTTAAACTGCGGTAGTTCTTCTCTTAAATTTGCTGTTGTTGACGCACAAAACGGCGACGAGCATCTAACAGGTCTTGCAGAGTGTCTGCACCTTCCTGAAGCTCGTATCAAGTGGAAACTTGATGGTAAGCACGAAGCTCAATTGGGTAACGGTGCAGCTCACGAAGAAGCGCTAGCGTTCATGGTAGAAACTATTCTTGCTTCTAAGCCAGAACTTGCTGAAAACCTTGCAGCAGTTGGTCACCGTGTTGTACACGGTGGTGAGAAATTCACTCAATCTGCTCTTATCACTGATGACGTACTTAAAGGTATCGAAGACTGTGCTGCACTTGCGCCTCTTCACAACCCAGCTGCAATCATCGGTATTAAAGCTGCTCAAAAAGCTTTCCCAAGCCTACCAATGTCTGCTGTATTTGATACTGCATTCCACCAAACAATGCCTCAAGAATCTTACCTATACGCTCTACCGTACAACCTGTACAAAGAGCACGGCATCCGTCGTTACGGCATGCACGGTACTTCTCACCTATTCATCGCTCGCGAAGTTGCTGAGCAACTAGGCAAGCCAGCTGACGAAGTTAACATCATCAACTGTCACCTAGGTAACGGCGCATCTGTATGTGCTATCAAGAACGGTAAATCTGTAGACACTTCTATGGGTCTTACTCCTCTTGAAGGTCTAGTAATGGGTACTCGTTGTGGTGATATCGATCCTGCGATCATCTTCCACCTACACGATTCTCTAGGTTACTCTGTTAAAGAGATCAACGACATGCTAACTAAAGAATCTGGTCTAGCAGGTCTAACTGCAGTTTCTCCAGACTGTCGTTTCGTTGAAGACAACTACGGTAAAGAAGAAGCAGCAACTCGCGCAATGGACGTAATGTGTCACCGTCTAGCGAAATACATCGCGGGTTACACTGCAACTCTAGAAGGTCGTCTAGACGCTATCGTATTCACTGGCGGTATCGGTGAGAACGGCGCTCCAATCCGTGAACTAGTTCTTAACCGTCTTGGTATCTTCGGTATCGAAGTTGACGGCGAAGCAAACCTTAAAGCTCGTTTCGGCGGCGAAGGTGTTATCACTACTGCGGACAGCCGCATCCCTGCAATGGTTATCTCTACTAACGAAGAGCTAGTAATTGCTGAAGACACTGCTCGTCTAGCAGGTCTTTAATTGATTCACAGGCTAGCTTCCTAGAAGCTGGCCTGTTGCTTAATTAGAAGTGGGGCTCAACTCCTATTCCTTTCCTAAGGTATTGCCCGACAGGAATACGGTGTTGAGCTTTTTTATCAAATAGTCAAAGGTACTCCGTACATGTCCCGTACTATTATGCTTATCCCTACTAGCGCTGGTGTTGGTCTTACTAGTGTTAGCATGGGTGTTCTTCGCGCGATGGAGCGCAAAGGCGTTAGTGTTTCTTTCTACAAGCCAATCGCTCAACCTCGTAGCGGCGGCAACCAACCAGATCTAACTTCTACGATTATCGCGACTAACAGCGACATTAAGATTGGTGAGCCAATCGCAATGACTAAAGCTGAAACGCTAATCGGTAGCGAGAAGATGGACGTACTTCTAGAGTCTGTTGTTGAGCAATACAACAAAATCAACAAAGACGCAGAAGTAACGCTTATCGAAGGTCTAGTACCTACTCGTAAGCACCCATTTGCTAACCAAGTAAACGCAGAAATCGCGAAAACACTTGGCGCGGAGATCGTATTCGTTGCGACTCCTGGTACTGACAACCCTACGCAACTTAAAGAGCGTATCGAAGTAGCATGTTCTAACTTCGGCGGTACTAAGAACAAGAACATTAAAGGCGTAATCATCAACAAGCTTAACGCTCCGGTTGATGAAGCAGGCCGTACTCGCCCTGATCTATCTGAAATCTTTGACGATGCAGATACCGCTCAGCAAGCGAACCTTGAAGTAATGCAAATCTTCAACTCTAGCCCTATCCGCGTTCTTGGCTGTGTGCCGTGGAGCATCGACCTAATCGCAACTCGTGCGGTTGATATGGCTAAACACCTTAACGCTGACATCATCAACGAAGGTGAAATCGCGACTCGTCGTATTAAGAGCATCACTTTCTGTGCACGTTCTCTACCGCACATGATTGAGCACTTTAAACCAGGTTCACTGCTAGTAACTTCTGCAGACCGTCCTGACGTTATCGTTGCTGCGGCTCTTGCTGCTAAAAACGGTGTTGAGATTGGCGCAATCCTGCTTACTGGCGGTTACGACATTCCAGAAAGCATTGCTAACCTTTGTGCACCAGCATTCGCTTCAGGTCTACCGATCTTCAAGGCTCAAGGTAACACTTGGCAGACGTCTCTTAACCTACAAAGCTTCAACCTAGAAGTTCCTGCAGACGATAAAGAGCGTATCGAATTCGTTAACGATCACGTTGCAAGCCACATTGACGGCCCTTGGATTGATTCTCTATCTGAAGGTACTCAAGGCATCCGTCGTCTAAGCCCACCAGCATTCCGTTACCAGCTAACTGAATTTGCTCGTAAAGCAGCTAAGCGTATTGTTCTTCCTGAAGGTGATGAGCCACGTACAGTTAAAGCTGCGGCTATCTGTGCTGAGCGCGGTATCGCAACATGTGTACTTCTAGGTAACCCTGAAGAAATCCGCCGTGTTGCAGCGCAGCAAGGTGTTGAGCTTGGCGCTGGTGTTGAGATCATCGATTCTGCATCAGTTCGCGAAAACTACGTAGCTCGTCTAGTAGAACTTCGTGGCGCTAAAGGTATGACTGAAGTTGTAGCTCGTGAGAAGCTAGAAGATTCTGTATTCCTAGGTACTATGATGCTTGAAGCTGGCGAAGTTGACGGCCTAGTTTCTGGTGCTGTTCACACAACGGCGAACACTATCGTTCCTCCGTTCCAGATCATCAAGACTGCTCCTGATGCTTCTATCGTATCTTCAATCTTCTTCATGCTTCTGCCTGATCAAGTACTTGTATACGGTGACTGTGCGATCAACCCAGATCCAACAGCTGAACAGCTTGCTGAAATCGCTATCCAATCTGCAGACTCTGCTGCGGCATTTGGTATCGACCCACGCGTTGCTATGATCTCTTACTCTACTGGTGAATCTGGTAAGGGTGCAGACGTAGATAAAGTACGTGAAGCAACGAAGCTTGCTCAAGAGAAACGTCCTGATCTAGTGATCGACGGCCCTCTACAGTACGACGCAGCAATCATGGAAAACGTAGCCGCTTCTAAAGCGCCTAACTCTCCAGTTGCAGGTAAAGCGACAGTATTCGTATTCCCAGACCTAAATACTGGTAACACGACTTACAAAGCGGTACAGCGTTCAGCAGACCTAGTGTCTATCGGTCCAATGCTTCAAGGTATGCGCAAGCCAGTAAATGACTTGTCTCGTGGCGCTCTAGTAGACGACATCGTTTACACAGTAGCACTAACGGCTATCCAAGCAGACCAAGCTGCACAAGCTGAAGAAAAAGTAATTAACTAATTTTTCTTTTGTAGAAAGCAAAAACCCTAGATTTTTATCTAGGGTTTTTTTATGTCTGAAACTAGGGATTTAGTAAGACTAACCTCGCCAATGTGGCGAGTCTAAATCGAGTGCTGGGCCTTTAGGCACGACTTGAGTTGGGTTAATACCAGTATGGCTGTAATAGTAGTGACGCTTGATATGATAGAAGTCTGTCGTTTCTTTAATACCTTTAATTTGGTAAAGCTCTTTTAAGTAACCTTGAATATGGGTGTAGTCTTCAATACGTTGTTTATTACATTTGAAATGACCCACGTAGACAGCATCGAATCGAATGAGTGTGGTAAATAGGCGCCAGTCTGCTTCCGTAATTTGCTCACCAGCTAAGTAACGGCTTTCCGCAAGGTGCGCGTCCACTTTATCCAAAGCGTCGAAAAGAGAATCATAAGCCTCTTCATAGGCTTCTTGCGACGTCGCGAAACCACAACGATAAACACCGTTGTTGATATTTGGATAAATAAAATCATTCCACTCGTCTACTTTTCTCTGTAGTGCTTGCGGGTAGTAATCATCATTATTGCCAGTGAGTTCATTGAACGCTGAATTAAACATTCGAATGATCTCGGAAGATTCATTACTCACGATAGAGTTAGTCTTTTTATCCCAAAGCACCGGCACCGTTACTCGACCGGTGTAATCTGGTTTTGCTTGCGTGTAAATTTGATGCATACGAGTATGACCAAATAATGGCTCAGGAAGCCCCATCTGCCACCCTTCGCTCATCATATCTGGACAAACGACGGTGACATCAATATGTTCAGTTAAACCTTTCAGCTCTCTGAAGATCAGTGTGCGATGAGCCCAAGGACAAGCAAGCGAAACGTACAGATGATAACGGCCACTTTCTGGTTGATACTTCGCATCAGCACGGTTTTCAATCCACTCACGGAAACCCGCATCTTCACGAACAAATTTTCCGTTGCTGCTTTTGGTGTCGTACCACACGTCTTGCCATACGCCTTCAACTAACTTTCCCATAACGCTCTCCCAAGTAATTTCTCGAACTGGTTTGTGAGATTAAATATAAAAAAAAGCCAACCTATTCTTAACTAGAATAAGTTGGCTTAGTTGTTCAAATTATTTGAAGAAGTCCGCTAGTTGAACCGTTCCATGATGTAAATAATATTGTCTGAGCCTTTACTTGAACCAAAGGTTGCGATTGCCGAAGGAGGCTGCTGATAGCTTTCCTCGCTGCCACATTCTCTTGGGTTATCACTATCATCGTCAGTATCTACTTTCCAACAATAGCCGAGCCACTCCCCTACTTCCCCAGAGAAATCGAAAGGAACCTCAACATAACCGGCGGCAGAACCTGCGATCGATGTCGTCGACTGCCCTAATAACATTTCGTTCACCGAGAGAGAATCTACGCCAATCACAGGGATCGTATTATCTGGGTTGTTGGCAACTGGTTGTAGTTGTGAAATCGATTCAAAATCTCCAAAAACAGACAATAAACTTTCTGAATGCCACTCATTCACTTGAAACCCGTTTTGCGCCCAATACTGAGCTTGAATACGCATTGGTAGATACTGTTCAATCGGCCCAGAAACGTTTTGCAAAACCAAACGTCCGTAACGAACATCCACCAACTGACCAAAACTCAGACCTCCTGACACATATTCATCTGGAACTGCAGCTTCAACATAGGGAAATTCTTGATCAATGAAGCTTGCTTGAATATCCGTCAGTTGTGTTCGGCCTGACTCATTATCATCACGGACAAATTGCGCTCCACTTACATTGATACGCAACATTCCGCTGGCCCAATTACTTTCGAAATCACACGCCTCGCCACTTACGCCATAACTCTTACCATTGAAGGCAAATTTTCCGTCATTACAGATAGTTTGCGAGAGGGTAATTAAATCACCCTGAGTTTCAAAAACGGTCCCAAGCCACTGAGTCGAATCGTAAAATGAAAGCGTAGTGCCGCCCGTGCCGATGGCATCTAGCTCCGCATTAAGATCAACATTCGGTTGACCATAGTATGTCCATTCTTCCAGTGAATTGGCTTTAGTCACACCAGTCGAGAAATTCGACGCCATCACTTTAAGTGCATCAGGATAGAAATGACCGATGATGCCACTACGACCGCCATTCATAACGCTGGCATCCGTATTTAAGAAACTAGAAAGGCCGTTGGTGCCATAACTATCGACTTCCCATCGCGCATTGATCGCTCCTACATTACGATACCGATATTGAGCGGATAGTTTTCCCTCAATAAACTGATTGGTTGCACTTGTAGACGCGAAATCCGATGCACTACTCCCACTTAAAGATGTTGGCGTAGTGATTACTGCGCTAGTCCCACTTCCATCCGTTAAGCTTGCATTGAAGTTACGTGTGACTTTGGCTACCGAGTCATTATGTCCAACAGCAACCGCCAATACATCGACTGTAAACTCAGATTCTGCAGGGACAAAATACGTATCAACATCCCCATTATCAAGCACACTCGAATCTTGCGTTAGGTACACGCTATCAATGACCAATGAATAAGGCTTGAAATGCAGTGGGGCTGCCAAACCCGCTGTTTTCTCGGTACCTTGTTCAGGCAAATACTTTGCCGACAGATTAAAATAACCTGACTCAAAGTAGGTAGCGGTTAAACCTTCGCTCACACCAGATTCAAACTGCAGCGAAACTGGCGTATCAGACGTAATGCGTTGACCTTTGATGTACAAGTCGCCTTTGTACGGTTCGCTTCCGTGGTCATAACTAAAGTTAAACTCTTGAGCACCCTGATAATCAGGATCAACGACACAACGGGAGCTCTCTAAGGCAATTTTTCGTTCAACGTTTAACTTGAACTCCTCGCCAGCTTTATAGTGCTCGGGCGGGCTAATGGGCTTGATGATAAACCCTTCTTTCGAAAACATTGCCGCCCCAGCCGCTTCGCCTAAATCGGTTTCTTTAGCGACTAATTTGATTGGCGAAAGCTCTGAATCGGTGGCAACCCAAATCGTCCGGCTTAGTTCACCGCCCGACTCAAACCTTACAGTGCGAGTTTCAGAATCACATCGCGCCGTATCAGTCAGTTCTGTGCGGCTAAATGGCTTAGCATCAAACCAACATTGCGAAGGGGCATTCTCGAAGCTCATTTCAACATCGATATCATGAGAAAGCTCATCGCCGTTCGCATCAAGCGTCACGATGTACTCAGCCACTTCACAAGTTAGCGGAGCAATAGGCGCGTTAACCGTCATGGCTTTGACCTCATTACCAATGTTTAACGCGTAATCTTCGACTTCACCGTCAATCGCCTCCCCATATGGAGAATCTAGAACAACAGAACTATAACGCACCCGTAAATAGCCGCGTTCGACATTCAAAGGGATCGTTAGAAAATTGTCTGATAACTCGACCCAATTGCTTCCGTCCCAACTCACCCACTTAGATACATGTCCAACACCTTGACTCATAATAACCAATTGATAAGAATGACCGGGTATAAGCAGCTGATTTTTTAGGTCGATAGCCCGGCCAAGATTGTTTTCGATCCTCACACCATCATCTGAAAAATCGGCGTCGGCGTCGGCGTCATCTCCAGGCCCTAAATCGGCCGACCAAGAATCACCGAGTTTCAAAGAAAGGTTCGTACCGAGGTGCTGAGCAGGTTCGCTTCCCTCGAGAAGCATAGGTACATCCCCAAAATCAGCATGAATCGCGCATCCACCAGCGTCATTACTACTGGTTTGACTTTCTTTGCCTTTCATTTCAAAGCGAATTTCTGCACGACGGATATCTATCGAATAAAGCGCTGTCGTTGCGATATTTTCACTCTCAGAAATCACCCCATCTTGGTTAAGATCGTGAATACCACCATTCGTCATCGCGAAGAGCACACCACCTTTATTAATCCCAAACCCACCAGACGCCAGTTTTCCACTCTCGTCTGCCCTAGGCCACTCAGGAGAAGTGTCATCCACTTCCGAAGACAGCTTTAACGTCAGGTCTATCTCAGAAAAAGTGCCGTCGACTATCGAGATTTTGTAGAGCTTATCTAGCGTTCGAGAAAGCCCATACACGTATTGGTCAGAACCTGATATATCAAATGCAAAGTCAGCGCTCCAAGGCGTGCCTTCCCCTGCAGGAAGGTTAAGTTGAATCGTATCAAATGCCCCGGTTAGTAAGTCGATCTTCACTAACGCATGCCATTCTGGGCGACCAACTATCATAAACTTACCGTCTGGGCTCACGTCCCCTGAGTTCACTCTCCCGAGTTTCTTATCAGTAAACCATCAAGACGTTTATCGGAATTCAGCACTTCGCCTTGCGCAAAAGTAAATACATCACCCTCTTTAGAATGTATGTATACGCCATCGGCCGCGGCTCTTACTTCAGTCAGCTCGGTAAACTCTGCGTTATGTT
>Ga0213838_1000661_pt1 | contig 22069 bp, 22 predicted proteins | sample SWPATP13_FD_160577 | JGI IMG/M metagenome (GOLD analysis project Ga0213838, IMG submission 160577) | Coastal seawater microbial communities from Marineland, Florida, United States - SWPA TP1 #3 | ecosystem: Environmental > Aquatic > Marine > Coastal | place: USA: Florida | collected 2016-08-06 | reverse complement strand
GCCCGGGAGTCGTCACCGCCGCGGACATCGCTCCGCCGGCCGGCGTCGAATTCCACAACCCGGATCTGCACATTGCCACGCTGAACTCGAAGGGCAAGTTCGAACTCGAACTGACCATCGAGCGCGGTCGCGGCTACGTTTCGGCAGCTCAGAACAAGTCCGGCGACTCCGAGATCGGCCGCATCCCGGTCGACTCGATCTACTCGCCGGTTCTGAAGGTTACTTTCCGCGTGGAAGCTACCCGTGTTGAGCAGCGCACTGACTTCGACAAGCTCATTGTCGACGTCGAGACCAAGCAGGCCATCGCCCCGCGCGATGCCGTTGCTTCGGCAGGTACCACCCTGGTGGAACTGTTCGGTCTGGCCCGCGAGCTGAACACCGCAGCTGAAGGTATCGAGATCGGCCCGTCGCCGACGGACGCTGCCCTGGCAGCCGACATGGCCCTGCCGATCGAGGATCTGGACCTGACGGTCCGTTCCTACAACTGCCTCAAGCGTGAGGGCATCCACACCGTGGGTGAACTCGTTGCCCGCTCCGAGGCTGACCTCATGGACATCCGCAACTTCGGTGCGAAGTCCATCGATGAGGTCAAGGCCAAGCTGGTCGAACTGGGTCTGTCCCTCAAGGACTCCCCTCCCGGTTTCGATCTCGCAGCACGTGCCGCAGCCATCGAAGAGGACGACGCCGCGTTCAGCGACGACGAGCTCTAACCAACAGATCTTGGCCGGCCGGCTGGATGCACCCTGGCGTGCGCAGCCCAACGGCTTCCATATGAGGAGAAACTATTATGCCTACCCCCGCTAAGGGTCCGCGCCTCGGAGGCGGAGCGGCTCACGAGCGTCTTATGCTCGCGAACCTGTCCGCCGCACTGTTCGAGCACAAGCGGATCACCACCACGGTGACCAAGGCCAAGCGCCTGAAGCCGTACGCCGAGCGCCTGGTGACTTTCGCCAAGCGCGGCGACCTGGCTTCCCGCCGCCGTGTTCTCGGCCTGATCAGCAACAAGGGCGTCGTCCACGAGCTGTTCACCGACATTGCACAGGCAGTGGAGAACCGCGACGGCGGCTACACCCGCATCACCAAGATCGGCAACCGCAAGGGCGACAACGCTCCCATGGCTGTCATCGAACTGGTCCTCGAGCCGGTTTCCGCCAAGCAGGCCGTTGTAGCCGAGGCTACTTCCGCTGCCAAGCGCGACGCTGACAAGAAGGATGCCGAGAAGGCCGAAGCTGCTCCGGTTGCTGAGACCGAAGTTGCTGAGACCGAAGAGGCTCCGGCCGCCGAGGCTGAGACGGCTCCTGAAGCTGCAGCAACCGAAGAGGCTCCGGCCGCCGAGGAAGCAGCCGCTGAGTCCGAGAAGGACGCGAAGTAATTCGCTAAAACCTTCTTATAGACTTAAGTCTATGAACGAGCTCAAACCCGCTGCCCCCGTCTTGGGGGGCGGCGGGTTTTTGCGTATCCGGTTGGATGTGGCGTACGACGGCGGCCCCTTCAGCGGGTGGGCGGTCCAGCCGGGGCTGCGCACCGTCCAGGGCGTCCTGGAACAGGCCCTCGAGCTGCTGATCCGCCGCCCGGTGCGGGTCACCGTGGCCGGCCGGACCGACGCCGGTGTGCACGCCCGGGGGCAGGTGGTCCACCTGGACCTCACGGAAGCCGAGTGGCAGGGGCTGAACCGCGGCGCCGAACTCGATCCCGCCGTCGCGCTGATCCGGCGTATCCGCGGTGCCTTGAGCCGCGGGCTGGGAGACCTCAGCGGGGCGATCGAGGTCCACCGGGTGGCCGTGGCGCCCGCGGGCTTCGACGCCCGCTTTTCCGCCCTCTGGCGCCGCTATTCGTACCGGATCGCGGACGGCCCCGCGCTGTGGGACCCGTTGGGGCGTTCGTCGACCCTTTGGCACAAGACGCCGCTCGACGTCGGGCTCCTGAACGAGGGCGCCGCGCAGCTGCTCGGGTTGCAGGATTTCCGCTCCTACTGCAAGCCCCGCGAGGGTGCCACGACCATCCGGGAACTGCAGCGCTTCGAGTTCGCACGCGGCACCGACGGAGTGATTGTGGCAACCGTGCAGGCCGACGCGTTCTGCCACAACATGGTCCGCTCCCTGGTGGGCTCGGCGCTGTACGTGGGGGAGGGCGTGGAGGCCCCGGGCTGGCTCTACGAGCGGCTGCTCGCCCGGCAGCGTGACGCCAAGTCCGTGCTGGCTGCCCCGCATCCGCTGGTGCTTGAGGAAGTGGCCTACCCCTCCGACAGCGGCATGCTGGCCCGGGCCGAACTGACCCGGGCACTGCGCGCGTAACGCCGCCGATTTTCCCCACCTTCAACGGCGAAAAGCCCTTCGACAGCGGCGGTTCGGCACAACCCGCCGGCCGGGACCCCTGAAAGTGGGGAAACTCCGCCGCAACCACCAGCACGTGACACTAGAAGGCGGCCGGGGGACCGTCGGCGGGAAGCTCCAGCGTGAAAGTGCTCCCGTGCCCGGGACGCGTCCGGCAGGAGATGGAGCCGCCGTGCCGCTCCACGATGGCCTTCGTGATCGACAGCCCCAGGCCCGCCCCAGGAATCGACCCGTCCCGGACGGCCGGGCTGCGGAAGAAACGGGTGAAGACCCGCCCGGCGTCGGCGGCGGTCATGCCCATGCCGGTGTCTTCGACGTGGAGGCGCACCAGGCCGTCGGCCGCGCTGGCGGAGACCCGCACCGATCCGCCGTCGGGCGAGTACTTGATCGCGTTGGAAACGAGGTTGTCCAGGGCCTGGCTGATCCGGAGCGGGTCCACGTTGGCCCAGAGCGGGCCAGCGACGTCCATTGCGAGGCAGACGCGGGACGCCTGCGCGTGTGCCTGGGCCGAGCCAAGGCTGGCCTCCACCAGCCCGGCGAGGTCGGTGCGGCGGGGATGGACATGGACCGCGGAGCTGGCAGACATGAGGAGGTCCGACACCAGGGCCAGCAGCCGCTCTGCGTTGCGCTGTGCCACTTCGATGCGGCGAACCGCCGGGCTGTCCAGGTCCTCCGTGTCGGCGAGCACTAGGTCTAGGTTGCCGATGATGGACGTCAGCGGAGTGCGGAATTCGTGGGAGACGGTGGAGACGACCTCGTCTTTCGCGGCGAGGGCGTCCACCAGGCCGGTGACCTCGTTGAAAACCACCACCGCCCCGCGGAAGTCGCCGGCGTCGTTCATCAGGGGCCGGGCCCCCGTGGAGACCACGCGGCTGGCGGCTGCCTCGCCGAACGAGACGAGGTAGTCGGCAAAGGACTCTCCGCCCAGCGCCCGCCGGATGGGACGGCGCTCGAGGGGCAGCGGCGTGCTTCTGTCCTGCCCGGTCAGCACGAGCTGGCCTTCTTCCTCTGCCGGCCCAGGCGCCTCTCCCGAATCCGGTGACTTCGCGGTGCGGGGGGCGGCCGCGGATGCTGCGGATTCCTCTAGTTTCGTCTGCCAGCTGTTGGTCAGGAGTCTGCGTCCGCCGGCGTCGACGGCGACGATCCCGACGTCGACGGTGTCGAGAATGGTGTTCAGGAGCCGTTCGCGTTCCTTGCTGTCCGCCAGCAGGGCCTGCAGTTCGGCCTCCTTGGACTGGATCCGCCACTGCTCGTGCCGCAGCCGCGCCCGCGCGAAACGCATGGCGAGGGAGACGGCAAGCATCATCAGCGGCACCAGCACCGCTTCGGCGGAACGGGCCGCCGGCGGCGCCGACGGGTCCGTCAGGAGCCACGGCCAGGCCGCCAGCAGCGGCACGGTGAAGCTGAGCGAAAGGCTGGCGGGGGCGGACAGCGTGGATGCCGAAATCCACACGACGGGCAGAACCGACAGCACACCGGGATCCGGCAGGCCGGCCGAACTGCCGTCCCGGAGGAGCCCGATCGCAACCAGGTCCAGGACGGGGATGACGAGCGGCGCCAGCGGCCCGAAGCGCTGCCAGGGGACCAGGACGCAAGCCGCAAGGAGCGCGGCCTGCAGCCCTAGTGCGTAGCGGCACAAGGCGCTGTCCATAACGCCGGGCCAGGCGTCGGGTGCGGCGAGCACGACTCCGGCCATCATGAGGGCCAACGGCACCTGGCAGATGAAGACCCGCGCGCGCGGCCCCAAAGCCTTGACGTATCGATCCGCACCCCGGATCAGCCGCTGTCTACCCAAAGACGCCGCGCCCCTTTCTCGTTGCTCCAGTTTTACACCTCGTGTCACGCAAACTTGACATAAATCGAAGTTTTGCTATTTCTGTTACTGAGCCGCCACGGTTTTGCCTCCTGCGATGGGTATTCTGACAATGCCGGTGGGGGCCGACGAGTTTAGTGTTGCCGCCGCATCCGCGAACGGCAGCGTAGCGTGCCACATGAGGGGGGCCATGACCGACCTGGGAGTCGCCGTCGTAGTAGAAGACGACGAAGATGTTCGGAACCTTGTCGAAGCTGTACTGAGCCAGGCGGGCTTCGAAGTTCATTCGGCGGCCGGCGGGAGGGAAGGGGTCGACGTCGTCCGGGAGCAGGAGGCCAGCGTGGTTACCCTGGATGTCGGGCTTCCCGATATCGACGGCTTCGAGGTGCTGCGCCGGATCCGGCAGTTCAGCGACGCCTACGTGGTCATGCTGACGGCGCGCACCGACGAACTGGACACCCTCACGGCCTTTCACACCGGAGCCGATGACTTCCTGGCCAAGCCGTTCCGGCCCCGCGAGCTGCGCGCCCGGGTGGGTGCCATGATGCGCCGGCCCCGGCAGGACATCCGGGCCGCGCTGGCACCCGTGACGGATCCTGAGGGTGTTGCCGGCCCGGCCGCGACCCAGAGCCCGGTACTGCGCCACAACGGGCTGGAGCTGAACCCGGAAACCCGGTCCGTGAGCGTCGACGGCGCGGCCGTCAGCCTGACCCGCAGCGAGTTTGATCTTCTGCAGGCGCTCCTTAAGGGCGCCGGCGCCGTGCGCTCCAAGGTCGAGCTCGTCCGGGTGGTACGGGGGGACTACTACCGGGCGGACGCCTACATCAGCGAATCCGATGAACGCGCCGTCGAGGTCCACATCGGCAACCTCCGGCGGAAGCTTGGCGAGGACCCGCTGCTGCCGCGCTGGCTGCAGACCGTCCGCGGCGTGGGCTACCGGCTGGCGCCGGAGCGGTAGCTCCGCGACTGGCCGGCGGCCGGCGCCCGGCCAGACAGGCTCAACCGGAGCGCCCGGCTCAACCGGCGCGCCTGGAGGGATCAACGGTTCCGGCAGGCCTAGCTTTCCCACAGGACATAGCTGAACTGGAGCTCGTCGACGGTTTCGTCGCCGCGTTCGGCAACGTCGCCCAGGAGTGACAGGGCGTGGTCTATGTCGCCCGCCCTGATGGCGTCCTCGAGTTCGCCGGCGAGCTGGGCCAGGCGCAGGCCGCCAACCATGGCGGAGGACGTCTTCAGGCTCAGCACCGCGTCCATCGAGCCTGCGTGGTCGCCGCGCTTGAGGGCCGACGCCAGGGAACGGTAGCGCTGGTCCCACATCCTGGTGTAGTCCCGGGCGAATCCCTTGGCCACGGAGGGACTGTCGAGCTGGGCACCCAGGTCCTGGAGCGCCGCCGGGTCAACAAGCGGGGCCGCCGCGGCCAGGGCAGTCGCACAGCACCCCGTACCGGATGCCGCGCCGGACGCCGGCAGGGCAGGCGCCGGGAGGTCCTGCTCCGGCAGGCCGGGGGAGGCTGTGGGAGCGAGGACAATGCTCGCATTTCCGTCATCGGGGCAGGCGCTGGGGAGGGACATGTGACCACGCTACTTGCTGATACGGCCGATGCCCTGCAGCCCGGCCTATCCTGCGGAAACCTTGAGGCTTTCCGCAGCGGAACCAATCACGGAGCCTATTGCCGGGCCCTACTGGCCGCTGAACGTGTCAATCGCGTTGATGACAGCCGGGCCCAGGATGGCGATGAAAAGCACCGGGAAGATGAAGAACAGCAGGGGGAACAGGATGGTGACCGGCAGCTTCATGGCCTTCTCCTCGGCTCGCTGCCGGCGCTTGACCCGCATGACCTTCGCCTGGACCCGCAGCACCCGGCTGATGGCAATGCCGTAGGTGTCGGCCTGGACCACCGCCTGGACGAAGCTGCGGAGCTCGGGCACGTTGGTCCGTTCCGCCAGGGCCACATAGGACTCGCGCCGGCTGCGCCCCACCTGCATGTCCTGCAGGGTCCGGATCAGTTCCTCCGCCAGGGGGCCCTTGCCGTTTTCGCCCGCCCTGGCCATGGCGCCTTCGAAGCCCAGGCCCGCCTCCACGGAGATGAGCATCTGGTCCAGCGTGTTGGCCAGTTCCAGCTGCATGGTCTTCTGCCGTTCCTGGCCCTTGCTGTAGAGCAGGAGGTCCGGGATGAAGTAGCCCAGCAGGAGCACGAAGATTCCCACGAGCTTGAGGATCGGCGTCGGGCCGTTGGCACTGATGTAGAAGCCCAACAGGGCGCCGAGCAGGCCAAGCAGCGGCTTGGCCGCGAGCACGCGTCCGAGCGGCAGCGAGGCGGGGCGCCCGGCGAGGGACAGCAGCCGGTCCAGTTTGCGGACGTAGGCTGCGGGCGTCAGCCGGTGCCCGGCCCGCTCCAGCAGGCTGCCGCGCGTCCGCCGGGTGAGTTCGGCAGGGTCCGTGCCCAGCGCGAGCATCTCCCGCGTGGCGCGCTGTGACCTCCGGTCTACAGACAGCAGGGACCAGACGAGATAGCCGAGCGGCAGGGACACCAGCAGCATGGCCAGGACTACAGCGGGTGCCATTGTTGCCTCAGAACTTCAGGTCGATGATCTTGCGCATCCACAGACCACCAATGGTCATGAGGATGACGGACGCGATGATCATGCCCCAGCCCAGCGGATGGGTGAACATGGCGTTCATGTAGCCGGGATTGACCAGCATCAGCATCACCACAATCCCGATCGGCATGGCCATGAGGATATAGGCGGAGAATTTGCCCTCGGCCGCGAGGGATTTGATGTGCCCCTTGATCTCGCTGCGCTCGCGGATGGTCTCGTTGACCTGGTCCAGGACTTCGGCCAGGTTCCCGCCCACCTCGCGGTTGATCTGGATGGCCTGGGCAATCCAGACGAAATCCTCGTTCCGCATCCGGTCCGCGGTGTCGCTGAGGGAGGCCAGGAGGTCCCGGCCCAGGCTGGTCTCGGTGACCACACGGCGCATCTCCTCCGACGTCGGGCTCTGCGACTCGGCCGCGGCGGCGTCAATGGCGCGCAGGATGCTGTGCCCGGCCCGGAGGCCGCCGGAGAGCAACTGCAGGGTGTCGCCCAGCTGCAGGTCGAACTTGTTGCGGCGCTTGCCGGTCAGGAAGCCGATCACGAGGTGCCCCACGACCGGCGCCAGGAGCACCAGCATGAGCCCCAGCAACGGCCCCGCGACGACGAACCCCGCGAGGCCCCCCGCGACGGCTCCGGCCAGGAGCAGGACGTAGAAGTCCGCCTGGCTGAGGCGCAGGCCGGCCTGTTCCAGGGCCTCGCGGTTGAAGAGCCGGACTTTGCGATGAGCGAAAAATCCGTCGACCAGATGGACGGCCGTGCCGGCGAACCGCGAAAGCTGCGAGTCGGGCTGGCCCTGGACGGGCCTGCGCCGGTCCAGCGGGACGCTCGCCCCGCCCGGAGCCAGCAGCACGATCCCCAGGACCACCACTGCGCTGAAGAGCAGGCCGACGCCGATGGGCAGCAGAGTCATGGACCGATCACGCCCTTCCGGCCGGAGTCAGCGGTGCGGCGAACACGTTGGCCGAGACATGAATGCCCAGGTCCTCGAAGCGGTCGATGAAGCGCGGGCGGATGCCGGTGGGGACCGGCTTGCCGAGGAACCGGCCATGGGCGTCGACGCCGGCGGCGTAGTCGAACACGAAGGCATCCTGGAGCGTGACGATGTCTCCCTCCATGCCCTGGACCTCGGTCACGTGCGTGATGCGCCGGGTTCCGTCCCGCAGGCGGGAGATCTGGATGATCAGGTTGACGGCCGAGGCGATTTGTTCACGGATGGCGCGCAGCGGCAGGTCCATGCCGGCCATGAGCACCAGCGTCTCGAGACGGGCCACTGCATCCCGGGGCGAGTTGGAGTGGACAGTGGAGAGCGAACCGTCGTGGCCGGTGTTCATTGCCTGGAGCATGTCCAGCGATTCGCCGCCGCGGACCTCGCCCACCACGATCCGGTCCGGCCGCATGCGCAGGGAGTTCCGCAGCAGTTCGCGGATGGTGACCTCGCCCTTGCCCTCGGTGTTCGACGGCCGGCTTTCGAGCCGGACCACGTGTTCCTGCTGGATCTGGAGCTCGACGGCGTCCTCGATGGTCACGATCCTTTCGTCGTGGGGAAGGAACGAGGACAGGACATTGAGCAGGGTGGTCTTGCCGGTGCCGGTGCCGCCGGAGACGATGATGTTCAGCTTGGCCTTCACGCACGCATTGAGCAGTTCCGCCATTTCCGGCGTCAGGGTGCCGAATTCGATGAGGTTCCGGACCGTCAACGGCACTTTGCTGAACTTCCGGATGGTCAGCGACGACCCTCCGACGGCGAGCGGCGGGATGACGGCGTTGACGCGGGAGCCGTCCTCCAGCCGCGCATCCACCAGGGGCGAGGACTCGTCGATCCGCCGGCCCACCTTGGAAACAATGCGTTCGATCACCTTGCGGAGGTGGTCCTCGGAGCTGAAGCGGGATTCGGTCAGGGTCAGTTTGCCGTGCCGTTCCACGTAGATCTGGTCCATCCGGTTGACCATGATTTCCGTGACGGCGGGATCGTCGAGGAGGCGCTGCAGCGGGCCGTAGCCCAGGACGTCGTCGGCCACGTCACGGACCAGCCGGGAGCGCTCCTCGGCAGACAAGGGGACCTGCTCGGCGTCGATGATGCGCGTCAGCTCCTCCCGCGCCGAGGTACGCAGGTCCTCCTCCTTGGTCGCGGAATCGTTGAAGCGGGTGCCCATGCGTTCGAACAAAGCCGTGGCAGCCCGCTGCTTGAGGGCGGCAAAAGCGTCCACTGGCTGCTGGCCCCGGGCGCGGGATTCGTGGGGCTCACTGAAGCCAGGCAGCGGCGTCGGGCTGCTTTTCTCGAGGACGACGGCGGCGGCCGGCGGTGCCGCCGTCGCCTCGCCCCCTCCTTCCGGGGGCACGGCCGGTGCGGCGACGGTCAGCCGCGCATCGGCAGGCGTTCCCTCTGCGGTGCGGAGCCGTTCGGACAGTTTCATCAGACCACCACCCGGCGGTGGAGTTTCCTCTGGGCAGTGGCGCGCCAGGCGGGGTCGAACCGGTTGACGAGCTGTTTCAGTCCCTTGACGGCCGGGTCTTTGCGGCCGTCCTGAAGCACCGGAATGCCGCGGTTGGTGGAGAACGCGACAGCCTTGGACCGGGGGATGCTCACGTCCACGGGGGCTCCGATGGTCGCTTCGACATCCTGGACGCTCAAGCCGGACTTGGAGTCGGCCATGTTCAGGACCACGTGGCGGGTCTCGGGAAGCAGGTCCAGCCGCCGGAGGATTTCGAGGCCGGAGCGCAGCCCGCGGATGCTCGGCACGTCCATGGCGGTCACCCAGACGGCGTCCGTGCATTGTTCGAGGGCGGCCAGGCAGACCTCCGGAAGCCCGGGCGCGGTGTCGACCACGACGTACTGGAACTGTTCGGCCAGTTGTTCGAGCAGCCGGGTGACCTGCTCGGGCGTGATGTCATCCGCCTCCACGGGAGTCCTGGGGGCGCAAAGGGCGTAGATGCTCCCGGAGTGGACGGTGAGGAAGGCCTTGAGCACGAGGGAATCCTGGCTGGCCGAGGACGAGACGGCGTCGGTCACGGTGTGCTCGGGGTTCAGGTACAAGCCTGAGGCCACATCCCCGAACTGCAGGTCCAGGTCCACGATCACCACGCCCATCGGCGCCACCTTGCCCAGCCCGATCGCGATGTTGGTGGCAATCGTGGTCTTGCCCACCCCGCCCTTGGGGGAGAAGACCCCGATCACCAGGCCCTTGCTGCTGCCGGACTGGGAGACCGCCGCGGTCCGGTTGCGGCTGGCGAACGACTGGCAGGCGCGTTCCAACAGCACCCGGATCTGCGCCGGGTCCGCCGCCGGACTGAGGATGTCGCGGATGCCGGCCCGCATCGCCAGCAGGACGAAGTTCGGATCCGCCTCGCCGACCAGGATGACGCTGAGCTCGGGAAGCTGGACGTCGAACACCGTGGCCAGGCGCAGTGCATCCTCCACCGGCACGTCCGGCCCCAGGATCAGGACCTCGGGCCGTTCCTGGTTGAGGCTCGCGAAGAGTTCCGCCGGGTTCGCGGGATTGACGAGCGCGAAGGTTTGCAGGCCGCCCGCGAGGCCGCCGGCCAGGGCCTGGCGGACCCGGGCATCAAAATCCGTGTTCGGGGAAATCAGGACAAAGCGGCTCATTTGTACACCTCTGGTTTCGTCATGATTCCTGGCCGGCCGCTGTCCGTGGCGTTGAGCGGTTCCTTGCTTAGCCAGAGAGTGGCATATTCCGCCCCATAGACGATCTTGGTGGCGTCGACATCGTTGACCGCCACGGTCACGAGCATGAGCCCTGTGGGCAAAGACGTGTCCTCAGTTGTGGCGCCGTCGCCCGAAGATGCCGACTTCGCCGCCGCCGCGGCCACAGGGGCGCGCTGCATGCCGGTTACGAGGACTTTGTGGACGGTCAGTTGAGTGGTTTCTTTCTCCGGTTTGGCTTCCAAACCCCCGCTTTTCAGCGAGATGAAGATGCCGACGTGATCGCCGGGTGCCAGCCGGCCGCCCACCACGCGCTGCGGTTCCAGCTGGAAGGACACCTCCTGGAGCCCCTCGGGGACCTGCACCGATCCGCTGGTCTGTAATTCCTCGGGGGCGATCAGTCGCTCGGCGACGAGCTGCTCGCCGGGGAGCAGCTCGACGGCGGTGACCTTGCCGGCCAGCCCGTCCAGGTTGCGGAGCGCGGATTTCGCGACGGCCGTGCCCGGCAGTTTTTCGGTGGTGAGGAACGGTTTGAGGGCTTCCACGGTGGTGCCGGCCGGCACGGCTTTCGCCACGACGAGGACGTCCTGCGGGTCCAGGTCCTGGACCGCCCGGGAGTCGGCGCCCTGCGCGTAGCTGACCACCAGGACGGCTCCGACGACGGCCAGCACCAGGGCCGCGATGCCTGCCAATAAGCGTGACTTCAAGTACTGCTCCTGTACTGGTTGGTGGACGGTGAGGCGACGTCGGGTGCTATTGCGTGAGTTTGACGACGTCGGCGCCGAAGTCCTCCGCTGGCCCGAGGGTGTAGCCGCTGGCCAGCGAGACGTATTGGACGAAGCTGCCGATGATGCCTCGGCAGCTTCCATCGCACTTCAGCGACGACGCGACGGCGGGAGGCTTGTTTTGAAACGAGGCCGGCAGGTCGTTGCTGCCGCTGAAGTTCCATCCTTTGACCTTGAAGGCCGCGAAAGAAACGAGCTTGTAGCTGGCCCCGTTGCCAGTGCCGGTCACCCGGTTGAAGACGGGGAGCAAGACAATCACGTCCTTGCCGGCGCTGATGTCTGCCGCCCACTTCAGCAATACGCTGTCGCAGACACCGGGGTAGCTGTTGCCGGGCGAGTTCGGGGCATCCCCGGAGTTGATGTTGATGATGCCGCCGCACACGCCCGGGTTGCTGGTGAGCCAGCCGAAGCCGCCCGGTACGGCCTGACCTGATGGGCCGTACATGCATGCCGGATTGGCGCCGTCGCCGTGGCTCTGCAGCCTCTGCAGGCTCCCGTCAACGTGGTCTTTGACCTGGCAAATAGAGAAGGCAAGCGGGAACGCGGTCGGGCCCGCCACCGGGCGCCCCCACTGGACGGTGGCGCCGGCGGTTACGGTGGCGTCGTTAAACCCCAGGGCGCGGGCGAAGAACAACGAGACCCTGTTGGGTGCCTGTCCGGCTTCCTGCGCCCCGGCTGTCACCTTGACGGTGCCGGCCGTCTTGTCCAGGACGAGGGACGCGATGTTGCTCGCCCCGTCGCGGGCGTTGCTGTTGGCAAGGCTGCGGGCGAGGGCGGACGTGGTGGAGCAGTCGGCGTCGTTGGTATTTCTCGCGCACTTCTGGGCGATGGCGAAGGCTGCCGCGTCGGCGCCGCTGCGCAGCTGGGTCTTCTCCGCATATAGCATGCCGACGTCGACCGCCAGCGCGGTGAAGCCGAGCAAAGTCACCATGAGGATGGCGACCAGGACGCTGATGGCCCCGCGCTCGCCGGGCGCGTTTGCCGCTGCTAGCCTCCGCACAGCATGACTCCTTTGCCTTCCATCGTGAACGGGCCTGCAATGCCGGTCATAGTGGAGAGCGAATAAGTGATCTTGAGGGTCACCTGGGTACCGGTGGTGCAGGTGGTGGGGCTGATGGTGATGTTGGTGTCAGTCAAACCGGGTTTGAGGGTGGCGGCAGCATTCTTGGCCGCTGTCCGTGCGGCGCTTATGCTGCTGCCGATGGCCATGACCCGGACCCCTTCGCGGGCGGCGCTGGAGAGGGTGACTTGCGCATTATAGGCTCGGCCGAATTCCGTGATGCCGAGCAGCAGCATGATGAGGACGGGGGCCAGCAGCGCGAATTCCACCGCGACGGCGCCCCGTTCGGATGTCGTGGACATGGGGACCGCCTTCCCGCGATGGTTGCCTGAGACGGCTATGTGGTGGCGGCCTGATGCCGCCACCACATAGTCATTGACCGAAACGCTGTGCCGGGGCTGTGGTGCTTACGGCGCGCAGGCGGCCGTGCCTGTTGCGCCGGCAGCTGCCGGCGTGAAGGTACCACCGCTGACAGAGCACTGGACCTGGGTGAACGTGTCGGTCAAAGTGCCGCCGAGGAGCGTCACTGCGACGATGATGACGACGGCGATGAGGGAGACCATGATGCCGTATTCGACGGCGGTGGCGCCGCGCTGATCGCAGCGAAGACGGGCTGCGAAACTGGAGAGAATGGAACGCATTGGAGACTCCTGAGCGAGTAGGGCGGCTGGTCCTGCACCAGCGCTGAGGGAAACGTAGCAAGGACCGACACACCCGTGATTCGCCCTTGACGCATCCTGAGCCAAGGCTTCCCAATCTGCACGTTTCCTGTACATTCCCTGCGCGCATCTTGCGCTTGACATGCAACATTTCCGCTGTAAGCCCGGAAAACGAAGGGACCCCCTTGGCTCTGGCCCAAGGGGGTCCGGTATCGGGGCTGTCAGGCGGGGAGCCGGATCAGCCGTGAGTGGGAGCTGATGGCGTTGACCGCGGAGACGAAGATCGGGCCGAGTTCTGATCCGCTGGCCGCGCAGAAGAAGAAATCTCCGTCGGAGTTCTCGGCGGTCCGCAGCGCCGCCGTCGAGCAGTCATTGTTGGACGTGCTGGGGTTGCCATGTGAGTCCTTCGACGCCGCGGCGGCCAGGACGTCCCGGACAAATTCCCCGCCCGTGGCGCACCGCGCCGTCGTTGCGTCGCCGAAGGCGACAGTCACAATCAGCAGGCCCCGCGCCTTGGCGTCGGTTGCAACCGCCTTCAGGTTGGTACACGCAACTGCCCCGTTGGTAGTCCCGATGTCGTTGGCGGTGAGCAGTGAGTTGTCCGATCCTGCGATGTTCTGCTCGTTGGGTTGACCGTCCGTTTCCAGGATGATGGCCTTCCGGGCCGGGGTGGAACGCGTTGGCAGGCTGCCGAGATTGTTGGAGGTCAGGCCGAGTACGTACCGCGCCGCGGCCTTCAGCGGCGCTGCCAAGAAGGTTCCACCGCTCGACGCCGACAGGCAGTTCAGGCCCTTAACGAGCGTGCTGCTCGTGTTCAGAGGTGGAGTTCCGCCTGGAATTGCAGGGTTCTGGGTGTAGTCGTTGGAGAACGGAACGGGAATCCATGGGCCGGTGTTGTCCGTGGATGGTGTCGTGATACAGCTTCCCGGAGAAGTCTTGCTGCGGTGGATCGTGCCAAGCGCCACGTATTGCTGATCCCTGGTCATGGTCTGCAGGGTGCTCTTGATCCCGGAGACCATCAGGTCCCGATTCGCGGTGCTCATACTGCCGGTCCGGTCTGCCACCAGGGCGATATCCATGGGATTCGGAATCTGGGAGCCGCAGGAGCCTTTGCACGCGTTGGCTGCGAGCGAGCCGGTGTTTCCGGTGTTGATGCCGATGACGGGGCCGAAACTGAAGGGGACATCCTTGTCATCGGTCACGGTCAGCGTGTTGCACGTGTGACCACTTAGGGTTGCGCAGGGAATCGCGCAGATATTCTCGTTGCACGTGGCTCCGGCGACTGTTCCGGGGTTGCAGACGCTGGGGACCTGACCGCTGGCCACCGTGTGTGCGGCTCCGGAGGAAGCCACCACACACCAGAACGTGACTGACGGATCCGCGGCGGGGTCGTTGGCCTTGGCAAACGCAATAGCAGCGGTCCGGGCTGCGGTGGGGTCGTCCGGGAGCGACGTCGCGCCCGCCAGGGCGGCAGCGTCCAGCGCATTGCTGAGTTGCTGGTGCTCGTATACCAACCGGCCGACGTCGAGGGCGAGGGCAAGCACTCCAAAGAGCACCGGAACCAGCAACGCAAAAATTACAGCGGCCGCTCCACGTTCCCCGGAATTCCGGTTCCGGGGGTCCGCATTGCTCATTCGGGCCTCTTCTCGCTCGAACTGATACTCGGAATCTCGGCGCGATCCTGGCCTTACGGAGTGCATGTTCCACCGCCCCAATTCTGTGAGCCCGATGTCACGGCCACTGTGCCTTCCATCTTCATGACTGCCTTGGCTTCGAAGACCCCGGACAGCGCCCAAGCGTAGAAACCGGACACCGAGGACTGCGGGTAGCGCAGGCAGACAACCATGACGCCGGGGGCGCCCCCGGACGTGTTCACGGCGAACTTCACCTGGAGTTTGGCGTTGTCCAGTTCGCCACCCCTGGCGTGGTTCGCGGCCGCTATGACGTCTCCTTCCGTCACCCCCTGGCGTGCGGCCTCCCGCGCAGCACCTTGGAGGTTGATGGTTTGGCCGTAGGCCATCCCAAAGTCGATCACCCCGAGGAGCATGGACAGGAGGAGGGGAACTACCAGGGCAAATTCAACAGCTGCAGCTCCACGTTGCTGATGATCCCGCTGCTGCTGGTCCCGTTGCTGCTGGTCCCGCCTGCGGGGGGTTGGTGCCGGGAACCTAAACATCTGCTCCTCCTTCAGTGTGGCCCGTGAATTCCCGGTTCTGCCCGGGCGTCGGATGAATTGCATGACCGTTTGGAAATAATGCTCAACGACCAGAAAAAGTGCTGATGGCGTTGAGGACAGCAGGACCAAGAATGACGATAAATAGTGTCGGGAAAATAAAGAGGAGCAAGGGAAAGACGACTGCAACGGGGAGCTTCATGGCTTTCTCCTCGGCCCGCAGACGGCGCTTGATGCGCATCTGTTCCGCCTGGGGTTTCAGCACGCGGGCTATCGACAGGCCTTGCACATCGGCTTGGATGATGGCCGCCACAAAGCTCTTCAGTTCCGGCACTGTGGACCGCTCGGCCATGGCCTTGTAGGCCTCGCGCCGGGTCCGGCCGGCCTGGATGTCCTGCAGCGTGCGGACCATCTCTTCGGCCAGCGGACCCTTGCCGCTCGCACCGACGCGGGCCACTGCGGCCTCAAAGCCAAGGCCCGCTTCGACCGATATCAGCAGTTGGTCCAGCACATTGGGCAGGTCGAGCCTGATTCGCGCCTGGCGCTTGGTGCCGTTGTTGTACGTCAGCAGGTCGGGCAGGAAGTAGCAGACGGCTGTGAGCCCGAGGGCAAACAGGATGCTTTGCGGGCTCCTGACCGCCCCCAAGGCTATGGCCACGAGAGCACAACCCAAGGCCGCCAGCGGTTTCAGCGTCAGCAGACGGTCCAACGGCATGGATGCGGGCCGTCCCGCGTTCGCCAGGAGCCGGTCCAGCCGAGCGACATAGGTGGACGGTGTCAGGGTACGGCCGAGCGTGGCCAACCGGCGCGGTGCGTCCGGGGCGGCGTCGGCCTGGCGGCTCGAGACGGCGGTGAGTCTCGACTGGATCAGCCGGCCGGAGGCCCGGTCGAAGGAGATCATTGACCAGGCGAAGTAGGAAAGCGGAAGGACGATCGTGGCGATCAGCAGCCAGACTGTTGCGGTCATGGTTTCAACTCCCTAGAAGACGATCTTGACCATGCGGCTGATCCAGAAGGAGCCGATGGCCATCATGATCACGCCGCCGGAAATGAAGATCCATCCAAGAACGGACTCCGTCAGGACCCCCACATATGTCGGATTGGTCAGGTGAAGGAAAGCTGCGACGAAAAATGGCAAGGCGATCAGGATGTAGGCGGAAAACTTTCCTTCGGCTGCCAGCGCGCGGACCTGTCCTTTGATCTGGGCACGCTCCCGCACGGTGTGCGCGACGTGGTCGAGGACACCTGCCAGGTCTCCGCCAACCTCGCGGTTGATCTCAATAGCCTGGCTGAGCCACTCGAAGTCCTCGCACTGCATTCTCATGGCCACCTCGGCCATCGATTCAGAGACGTTCCGTCCTACCCTTTGCTCGTTGACGATCCTGGCGAGCTCCTCAGACATCGGGGCGGGCATCTCCACGCTGGTGCTGTGCAGGCTCTGCGCGATGCCGTGACCGGCGCGGAGGCTGCCCGAAATTGACATCAGCATGTCGCTTAGTTGGCTTTCAAAGGCGGCGCGGCGGCGGCCGGTCCTGAATGCCACCAGCGACCACGCACCCACCGGAGCCATTGCTGCCAGCAGAATGGCCATGAAGATGTTTTGGGCCATGAGTCCCGTTGTCCCCAGCACCAGGCTCCCAGCGAGCATCAAGACAACGAACTCCGCCGGAGTAGACTTTAAGCCCGCTCCGCTGAGGGCATCGCGGCCGAATGGCCCGCCGTGCCCTGGGCCAACGCCACGTTCCACCGCGGCGACCGTAGCGCCGCTCAGCCTGGAAATTACCGAAATGCTTCCTTTGGGGGAGTACGGCCTCCTCCGGCTCAGCTGAATGTCCGCATAGCGCGGCTTGAATGCGACGAAGAGTGCCAGGACGGCCGCCATGAGAATGAAAGCGGCCCCAGAGAGCAGTGCAGCATCAGGGATCACTGTCCTCACCGCCCCTGAACCCGGGAGGCCGGGGCAAAGATCTCAGGAGGCAGTGCGATCCCCATGTCGGCAAATTTTTCAACGAAACGCGGGCGAACACCTGTGGCCACGGGTTTTCCGATGAACCGCCCGTTGGCGTCGACTCCGGCGGCATAGTCGAAGACGAAAGCGTCCTGGAGCGTCACGACGTCGCCTTCCATGCCGAGGACTTCCGTGATGTGCGTCACCCGGCGGGTGCCGTCCTTGAGCCGGCTCAATTGCACGATCAGGTGGACGGCGCTGGCGATTTGCTCTCGAATCGCCCGCAGCGGAAGATCCATTCCGGCCATGAGCACCAGCGTTTCCAGCCGGGCTATTGCATCACGCGGCGAGTTCGAGTGCACGGTGGAAATGGATCCGTCATGGCCGGTGTTCATGGCCTGGAGCATGTCCAGTGCCTCACCGCCACGGACTTCACCGACGACGATCCTGTCGGGCCTCATGCGCAAGGAGTTCCGCACGAGATCCCGGATATCAACGGCTCCCCGGCCCTCTATATTTGCCGGCCGGCTTTCCAAACGGACCACATGATCTTGTTGCAGCTGCAATTCCACGGCGTCTTCAATAGTGACAATTCGCTCGTCGGCTGGAATGAACGAGGAAAGAACATTGAGGAGTGTGGTCTTTCCCGTTCCAGTGCCGCCGGAAACGATAATGTTCAGGCGGGCCCGGACGCAGGCATCGAGCACCTGTGCCATTGCGGGGGAAATGGAATCAAACGCGATCAAGTCGTTCACGGTGAGCGGGGCCGCCGAGAACTTGCGGATGGTCAACGACGGGCCGTCGACCGCCAGGGGCGGGATGACAGCATTGACGCGGGAACCGTCGTGAAGACGCGCGTCGACCAGCGGCGACGACTCGTCTATGCGGCGTCCGATCCGAGAAACGATGCGTTCGATGACCCTGCGCAAATGAGCGTCCGAACTAAACGTGGTGCCGGTCAAGTGCAGCCTGCCGCCGCGCTCCACATAGATTCTGTTGGCCCCGTTAACCATGATTTCCGATACCAGCGGATCGTCCAGGAGACGCTGCAGGGGTCCAAAGCCCAGGATTTCGTCGACGATCTCACGGATCAGGCGACGCCGTTCCTCCGGCGTCAGGGGAACTTGCTCGTCATCAATAAAGGCCCCGAGCGCTTCCCGGACCATCCTCCGGACGTCGCCTTCGTCGAGGCTGTTATCCGTGATCCGGCTGCCCAAGCGGGTGGTCAGTTCGTCCGCGGCGCGCTTCTTGATGCCGGCGAGTGCGTCCGGACTGGCGGTCAGCGGAGCTTTTGCGGAGTCCTCGAAATGGCCGCCAGCGCTTTTCGAGGAGCCGGGGACAGCGAGCGGCACCGGGTTTTCCTCTGGATTGTCGGTCGGCACGCGGCCTTCGGCAATCAGGCCAGCGGCTTCCAGCCGGTTGATGAGACTCATGAGATATCCGCCCTTCGGTGGACGTTCTTGCCGGATGGTGACGACGCCCCCGCTTGCAGCCGGTCAACCAGGTTCCTGAGGCCCTTGAGGGCAGGATCCCGCCGATTGTCCTGAAGCAGCGGTATCCCGGCGTTTGTTGAGAACGGCAGTGTCTTTGAACGGGGCAGAAGGATGTCAACCGGAAGGCCAACCGTGGCTTCAACGTCCTGGACAGTCAGGCCGCTGCGCTTGTCGGCGAAGTTCAGGACGATGGTGTTGGACGGCGGCATGAGGTCCAATTGCCGCAGGACGTCCAGCCCGTGGTTGAGCCCGCGGATGCTGGGGATGTCCATACCGCACACCCAAACTCCATCGGTCGCCAGCTCCAGGACGGCCAGGACCACGTCGCCGAGTCCCGGCGAGGTGTCCAGGATGACGTAAGGGAACTCCAAGGAAAGTTGGCTGATGAGCGTCGTCACGTGCGCCGGCTTGATGAGGTCCGCCTCTGCCGGCCGGTGCGGGGCGCACATGGCGTAGGCCCCCGACGGGTGGCGGCTGAGAAATGCCTTCAACACCATGGCGTCATTCGAGGCGTCGGTCGTGACCGCGTCACTGATGGTGTACTCCGGTTCCAGCCCCATCCCGGATGCGACGTCCCCGAACTGGAGGTCGAGATCAACAATGACCGCTCCCATCGGCGCCAGCCTGGCGAGGCCCACGGCAAGGTTTGTCGCAACCGTGGTCTTTCCCACGCCGCCCTTCGGCGACATCACGGAAATCACCCGGCCGCGGGTGCGTGGCTGGCCGGCTTCCCCGGCGGCAGCGAGCCGGCGGGTGCTGGAAGCAAATGCGGCGCGTTCCAGAGCCAGGCGCAGCTGGTCGGGCTCTGCGACAGGTGCAATCACGTCACGAATGCCGGACCGCATAGATGCCAGTGTCTGTTCCGGGGTCGAGTCCGCAGCCAGAACGAGCACTATGTCGGGGTGCAGCTGGTCCAGACCGGCGGCCAGGGACAACGTGTGCCCGGCAGCTGCCTCGGGGCCAAAGATGATGACATCGACGGGGCCGCCCAGGTTGCGGGCCAGGACGCCGGCAGGGGTTTCATTTGGCGTTGCTGGTGCGACAACCTGGAGTTCATGGGCCGTTCCGAGCGATGTGGCCAGACGGCGTTCGAAGTCCGCTGATGCGGTGAGGGCTAGGAAACGGCTCATTTGAAGATGCCGATCGTGCTGACCGGAGTGCGGTCGCTGGCCGGGGTTTTGGCTGTCTGCTTGGTCAGCCAGATATTGCCGACGCGGGCACTAAGAATGATTTTGGCCGAGTCGGTGGAATTGCGGGCCAGGGTAACGAAGGACGAGCCGCTGGGGACGGCTGACGTCCCCTCATCTGTCGTCCCGCTGCTCGACGGGGCCTGCTGGACGGCGGTGACGAGCACTTTGTCGAACACCAGCTGCGTACTGGCCAGCTGAGACGACGGATCTGTTTGGGTGACGTAGAGGCCTACGAGGTCGCCGGCGCGGAGGGTGCCGCCCACCACGCCTTCCGGTGGCAGGAGAACGGTGACTTCCTGCATGCCGTCAGGGACTTCAACGGCTCCCGGGGTGGTCTGCTGTGACGGGTCGACCAGCCGGCTCGCGAGCAGTTGCTCACCGGGTTCCAGCGCTACGGACGTGACCTGCCCGCTGGAACCCTCAAGCGACGTCAATGCGCCGTCGGCCTTCGCGGCACCCGGGATGGACCGGACCCGGACATGGGCCGCCAGGTCTTCCACTTTGGTTCCGGCCGGAACCGGCGTATCGACGACGACGACATCAACAGGGTCGAGCGATTCCTGTGCCCGGCGGTCCGCATTCGATACGTAATTGACCAGCATCAGCGTGCCGGCGATCGCCAGGACCAGTGCAGCCAGCCCTGCGAGTAAACGGGATTTCATGATTGCTTCCTCACCTCTTGGTACACCTCAACAATGCGTGGACGCACGTGGTGGCGTCAGGCTGTGCGCGGTTGCCCGCCCACTAACGCCTCTGCCGGCTGCTCCCGTTGCGGGGAACAGCCGGCAGGGTGATGGCTTCGGGCTAAGGAAGAACCTTAGGAGTCGTCTTGCCGACGATGGTTTCGAAGGCCGAGTTGATGTTGGTGCCAAGGGTGGTCACCGCGACGATGATGACGACTGCAATCAGCGCGACCATAATGCCGTATTCAACGGCGGTGGCGCCCTTTTCAGAGGTGAGCCGGTCCTTTACGCCGGCGACGAAAGCAATCATTGAGACCATGAGACCGTTCATTTTAATTTCCTTTTCCAGAGTTTGCGAATAATGAACGAATTTCCAGCAAATCCCCTTTGCTTATTCGCTGGAGTTCCGTTGGCACAACATTTGCACGGCCGTTCTCGGCGGCGCAATGAATGGCGATACTCGACTTTTTAGAGGGAAATTGGGGCACCACCTGCCCGCAAATGAGAGGTGTACTCAGTTTCCAAGTAGGGGCAGGGCCCGACTACTTGTTTTGATAAGCCGTCTTACTTAAAACGCGTCCGTGCGTACGGCGGGGGTCACCTAGGGCAGCAGCAGGATGACGGCCAGGCCGGCGGCCAGCATTGAGGGCCCGTAGGCCACTTCCTTCGGCTTGTTTCCGCGGTTTTTAAGGACAACGAGCACTGAAGCGATACCGCCGGCAACGAATCCCAGTGCTCCTCCATAGAACAAGTGGGACCAGCCTAGGTAGCCCAAGTACAGCCCAAGTGGAGCCGCGAGCTTCACATCGCCCATTCCGAGACCGTTTCGGCTGGTCAGAGCCAGAAAGAGGTACAAAACGAACAATATTACGGCGCCGGCAGCCCCGCGCAGCAGGCTACTTGCCTCGCCGGACACCCCTGCGGCGGCCCCGAGGAGCACAATTCCGGCCCCAAGCAGGGGCAGGACCATCCGGTTCGGCAGCAAGTGGTGGAGCAGGTCGATCCGCGCCAGCTGGACGCCGGCCACAGCCAGCACCACGTAAGCGGGAAGCTCGGGCGACGGCCCGAAGCGCCAGGCCAGCAGGGCGGAGAACGCGAAGGTGGCCGCCGCCGTCGTAATTCTTGTACGTATGCTCAGGGGTCCGCCAAGGCGGGGGAGCGCGCGCCCGATGAGAAACTCGGCCAATAAGGACAGGCATGCGCCCGCGAATCCCACTCCGGCGATGAAGAGAAGCCCGGAAAGGGATCCGGCCGGCTGCGCGAACAGCAAAGACACGGAGGCGGCTGCGGGATCGGACACGGTTCCTCCAGGGATGCGACGGGCCGGCACGGGACAGCATGCGCAAGAGCGAGCACACAGGATGCATCCGGACACCCCATTTTGACCCAAGAGGCCGTGACAGGCTATTCTTGGTAGTCGTTGTGCGTGTCCTATCTCGATGGTGCGTGCCCGCTTGAGAATCCGGTTGCAGGATAGCTACTCAACGTGCACATTCGAGACCTCAGGATGACTGGTTACATAGAGCCCTCACCTCTGTTCCGGTAGCGCATAGATAGTAGGTGCACCGTAAGAGTGACGCCTAAAACAAGAACGCCAGAACAAGAACGAGGCAAACACCGTGCGTACGTACACCCCGAAGCCCGGCGATATCAACCGCCAGTGGCACGTCATT
>Ga0213838_1000657_pt1 | contig 22316 bp, 22 predicted proteins | sample SWPATP13_FD_160577 | JGI IMG/M metagenome (GOLD analysis project Ga0213838, IMG submission 160577) | Coastal seawater microbial communities from Marineland, Florida, United States - SWPA TP1 #3 | ecosystem: Environmental > Aquatic > Marine > Coastal | place: USA: Florida | collected 2016-08-06 | reverse complement strand
CCCTGACGAAAGAAGGAAGAGTGACAATTAAATTTATAAACCAAGGTGCATAACCCGCACCGAGCCGTTTTATGCCTTCACTGAATACTTGCGTATTTACTCACTCATTTTGATACATGTTATCCACAGAAAATGTGGATAACCCTATGTAATACACAGAGTTAGTTGCGCAATGCATTCTGAATGATGATCACACAAAGTGCAGAAAAATTATTCGAAGAATACAAAAAAGCCCGCTAAACAGCGGGCTCTCATCAATTTCAAACTAGTCTCTTAAGTAGATAAGCCAATACCACATTCCCACAAAAATTCCGCCCCCAATAATATTACCGAGTGTCACAGGGATCAGGTTGTTGGTGATGAAATCGATCATGTTAAGATCCAAATAATCAGAAGGGTTCGCCCCCGTCATTGCCCAGAATTCAGCCGGTGCAAAGTTCTTAATGCCAATCGCAAGTGGTACTTGGAACATGTTCGCAATACAGTGTTCAAAGCCCGCCGATACGAACATAGCGACTGGTAATATCATCACGGCAATTTTATCAGTCAATGTACGCCCACTAAACGTCATCCAAACGGCAATACACACTAACACGTTACACATAATGCCAAGAGCAACAGCCTGTAAGAATCCGTGATGCATCTTGTGCTGTGAAATCGCCATGGCATTTAAACCAACTTGCCCATGATCGAACATGTATTGTTTGGTCATCAACATACACACGACCAGCAACAGTGCTCCAACTAAGTTACCCACATACACGGTAGCCCAGTTTTTAATCAGCACTCGCCACGAAATCTTCCCGCTGGCCCTTGCAACCAAAGTTAGCACTGAGCTCGTGAAAAGCTCTCCCCCGGTCACCACGACAAGTATCAAGCCAAGACTAAAAGCTAAGCCACCAATCAAACGTGTAATTCCCCATGGCAAATCACCAGCACCCGTAGTCACAATGGTATAAAAAACGAATGCTATGCCAATATGAATTCCAGCAGAAATAGCCAGCAAGAAAGATTTCATTGGATCTTTGGTTGCTTTACCGACACCGAGTTCAGCAGCACGTTCAGCCATTTGAGGAGGAAGTAAGGAATCAAATTGGTTTAAATTCATAACAGTTACATTTTGAAACATGACAGGGGCGCTGATAATCCTCCCTTTTATTTTTGAATTCAAGCACAAATTTACATCGCTCATTAACCGATAACCTGAATCAAGCCCAAATTGGGAGCATGGACCTAATAAACCTCTACCAAAGTAGTAGCGAATAATGGAAAGTTAATTTTCACCCTTAATTAGAGTTTTAAAAATTTAATTTTATTTCAAAGACTTACTTAAATCGATGAGACCATTAAAACTAATGAGAATAAGTTCACAAGTCGTAAGATGCTTCATTTGACTTAGATCATGAAATATTAAAAAAGCGCCATTCGGCGCTTTTTTCTGTGAAGCAGGTGAGCTTTTATTAGCTTTCGTCACTCTTATCTTCAATGGTGACCAACGGAGTCTCTGCCACCTTCTCATCCAAAAGTTCAGTTTGTTCCGTTGGAGAAGTCGCTACGGACTTGTTTGGTAAGTTCTTTAGGCTTGCAACTAAAGCTTCTAAACTTTGTATATGCGCATCACTTCTAATTACCTGATTGTTTAGTAACTCACTTTCTTTTTGAACTTCCGCTAATTTGCTTTCATATTGGCGGTTTTGCTTCTCTAATTCAGTAAGTTGACTCGTCAACTGCTTGAGTTTTTCGTTAAGGACAGCAGTTTCATCCTCAGACTTGATTGCATCAATGCTATTAACAATATTTTCTGATTGCTTACTCAACGCAAGATTTCGGTAATCTTCTCCGTTCACAGCGCGAGAAATAGAGAGTAGCTTGCTCTCCATATTTAAGACGACCTGCTCAAACTGCTCATCTTCAACACTAGCAATTAGCTTCACTTCTTGCGCTACACTACGTGCATGGTCCAATTCAAATTCAGCGTCATCGACCGACTCTTTAATGACTTCTAATGCTCTAGGATTTACTTCAATACGATTAGCCGTGACTTCGATTTGGGATTGGGCTCGAGCCAAAGTAAGCGGCACAACGTCATCAAAACCTTCCTTAATCAGCAACTTCATTTGCGCTTTCAGCGGCTCAACAAAAGTATGATTCACGACTTTAACTTCTAGCACTCGAGCTTTATTAAGAAAGCTCACTTGCTCTTCTTGAGCACTCTCAAGCTCATTCAACAATACTAAGTTAAATAACCCTCTATATTGCGAATACAGCCTTTTATAGTTAGACGAAAATAACGTACTTGCTTCGAGCTCGTCTAAGTAAGCCATTTGATCGATGGAAACCGCCAGCACTGCATCCGCCTTTTTCTTAAGCGCTGTAATCGCGTTGTAATTATGCTCAACTAACTCGATTCGCTCATCAAATGCTTGGGCATAGCTTTGACTAGAAAAAATAGAGTAACTTTCATTAATCACTTCCGGTTTTGCTACTATATCCGCAAAAATTTCTTCTGCGTCACCCCATGCATCAACCAATTCACCATAGTTTTCTGGTGCATAAATTTCCAATGCACTCACTTCCAACAATTTGGTCGACCACTTTTGGTGAACATTTTCAATTGAATCAAATGTGCGTAATTCTGCCTGAGCGCTTACATCCTTGTTTGTCGCTGAATTCATATTCGAAGGCGAGGAAGTACTTTGACACCCTGACACACCGACTAGCATCGCAACGACTAATGCAACTTTACTGGTTGTCATTAATTATCCTTTTTTACATTGCATCCATCTGCTAGATGCGAATTAATCAATTATTGGTTGTGACTATATTACACAGTTCTCAAAATTGACACGCCAGCTAAACTAAATGCATAGAAATCAACCAATAAAATTATTATTTATTGCGTGAGCGCCTATAAAATCGACATTTTAGCTTCACATAACATTTCTCTTTATTATCTATTGCGGGAAGTACCTTACAGCACTATTGTGAAGACAATGAAATTAAGAAATAGGCTTACTATGAAATACAGCGAACAGCACATTGCAGATTTAAATCTTCTTCTCCAATTTGATATCAGTAGCGCTGCAACGGGGATCAAAGTTCATCAAGATGCCTCGCAAGACATGCAGCAAGCCATTGCTCGTTTATATGAGAAAGGACTGTGCACTCTTCCTGATGGCGGCTACCTCACTGACGAAGGCATTGAAATAGCAGAGAGAGCAGACAAGCTTCTTCGAGTCATAAAATAAACCTTTCCAAATTTGATAAACTCCACTCATTGAGTGGAGTTTTTGTTTCCCTCCAAGTCAGTTCATGACTATCAAGTATTCAGTGAGGTCACGTGAAATCTATTGTCATCATTGGCGCAGGTTGGCTTGGTCAACCACTAGCAGAGCATTTAATCCAACTTAAGCATTCAGTTTGCGCGACAAAAACCACCAATGAAGGCGTTCAAGCGCTTACCCAGAAGCTCATTCCTAGCCAAATCTTTCAGTTCAGCATCCAATCTCCAGAAACTTCGATAAACCAACTCGTCAAATTATTGAGAGAGAAGCATGCCGATACCGTCATTGGATGCTTTCCTCCCGGCTTTCGAAAAGGCGCTGGAAATGACTATGCGAAGTATTGGGAACAAGTTGTTCAAAGTGCTCAACTCGCTGAAGTTGCTCAAATTGTAATGGTCAGTTCGAGCACGGTTTACCCAAACCGAGCAAAAAAAATGTATGAAGACGATGCCACTTTGGAACTGACGAAAACAGATGAAGCCTTTTCGGAAAACGCCAAAATAATGCTGCAAGCTGAAGAATCTGTTATCCAATCAGGGCTTCAATACAACATCGTCCGGTGTAGTGGCTTAGTTGGCCCGAATCGCCACCCTTCAAGATTTGCTAGCAAGCTTAAACAAGTGAGCTCGTCCGCCCCTGCTAATATGTTGCATTTAAAGGACGCCGTGGGCTCTGTTACGTTTGCGGTCAACCAAAGTCATAGTTGCGTATTGAATGCCACGACACCTAAAACAGTGAGTAAGGCGGAATACTATCAATCGGCTTTAACAAGTGTTGGTAGTGATGAACCTTTACCTAAAATTGTATCGACACCCGATAAAGAAATTATGCCAGACAAAATTCAAGCTCTTGGGTATCAATTTCATTATCTATCGACGCTAGAGGCTCTTCATGAATAAACCGCTTTTTCGTCATCTAGACACGCTATGGAACTTCATGGGAATGGAGCATGCTCTAGAGCCGTCGGACTGTATTTTCGTTCTTTGTAGTAATGACTTAAGAGTCGCAGAGTACGCAGCCTCTCTCTTCCATAAAGGGCTTGCTCCGTGTGTTATTTTCTCTGGCGGTGAAGGTCGATTTACTGATGGATTATTTGACAAAACTGAGGCGGAGACATTTGCAGCCATAGCAGTGGAGTGCGGAGTGCCAAAAGATCGAATCATTTTGGAAAACAAAGCCACAAATACTGGGGAAAACGTTCGATTTACTTTTGAAGAACTGACACAAAAAAATCTTTCACCTAGTTCTTTTATTCTGGTTCAAAAGCCTTTCATGGAGAAGCGAACTTACGCCACATTCAAACAGCAGTGGCCAGGAAACTATTCTAATGTCGTTGTCACATCGGACTGGAGAAACTGGGTCGACTATTTCAACGAAGATCTGCCACTCGACATGGTAATTTCGGCGCTTGTCGCTGATTTTGAAAGAGTTCGAGATTACCCAGAAAAGGGATTTCAAATCGAAATGGCGATTCCACAAGAAGTTTATGACTCTTATGAAGCGGTAAAGAAACTAAACTTCTAAATAAACTTGTTCTATATGAGACAAAAAAGCGATGGTCATAACCATCGCTTTTTTTTGCATTATTTACCAAGTGCTTCTTTATAGTGCAATCGACAAACTGATACGTATTTGTCGTTGCCACCTATCGCGACTTGATCACCCTCTGCGATAGCGACACCGTGCTCGTCGGTGCGAATCACCATATTCGCCTTGCGCCCACAGTGACAAATTGTTTTCAGTTCCACCAGCTTATCAGCCCAAGAAAGCAGGTACTTACTTCCCTCAAACAATTCACCTAAGAAGTCTGTTCTTAATCCATAGCACAATACTGGGATATTCAACTTATCAACGACTTCCGTAAGTTGGTAGACCTGCTCTTTCGAAAGAAACTGACACTCATCAACTAACACGCAGTGGTGCTTTTCAGTTTCATTTAAATCTTGAATCGCTTCAAAAAGGTTAGTGTCATTCTTGAACAACTGAGCTTCTGACTGCAAACCAATTCGAGAGCTTACTTTACCAATACCATAGCGATCATCTAACGCTGCCGTAAAAATGACAGGAGTCATGCCACGTTCTTGGTAGTTAAATGAAGATTGAAGAAGAGTTGTTGATTTACCCGCATTCATTGCTGAGTAATAAAAATACATCTGAGCCACAGAAATATTCCTGTATTTTATAAGAATGAGATTAGAAAAAAGGGCTGAAAATCAGCCCTTTCTTTTTATTACTTACGACGCCACGTTGTGCCTTCTGGGCCATCTTCTAGCACAATGCCAAGCTCATTTAGCTTGTCACGAGCAAGATCCGCGTTCGCCCAATCTTTTGAAGCGCGAGAATCGTTACGAAGCTTGATCAGCGCTTCGATTTCAGCCACTTCACCATCATCACCGGCAGTACCTTTTAGGAAGGCTTCAGGATCTTGATGCAGAATACCAATCACGTCTGCTAGTTCACGCATTAACGCACCTAAAGCGCTCGCCTTCTCGATGCTTTCGCTTTTTATACGGTTAATATCACGCGCCATTTCGAACAATACTGAATACGCTTCAGGCGTATTGAAGTCATCATTCATCGCCGTTGAGAAACGTGTTACGTACTCCTCGCCACCAGCTGGTGTCGCATTTAAATCTAGGCCACGTAACGAGGTGTATAAACGCTCTAGAGAAGCTCGTGCTTGGTTTAGGTTTTCTTCACTGTAGTTTAGCTGGCTACGATAGTGACCAGACATAAGGAAGTAGCGAACCGTTTCAGCATCGTAATGCTCTAGTACGTCACGGATAGTAAAGAAGTTGCCTAGCGACTTAGACATCTTCTCTTTGTCTACCATTACCATGCCACTGTGCATCCAAGTATTTACATACTGAGTGCCATGGGCACAACAAGACTGAGCAATTTCGTTCTCGTGGTGTGGGAATTGAAGATCAGAACCGCCACCGTGGATATCGAAATGATTACCCAGAATCGAAGAGTTCATCGCTGAACATTCAATGTGCCAACCCGGACGACCGGCGCCCCATGGAGATTCCCAAGTCGGCTCACCCGGCTTAGACATCTTCCATAGTACGAAATCCAGTGGGCTACGCTTTGCGGATTCCACATCAACGCGCGCACCAGCTTGAAGTTGATCAAGGTCTTGCTTAGAAAGCTTGCCGTATTCGTCAAACTTCTTCACTTCAAACATTACGTCGCCGTTGCTAGCCACGTAAGCGAAACCACGTTCAATTAACTTTTCAACCAAAGCGATGATTTCTGGGATGAATTCTGTTGCACGAGGCTCTACGTCAGGACGCTTCATGTTTAGTGCATCAAAGTCAGCGTGCATTTCACCAATCAAACGTTCAGTCAGAGAGTCACAAGACTCACCGTTTTCGTTAGCGCGTTTGATAATTTTATCGTCAATATCAGTGATATTACGTACAAACGTTAGATCATAACCAAGGTAACGTAGGTAACGAGAAACCACGTCAAAAGAAACAAAAGTTCGGCCATGACCGATGTGACAGAGATCGTAAATGGTTACCCCACAGACATACATGCCGACTTTGCCAGCTGTAATTGGTTTGAATTCCTCTTTCTGTCTTGTGAGTGTGTTATATATCTTCAACATGATCTCTATCTATATTATGTATGAACCAAAATAAGGGGGCAGTATACCAACACATTAGATATTAGGTAATCCCCATTAACAGTTATTCCCTTAAACTAGGTCGTTAACTGAGTAATTTGATGATTTGAAAGTCATTCAACATGCGCTAGAATTCGAACTTCATATTAAAAAAGACAGTAAGGTAACAATCATGATCATCCTTCACACAAATTTTGGTGATATCAAAGTTCAACTAAACGAAGAAAAAGCACCAGAAACAAGCGCAAACTTCCTAGAGTATTGCCGTGACGGTTTCTACGACAACACACTATTCCACCGTGTTATCGATGGTTTCATGATTCAAGGCGGCGGCATGACTTCTGGCCTTAAAGAGAAAGCAACTCGCGCTACAATCAAAAACGAAGCAAATAATGGCCTAAGCAACAAAGTCGGCACATTAGCGATGGCTCGTACGATGGAACCGCATTCTGCAAGCTCTCAATTCTTCATCAACGTAAACGACAACACATTCCTAGACTTCCGTAGCGAAAGCCTAGACGGTTGGGGTTACTGTGTGTTTGCTGAAGTTGTTGAAGGCATGGACATCGTAAACAAAATTAAAGGTGTGAGCACTGGTTCTATGGGTATGCACCAAGATGTACCTCTAGAAGAAGTGATCATCACTGGTACTACTATCGAAGCGTAATCCAGTCGCTTTGAAATAGATGGGGGGCATTAGCTCCCCTTTTTTAGACCTTTGAGAAATGTTTTAACTGTATGACAACCTATTTTATTTCTGATTTACATCTCAGCCCTTCGCGCCCTGACATCACACGATGCTTTCTTGAATTTATGACGGAAGAAGCCGCTAACGCTGATGCGCTGTACGTATTGGGTGACTTGTTCGAATTCTGGATTGGCGATGATGACACGTCGGATTTCGCGACTTCTATCCGAAAAGCATTCCAAGAGCTTACTGCATCAGGTGTGCCTTGTTTCTTCACCCAAGGCAACCGAGACTTTCTTGTTGGTAAAAGGTTTGCCAAGCAAACGGGGCTGACGCTTCTTGATGAAGTGTCAACTATTGATGTATACGGGAAAAAAGCCGTCGTGCTGCATGGTGACACCTTGTGCACCGATGATGTCAAATACCTCGCCTTTCGCGAGAAAGTACATCAACCATGGCTGCAGTGGGTTTTCAACAGGATCCCATTTTTTATCAAAAAGAAAATTGTCTCGAAAGTACAGTCCGATATTAAAGATGACAAACAGACGAAAACACTCGATATTATGGACGTAACACAACACGAAGTAGAACGGGTTATGCGGGTTTCAGAGGTCGACCTTATGATCCATGGACACACGCACAGACCCGCGGTTCATACCTTCGAAAGCAACCAATTGCAGTGCACTCGAATTGTCCTCGGAGACTGGTACCAACAGGGCTCAGTGCTTGTTGTAACCCCTGAAAACTTTGATCTACAAAACCGCCCATTTAGCAATAAATAATAGGCAGATCGATTAAGTTTTGGCTCGATAACGAGTCTCGATCAGAAATTCTTCTTCCCGATATAGTATTTTCTTTGAAAGTGGCTATTATCAAGACATTATATTTAAACCGAACACGATACAAAGTTGAAATATTCATACGTCGCTCGTCAGCCTATATTGAACAGAAATAAAAAAACGATCGGTTACGAATTGTTATTTAGGGATGGACCAAAAAACACATTCCCAGAAGTAGAGCCAGAGCTTGCCACAAGCCGCCTGCTTTCTGACCATTTCTTGTCAACACACTACAATACCTTAGGTAACAAACTTGGGTTTGTTAACTTCCCGTACGCAAGCCTTATCAACCTTGTCCCGACATTATTTCCAAAAGATAGTTTAGTCGTAGAGATATTAGAAGATTGCGAACCAACCGATGAATTACTGCAAGCTATCCAAACCTTGCACGCTGATGGCTACACCATCGCACTGGACGACTTTGTGCCAAGCAAAGCTTGGAAACGCTTTTTGCCTTATATTTCTATCATCAAGTTCGATATTCGATTGGTACCGATTGCCAAAGCGTCTATGTTTATGTCGACTCTTAGAGGCACGGATATTGAGTTCCTTGCTGAGAAGGTTGAGACGTACGAGGAATACCAGCAAGCCAAAGATGCCGGCTTTAGCTACTTCCAAGGGTATTTTTTCAGTAAGCCTGAAATGATTCAACGAAGAGCACTTAACCCAGCGTTCTTAACGATCATCCAGCTTTGTAAAGAGATCTCTCACGATCCGATCGATTTTAAAGAGGTCGAAAGACTCATCACGCTAGATGTTACGCTCTCTTATAAACTGCTGACGTACGTGAACTCCTCATGTGAAACCTCAACAAAGATTCGTTCATTCCGCCAAGCGATGGTTTTCCTTGGGGAGCAAAAGCTAAGAAAGTTCGTTTCACTCGTAGCGATCGCTTCCGCTAAAGAAGATAAGCCGGACTCGCTTTACGGTTTGGCCGTTCTAAGGGCAAGACAATGTGAGCTACTCATTGAAGTAATGAGCTCGAACAGTGACGCCGGACATGCCTTTCTGACTGGCATGTTCTCGTTATTAGACTCACTGCTAGATCAGCCATTAGAGCAAGTTGTTAACTCTATTCCTATTGATGAAGAAATTAAAGTTGCCCTTCTGCAAAAAGAAGGGACACTAGGCGATGTGCTTGCAATGGTCATCGCCTACGAGCAAGCCAACTGGGAACAAGCGGGAGTCATCCGACAAAGACTCAAGCTTTCGGAAGAACAACTCGGCCAAGCCTACGATCAAGCTACGGCATGGGCTCAAGACCTTCTGTCCCAAGCCTAAGTATTTCGTTATACTTTCGATAACTGGCCTCATTAGAGGCCATTTTTATTAGGAACAACCTAGATGTCTTTATGCCCTTGTGGAAGTAAACAAAGCTACTCTAAATGCTGTGAAATCGCACACAAAGACCATAGCCAAGTTCATACGCCTGAACAACTTATGCGTTCTCGTTACAGTGCACACCCGCTAAAGTTGGTCGACTATGTCGTATCGACTTACCACCCTAGCTGCAATGCAGAAGCACAAAGAGAAGGCATTGCCGAATCTATCGACAGTGACTGGGCAGGTTTAGAAGTCATCGATACCGCGGCAGGCTCGCACCAAGACGAAGGCTTTGTTGAATTTAAAGCTTACTTCAATGAAGACCGCGCGCAGTACTGTATGCAAGAGCGCTCGCGTTTCGTTCGTGAAAACGGCCTATGGTTTTATATCGACGGTGAGTTCCCAGAGCAAAGCCAACCAGAACCAGAAATCGATTCTCGCTTAAACCAAACGGTTGAAAGCTTCAAGATCGGCCGTAATGACCCGTGCATTTGTGGTAGTGGGAAGAAATATAAAAAGTGCTGTGGATAAGGCATACGATTTAACATTCCGCTTAAAAATCGAGATTCCTAAACTTGAATGGACTCTTAGGAACACAAATTAAAAAGCCCCATAAACACGTTCGTTTAAGGGGCTTTTTTTTACTGTATTCATCCAAAACGGATTATTTATGGCGCTCTTTTAGCTTGTTCACCACATCGTTCATCGATAGGCCTTGGTCTTGCAAAAGAACCATTAGGTGGTAAATCAAATCCGCAGATTCACACACTAATTCCGCCTTATCGCCCGACGTCGCCGCAAGCGCGACTTCAACGCCTTCTTCGCCCACTTTTTGCGAAATACGCTTGGTGCCACGGGCATATAGACTGGCAGTATAAGAAGACTCTGGGTCGGCGTCCTTGCGGGCAGCCAGTAGCTGCTCAAGCTGGTGAAGCCACACCATCTGAGACTCTTCTTGCTTATCTCCATCCCAGCACGTAGTTGTACCGGTGTGGCACGTTGGGCCAATGGGATTAACTTTAACCAGTAAGGTGTCACTGTCACAGTCCAAGGCGATATTTTGCAGTTGCAATACGTTGCCCGACGTTTCACCTTTCGTCCAAAGGCGCTCTTTGGTGCGAGAGAAAAACGTCACATTGCCAGTTTCACCTGTTTTCTCAAGTGCTGCAGGGTTCATGTATCCCATCATTAGCACTTGGCTCGATTGGTAATCTTGAACAATAGCTGGCACTAAGCCATCTACTTTTTCCCAGTTAATGCGCTCTGATAATGCGCCTACTTCTGTTTTTGATAAGCTTGCGGTTTCAAAACTCATAGTCGCACCTCTACATCTTGTTGTTTTAAATACTGTTTAAGTTCACCAATATTGATGACTTGCTTGTGGAATACCGAAGCTGCTAACGCTCCATCCACGTTGGTCTTCTTATAGGCTTCAGCAAAGTGTTCCATTGCACCCGCACCACCAGAGGCAATCAACGGCACATTACACACTTCACGCACCATGTTTAACTGATCGATGTCATAGCCGTTACGAACGCCATCTTGGTTCATCATGTTTAACACAATTTCACCTGCACCACGTTTCTGTACTTCCTGCACCCAATCTTTGGTTTCCCATTTGGTTGCTTTAGTACGCGCTTCATCGCCAGTGAATTGGTAAACCTGATATTTACCTGTTTCTTTATCGAAGTATGAATCGATACCGACAACGATACACTGCACGCCAAACTTATCAGCAAGATCAGTGATCAGTTGCGGATTAGCCAATGCCGGTGAGTTAATAGACACTTTATCCGCACCAAACTCAAGAATGCGTGCTGCATCTTCTGCTGATTTAATACCACCAGCCACACAGAAAGGAATATCGATCACTTCTGCTACGCGTTTTACCCAACTCTTATCAACCACGCGACCGTCACTTGATGCGGTGATGTCATAAAATACGAGCTCATCTGCGCCCTCTTCTGCATAGCGTTGTGCTAGCGGAACGATGTCGCCAATGATTTCGTGGTTACGGAACTGAACGCCCTTAACCACTTGTCCATCACGGACATCCAAACAAGGGATTATTCGCTTTGCCAGCATGCAAATGCCTCCTCTGCGGTGAACTTGCCATCAAGTAGTGCGCGACCCACAATCACACCAGCCACACCGCTACCTTTTAGAGCTTCGATGTCCGCTAGGCTGCCAATGCCGCCCGATGATTGGAACTGAACCTGCGGGTACTGCTTACAAAGATCCACGTAAAGCTCTACGTTTGATCCTTCTAGCGTGCCATCACGAGAGATATCAGTACACAGCACGTGCTTAAGACCAACGGTTAGGTAATCTTCAATCAACGCTTCAATGGTCACGCCTGAATCTTCCTGCCAACCTGAAATCGCAACTTTGCGAGTGCCGTTTTCGTCAATGTTGATGTCCAAAGCAAGAACAATTTTTTCAGCGCCGTACTTTTCCATCCAACCTTTAACAAGCTCTGGCTGTTTCACTGCTGTTGAACCAACAACAACACGTTGTGCACCCGCTTCTAGCAGATCAACAACATCTTGCTCGTTACGCACGCCACCACCAATCTGAATGTTCGCAGGAGTGCTAGCAAGTAGCTTAGCGATCAAATCTAACTGGCGAGCTGTGGTGTCTTTTGCACCCGTTAAGTCAACAAGGTGCAGCCAGCCAGCGCCAGCTTGGTGATACAGATTAAACTGCTCTGCTGGGTCTACTTTGTATTCTGTAACTTGCCCGTAATCCCCTTGGAATAAGCGAACTACTTGGCCTTCAATTAAATCTAACGCGGGAATAATCATTTACATTCCTTATATGGCAACGTTGTCGCTGCCTAATCCTTATTATAATTCCAAGAAGTTCTGAATCAGCTTAGAACCAGCTTTTGACGAACGCTCTGGGTGGAACTGAACACCATAATAATTGCCACTTTGCACCGCTGCGGTAAACGGATTACCGTAATCACATTGTGCGATGGTGTAGTCACCCACTGGCATTGCGAAGCTGTGAACAAAATAGAAGTACTCGCCTTCTTCAATGTCTTTAAATAGAGGGTGATTCGGTGTTGCTGTAACAGTGTTCCAACCCATGTGTGGCAGTGGTAAATCGCCCGTATCCAGTAAACGAACTTCACCCTCGCACAAGCCTAAACATTCAACTAGCTCGTCGGCTTTCTGGCCTTTTTCTTGAGATAACTTGCCAAGAAGCTGCATACCTAAACAAATACCAAGCAGAGGCTTCTCTACTTGCTTTACGAGAGCAACAAGGTCGCGCTCTTGTAGGTTCTTCATTGCTTCACTTGCTGTACCGACACCGGGTAGGAATAGCTTGTCGGCTGCAAGAACCACTTCTGGCTCTTTTGAAATTTCAACGGTGTAACCCAGACGTTCAATCGCGAACTTCACCGATGAAACGTTGGCACAACCAGTATCAATAATAACTACTTTCTGCTCTTTCATACCGATTCCTTACAGAACGCCTTTGCTGCTCGGTAACTCGTTACCTTCAACTTTAATTGCTTGGCGAAGTGTACGACCAAACGCTTTGAACAGGCTTTCAATGATGTGGTGATCATTGTTGCCAGCAGAAGAAAGGTGCAGCGTACAAGCTAGCGTGTCAGTTAAAGAGCGGAAGAAGTGAACCACCATCTCCGTTGAAAGGTCACCCACTTGCTCGCGGCTGAATTTAGCATCGAACTTCAGGTATGGGCGGCCGGAAAGATCCAGCGCACACTGAGCCAGACACTCATCCATTGGTAAGCTAAAGCCAAAGCGGCCAATGCCACGTTTGTCGCCTAGCGCATCTTTCAGAGCTTGGCCTAACGCAAGTGCTGTGTCTTCTACTGTGTGGTGATCATCAATGTGTAGATCGCCTTTCACAGTCAAGTTCATTTGGAAACCACCGTGCGTCGCGATTTGATCAAGCATGTGGTCAAAGAAACCCATGCCAGTGTCTATCTTGTTACCGCCCGTTTCATCAAGGTTTACCGCGACTTTAATGTCTGTCTCTTTGGTGGTACGAACCACTTCAGCAACACGTGCATTAACCGTCAGATCTTTAACAATCTGTGGCCAGTTAAGCGTGCCTTCGGTTTCAGCATCTGGGCCATATTGAATACCACGGATTGCCATGTTCTCTGCAAGTTGCAGATCGGTCACGCGATCGCCAATCACAACAGAGTGTTGGAAGTCGACTTTACCGCCTTGTAGATATTCTTTAACCATACCCAGTTTAGGCTTACGGCAAGAGCAGTTGTCTTCGTCAAAGTGAGGGCAAATAAGCACGTCGTCAAACTTTACGCCCTGAGATTCAAAGAAATCCATCATCATGTTGTGCGGCGCATCGAAATCTTCTTGTGGGTAGCTATCAGTACCAAGGCCATCTTGGTTAGTTACCATCACTAAGCGATAGCCTACATCTTGCAATGCAAGCAGGCTTGGAATCACTAGCGGTTCGAATTTTAGTTTGTCTAAACGGTCTACTTGGAAATCGACTGGCGGCTCAACAATTAAGGTGCCATCGCGGTCTATAAAAAGTATTTTCTGTTGTTTACTCACTTGAACTTCCTTTTAATTTTAAATCTGGTGGTCTAGCTAAAATCAAACGCTAACCCAAAATATTGGTTTCATTTGTCAGCCTATTATTTATCGAATAACGGCTAACAAATGTTATTACTGGCAAGCCTTTCGTTACTGATAGAAGTTACGAATGAATCCAAGTGTCTTTTCGCACTCTTCGCGGTTACCAATACTAATACGAACACAGTTTTCAATTGGCGAATTACGTAAGATAATGCCACTGTCCCATGCCGCTTTAAACAATTCGTCACCGTTCGGGAATTTAACCAAAAGGTAGTTACCCCAACCATCAAATACCGTAACGTTAGGCATACCCATTAAGCCAGCCTGCAGATACGCTCGGTTAGCGCTTAAGTCCAGAACCTGAAACTTCGCTCTCGCAAGTCCTTGCTCAGAAAGAGCTTGAACTGCGATATCAGCAACAGGAATTGGTACTGGGTATGGCGCAATCACTTTCAACAACACATCAATAAGCTCTTGGTTCGCTAGCGTAAAGCCACAGCGTAATCCAGCCAATGCGAAAGCTTTAGACAAAGTACGCAGAATCGCTAGGTTCGGGTATTGCTCCAGCAAATCAACAGTTGAGGCTTCTGGGCAGAAGTCGATATACGCTTCGTCCATCACCACAATCGCTTTATCTTGAGTCATCTCAAGTAGCTTGATGATGTCTTTGCGTTCAACCAAGTTACCGGTTGGGTTATTTGGGCTACAAACAAACACCACTTTCACGTTGTCTAACTGAGCTTCAATCGCTGGAAGGTCAAGTTGCCACTCGGCGGTTAGGGGCACAACCTTGCGCTCAACACCAATCGTCTCTGCGCTGATAGCGTACATACCATAGGTTGGTGGGCAGTAAAGAATAGCGTCTTCGTTCGGTTCACAGAAAGCACGAATCAGTAACTCGATACCTTCATCGGCACCACGCGTTGTCAGAGTTTGCTCTGATTTCACGCCAGCATATTGAGCGTAAGCGTTGATCAGCTCTTTTGGCTGACATTCGCTGTAGCGGTTAAGACGAGACAAGTTCAGGTTGTACTCATTATCATACGGAGATTCGTTGGCGTTGAGCCATACATCACCCGTGCCGCCAATGCGCCTTGCTGACAAATACGGTGTCAGAGCCTGAACTTGTTTTCTTGCTAACTTTTCCATGCCCTGCCCTTATTTAGCTTGGTTTAACTTTTCAACTCGGATGGTCACAGCGCGTTTGTGTGCATCCAAGCCTTCGGCTTCCGCCATAGTGACGACTGTTGGTGCTAAGCCTTTTAGACCATCGGCTGTCAGTTCTTGCACCGTCATACGTTTAGAGAAATCGGCTAATCCAAGGCTAGAATACGTCTTGGTATAACCGTAAGTTGGTAATACGTGATTTGTGCCAGAAGCATAATCACCTGCCGATTCTGGGGACCAATCGCCAAGGAAAATAGAGCCCGCGTTGTCTAACAGCGGCAGCAGTTCTCGTGGATTTTTGGTTTGAACGATCAAGTGCTCTGGGCCATAGAAGTTTGAAATGGCTACAGCTTGAGTCAAAGACTCGGAAATAATAATCAAGCTAGATGCCAAAGCTTGCTCGGCAATATCTGCTCGTGACAATTCTTTCAATTGCTTCTGAACTGCTTCAGTAACTTGGTCAGCGACAATCGGAGAAGGAGTCACTAACACAACTTGAGAATCTGGGCCGTGTTCCGCCTGGCTCAGCAAATCAGCAGCGATGAAGTCTGCATCTGCTGTTTCATCGGCAATCACTAACACTTCAGACGGGCCAGCAGGCATGTCTATCGCTGCGCCGCGGAAATCATTGCTCACTTGACGTTTAGCTTCGGTTACATATGCGTTTCCTGGGCCAAAAATCTTGTCGACTTTCGCAACGCTTTCAGTGCCGTAAGCCATTGCAGCAACCGCCTGTCCACCGCCTACATTGTATACCTCGTCAATATTACAAAGTTTTGCGACGTATAGGATTTCATCTGCAATTGGCGGTGGCGAACAAAGTACAACTTTACGGCAGCCGGCTATTTGAGCAGGAACACCAAGCATTAATACCGTCGATGGTAATGGAGCACTCCCACCAGGAATGTATAAACCTACGGTATTAATTGCGCGTGTCACTTGCTCACAAACCACACCCGGTTGAGTTTCTACTTTAATAGGTTGAGGTTTCTGAGCTTCGTGAAACTTAGAAATATTTTGATATGCCTGCTCTAAAGCTTGCTTCATCTCATCAGTTAAACGTCCGCAAGCCGCATCAATTTCTTTTCTGCTGACTCGAATCGAATCTGGGGTTACGCGATCAAACTTTTCAGTGAGTTCAAGTAGGGCTGAATCACCTTCAGCACGCACTTTATTAATCACTTCACTAACAGCCGCTGTAATATTCGCGCCTTCGCTGATTGCCGGACGCTCAAGAACAGAGTCTTGTTGTGATTCACTCAGAGATTGCCAAACAACGGTTCTCATTTTGATTACCCCATCATTTTTTCAATTGGCAACACTAAGATAGAGCTCGCACCCAATTCTTTCAGTTGCTCCATGGTTTCCCAGAATAAGTTCTCGGTACTCACCAAATGTACTGCAACCTTGTCTTGGTCTGATGCTAGAGGTAGAACTGTTGGATCTTCCGCACCCGGTAAAAGTGATTTGATTTGCTCTAGTTTGTCTGTCGGAGCGTGAAGCATGATGTACTTCGACTCTTTCGCCTGCTGTACACCCTGCATACGTGTAAGAAGTTTTTCGATAAGCGCCGTTTTGTCTGCATCGAACTCACCAGTACGTTGAATCAGCGTCGCTTTAGATTTGAAGATAACTTCCGCTTCTTTAAGACCGTTCGCTTCTAGCGTCGCACCAGTAGAAACCAAGTCCGCGATGGCGTCAGCTAGGCCAGCGCGAGGAGCAACTTCAACCGAGCCTGTTAACATACAAGTACTGAACTCGACGCCTTGCTCGTCCATGTAGGCTTTTAGAAGTTGCGGGTAAGTAGTGGCAATACGCTTGCCTGCAAGATCTTGAGGACCGTTGTATTGCTCATCTTTATCAATAGCAATTGATAGACGGCATCCACCGAAATCTAGTCGGCGAAGTGCCACAAATTCAGAAGGTTCTTTAAGTGCGATACGATCTAGGCGTACTTCTTCTAGTTCATTTTCTCCAATAAAGCCTAAATCAACGACGCCATCCATGATCAAACCTGGAATATCATCATCACGAACTAACAATAGATCGATTGGCATATTTAGTGAATGTACAACTAGGCGCTCACCCATGATGTTAAACTTAACACCACACTTCTTTAGTAGCTCTTGGCACTCTTTACTTAAGCGACCTTTCTTTTGGATTGCGATTCTTAGGCGTTGTGTCTGCATTGCTGTATCCCTGTGCAAATTATTGAATTTATTAAATATTTTATTACTGCTAAAACTAAAAAACCCTCGGTGAGACTTTCTCTCCCGAGGGTTTAAATCTAAATTCTTTGACTTAACCTCCGGGAGTTTTCCTGCTCCCGGGTATACGTAAATCTCCCCGAAAGACTAGATAGGGTGATGATGGTGATGAATGTTCATTACTAAATTACGCATACTTATCAGCTCTTAGGTTGTTTGCTGTCTTAACTCCACACTAACTAAGCTGACTTTCTTTTTCAACTATTAATTTGAAGTTTTTTTACTTATTTTAAAATTCAGCTACAGAACCAAAAAAGGAGGCCGAAGCCTCCTTGTTTACAAATCAATCATTAAGATTATGCGTTCTGGCATTTTGCCATTTTACAGCGTGACAAATACGCAAGCGCAAAACACACAGCAACGAACGTAGCACTTGCTGCAGCAAATGAAATCGCTACCGACGACGTCATACCTAAAACGATGAAGCCAACACATGAAACCACAGCGACAGACATAGCGTATGGCAACTGCGTGGCTACGTGGTCAATGTGATTACAACGCGCACCAGTTGAAGAAAGGATAGTCGTATCCGAAATTGGAGAACAGTGGTCACCAAATACAGAACCGGCTAATACCGCACTTAACATAGGCAGCATTAACGCTAAATCTGTTGCTCCAGCCATGTCACCTGCGATTGGTAACATAATGCCGAAAGTACCCCAAGATGTACCCGTAGAAAATGCCATTACACCAGCAAGCAAAAATAGAATGACTGGTAACCAATGGTAATCAATATTGCCAGTTGCTAATGAAGACAAGTAAGTACCTGTTTTCATGTCACTGATCACCGACCCAATCGTCCAAGCAAATACCAAAATAAGGATTGCACCAAACATAGAACGAGCACCAATCCACATCGTTCTTGTAATTTCGGTCACTGATAATTTCTGTTTTAGTACAGTACCTAGTGCAACTAGTAAACCTAGAACACCACCGTAAATAAGAGACTTACCAACATCGGTATTTTCAAACGCACCTAAAAGGTTGAATGCTTGGCCATCTGCAGCCAACGCAGCGCCGCCTGTATATAGCATTGCTGCTACAGTCGCTACGATAAGAGAGACGATCGGCATTACTAGATCTGAAACAGAACCGTTTTTGCTCTCTTCAATATCCAGTTCTTCATTTAAATCGCGAGCTTCACTTTGATCTGAATCGCTGTCAAAGCCACGACCTTGAGACGCTTCGATTTCGTGCTGGCGCATCTTACCAACATCTAAACCAAACCATGCCACAGCGAATACCATCAGCAGTGCAAACACAGCATAAAAGTTCATTGGAATAAGACGGATATAAGCGCCTAGCGCTGAGTATTCAGTCATTCCATGAGTAACAAGAATACCGCCAATGATTGTCATGATGTAAGCACCCCAACTTGAAGCTGGCATAATTACACACATTGGAGCGGCAGTTGAATCAAGGATGTACGCTAACTTAGCACGTGAAACGTAAAAACGATCGGTTACCGGACGAGAAATTGCACCGACAGCAAGGCTGTTGAAGTAGTCGTCAACAAAAATAAATACACCTAGGAATGCAGCTAACAACTTTGAGCCACGCTTACTTTTAACGCGAGACTGAGCCCATTCTGCAAAAGCTCGTGTACCACCAGATAATGTCAGTAACGCTGTCATCATACCCAGTAGTAATAAGAAACCTACAATGCTCATGTTCCAAGAGTTGATACCACCGTCTTCGATGAATACCCCTGAAACTTTTGTTCCAACGTAACCTAGCGCGTTTCCTACTGAGTAGTCAGCCAATAGGATCGCACCCATGACAATACCAACACCCAAAGAAACTAAAACTCGGCGAGTAATAATAGCAAGGCTTAAAGCCACAATTGGTGGCAGCAAAGATAAAGGAGATGTAGCAAAATCTATTAAATTCATGATCTTCAAAAACCAGTTTTTTATTTGGCTAGAGATCTACTGTAGACAAATTTGAGGGTACTCAAACTTATGTTGAACTAAGCGAAAGGGAAGTGAACACTTCACCCAACCCCACAGTAGCGCTCCATAGTTTAAAAATAAGACTATGGCAGTGTTGTACCTATTGAGTACAACCCCAGCAAATTGCTTAGATATACAATTTACTTCGGCAATTACACCTTTCACTATTATTCATTGGCATCACCCCAATAATAGCTACTTTTTGTACTTGCACCTCTACGGCGATAACGTATTTTTCACTGCTGTAAAAAGGTTTTAACAACAATTTAACCTACACATCGCATCAGGTAGCCGCAATTGTACTCATGATTTAACCCAATGCAACATAACATTCCAAAATTTCTCAGTTTAACTTTCTCTAAAATGCTACAAGTTGCATCTTAAGTTACATTGATTATTCCATCGAGCTCATAAAAAACAGCCTGAATATTTACATTAGAACTTTAAACATTTAGAACTGGTACATATTTGTAAGCGTTATATAAAACCCAAGTAGTTTGTGAATTAATTAACTTATCTCACCAATATGACACTCGTTAATATTATTATTAGTAAATATCATTTGTTTTATTCTAGGCTACTGTTTATTATTATGTGGATTAATTTATTATCTTGATGGGAAAAGCCATGTCTGAATTAACAAAAACTCTATTAAATATTCGCAGCCTACGCGCATTTTCACGTGAGCTAACACTTGAGCAATTAGAAGAAGCGCTAGATAAACTAACGACTGTTGTTCAAGAACGTCAAGAAACAGAAGCTGCTGACCGTGCAGAAAGAGAAGCTCGTGAAGCTAAACTTGCTGAATACGCACAAATGATTGCAAAAGACGGCATCGATGTAGAAGACTTAATTGCAGCACTTTCAGGTGAAGCTAAAGCAACAACAAAGAAAAAGCGCGCACCTCGCCCAGCTAAATACAAATACGTAGATGGCAACGGCGACGAAAAAACTTGGACAGGCCAAGGTCGTACACCTTCTGCAATTCAAGAACAGTTAGACGCAGGTAAATCTTTAGAAGATTTCGAAATCTAATTTAGATTATTTGTAATAAAAAAGGCTCCTGATAGGAGCCTTTTTTATTGGTTCAGAATATGACATCTATCATTTCTGCTTATCGTTCCCAGTAAGCTTCTTCTAAGCTGTCTTCGCGCTCTGGTAATCCGCGAGATAAACGTGGAGAGTGTTGAACTAATACTTCATAACTCGCACGGTTAGAATACTTACACACTTGTGAAAACGAAGAGTACGTTAAATATGGGTGCTGATGTTTGCTCGAATTTGGCACATTTTCTTTGTGGTATTTATTTGCAGCCATATCATGAAGTAATGCAGATAATGCAGCATCGCCTGCACCATTAGTATTTTTGATTTTCTCTGGCCCACCCATATAAGGTGCGATGTGCGAGTAAACCTTTATTGGACTAACGCAAAGCTCTCTTGATGCAGGTCGGCTAAACTCAAATCGGTTAAATTCAGCAATAGAGCCAGGTAATAGAGGCAAAGAAGTTTCACGTTTCGCTTCATCTTCCGTGTAACCCGCCATAAATAAGCCTACAGGGCCCGCAGTACAAAGGACTAAGTCCACCCAATCAAGCGTTTTATCGGATGCTGCTAGAGGATCACTTTCTCCAGTTAATGCCTCAGCTTCATCTTCATTCATCGCGACAACACTTACGTGCTGCTCTAGGAAGTCTTTCCAGAATTCAGGATCATCTTGAATAACGAATTTGGTGCCTAGCGTTAATACCACAGGTACATCATGCTTTTTAGCATATTCGATTGCTTTCATCGTTGCTTCAGGCATTGGATCACCGGCTTTACAACGCACTAAATAAGCAGTTAGAACCAAAGCAGAAGCATTCTTAAATATCTTCTCTGGAATGCTCTCTGGGTTTAATTGGTTCATTTGTCCTTCACTAATAGCAAAGGTACGCTCACCATCTTCTGTAATAAGTGCAAAGCAGCGACCGATAGCCCCATCTACACCTTGTAAATGATTCAAGTCCATGCGGCTTGATGTATTACAAAGGTAACGATAACCATAGCTGCCAATTTTAATATCTTGGCTCATTACACCTAATAAGGTTGAACGGTCATCGGCCAGTACAGAGTAATTATGCAAAGTATTGCCAATTGTTCCGCCTGCATATTCATTCGTGATCAAATCGTTCGATTTGAGCTCTTGATATAATGCCTCTGCAGTCTCATCATCAATTACTAATGAGTGACCTTTACTTAAGTTATATTTTTCAATTAGTTCTGAACTTACCTTCGCCTCAATATCTACCAATGTTTGGTCAATACCAATAATATGAGTGCGTGACATTTTCTTACTTTCATGCGCTTGGCTTACAAGTGGATCACGAGCGTGAACTGGAAAGTAATGCTTAGATTTGCGTTGTCCAGGAAATTTCATAAAGTGTCAGTCTAAGTAAAGGAGAGAATGGGAGGCGGATTCTACCGCGCCATTTTTAACGCGGCAATATTTCAAATTATAGCAAACGTTTGCTAGGTGTTTTTTTTATTCACCTTCCATGAAGCTTAGGTCTGGTAGCATATCAAGGTGCTCTGAATATCGT
>Ga0213838_1000654_pt1 | contig 22394 bp, 17 predicted proteins | sample SWPATP13_FD_160577 | JGI IMG/M metagenome (GOLD analysis project Ga0213838, IMG submission 160577) | Coastal seawater microbial communities from Marineland, Florida, United States - SWPA TP1 #3 | ecosystem: Environmental > Aquatic > Marine > Coastal | place: USA: Florida | collected 2016-08-06 | reverse complement strand
CGGCTCGGCCTCACACTGCTGTGGTGTTGCAGCGCCACTGCCCCAATATACGCTATCATCGGTGTTCAATACCAGTTGGTATTCGCCTGGTTGTTGCACGCCAAGACGGAAGTTTTCCCGCGGTGTTGGGGTCATGTTACTGATCACATAAACCTGCTGTGTGCCATTTAAGCTATGACGTACAAAAGAAAACACGCTTTGTTCATGGTTATGCAGGTCAATCCAGTCAAATCCGGCGGGCTCGTGGTCTCTTTGATGGAGTGCTGGCAATGCTTTGTACAGATGATTTAAATCACGGTACAGTCGCTGAATGCCCTGATGCTTCTCAAAATCCAGCAAACGCCAGTCGACCGATGCATCGTGATTCCATTCGCTGCTCTGGCCAATCTCGTTGCCCATAAAATTGAGTTTTTTGCCCGGGTGACCGTACATAAACGCAGCGTAACAGCGGTGGTTGGCCGCCTGTTGCCATTCGTCACCGGGCATTTTACCAATCAGACTGCCTTTACCGTGGACCACTTCATCATGGGAAATCGGTAACACAAAATTCTCGTCGAAGGCATACACCATGCTAAAGGTCATTTCAGAGTGGTGGTAAGTACGATAGGCCGGGTCCTTGCTGATATAATGCAGTGAGTCATGCATCCAGCCCATGTTCCACTTAAAGCCAAAGCCCAGCCCGCCATCAAAGACCGGCCGCGACACTTTAGGAAAGCTGGTGGACTCTTCGGCAATGGTCATCGCATGGGGGAAATGCCGATACACTTCCTCGTTCATCCATTTCAGCAGGCTGATCGCCTCGAGGTTTTCATTACCGCCATGCACATTGGGGATCCATTCGCCGTCTTCCCGGGAATAATCGAGATACAACATACTGGCTACCGCGTCGACGCGCAAACCATCGACATGGAAGTGCTCGAGCCAGTACAGGGCGTTAGCAACCAGAAACTGTCTTACCGTATCCTTGCCAAAGTCATAGATACAGGAATTCCAGTCGGGATGCCAGCCGCGGCGGGGATCAGCATACTCGTAGACATGACTGCCATCAAACCGGGCCAGACCGTGGCCGTCTTCCGGAAAGTGTGCCGGCACCCAGTCAATAATAACGCCAATATCGTTCTGGTGGCAGGTATCCACAAAAAACTTAAAGTCGTCAGGCGAACCAAAGCGACTGGTGGGCGCAAATAAGCCCACCGGCTGGTAGCCCCATGAACCGTCGAACGGAAACTCTGAAACCGGCAGCAACTCAATATGGGTGTAGCCCAATTCAGTAACATAGGCGACCAGTTCTTCGGCCAGCTCGCGATAACTGAGGTAGCGCTGCTCAGGGTTACCCGGTCGCTTCCACGAGCCCAGATGAACCTCATAAACGCTCATCGGAGTCTGGTATTTATTCTGCTTCGCGGCTTTTTCGAGCCACTTTGCATCATGCCATTCATAGCGTTCGTGGTCGTAAATCAGTGACGCATGGGAAGGATATTGCTCGGCATAAAAACCCAGCGGATCGGCTTTGTGCGGTAACTGATGACCATTGGCATCCTTAACCTGATACTTATACCGGGTTCCTTCGGTAAGCCCCGGCACAACCAGTACCCAGTAACCCATATCGGTTTTTTGCATGGGATGGTAGCGTCCGTCCCAACTGTTAAAGTCGCCAATCACCGATACCGCCGACGCATTCGGTGCAAACACCGCAAATCTTATGGCCTCGGCGTGAAATCCGTCACGCTCAATGGTAATACGCTGCGCACCTGCCTGCCGGTACAGGTTTTGCGGCTCGTGATCAATAAAATGCACCGCATGATAGGCTTCGGCCTGAAACTGATACGGGTCGGTGACCAGCGATTCACCCTCATCGGTCGTCACCTTTAACTGATAGGCAGACGAGCTGCTGAGCCCCTCAATGACGCCATTAAACAGCCCGTCACCATTAGCAGGTGCAAGTGACCCGAGAGATTCAGCCGACGCTACATCGACCACCTCAACCGCCTGAGCGCCGGGTTGCCAGTACTGCACAAAGGTATTCGTGCCATTAAATTGCGGGCCTAACACGGCGAACGGGTGCTGGCAATGTGCCTGGGCTAACTGTCCTTCAAATTGCATTCCTGACTCCTACTTCATCTGCGGCGTTGCGATTAATTTACTGCCTGTCCTGCTAGCGGCCGGTATTTTGCCGACCGGCCTCCTGACGGCCCGCATCAATACCGGCGGCAAGCGACTGAATATCCTCATCAGCGAAAATACTTTCCAGATTGCGTGAAAGCTTACGTCGCCAGTTTGGATACTCCATAAACGTGCCCGGAATATTGACCGGTTTATCCATTTGCAGCCAGTCTTCAAGCTGCAGGCTCAGTAACGCACTGCTGCCATAGGCCATGTGCGTCTGCAAGGCGAAGTTGAGTTCTCGGCTCATACCCGTGACATTCACATCTCTGCCCACTTCGTTCCCTGCCCGACCGTGGCCGTGCAGTGAATTAAGAATTTCCTGCTTATCTTCGTGACGGGAAGCATACAGGGTTTGTAGCACATCGTCGTCGGTATACAAGCCTAATTGCTTACCTAATTCTAAATCCAGGCAATGCCAGTAGCCTATCAGGGTTGGCATATCATGGGTGGTCAGGGTCGACATGCTTTGCTGCGGATAGTGCGCCGGTGAATAAAAGCCACCGTCTTCGGCTTTTTCAAAAAAGAACACCCGGTAAGAATACACGCCGTTATCCGCCAGTACCTGACGAATCTCTTCTGGTACGGTACCGAGGTCTTCGCCTATCACCATTGCCTGATGACGATGACTTTCCAGCGCCAGAATGCCGAGTAAATCTTCCAGCGGGTAATATACATAGCCCCCTTCTTTAGCATGATCCCCCTGACATACCCACCACAGGCGTAATAGCCCCATGGCGTGGTCAATTCGCAGCGCGCCGGACGATTGCATATTGCTGGTAAACAAATCAATGATCGGCTGATACGCCTGTTGATACAGGATCTCTGGATCCATGGGTGGCAGGCCCCAGTTCTGACCGAGCGGCCCAAGAATATCCGGCGGTGCGCCCACACTGGCAGCGGTGCAATAAAGGTCTTTATTGCCCCAGATTTCGGCACTACCCTCACTTACTCCCACTGCCAGGTCGCGATAAATGCCCACCGGCATGCCGGCAGCAATAGCAGCCTGATTGGCTTTTTCGAGCTGTTCTGCTGCCTGCCATTGCAGGAACATGTAAAACTGCACGCGCTTTTTATGCTTTTTAGCAAACTTTGCCACCGCTTCATTATGAAAATCGCGCCAGTTTTCCGGGAATACCGGCCAGCCCCAGGCATCCTTACCATCGTTTTGCAGATATTCCTGCATGGCATCGTAAGTGGCCTGCATTTCAAGGCTTTCACCACCGGCATTGATGAAGGCCTTAAACTCACGGTTTTGTTTGGTGTTTTTCTTCAGGTAAGCGTTGTAATACTCATCAAACAGGCTGTTTAGTGCAGCCATTTTAAGCTCGGTCACCAGACTGTAGTCGACATACTCCACGCTTCGTGCAGTGTCGAGGCGAGCCTGAAAGTCCTCAGCGTTGACCACCGCCTGCACTGCAGCGCTGTTATATTCTGGTAATGCCGTCACATCTATGTAGAGAAAATTCAGCCAGCGTCGCGATGACGGTCCGTACGGACTGCACGCTTCAGGGTTTGAAGGATACAGGGCATGAATAGGGTTCAGGCCGATAAAGCCGGCGCCCTGCTTGCCTGCTTTAGTGACCAACTGGGCTAAATCAGAAAAATCACCAATGCCCCAGTTATTTTCGCTACGCAGGCAATACAGCTGAACACTCAGGCCCCATAACTTTTTACCTGCCTTAATCGCCTCGGGCTGATAACAGGCAGCAGGAGCGACGATATAGCGCATGTCTGCGATTACGGTTTGTGCTTCACACAATGAGATACCGTGGTAGCCGCAAGGCAGTTCCTGTGGAAGTGCTATACTGTATTCATGAAATTCCAGGTCATCAACTACGCCAACATTGAGCAAAGTTTGATCAACTGGTATAACTGTAAAGGTATGACTCTCACCTTCTTCGAGATCGATTTTAACGGTGTATTCCGTATTGACCGAAGCCAGTGGCAAGCGCAGGCGAATTTGTTTTTCGTCATCAGTACGCTGTACACAGACCGGATCGAGCAGCTGAGACCATACCGTAGCGATCTCCGTATCGAGCTGTTCAGCTATCACTGATTCGTTACTGATGTCATATCCGAGAGCCTGAAGAAGTTTCGCTTTACTGGTTTCGGAAATTGTCGCTGGGTTACCCCATGCATCAACGTATTGGGTTTCTACGCCCCGCATTTCGACAAGCTTTTGCAAAACCTGATTAGTCATAGTTGTTCCTGTGTGTGAGGTTCGCCTGATAAGCAAACCGGGTGGCATAGGCCATTTAACAATACTCTACATTATTGTTGAAGATGTTCAGACGTAAAATTGAATACGTTTGCATTGGCATTTCTGTAATTTTGCAACAAAATTAGCATAAAGTTTTGCCTTGGGTGTAGTTTTGATCCATACTTTACGTAATTATTTTTCAATCTATTAACTAACGATACAGAGGCATGTTATGACAATTCGCGTCGGGATCAATGGGTTTGGCCGCATCGGACGACTCGTGATGCGTGCTGCACAAAGCAGACAAGACATTGAAATAGTTGGTATTAATGATTTATTGGACCCAGATTACATTGCATACCTATTAAAGTACGATTCAACCCATGGCATCTTCGACGCTGACGTAAGCGTTGATAACGGCCATTTGATCGTTAACGGTAAAAAAATCCGTGTTACCTCAGAAAGAGATCCGGCCCAGTTAAACTGGTCTGAAGTGGATGCCGACGTAGTTGTCGAATCGACCGGTCTGTTCCTGACTAAAGAAACTGCCAGCAAGCACATCGAAGCAGGCGCTAAGAAAGTAGTCATGTCGGCGCCGTCAAAAGATGACACACCGATGTTTGTTATGGGTGTAAACCACGACAGCTACGCTGGTGAAAGCATTGTATCTAACGCATCATGCACCACTAACTGTCTGGCACCAGTAGCCAAAGTACTAAACGATAAGTTTGGCATTGTAGACGGTCTGATGACCACCGTTCACGCAACAACTGCAACCCAGAAAACGGTCGACGGCCCGTCTCAGAAAGACTGGCGTGGTGGCCGTGGTGCCGGTCAGAATATCATTCCTTCATCAACTGGTGCAGCAAAAGCGGTAGGTAAAGTTATCCCTGCTCTTAATGGTAAGTTAACTGGTATGGCGTTCCGCGTACCTACGCCTAACGTATCTGTGGTTGACTTAACTGTAAACCTGGCCAAGCCAACCAGCTACGAAGCTATCTGTGAAGCCATGAAAGCCGCTTCTGAAGGCGAACTGAAAGGCGTTCTGGGTTATACCGAAGATGCCGTAGTATCTAACGACTTTGTTGGCGATGCACGCACCAGCGTATTTGATGCGACTGCAGGTATTGCCCTGACCGACACATTCGTAAAAGTTGTATCCTGGTACGACAACGAATGGGGTTATTCAAACAAGGTACTTGAACTGGTTGCACATATCAGCAAGTAATCCCTTCTGATGATAACGAAAAAGGTGCGATTTTTATCGCACCTTTTTTATTTATCAGGCAAGATAAGCATTGCCGGGCCACCTCAGGATTGTCGTTATCAACGCGTTGCGGTTTGCCTGACTTGCAGACGTATCTAATTCTGCTCATCACCCGTTACACAGCGCGGCCTGAAGTACGTTGAGGTGACACGGAAATCAACAACAATAAATGGCATTAAGTACCGACTTAACTGACCAAAAAACAGGGTCAAGGGATATCACGAATGAATGACCATACTTATCAGATAGAAGAAAAAGACGGTAATCGCTTCGTTACCGTATCCAACGCATCAGCGAGTTGTCGCATCAGTCTGTTTGGCGGACACGTGCTGTCGTTTATTCCAAGTCATGACAACCGCGACCGCCTTTGGGTCAGCCCGGTAGCCGTTCTTAATGGTGAACGCCCTATTCGCGGCGGTATTCCGCTTTGCTGGCCCTGGTTCAGCGATGCCCACGGCAAAGCGAAGGGCGAACTGCCCTCCCACGGTTTTCTGCGTACCCAAATGTGGGATATCAGTGAGTTTAACTGCGACGGCACCACCTCAGAAATGGTACTGACACCAGCCACCACCAAAGGCCCGGGATTCAGTTATGAATGCGCGGTAAAATTACGCCTGAAGATTGCCAGCGAGCTAACCGTCAGCCTGGAAACCACCAGTCTGGAGGAACAACAGGCCTTTACACTAAATTGCGCCCTGCATACTTATTTCGATGTCAATAATATCGCCGACGTGGCGCTGGAAGGCCTGGCGGGTGAATATAAAGACAAGCTGGAAGACTGGGCAGTAAAACCGGCACCAACGCCGTATACTTTCAGTAGCGAAACCGATCGCATCCATCAGGAAGCCCCGAAAACATTAACTATCGTCGCCAATCAGTCGCCTTACATTACCATTGGCTCAGCGGGTCACGATAGTATTGTAGTGTGGAATCCGTGGCAATCCGCAGCCTCGATGAGTGACATGGACGCTTTCGGTTACAAACAAATGCTGTGTGTGGAAACCGCGGTGACTAATGGTATCACCCTTAATCCAGGCGACATTCATACGCTTACCCAGGTGATTGCTTAATCATCCCGGCGCCGACCAACATGATAAACAAGCATTAAAAAAGGGTACGTCCAAAAACGTACCCTTTTTATATTCTCTGCAAAATATTACTTGCTGGCGTTAGCTACCGCTTCTTTAGCCAGATCGGTAATGCGGTCCCAGTCACCATTCTTGATAGCGTCGTCTGGTGCCAACCACGAACCACCTACGCAGCGTACGTTAGGTAACGCCAGGTACTCGTTGTAGTTATTCGGGCCGATACCGCCAGTAGGACAAAATACCGTTTCAGGGAACGGACCGCTGATAGATTTAATGGCTTTCACACCACCAGACGCTTCAGCCGGGAAAAACTTCAGGTAGGTATAACCTGCATCTTTCGCTTTCATCAGATCAGAGGTTGATGAAATACCCGGAATAAGTGGGATTTCAAAATCGTGACCCGCTTTTAACAGGTCATCAGTCATACCAGGACTGATTGCAAACTTAGCGCCTGCCTCAACAACCTGCTTTAACTGCTGAGCGTTAGTCACAGTGCCGGCGCCAATTAACGCATCAGGAACTTCATCTGCAATTCGCTTAATCACATCCAGCGCAGCCGGGGTACGTAAGGTCACTTCCAGTACTTTAATGCCACCTGCCATCAGAGCATGAGCCAGCGGCACCGCTTTTTCCACATCTTCAATAACCAGTACCGGCACTACCGGGCCTGCGGCAAAGATGTCTGCAGGTGAACTTTTCCAATTAGTCATAAAATCAACTCGCAATCTGTTGTTGTAAATACGCTGATGCGCCTAATAAACCATGGTCCGGTTCATTAATCAGGTATGTCGGAATATCTTTAACGTAATGTTTCATGCGTCCTTTGGCTTCAAAACGGGCTCTGAAATCGCTGTTAGTCAGAAACTCCGTGAAGCGGGTAGCGATTCCGCCACCAATGAATACGCCGCCGGTTGTGGCCAGATTCAGTGCCAGATTACCGGCGAAACTTCCCATGATCCGACAGAACTGGGTCAGTGCAGATAAACACACTTCGCACTGGCCATTTAATGCCTGTTCGGTCACCTGAGCCGGATCGGTAATTGCCGGCTCTACACCCTGATGCAAAGCCAGAGCACGATAGATATTGAGTAATCCACGACCAGACAACACGTCTTCGGCAGATACCCGGTCGAGTTCGTTTTGCAGATGACGCCACACCACGATGTCTGTTTCATCAACCGGCGCAAAATCCACATGACCACCTTCACCGTCGAGTGTTTTCCACCCTTCAGCAGTGTGCATCATGTGCTCAACGCCTAAGCCTGTGCCGGCACCAAAAACGGCAACGTTACCCTTATCAACCGATTGACCGGTGCCTATCTGGATAAGCTGTTCTGCGCTTAATACCGGCAGTGAATGAGCAACTGCGGTAAAGTCGTTAATTACAAACAAATCGTTAAGATTGAGCTGCTGCTTCAACGCACGCTGCGAAAAAGTCCAGCTGTGGTTAGTCATTGCTACTTCGTCACCGGTAACCGGACAGGCTATAGCGATACAGCCCGCACTGAAGGTTTCACCGGTATCAGAAAAGTACTGTTTCAGAGCAACATCAATGCTGGCAAAGTCATTACACAGATACTTCTTAATATTGCTCAGGCCGCTTTCGGTTATGGTGGCAACACGAATGTTCGTGCCACCTACATCTGCGACAAACCAGGCGCTCATACATTTTGCTCCTGCGTGTAAAACAGCGTACAGGCACCTTCTTCTGCGCCGGAGATCACACCGCGCATACCGCCAAATAATTCGCGGCCCATGCCTTCATGCTGCATGGTCAGGTCGGCAACCGCTGCAGTACGTTGCGCCAGTGTTGCTTCGTCAACGTGCAGAGTTAATGAACCGGTTTTGGTATCCAGCTCAATAATGTCGCCACTTTCCACTTTTGCCAGCAAGCCGCCTAAGAATGCTTCCGGGGTAACATGGATAGCGGCCGGTACTTTACCGGATGCGCCGGACATGCGGCCATCGGTAACCAGCGCTACGTTGTAACCACGGTCCTGCAGCACACCCAAAGGTGGCGTTAAACGGTGCAGTTCCGGCATGCCAATCGCAGCAGGTCCCTGGAAACGAACAACCACAATGCAGTCTTTATCCAGTTCACCTGATTTAAACGCAGCATCTAACTGATACTGATCTTCAAATACCACAGCGGGTGCTTTAAGTGTGCAATGCGGGTTACGCAGAGCAGAGGTCTTGATCACTGCCCGCCCCAGGTTACCTGACAGCACATTCAGGCCACCGTCTGGCTTGAAGGGTTCTTCAACACTGGCAAAAACTTCTTTGTCGTGAGATTTAACCGGACCATCACGCCAGGTAACTTCGCCGTCTTCCAGGGCGGGTTCCTTGGTGTACAGATCCAGTCCGTCACCGACGATGGTTTTGACATCGTTATGGATAAGCCCGGCATCGAGCAATTGTTTGAACAACAGCGCCATGCCGCCAGCTGCCACAAAATGGTTGATGTCAGCTGAACCATTCGGATAGATACGGGTTAACAGTGGTACCGCATTCGAAAGCTCTGAGAAGTCATCCCAGGTAACGATAATGCCGGCAGCACGTGCTACAGCAATAAGGTGCATGGTGTGGTTTGTTGAACCACCAGTAGCCAGCAAGGCTACAATACCGTTAACGATCGCTTTTTCGTCAACGATATGGCCGATTGGCGTGTAGTTGTCACCCAGTGCAGTCAGACGTGTAACCTGACGAGAAGCCGCTTTGGTTAACGCATCACGTAATTCTGTGCCCGGATTAACAAAAGACGAACCCGGTAAATGCAGACCCATCATTTCAACCACTAACTGGTTACTGTTTGCCGTACCATAAAACGTACAGGTACCAGCTGAGTGATAAGACTGAGATTCTGCTTCAAGTAGTTTATCGCGGCCAACCTTGCCTTCAGCAAAAGCCTGACGAACCCGGGCTTTTTCTTTATTTGGCAAGCCACTTGGCATCGGACCGGCTGGTACAAATACCGTTGGCAGGTGACCAAAGCTCAGCGAGCCCATCAGTAATCCCGGGACGATTTTGTCACAGATACCGAGCATCATGGCGCCGTCGAACATGTTATGAGACAGAGCAACTGCCGCCGACTGAGCAATGACATCACGGCTCATCAGGCTCAGTTCCATGCCCGGGTTACCCTGGGTAACACCGTCACACATGGCTGGCACACCGCCGGCAAACTGAGCCACACTACCCACTTCCTTCACCGCGTCCTTGATAATTTGCGGATAGGTTTCGTAAGGCTGGTGAGCTGACAGCATATCGTTGTATGACGAGACAATCGCAATGTTGGCTTTCGTCATGCTGCGCAGATCTGATTTATCACTGCTGTTACAGGCGGCAAATCCGTGCGCTAAGTTACCGCAAGACAACACGCCTCGGTGTGGACCCTGTCCACGGGCGCGCTCGATTTTTGCCAGATAGGCCTGACGGCTGGCTTTACTGCGCTCAATAATGCGCTGCGTAACTTCGTTTACCTGTGTATTCATTACTGACTCCTACGGTGCCCATTTCAAGGTCACTTGCGCTGCGTTAATCACAGCAACAATTGGCTTTTCAGTGGCCGTGGCATTGGCAACTGCGTCTTCAAGTACCTGACGTTTCTTATCACCGGTCAGGTGTAGATAGATATTTCGGCTGGCGACAATCGCCGGCAGCGTCAGCGACATTCGCTGATGCGGGGCCGTAGTCGGCTGCGTGGCAATACACACACGGCCGCTGTTCATGGCCAGACCATCTTCGAGTTGCTCACAGCACGGGAACAATGAAGCGGTGTGACCGTCTTCACCCATACCCAGGATGAGCACATCAAATGGCTGCGACATGGCCGATAAACGGCTTTCGCAAGCTGTTGCAGCATCGGTAGCATCCGCCTCAGCCGATTTCATTTCAATAAAGCGCGCCGCGCTGGCGTTGCCTACCAGCAGGTTTTCTTTCACCAGGCGGGTGTTGCTCGCATCACTGCTTTCTTCTACCCAGCGCTCATCAACCAGCGAAACATCTACACTGGACCAGTCGATATCGGATTCGCTTAATGCTTTAAACAGCGGTAAAGGTGTACGACCACCGCTGACCATCAGACTTGCCCGACCGCGCTGAGCAATGCCTTCGGCAAGCTTTTCAGCAATCTCCGCGGCAAACTCTTCGTTCAGCGCCTCAGCACTTTCATATAATGATTGTGTTAATGGCATAATTACTTTTTCTTTGTGATTTTGCTTTCGTACCAGCTGCGGTCTTCACGCGCCAGCAATCCAATCGAAGCCACCGGGCCCCAGGTACCTGCCTGATAAGGCTCTGGCGGTTCGTTACTGGTGCGCCATGCTGCCAGTATTGAGTCGACCCAGGTCCACGCCTGTTCAATTTCGTCACGGCGTACGAACAGCGCCTGATTACCAAGCATCACTTCGAGTAACAGTTTCTCGTACGCATCCGGGATGCGATCGTCGGAGAACTCTTCCGAGAAACTCAGGTTTAATTTGGATTTTTGCAGATCCATCGAGCCTGAACTGGTCAGTCCCGGCACCTTGTTCATAACGGTGATTTCGACACCTTCATCAGGCTGCAGACGAATAACCAGCTTATTAGGTGGTAGCGCGCTGAAGCTTTCGGTAAACAGGTTGTGCGGCTGACGTTTAAAGTAAATAACTACCTCTGATACCTTGGTGGGCAGACGCTTACCGGTTCTCAGGTAAAACGGCACACCGGCCCAGCGCCAGTTGTCGATTTCAGCTTTAATTGCTACGAAAGTCTCGGTTTTACTGACCGTATTAGCGTCATCTTCTTCGAGATAACCCGGAACTTCCTTACCTTTTACAAAACCAGCGGTGTACTGACCACGAACGGTTACGTCGTTAACGTTACTGGCGTTGATTGGACGCAAGGCTTTCAGGACTTTTAGCTTTTCGTCACGGATGCTGTCGGCATTGAGGTTCGCAGGCGGCTCCATGGCAACCAGTGATAAAATTTGCAACAGGTGGTTTTGAACCATGTCACGCATCTGACCGGCATCGTCGAAGTAACCCCAACGGCCTTCAATACCCACCGACTCTGCTACTGAAATCTGCACGTGGTCGATACAGTTATGATCCCAGTTAGTAGTAAAGATAGAGTTAGCGAAACGCAGTGCAATCAGGTTAAGTACCGTTTCTTTACCCAGGTAATGGTCGATACGGTAAATTTGGCTCTCGTTGAAGTATTCAGCCACCTGTTCGTTAATAACCTTCGATGATTTCAAATCGTGACCGATTGGCTTTTCCAGCACCAGGCGCACACTTGAATCAATAATATTACAGCCGTGTAAACCGCGGCAGATATCACCATATATAGCTGGCGGTGTCGCCAGGTAACAAACCATGGTGCGATCCGGATTTACATGGGGCTCCAGCGCTGCGTAGCTGGCGATATCCTTCATATCGATTTGCGCATAGGCCAGTCTTTCTTTAAATTTGCCCCAGGTTTCTTCGCAAACCGTTTCACCGGCAAACTCAGCCAGCGCATTCTTCACTTCTTCAACGTAATCTTCAGAGGTCAGCTCCTGTCGGGCAACACCTACAATCGTTGTATCCGGATGCAACAACCCTGCTTTTTCGAGTTGGTATAAAGACGGCAATAACTTGCGTCGAGAAAGGTCACCTTTGGTACCAAACAACACAAAATCGCAGGCTTCAAAAGAACTATCCATCACCATGAATTTGGCCTTATTTCAATTTATACAGTGGGCTGCTGTGATACAGCATGCCATCGCGGTAATTTGTTGCCATATAGTTAACAACAAATGTAGTAAAATTACAACTTTTGTTTCGCATTTGAATTAACAAAAAACTATCTTCGCAAATTCTTAGCCTAACCTATGCCTGGCGTGGGCTTAATCGTGTAAGTTTAGCCTGAATACGACCAAAGTAGTAATCAGGTAATAGGCACAGAAACCGCCTTTTTAGCCAGCCGCTTTACCCGCATCATGTCGCTATATACTCGTTTGGCGTATCAGTTTATTTTGCACTGTATATATAGCAATTAAGCCAATTTACGCCATCATTGGTCATACAATATTAATTTTAAGGCGTTCATTGAAAACCGCCATTTTTGAATTTGATCATCCTGAAGTTTAATTTCGAGATGAAATACCGCAAATCATGTTAATAAATTACATTTTTCTTGTACGATCTTTCATATTCAGTAGTATAGCGCTTGGGAGAACACACTTTTCACACTCAGTGTTATTGAAAATAATATGAATATTTTAGAAAAAATCACACAGCACAAATCTGCGTTCAGTAAATCGGAGCGAAAGGTGGCAGAAGTGATACTGGCAAATCCTCAGTCGGCGATCCATTCCAGTATAGCAACTCTGGCTAAAATGTCAGATGTCAGCGAGCCAACGGTTAACCGTTTTTGTCGTCGTCTTGATACCAAAGGCTTTCCGGATTTTAAACTGCACCTCGCGCAAAGCCTCGCCAACGGCACGCCTTATGTTAACCGGCATGTAGACGAAAACGACGGTCCGGACGAATATACCAATAAGATATTTGAGTCGACCATGGCGTCGCTGGAAGTGGCCCGTCAGTCGGTATGTGTTAACACCGTGAACCGCGTGGTTGACCTGTTAACCCAGGCACAGCGTATTTCGTTTTTTGGCCTGGGCGCCTCGGCATCAGTAGCACATGATGCGTTGAACAAGTTTTTCCGTTTTAATGTGCCAGTAGTGTATTTCGAAGATATTCTGATGCAACGCATGAGTTGTATGAACTGTAACTCAGGCGACGTCGTCATGTTGTTTTCACACACTGGCCGTACCAAAAGCCTGGTAGAAATCGCCCAGATTGCTAAAGCTAACGATGCCACAGTGGTTGGCATTACATCGGCTGACAGTCCGCTGGCTAATGAATGTACCTATGTGTTATCGCTGGAGGTCCCGGAAGATACCGACATGTACATGCCCATGGCCTCAAGGATTGCCCAGTTAACCCTGATAGATGTTTTAGCCACCGGGTTTACACTGCGTCGTGGTAATAAATTCCGCGAAAATCTTAAGCGCGTTAAAGATACCCTGCGAGGCTCCCGCTACGAAAAACGTGGCAACGAAGCCTGATCATCCCCGAGCGGGTGGATTTTTCTGCCCGCTTTTTACATCGGGTAAAAATTTTTTTAGATATCAGTCACCGCCTTCCAATACCCTCACCCACACGCTTGCTCAGGGGTTAGCGGTTTATTTGTGTTACTTTTTATTGCCACCGCTGTTCAGACCATCATAAAGAATCTTTAATCAACCATTCACAATTTGGTCAAATTCGTCTACTATTTTGTAATTAAATTACGAAATAGATTTTCAGCTATACTTAATCACTGGTTGTCCCACATAAACTATTAACAAGCGATAACACACATGACTAGAAGAACGAAAATCCTGGCTACTTTAGGGCCTGCTACAGACACGCAAGAAAAAATTGAAGCGATTATTGCCGCCGGAGCAAACGTAGTACGCATGAATTTTTCCCATGGCCAGGCCGAAGATCATATCGAGCGCGCCAAGCGTGTCCGTGCTGCTGCTGCCAAGCTGGGTAAATATGTAGCGATTTTAGGCGATCTGCAAGGGCCAAAAATCCGGGTTTCACGCTTTGCCAACGATAAAGTTTTCCTTAACGAAGGTGACCCGTTCGTGCTGGACGCAGAGCTAGACCGCGATGCTGGTAATGAGCAACAGGTTGGTATCGATTATAAAGCGCTGCCTGACGACGTTAGCACCGGCGATATCCTGTTACTCGACGATGGCCGTATTCAATTAGAAGTGACCGGCGTTGATGGCCGTAAAGTGCTGACCAAAGTCACCGTAGGCGGTAAACTGTCTAATAATAAAGGCATCAATCGTCTGGGTGGCGGTTTGTCTGCTGAAGCGCTGACTGAAAAAGACAAGCGTGACATCCTTACTGCCGCTGAAATTGGTGTTGATTACCTTGCGGTGTCTTTCCCACGCAGCGGTGCAGACCTGAACTATGCCCGCGAACTGGCCGAAGCAGCCGGCTGTAAAGCCAAAATCTGCGCCAAGGTAGAACGCGCTGAAGCCGTTGCTACTGATGAAGCCATTGATGACATTATCAGCGCATCTGACGCGGTAATGGTTGCCCGTGGCGATTTGGGTGTGGAAATTGGTGATGCCGAACTGGTTGGCGTGCAGAAAAAGCTGATCGCCCGCTCTCGCCAGTTAAATAAGGTGGTTATCACGGCAACCCAGATGATGGAGTCGATGATTGAAAGCCCTATGCCTACCCGTGCAGAAGTAATGGACGTGGCTAACGCTGTACTGGACGGTACCGATGCGGTAATGCTCTCAGCAGAAACTGCAGCAGGTAGCTACCCGGTTGAGACGGTAAAAGCTATGGCCCGTGTTTGTGAAGGCGCAGAAACCCACCCAAGTGTGAAAATCTCCAAGCACCGCATGGATGAACTATTTGGTTCGGTGCACGAGACAATCGCCTTGTCAGCAGTTTACGCAGCCAACCACTTACCGGGTGTTAAGGCTATTGTAGGCTTGACAGAAAGTGGCAGCACGCCGCGTCTGATGTCGCGCATCACCACTACCCTGCCGATTGTTGCTATGTCACGTCACGAAGAAACGCTTAATCTGATGGCGTTATACCGTGGCGTAAAACCGGTTTTCTTTGACTCTCGCGACAGTGCACCCGGTGAGCTGCGTAAAGATGTCGTAGCCCTGCTGAAAGAGAAAAACCTGGTGGAAAACGGTGATATCGTGATCCTGACCCACGGTGACCGCATGGAAACTATCGGCGCCACTGACGCGATCAAAATTATCGTCGTTGAATAAAACCAGCAATCCACTGCATGCTGAAGCCGGGAACGCCAATGGCGTTTCCCGGCTTCGCTATCTGTAACACTCCATAACCATCTAATCGCCTGCCCCGTAACATTTTCATTAATCGCCAAAGCTCCCGACAGCTGTTTCCCCATAAACATATTTATACAGTGTTAACCTGAGCGACTTGTTAGTGCTTGCAATTTTCACAAAAAAACCCCGCCACTGACGCAGTCAGACAATTAAAACCTATGCCCCCGTGCCCATAGAATTCTGCTACCCATGTAATTTTGCATGACAACATGCCGCCACCGTGAAAAATTGCGACACATTCTGAAAGCGAGACCAGCCAGCGCTTAGAAAATAACCACCGAAATATAATAAACCATTGTTTAAATTAATAATTTACAACCTGGCATAGCACTCGCTTTATAAAATATGACATTCCCTGTAATAGGGTCATTCATCAAATTGGAGTGTATCTATGACACGACTTGCAAAACTCATTGCCTTAACAACGCTTTCTCTTACCACCGGCGCAGTTTCTTCGGTTTACGCAGCCCAGAAAGTGCAGGACAACGAAAAAGCAATTAATCAAATTCAGACTTCTGTTGAACAACAACAGTTTGATGATTCAACGTTAGAAAAATTTACCGTGGCGATGTATGCGGTACAAGATGTTGCAAAAGAGTTTGAGGTTAAGCTGCAACAAGAGCAATCCACCGAAAAACAGCAGCAACTGCAAACCAACGCGCGTGAAGCGATGGTAGACGAAATAAAACAAGCTGGTCTGGAGGTAAAAACTTATACCACTATCGCTCAGCTGGTGCGTCAGGATGAAGCGCTGCGCCAACGGATAATGAACATCGTTAACGATCAGGATAATAGCTAGACGTTTCTATCCTCCATGCGCCACCAACAGGTGGCGCTTTTTTTCTCAGTAAAGAGCAGGGTCAGAATAGCCGTTATGCAAAGACCGTAAAGTAGTCTTTCGGTTCAAGTTCTGGCTTGGGTCCTGCGTCTTGTGCTGGCGTACCCAGATATAAAAAGCCAACAATTTCGTTGTCGGCAGATACACCCAGCCCTTCTTTTACAATATTGCAATGAGCATAATCGCCGGTGCGCCACATGCCCTGAAAGCCCTGGGCAACCGCAGCCATTTGCATGGCCATAGCCGCACAACTGGCCGACGCGAACTGTTCTACCTGAGGCACTTTTTCGTGTTCCTGATAGGCCGTGGTGATCACAATAATCATCGGCGCACGGGTAGGTAACTGCGGCGCGCGCTGTATTTCACGTTCCGTTTTATCATTATCAATAGCAGACTGCTCAAACAGTGCACCGAGCTTCTCGAGTCCTTTGCCCTCACACACTATAAATCGCCATGGTTTAAGTGCCGCGTGATCCGGCGCCCGCAAAGCCGCGCGTTTAATATTATCCAACGCCTCGCCAGCCGGTGCCGGCGCGGTTAGTCGGGGTTGTGAGCGACGATTGATAACAAGTTCCAGTGCATCCATGGTGCTCTCCTTCTGGCAAAATAATTAGTTTACCCGTGCTGATACGGGCTATTTCACAAAAAGACCAGCATACTGGCAAGCGATTTTAGTGCAATCCCTGCAATATAATTTATTAGCAATTAAAATGCCGCGCCAGATAATAATCAACACTCACATAGCGCCCGCCACCAAAGCAGAACAGCACCATAAGCATAATAAAATAAGTAGCGGCAAACTCTATGCCGTTATTCAGGATCACAAAGTTACCACTGGATGTCAGCCAGTCGATATAACCGTGTTCGTTAAGAATAGCTTTCGCTGCAGAGAGCTTCTCAGGGGCCGCCATGACAGATTCATTTGTTAACAGCGTACCATCGGCCAGCCAGCTACCTGCATCGGCAATAGCCGGCCATCCGTGCTGCCAGTGGACGCTAATCATGGCCACTACCATGGTTATCATTAAAGGAATGGCGGTTAGCCGGGTAGCCAGGCCTAGCACTAAAAACGCAGCCCCAATAAACTCACTCAATGCAGCCAGGCCGGCCAGTAAAAATGGCAGCGGCAACCCCAACCCGTAGTCCGGATTACCAAACCAGTCAACGGTGCTGTCGAAGTTAGCCAGTTTCTGCCAGCCCGCCTGAGCCATAACCGGAGCCAGATATAACCTTGTTAGTAACAGGGGAATACCGTTCAGGGATGCTGCCATCCCATTTAATTTAGTATTTAACTTACGGATAATTGCGCTCACCACGGTTTACCTCAATAATGCCAATTACGATTAAGACCGCGGGATAACGTTATTTCTTTCAATCGATGAGTCGTTTTTCTCAGTTAATGCAAAAGGGTCAGCGCAAGGTGAATTACAGGCAACGTCAGGGACGCCTGCTAATGACCCTGTCGGATGACCAGCACAAAGCCATTGCCAGGTTGATTCAGCAATGGCTGGATGATAGTGCAGATCAACCTGCTGCATCCGCTGCCAAAAAGAAACCTCATAGATAAAGGCAATAACATTTCATTACAAAATTAACTCGCGATAATTTTTTGAATCGATAACATTAGGTTGTTTTGTTAATTAGGTAAGTAGTCAGTATGGCCGAAAAAAGTAAAAGCTGGACCAAAGCGCTGTTTGTGGGGTTATGGACCGCCCTGAATTTTTGTCGAAAATTATTTTTCAACGTGGTGTTTCTGGTCATTATCATAGGCATTATCGCCGTGGCCAGCCGTGAAGAAAGCGTCCCACAGGTCACCCCTGGCAGTGCCCTGATGCTTACCCTTAATGGCGCACTGGTCATTCAGAAAACAGCGGTAGATCCGGTTTCTGAGTTTCTTCAGGAAGCATTTGACGAAGAACCTGATAACCCGGAAGTGCTGGTTCGCGATGTGGTTAAAGTGCTGGAGAACGCCAAGGCTGATAAGCGTATTAAGGCCGTAGTGCTTAACCTGCAAGGCTTACGCGGCGGCGGCCTGGATAAGCTGCGTACCATCGCTGAAGCCATCGACGATTTTAAAACTTCCGGCAAACCTGTACTTGCCGTTGGCGACTACTACACGCAGTCTCAATATTACCTGGCAGCCCATGCCGACAAAGTGTACCTCAACCCTATTGGCGGCGTCTCAATCGACGGTTATGCCAATTACGGTATGTACGTAAAACGGGCGCTGGAAAAGCTCAAAGTGAATATGCACATTTTCCGTGTCGGTACGTTTAAGTCGGCGGTTGAACCCTATATCCGCGAAGATATGTCTGACGCAGCCAAGGAAATGAATGAACGCTGGCTTAATGAGTATTGGGCGCAATATAAAACCGATGTAGCCGCAGCACGCGGCGTTGATATCAATAACTTTGACGAAAGTCTTGAAGTGATGCTGGAGAACTTCGAACAGGCCGGCGGTAATTCGGCCCAGTACGCCATTCAGAAAGGCTGGGTAGACGAAGTCAAAACCCGCGAAGAAGTGCGTCAGGAAATTATTGCCCTGGTAGGCAAAGACGAAAATAACCGTGCCGGTTTTAAACTTACCACTTACCGCAACTACAATCGGGTGATTAATCCGCCTATGCCGATGGTTGCCCGTCAGGGCGATAAAGTGGCCGTGGTAGTGGCTAAAGGCACTATTATGGACGGTGAACAGCGCGCCGGTAACATTGGCGGCAACAGCACCGCACAGTTATTGCGTCAGGCCCGTCTTAATGACGAGGTTAAAGCAGTAGTGCTGCAGGTGGACTCGCCGGGAGGCAGTGCATCAGCGTCAGAGATTATTCGTCAGGAAGTGCTTAATTTGCGTAGTGCTGGCAAGCCAGTGGTTGTTTCAATGAACACTTACGCCGCTTCCGGTGGTTACTGGATTTCGGCTTCGGCAGATAAGATTTTTGCCAGCCCGAGCACTATTACCGGTTCGATCGGTGTGTTTGCTGCGCTGGCTACCTTTGAGGATGCCGCTGATTACCTGGGTGTTGATACTGACGGTGTCGCCACCACCGAAATGGCCGGATTTTCCACTTTGCGCGGTATTGACCCAATGTATAAGCAACTTATTCAGCGCAGTATAGAAAGCAAATACAGTGAATTTTTAAGCCTGGTTGCCAGTGAACGTGGTATGGATGTCAGTGCCGTTGATGATATTGCCCAGGGCCGTGTATGGATTGGCACCGATGCGCTGCAAATTGGTTTAGTCGATGAGCTGGGCACGCTGGATGATGCCGTAACCGCGGCCGCCAACCTGGCCGGTGTAGAGGATTACGACACCGTTTATGTAACCCGTAAGCTATCTGAGAAAGAGTTGTTCTGGAAAGAGTTTTTTGGTCAGGCGGTTATCTACGCCCTGAAGCTCAACCTGATTGATAACAACAATATTCTGACTGGTCTGGTGCGGGAAACCATGGCGCAGGTTGATCTGATTTCATCGCTCAACGATCCACAGAACATTTACACCCTGTGTGTGCGCTGCAGGGTGATGGATAACCATTGATATCCGCCAGCGATAAGCAGTTACTCAATGACCGCCTCGAGGCGTTATATCTCGGGGCGGATAGCTATTTCAGGCGAACTTTTGTACGCCCCACTCTTACCTTCAGACGCAGTGGCCGCCATGCCGGCACGGCTTTTTTGCAGCAGAACCGGATAAACCTTCATCCGGTATTGTTTGCTCACAACAAAGAGGCTTACTTTTCCGACGTGCTGCCCCATGAAGTCAGCCATCTGCTGGTTTATCAGTTATACGGCCGGGTGAAGCCTCACGGTAAGGAATGGCAGGCCATGATGCACGAGGTGTTTAACTGCGCCCCGGAAACACGCCATGAGTTTGATTTAACACCGCTGAATATCCCCAGCGTACGGTATCGCTGTAACTGTGGTGATGTAGAATTGAGTATCCGCCGACATAACGCGGTGGTGCGCGGTCAGCGGCAGTACCAGTGTCGTAAATGCAGGCAGGTGTTACAACCGGCAGCTTAAAACCACTGACGGGTAAACGCTTTGTCCAAATCTTCGAAAGCAGTTTTTAACAAGCGGGCTAATTCGCGATAACGCGGCTTGTGCTGAGGATTTTGCACCGCACAACCCTGAGCCCGCATTTTGGTAAGTATTTCCTGATACCAGTGACGTAGCTGTGGCGGCAGGGTCTGATTAGAGCGTTTGCCCAGCCACAGTAATCCCTGCATTGGCATACTCAAAAAGAAAGCGCCCACGGCAAGGGCCTGAGGTAAGTAATCTGTACCAAAGGTATTAAGCATGGTAGCGCAGGCTAGTACAGCCACCGGAGGCATGAAGCGCACCGCGAACCGGGTAGCTGCCACTACACGGCAATCCGGAAACAAGGTGTAAAGCTCACGCTTTAACGGCCAGGTTTTCATGTATTCCTGTCCGTCTTTAAGCATAGAGGTAACTGACTGGGCCATAGTGAACCTCGTAAGTGATAACCGCAACCCTGGGTGGCTATACCGTAGCAAGAGTAAATGCCTGTTTACTAATAATAGTCCGGAATGTCGAAAATGGTTTATTTAACGATGAATTTCCGGACCGCTTTTAAGATAATATCACAGCCGGGTATTGAAAGTATTCGATTCGACCGCACAATGTCTCATAATAACTTATGATTGCAGGGTGGCAGGTAATCTGTAGCATACGCAACTGCGTATAACTGAGCTTATTACGGTGCAGTGTTATTGCAAATAACCTTTCACCTACCGCATTAACCAATATGATGTGCTTGTCGCGTACTGCTGCGTCAGGCGTTAACTGGAGAAAAACATGGCAGAAAGCAGACACGTTCGTCTACTCATTCTTGGTTCAGGCCCGGCTGGTTACACCGCCGCTGTTTATGCAGCCCGAGCAAACCTGTCCCCTACCCTGATCACCGGTATGCAACAGGGTGGCCAGTTAACCACTACCACCGAAGTAGAGAACTGGCCTGGCGATCCGGAAGGTCTTACCGGACCTGACTTAATGGTTCGTATGCAACAACATGCCGAGAAATTTAATACCGATATCATCTTTGATCACATCAATAAAACGGATTTAAGCAAGCGTCCGTTCACCCTGTACGGTGATAGCGGTACTTATACCTGTGATGCCCTAATCATTGCGACCGGCGCGTCAGCAAAATATCTGGGGATGCCCTCAGAACAGGCGTTTATGGGTAAAGGTGTATCTGCTTGTGCAACGTGTGACGGCTTTTTCTACCGTAACCAGAAAGTGGCCGTGATCGGTGGTGGTAACACCGCTGTTGAGGAGGCGCTCTACTTATCTAACATTGCTTCTGAAGTACATGTGATTCACCGCCGTGACAGCTTCCGCAGCGAAAAGATTCTGGCCGACCGTCTGCTTGATAAAGCAGAAAACGGTAATGTGGTACTGCACCTTAACCGCACTCTCGACGAAGTACTTGGTGACGAGATGGGCGTAACCGGCGTGCGGATCAAAGCTACCGACTCTGACGCCACCGAAGAACTGGATGTAATGGGTTTGTTTGTTGCCATTGGCCACAAGCCTAACACCGACATCTTCGACGGTGAGCTGGATATGAAAGACGGCTACATCACAGTAAACAGCGGTACTAACGGTATGGCAACACAAACCAGCGTACCAGGCGTATTTGCTGCCGGTGATGTATCTGATCACATTTACCGTCAGGCGATTACCTCAGCCGGTACAGGCTGTATGGCAGCGCTTGATGCGGAGCGTTTCCTGGACGCACAGGAATAATCCTGACTGGCGGTGGCTGTAGAGCCTCCGCCAGCCATGCTTTTTGCATGATTAGCCTGCCCTATTTAGAACCTGATACGCCCTTTCCTCCGGTCGACCATGCACTGGACGAACCCAATGGATTACTCGCCTATGGTGCCGATCTTTCGCCCGGCAGATTGCTG
>Ga0213838_1000641_pt1 | contig 22742 bp, 17 predicted proteins | sample SWPATP13_FD_160577 | JGI IMG/M metagenome (GOLD analysis project Ga0213838, IMG submission 160577) | Coastal seawater microbial communities from Marineland, Florida, United States - SWPA TP1 #3 | ecosystem: Environmental > Aquatic > Marine > Coastal | place: USA: Florida | collected 2016-08-06 | reverse complement strand
ATAGTATCGCTCAGTTGATAATAAGAAGGCTCTTCGCATAGAAGAGCCTTTTTGCTTTCAGACATCGCTATTTAAAGCCTACGCTGAGACTTCAACTTCGTAAGAAGAGAATTTACGAATGTTAATCACGCCAGTGTCAAAAATGAGGTACTGGCCTTTGATGCCTTTCAATATACCAGTGACTTCTGGGTTTTTGTCGAAGTTGTGCGAAGTGATCTTAGTCGGGTGCTCTTCTACTGGGTATCTTAGTGGAGTGATTGACTCATGAAGAACCTCAATAGCATCTTCACCGTATTGTTCTCTGAGCTTAGCAATCGTAGGCTCCACAAGTGGAAGTAATTCCCCAGCTCGTTGCACAAGATCCATGTCAGCACCATCTTCTTTAAGTAGTGTGCGCCAGTTGGTTTTATCTGAAATATGCTTTGCAAGCTCCACTTCGATCAGTCCGGAAATCTGTCGAGTTTTTACCTTTAAGATAGGTAAGCCTTGGGTGGCTCCCTGATCAATCCAACGCGTAGGTATCTGAGTATGACGTGTAATACCGACCTTCAAGCTTGAAGTGTTTGATAAGTACACAAAATGGTCAACCATACAGTTGTCCTCGCCCCATTGAGGCTCACGACACGTTCCCTCGTCGTAGTGACAAGTCTCTGGTTTCATAATACACATGTCGCAGCTTGCGAGCTTTTTCATACACACGAAGCAATGGCCTTGTGAATAGCTTTTTTTCGTTTTCTTTCCGCAAGAACTGCAGAAAATGTTACCCGTGTGGGTCAAGGTTAACGTTTTACCAATAAAAGGTGAGAGCTCAACGAGCTCTTCACCAACTGGTAATCGATATGTGACATTTCCGTCTAGAGAAGCACTCATTTTTTTGAGTGTTCCCTTTGCTAATAAAGACATGACATTACTCTTATAATTTTTTGTATATAGTGTCTGTGTTTCTTATGAGAAACCAGTCCTATACTTTTGTGGCGCTATCATATCAAAAACTGAGTCTCGTTTAAGGCCATAATCACGCGCCCCCTGAAAGATCAATGTTAAAAAATGAGTGAAAAGTGAGGCGCATAGCTTAAGTATTTACTAAATTAGCTGATGACAATGCTTAATCTGGTAGTTTAAAATTGTAATATGACTGAGACAAATGGAAGAAATCTACAACTTTGATTGATTGGCTGTTGATATTTTATGGATGCTGTGAATTGAAACTGGTCGTTAGGGCAGAATTAGGAATAAGAGTTGAAGTGGATACATAAAGCCATTTTTGGGCTGATATTACTGACGATATTGGTTGTTCAGGTTTATCGAGTAAAAGGTGATCATCGTATCGCAACGATATCGCCGGAAAAGTACAGTTTTTTCGCGACTAATGATCAAGCAAGTGGTGGGCTTAGCACATCTTCTCTCGATCTAAAGGACGGAGAGTATGTCTTAGATTGTGAATTAGTTAAGTCTGATTACCCTTGGCCATATTGTGGCTTGTCGATCCACATTAACGAAGACCCTGCGAAAGGCATCGATCTTTCTCAATTTCATACTCTAAGAGTCAATATCGACTATCAGCAAGGTGAGCGTACTGACATGCGCTTAAGAACTTATTTAAGAAACTTCAACCCAGAGTATTCAGTGCTCGATGACGAATATACTCATAAGTATAACGGCATGGAGTTTGCGCCAGGGGTGGGGAATGGAGTTCTAGAGATCCCGATAGGGAACTTACAGGTCATGACTTGGTGGCTTGCTGATAACAAAATTTCTATTGAACATTCTGCGCCTGAGTTTTCAAACGTAAATAAAATTGAGTTTGCTACAGGTTCCTCTTCTACACTTGGTCACCATCATATTGTGATTAAGAGCATTGAGTTTGAAGGTGCCTATATCAAAGGTGAAAGCCTTTTTCTCTTATTACTCGCTTTATGGTTGTTCATTGCCGCGCTATTTGTTGTGTCTGAACTACACAAGTCTCGTCGGCAAGTGGCGTTGTCGGACAAGCGTCATGCTCATTTGAAGCAAGTTAACCAAACGCTGAGAGCGAAAAATTTCGAGTTTGCGGAACTCGCTCACCGCGATGCGCTGACTGGAGCACAGAATCGCCATGCAATTCGTGATTGGTTAAAAGTTCAATCCAAGCATGTTAAGCAAGGGAAAGATACGCTTTCGATGTTGTACCTAGACATCGACTTTTTCAAAGAGATTAATGATACCTATGGGCATAAAGTGGGCGATGATATTTTGAGAGAGTTTTGCATGGTAGTTTCAAGTGCGCTCAGTGGAAAAGACCGTTTGGTTCGATGGGGCGGTGAAGAGTTTATCGTGTTCTGCCCGGGAGATAATTTGGAAAGTGCCAAAGAAATCGCAGAACAGATCCGTAGCTTAGTTGCTCAGCACTTTTGGGTACATGGCGATGCGATGACGTGCAGTGTTGGCGTTGCCGAAGTTGGGAAGGAGCGAGTGACAGAAGCGATAGCACGCGCTGATGAGGCTTTGTATCAAGCTAAGCACTTGGGAAGAAACCGAGTTGAAGTCAGTACTGGCTTTGAAGGTGCATGATAAAAAAAGTGGTGGCCACACAGCCACCAAAAGGGAAAAGGGTAACAAAGAATCAGGTTTAAATCGGGGGATAACCAAAACCCTTTTGTTAACCTAGTAGTGCTCTTTTTTAGCGCTACTCTCTTGAGTGGCGTTTTTATTTCTAGGGAAACGACAGGTACAAGCTTTTTACCAGAACAACCAAGCGAATAAGGTCAGTACAGAAATACACACAATGTTCAAGACCATACCGATTCGCATCATTTCTTGCTGTTTAATATGACCAGAGGCGAAAACGATGGCATTCGGTGGAGTGGCAACTGGCAGCATAAAGGCACAAGAAGCAGCGACGGCAATTAGCGCAGACAGAATAACTGGCGACATCCCTAAGGCTTCTGCAATAGTTGCAAAAAGGGGCACGAGTAGGGCGGCACTCGCTGTGTTACTTGCGAATTCAGTCAGGAATACAACGAATGCAACCACAGCAAGGATAGTAAGCAAAACACCAGCTTGTTCAAGGCAGCCACTTAATGAGTGAGCCAAAAAGACACTAGTTCCCGTCACTTTAAGCACGTTACTTAAACAGATACCGCCACCGAATAGTATAAGAACGCCCCAGTCGGTTGTTTTTTCGATGTCTTTCCATTGAACCGCGCGCGATGCACCGAGTAATACAATAGCGCCAATTGCCACTAAACTATCGAATTTTGAGAATCCGCCAATCATTGCGTTAATCGGTTTCCCAAAAATCCACAAAGTCACAGTCAGCAAGAAGATGCCCAGAGTGATCTTCTTTCCGTTTGTCCATTCAACAGGTTCATGGTCTAGCTCGAAAGTATGGTTTAAATTTGGTTTGGTCATTACATAGAGAATGAACATCGCAATTGGCATCAGAATCAGAGAGATCGGTAGACCTAACGCCATCCATTCTGTGAAACTCAATCCTACTTCAGCTGCTGCAATAGCATTTGGAGGGCTACCCACTAATGTCGCGATACCACCAATGGATGCGCAGTAAGCGATGCCTAACAAAACGAAAACGTATGTGTTGCGATTTTCACGTTGATCGACTTTGTTCATGACCCCCAATACCAATGGCAACATCATGGCTGTCGTTGCAGTATTTGATATCCACATCGAGAGCCCGGCACTGACACCAAACAGCATGAAGATAGCGACCGACATTCTACCTTTTGCAATCAATAACACTTTATCGGCGATGGCCTTATCAAGCTCTTGTTTATTGAGTGCCGCCGCTAAAGCAAACCCGCCTAAAAACAAGAATATAATTGGGTTTGAGAAGCTTCCTAATGCGGTTTGAGTGTTGAACACACCAAGTAACACGGCAAGTAATGGAACGAGCAACGCTGTCACACTGACGTGAATCGCTTCAGTCAGCCATAAAATGGCGATGAAAGCTAACAAGCTTAGGCCTGTATTAACGCTGTCTTCAAACGGTAGCGTGTTGAGTAAAGTGGCAAAGAGAATAGCATTACCTATTAAGATCATGCTGTTTCTGGTGAATAACCAGTTTTTCATGGTAGCTGCTAATGCAGTCATAAGATGCTCCTTTTTCATTGCCTCTTGAGTGTCTTGTAAGACCTATAGTTATATGAGGCTTGGTTGACTTATTGTCAGACTTGGACTTTTGTTGAGGAGATGTTACTAAGGTTAATGAACGCGTGTTGGTGTGATTTATTAGTGTTGGAGGAAAGTGTGAGGGAACAAATTCAAAACGTGTAGAAATCTACACATTTAATTCTGGCTGGATGATTTTGTTGGCGTTGATAGTGCTAATCGGCTCTTTAGGGCCTAAAAATTTGGGCATAGTGCCGATGATATACAGATCTAGAAATGCTTTACTGCGCGCAAATACTTCCCGTAAACGGATGGTGATACCAGAGTGACGCGTTGGCCCGGACACTGCGAAGCACTGTGCTTGAATATTGAAAGAGCGCGCGATAAATAGAGCTCGTTCACAATGAAATTTCTGTGTGATGATGAGGAAGTTATCGGTATCGAAAATTTCCTTGGCTCGGACAATGGAATCTAGGGTTCGGAAACCCGCATAATCAAGGTTGATAGCATCTTCTGGTACGCCCGAACGTAAGAGATCACGTTTCATTGTCCATGGTTCGTTATAAGAGCGATGTGCGTTATCGCCACTGAGTAGGAATTGGTGGACACGATTCAGTTGGTAGAGCTCTATTGCCGCGTCGATGCGATGGGTGTAATACTCATTTAAGGTTCTTCCTAAGTACTTGCTTGTCCCAAGCACAACGGCGACATCACGCTCTGGTACATCTTCAATCGAAAATACGATTCTTCCTTCAGCTTGCCATGATACCCAGCGGTCAATTGCGATCACTGTTAAAACCGTAGCTAACAGTAGCATACCCATAGCAGCGACTAATGGACGGATTGAAGACCGAACTTTAGTTAATGTGGCACGGGAAAGTAGCTGGTGGATTCTCACGTTTTAAACATATCTCGTTGAAGAAGTCGAAAGGATGATAATAGCAAAATGATTTATCAAATAGCATCCATAGAATAAAACTTGTGAAGTGATTATTGTGTGCTTTGAATGAAAGCTTGCGAGGTATTTGTCTGCGATATAAAAAGGCCCCTGTAGATACAGAGGCCAATATTATTGACTTACCTTAGAAGGCAGTACGCTTGTAACGGCGGTAAACTGGCTGCCAGAAATGTTGGTCAATAGCTTGTTGAAGTGCTTCGTCAGTAATTTCGAGAGCCACACCTTGTTCAATCGCTTTTTTACCAACGGCGTAAGCAATTTTCTTCGAGACAGAATGAATTTCTTCAAGTGGCGGTAGTAGTGCGCCAGTGCCGTTGATTGCAAGTGGAGAGCAAGTCGCTAGAGCACGGCTTGATTCCATTAGCATTTCATCTGTTACACGAGACGCATTTGCTGCAAGGACACCTAAGCCAATACCCGGGAAAATGTAGCTGTTGTTACATTGAGCGATAGGGTAGGTTTTGCCTTCAACAACAACAGGCTCAAATGGGCTACCTGTTGCTACTAGAGCTTGGCCGCTAGTCCAACGAAGGATATCGTTAGGTGTCGCTTCTACGCGGCTTGTCGGGTTCGACAGCGGGAACACAATAGGGCGCTCACAGTGTTTGTGCATCTCTTGGATAACTTCTTTACTGAACAAGCCTGGTGCACCTGATACACCAATCAGTACGGTAGGCTTAGCATTACGAATAACATCATAAAGTGAATAGCCTGTACCTTCGCTTTCCCAATCTTTCGTATTTTTGTTCTTTTGAACAAGACGCTGTTGGAAATCGAGTAGGTTTTGCATACCTTCTTGTAGTAAGCCCCAGCGGTCTACCATGTAAACTTGAGAGCGTGCTTGCTCGTCACTGATTCCCTCAGAAACCATTTGCGCAATAATGGCTTCAGCAATACCACAACCTGCTGAACCAGCGCCCAAAAAGGTGACACGTTGCTCAGACAGCTGGCTACCTGCAGCCTTACACGCTGCGATTAACGAGCCAACCGTGACTGCTGCAGTACCTTGAATGTCATCATTGAAGCAGCAAATACGGTTTTTGTATCTTTCTAGAAGAGGCATTGCGTTCTTTTGTGCAAAGTCTTCGAATTGAACAAGGGCATCTGGCCAACGGCGTTGTACAGCTTGGATAAATTCTTCAACAAATGCGTCGTATTCTGCGCCCGTAATACGTGGATGACGCCAGCCCATGTACATAGGGTCTGCTAAGCGTTGTGGGTTATTAGTACCAACATCTAGAACGATTGGAAGCATGTATGCCGGGCTGATACCGCCACAAGCTGTGTACAGAGAAAGCTTACCAATTGGAATGCCCATGCCACCGATACCTTGGTCACCAAGGCCAAGAATACGTTCGCCATCTGTAACAACGATAACTTTAACGTTGTGGTTAGTCGCATTGTTTAGTAGGTCGTCAATACGGTCGCGGTTTGGGTAAGAGATAAATAATCCACGGCCACGACGGTAGATATTCGAGAAGTTTTCACACGCCGCACCAACCGTTGGGGTATAGATGATAGGCATCATTTCTGAAATGTGATTCTGCACCAAACGATAGAAAAGCGTTTCATTAGTATCCTGAATGTTTCGAAGGTAGATATGTTTATCCATATCATTATCGAAGTTGCAGTACTGCTTGTACGCACGTCCAACTTGTTCTTGAATAGTTTCGGTAGTTTCTGGCAATAAACCTTCTAGGTTGAAAGAACTGCGTTCTTCCGCGGAGAAAGCGCTACCTTTATTTAGTAGTGGAGTGGCAAGGAGGGCTGGGCCCGCATACGGGATATAAAGAGGGCGTTTATCGTTGTTCATTGGTTGCCTATGTAGGGGTGAAAGAATACGAGAAAAATGATAACGGTTTAGTTATTCAATTGTAAACAATTTCTCCCTTTATATGATGCAATAAAGTATTAAACTTTCGTTAAGTTGAACGTGGACGCAAATTGAGAGCGATTTTAGTTATAATCACGTATCTCAAATCGTTCTATTTTATAAGTTACCTTTCTATTATATGCACACGCTTCCTATAGATTCTTTAAAGTCTGACTTTTCTCAGGCTATGCAACATTATCACCTAGTTATCGAAGCTGAAACAGGCTCGGGTAAGTCAACTCGCTTGCCTATTTGGGCTGCTGAGCAAGGTCGGGTATTGGTGGTTGAGCCAAGGAGAATTGCGTGTACGTCATTAGCTCAATTTCTCGCTGACCAATCGGGCGAAGTATTGGGCAAAAAAGTTGGCTACGCCATCAAGCTCGAAGCCGCTTACACTCCGGATACGCAAGTTGTATTTGTCACGCCGGGAGTCGCGTTAAGGTGGTTGTCTGAAAATGGCCTCAGTGAATTCGATATCATCGTAGTCGATGAGTTTCATGAACGTCGCTGGGATATAGATTTGCTCGTGGCGCTGCTGAAACAAAAACAAACTCACCGATTGCTCATCACGTCAGCGACTATCGAAGGCGAAAAGTTAGCGACTTACTTATCGGCTAAGCGGATGAAAAGCGAAGGGCGAGTTTACGAGGTTGCACTTCAACATCGCTCTCGTGATACCAGAGATCTACCCGATATTCGAAATCTTGAGCAGAGAGTGAAGGCAGAAGTTGAATATCAGCTTGAACAATCCTCTCAAGATATTTTGGTCTTTCTGCCGGGCCGAAAAGAAATTACTCAATGTGCTCAAATGCTGAATAGTCATGAAGGCATTAGGGTCGTCAAACTGCACGCATCGGTGAGTGATGAAGAGCGAAACCTTGCACTTACAGTACAAAGCCAACGAAAAGTGGTTCTTGCGACTAATGTTGCTGAGACATCGTTAACCATCCCCAATATTGAGGTTGTGATCGATTCCGGTTTAGAGCGAAGAACCGTCCAGCGAAATGGACGAACGACGCTTTCACTCAAAAATATTTCTCAAGCGAGTGCTAAGCAAAGAGCGGGGCGTGCAGGCCGAGTTATGGAAGGGACATGCGTCCGGTTATATGGGCAGCACGCCGCTCTTGAGCTTGTGACTCCCCCAGAACTTCAGCGCGAAGAATTGATCGAGCCAATGCTCGCCAGCGCAAGTTGTGGATACAGCATTGAATCACTGTCATTTATTGATGAGTTGCCTGTTAAATCGCTGGAATCGGCGAGACAAAAGTTGAAGATGATGTCCGCGATAGACGAACAAGGCATGATTACAGAGCATGGAAAAGCGTTGTACCCGCTACCAATCGATGCAATCAACGCAGACTTAGTCACGCGAATCAGTCATAAGGCAACAAAGGAAGCCATGATTGATCTCACAGCCGCGCTATCAGTCCCCGCTAGTTTGTACCAACTTCCCAAAAACGAAGAGCAATCGGATGAATTAGTTAAAACTCTTCCTGAGTTGTGCGACGCGACACTACTTGTCAAATTGGTAAGAGGTTTTCCGCTTCCTAATTTGGCAATTGAACCTGAAGCGGTTAGAGAAGCTCAAGGGCTTTCTAATCAAATGCGAGAAATGTTTGAACTCCCGCAACTTGAAGTGGCGTCTCGGTATAACCGTAATGAGTTAATAAAGGCCATTGTTTCATTACACCCCGAATTAGTTTTTATTCGCCGAGCAAAACGTAAAGAAGCATTTTCAAATGGTCACCTTGAAGTCATGTTAGGAAAACAAAGCCTGTTAAGTGATAAAAGTGAAGCCTGTATTGTATTGGATACACATAGCTTGCCGGGAAGAGGGGTAAAACAAACCTTAACGCTCGCAACAGTAAATATGCCAGTGCCACTTTCATTGCTAGTTGATGAAGATATTGGGGAATGGCAACAAGGAAAGACGGTGACCATCGATGGGCAGGTCTTAACTGAACTTCAACTGATTTATGCGGGTAGGGTAATTGCAACCAAACACGCTGAACCAGAAGGGTCGCTGGCGCTGAAACCAATCGTTGACATGGTGGTTGCCGAGCAAGTGTTGGAGGGGTTGGCCACGCAACGTAAACAAGAAATAGCACTGTGGCAGTTGTATGTGCAGTTAGGGCTAGCGGAAAGTAGCAAATGGACTGATGAGAGCTCAACTTTGACATTTGAATCATGGTTTGCAAATCAATTGGAACTGTTAGGGGTCGAAAGCCTTGATGACCTGAGTCTATTTTCAAACGAGGATTTCCCGTTCGATGGAATTCCTTATTGGGAATATAGTGAATTTGCCGCTAAGCATCCTCTACTGCTTTGTTTAGGGGATCTTCAACTTACGGTTGAATACTATCCTAGTCGAAAACTCGTGTATGTCGTGCACAAGAGTGGCTTGCGAAAAACGGTACCAAAACGTTGGGAGCTTCCAACATGGCAAGGGTGGAAAGTGCAATATAAGAAGGCAAGTCGAATTGTCGATATAAAGTAGCTTTTATTCATCCACTAAAATATTAATCAATTAAGCACATATATGTCTTTTGCGTTCATGGATTGTTACGGTTTTGAATTTGATATTTCTTTTTGTGTGTTAAAGAGGGTATAAAAGACCGATCTCTTATATCCTATTGCTATAACTACCCACTTGGTGGATATTTAGAACATTGTGTTGCTAGTGTGTCGGGGGACATTATGGATAAGCAAAAGAAAACGAGTGTGGAATTTGATTACACGACGTTTCTTGGGGCCTCATGCAGTAAAAAATGGACGTTTTTGGAAGCACTCACAACTTTTGCTCCTGTATTTGGAACGGTATGGCGAGATAGCATTAAAGAGCTCGCAACACCAGAGGACAGATTATGGGAAATGGCATTGAAATCAATGTCTTCTCGTAAGAGTGATGAGTCGAATATAGTAACCCTGCTAAAGCTCGCGAAATTAGAGGGAATTAACGAACTTAAAGTAGTGATGCCATACTCATTAGAAGATGAGCAAATTGAATATATTGAGTCGCGGAGTCACTTGGTTATCACAGGTAAATCTCAGGAAGAGTTTACGATTCGCTTATAATAGTGATTATTAACGATCAAAATAAAAGCGGCCTCTATTGAGGCCGCTTTTCTATTTCAAGATTCTAATTAATCAATTAAATCGTATTCGGAGCGGAGAATATCAACAATTTCTTGTTTTGGATTTTCGCTTAGAACGATTTTCTTGCCTGTGATTTTTTCTGCGATGTCTGTATAGGTGTGTGATACGGACATAAGTGCATCCAATGGAAGCTCATTATCTTGTGCAAGAGCCTCTCTTTCCGGCATGCGCTCTTTGTTCAAAAGAATGTCAGGGTCTGGGAAGTGGTTAAGTAAGAACTGACGGAAACCTTCTTTTGAGTTTTCAACGATTTTCCCCGCTTGGTACTCTTGCGTATCCCAGATTCGAGATGAGTCTGGCGTACCTACTTCGTCCATATAGATCAGTTTTTCATTGCCTTTTGCATCTTGGACGTAGCCAAATTCAAATTTGGTATCAACAAACGTTTGCCCAACTTCATTGAGAGCGTGACTGATTACGTTAAAGCCTTCTTTCAACAGCTTCTCGTAATGCGCGATATCGGCAGAGTGAGAGAAGTTGAATGAAGCGAAGTTGTCTTCAATATTTTGACGAGTGATATTTACGTCGTCGGCTTCAGGAACCCCCGGGATACCTTTTAAAATACCTTTGGTTGAAGGAGTGATTAGTAGTTCAGGAAGTTTTTTGTCTTTCTGCAATCCTTCTGGCATTTCAATACCACAAAATTCGCGTTCGCCATTCTCGTATGCACGCCACATTGAACCTGTTATGTATTGACGACAAATCGCTTCGATCATGACAGGTTTAGCTTTTTGAACGATCCATACGAACGGGTGAGGGATATCTAAGATATGGCTGTCTGCTAAGCCATTTTCTTTGAACAGCTTAAACCAATGATTGGATATTGCGTTTAATGCTGCACCTTTACCAGGAACGCCTTTTAGGCCACCTTCACCGCGCCAGATACAATCAAAAGCGGAAATACGATCGCTGATCACCATAATTGCGAGCGGCGCATCTGGCGCTACATCGTAACCTTTCTCTTTGATCAGACGTTGACTGTCTTCTTCGGTTAACCAATAGACAGAGCGGACCTTTCCACTATGAACAGGTTTATTGGTACGGATTGGTAGATCATCATTTACTGCAAGAACTTGATCAGCGAGGCTCATTTAGACATTCCTATCTTTTATCAAACGTCAGACGAGAGTGCGAAGGTGCACTATGTTTAGACGGCATCATACCAGAACTATTTTTTGTCGCCATAGAAAAGGCAAACGTTTGCTATGTTTTTAACTACATAAAAAAACCTCCTAATAAAACCTGTTATTAGGAGGTAAAAAGACAGGGTTTTCTGACTAAAAAATAGTGGATTAGTGCACTGATGGTGAAGATGGGATGAAGAACACTTCACACTGATATTGTCTTGCTAAGCTTTTTAGCTGCGCTTGATTGAAGGGAGCAATAGCATCACTAGCGACGACAGCACTTGCATTACCTGATTGGATAGCTTTCATCACAATGATTTCTTCGGGTTGGCTGCTAGACGCTTTCATATGAATGACGCGATTACAACATACAGCATGTGCTTCCAATTGTTTTGCAGAAGGGCGCGGAGTCTCTGATGTAAATAAAACCCACTGATTTTGGCTAGACAACTCAGATAAACGCTCAAACACAGATAAAGCTGGGTTAAACGTGTCTACACGACGTTGGTTTATAGAGCCATGGTACTGAGTATGTAGAGATTGAGCCTGTGCTTGAATCATTTTGCTGTCCTTATATACACGCTGTATGTCTATACAGTAGTTATTATCAGCCAATAATTCAAGACTTTTTTGATGCTTTTTCGAACGTATTTTAAGGTATATAAAGGAGATTTTTTCTAAGTCATTGTTTTTACGGGGTGTTTTGTTTTTGGCTGTTTTTAAAAATGTCAGGATCTAAAAAAGATTTTGAATATGCTTATACAGGTGTTTTTAGAAAAGGCCTGTATAACGGAAGAATAATGAGATGGGTTGTGGGCTTATAGAGGGGCGGAAACAAAAAAAGCGCCAAGGGCGCTTCTTATGTTTCTTCATTTTATTCGACGAGTAATACTGACTTAGCGTAGGGTGGCTTGAGATAGCTTCGCTCTCATTTCCATTTCGCCAATGTTGAATTGACGTACGTCTAATACTGCTAAGTCATTGCACTCTTTACATGCATGATGAAATTTACCGTCGATGTAATCGTGCTTGGTTACCAAGTTTGGTTGTTTGCACCAATCACATGTGCCTTCAATTGTGAACATTCTATTCTCCCCACCTGTTTGAATCAGGTGTTATTGTCGAGATAGATTATGACATATATAACAGGACAAAGTTAACTATTTGTTACGTGATTTTGAGAGCGATATCGATTGCGAGGGTAACAAAATCAGACCCAAACACTTAGAAGGGACATAACTTATTACGATTGTTTACTTTTGCGTAACATTTTGCAGTATCGTTTTTAATGCAGCGTTTAACCGTTTCATTTCTTCATCAGTACCATGTAAATCTGGGTGATAAACTTTTGATAGCTGTTTGTATCTAACCTTGATTTTTTTAGCGTCAGGTATGGTCGTTGGAGTGTAACCAAATAACGCACAAGCTACTTTCAGTTTCTGAGTCTTGTTGTTCGCTTGATACTTTTTAACCTCGCGAAACATGGCTTCTAACTGTCTTTTTTGTTGCTTGATCGTGAATTGCTGGCTCTTTACTTGGTCGTCTAAGCTTTTCTGCTGTTGCTGCTTATTGTCCGCGCGCTTGGCTCGTGTTTTTTTCGCGACAAGTAAAAGCGCAGCAGTGAGGAGAACTAAAAGCGCAGCCAGTACATATTCTTGTATGTTAAAGCGACTCGTAACAGTAGTAGTTTCTAGTAATTGTGGTTCTTCTGTTATTTCTGGTTCGGTAAACTCAATATCCAATTGTTCAAAAGATGAAAGCTGTTTCGCTTTTCGAGCATTAAATTGGGCTTCCAAAACTCGGTTGTAGCCTTCCTCGGCATTTTCATCAAATTTAAGCGCGACCTGATACCAAGCTTCTGCGAGATCCAATGGTTTAAACTCATTGGGAAAAGCTTCGTAAAGCTTTGCTAACTGCAAAGGAGCTTGAGTGTCTCCGTTTAGTGCTAGTTGGGTATACCAGCGTGCGGCTTCACTGACATCACGCTTCGTGCCAATGCCTTTAACTAAAAAGTAGGCTACTTTCTTTTGCGCATTGACTTGCCCATTTTTTGCAGCTTGTGAATACCAATAAAATGCATCGTTAGCGTTTTCCTCTACATCGACTCCGAGTTCATACGATTGAGCGAGTAGGTATTGGGATTTGGCATCTTGTTGGTTAGCCTTTTCTGTCAGGCTCGCAATTGAATCAGCTTGAACGAAAGTCGCTGATAAGGTGAGGATAAGTGAGACAAAAAGTTTTTTTAACAAATATGGATACTCAATAAAAAAGCTCAGTCTCTAATGAGACCGAGCCTTATTGCGGATTATTTCAGAGGTAGAATCTGAATTTCAACACGGCGGTTACACGCACGGCCGTCTGAAGTCTTGTTATCACAGATAGGGTAACGTTCACCATTACCACGAGAAATAGCTCGGCCAGCCGCTACATCTTGAGAGATGAGGAAAGAGCGTACCGATTCAGCACGGCGCTCAGACAATACTTGGTTGCTAGATTCACTACCAGTGCTGTCAGTGTGACCATCAATAACTAAACTTGTATCTGGGTACTCAACTAGGATGCGAGCAACGCCGCGAAGCGTATTGTGGATGCTAGACTCAAGTGCGTATGAGCCTGACGCAAAGCCGATACCGTTTTCTAAGCGCAGTAATAGTTGATTTTCACCGACACGTTCTACTTGTACGCCAGAGTTTAGAAGCTCTTCACGCAAGGCTTTTTCTTGTTGATCGAAGTAGTAACCAATACCACCACCGACGGCCGCACCGCCCGCTGCACCAATAAGAGCACGCTTACGACGGTCTTTTGAATCATCGCCAGTCGCAGCACCGGCCACGGCACCGGCGATAGCGCCAAGGAGCGCACCTTGAGTCGCAGAGTTGGTTTCTGATTCACCAGTTGTTGCATTTTGGCGTTGAGTTGCCTGACAGCCAGTTAAAGCGATAGTTAAAGCCAAAGCAATTGTCACTTTTTTCAATTTGAAATCTCCATATATAACGGTACTACTGTTATCGAGTAGAGTGCCAATAAAAATAATGTTCTGTATATCAAACCCTTAAAAGGGTTGTAAAGAATAGAGTTTAGGCTTTTTGAATGCGTTTTGCGGCTTGAGCGCCAGCAACCGGGCGATTCACGGAAAGTTTACGCCCTTTTTTTAAGCCAACTTCGTAATCTGCGGTCAGATTTTTCATCGCTTCTCTTAATTGCTGCTTAAAAGTCTCGCGATCGATGTTTTTAAACTCTTTATCAATATAGTTGTTGATCTTGTTGTTTGATTCATCGTCAGGTGTGATTACTGGAAGTTTTTCTAGTGCACCTTCTACCCAACCAGAAACAAATGAGTTCACACGACGAGTCACTTCAAGTGAGCTTGTTCCCGAACCAGCAAAACTGTTTCTGAATTGTCCGGTGTGTTCGTTCATTTCGCGGTAAATGATGTCGAAAGCAAAAGCGGCGAAGATCGCTCGATCTGCTTCACCGATAAACTCGGCGCGCTTTAAACCTTTGTGGTTTAGTAGGACTGCTTCAACACCAAACTTGGTATTAATGCCGCGAATCACTCGAAGTAGAGTGGAGCTGATATTCGCAGGAAGTAAGTGAGTAGATTGAGTTTTCCCCATCTTAATGAATTCAATATCGTCTTTTTCAAGACCATATTTGATCATCAAATTATGAGCCATTTTAATCGCGTTAGCGGCTTCATTTACGTTTGCTGAATTACCAAGTTCTAAACACTTCGCAATTTTTTTAAGGGCTTTTTTCTTATCCATCGACTAACTAGATATCTTCCGCAAATTTAGAAAAGTCCGACATTTTACCTGTTTTCGACATGAACAGAAAGAGGCAAGTATTCAACCTATTAGAGATGGCGACTTGTTAAGTGTATATGATACCATGTTCCGTATATTGTCGGGTAAAGGTTATAGACGCATGCGAGTCGATATAGATCAGCGCTGTTTGAAAATGATATCAAGGGTTTATATGAACAGAACCGCCAATGCGTTGGTGGAATTAAAAAACCAAGTAGCGCTGATTTATTCAGAAGCTGCGCTGGAACCTAACCTCCTTTATTTATCATTTTTGGACACCTATCAGAAGTATCGAGGTCATCAATTCGAGCAAGCCGCCGTCGAGTTTCTGGACTTGTTAGGAGCCTGTGAACGAGAAGGGGAACTGGTTCTCGCGCAATATCTTAGGGTTCACTTAGGTACTTTATGCTCTCTCGTTGGCGACTATCAGCAAGCATTAACGTATTTACTGGAGGCGCAGTCCCAACAGGATATCGAAGACGCTTATTTTGAATCATTGCTTAATACTAATTTGGCAGCCATATACAGCCAGTTAGGAGATTATGAAATGTGTGCTGACATTGCTAAGTCAGCCATAACGACTCTACATCAAATAAACGATCCATCCTCTTTGAGCCTTTGCTACCTCAACTACGGCCGCTCAAAAAGAGAATTAGGTGAGTTAGAAGAAGCCGAGCTGTGGTTAAATGAAAGCATAGCGCTCAGCCAAACCCACTCATTTATCCGCAACCTCGGGTTTGCCAACCTATATTTAGCTCTGGTTGAAAAAGATCGCGATGTTTTTCATCGAGCGAGTCAGCTTTTCAAAACGTCCTATGACACCTTTGTTCAACAACGAGATGGTTATGGGATTGCCGAATCTTCTTATCTATATGCACAGTTTCTTTTTGATAGTCAGCATTACCACCAAGCGATTGAATTGTGTGACAAGGTAATTGCGAGCAAACAGATAAAAGATCACGCTAAATTGTTGTTTGGTTTGTATTCGGTCTTAAAGTCTTGTCACCAACGGCTCAAGGAATGGGACGACATTGATCGAGTCAGTGAAGAACAAATTGGCTATGCCGAAAGTGAGCTTGAGCGCTTTAAGAGCCAAGAAAGCCAATACTTTCAGGCAAACATCAAGCGTGTGCGCGAATATCGTGAAAAAGTCAATCAAGAAGAGCTTCTGAAGCATCTAAGCTCGATTACATTGCTTGGCCAGAAAATAGCGACATCCACCAACTTGGCGGACGATATCGTGGAAGTGTTCTACGACATTCAAACACTCTTCCCTTCAACATTTTTTAGTATTGGTCTGTATGATGCGAGTAAGAATGAACTGAATTATCGCTTTACGGTGGATGATGGCTATCTGGTCGAGCCTAAGGTCGTGAGGTGCGAAAGTAATCGAGGGGTTGGGGCGTATTGTTGTCGGACAAAAAAGACGGTGTTGATTAATACTGGAACGGATGAAGAAGTGGCGTCTGCTCTAGGCAGTAACCTGAAGCGTAACTTTACCTATAAGACCGCGTCTGACCACAATACCAATTCTGTTCTTTTTACTCCCATAATACTGAAAGAAGAGTTGCTAGGTATTGTGACAGTCCAACATCACGAAGCGTACAAATACAAAACATACCACCGCCAGTTGCTCGAGCAATTTGCTCAATATTTGGCAATTGCGTTGCAGAACTTGCGCCAGCAACAGATATTGGTGGAACAGCAAAAACAGTTACAGCAAAGTAACATTCAATTGAATCATCTTGCGATGACCGACCCTTTAACAGGTTTACTTAATCGCCTACAGCTAGAGAACTCGGTAACGCGTCTATGTGACGAACAAGTGTCTGTCGGCCTAATAATGATAGACGTGGATTTTTACAAAGAATACAACGACACCTACGGTCATGATGCTGGTGATACGGTTCTCAAACATATCGCTAGAGTGTTAGAGGATGCGTGTAAGCATACGCGAGCAAGTATTTTCCGTTACGGCGGAGATGAGTTCTTCATTCTGCTGGAGCGTGTAGAGCCGAGTGCACTAAAAGGCATTGCAAAAGATATCCAGTTATCTATGAAAAGGCTTAGGTTTCCCCACAAACTCTCAGAGGTGTCAGATTCCGTGACACTAACGCTCGGGTTGAGCTTGGTAAAACTGACCAGTCGTGATGATTTGTCGAGTGTTATCTCCTTAGTCGATGGAAACCTCTATTTAGCAAAACGCCATCGAAGAGGTTCGATGGCGTTTAATGGTGTTGTCATTGCCGAGCAACAGGGTGAAGCGGTGTTAGATACCTAGTTCATCCAATAAGTCAGTTGCGGCATCGGAGCCTTTAGACTCTGGAGTCTCTTTTGGCGTATTCATTTTCTGTTGAGTTGCCTCCAAGATTGAATCAGGGCATTCATCTTCAGAAACTTCGAATTCTTCTAGTTGAATGAACTCTGTCTTGTCCATTGCTAGCTCAAGGTAAAAGATGTTGTTCGCTTCAGTAGAGAAAGTTACACGACGCGCCTGAGGGCGATCTAAGTTGGTGTCTACAGACAGGTTAACCTGCTTATTTAGCGCCAGCATTTTCGGCTGGTTTTGCGTGATGTTGGTTTGAAGCTCTTTACGAATTTTGTTTGTGAAGTCACCAACCAATTGGTTCATCAACTCGCCAAGAACATCACCGACCTCATCAGAGGTATGCAGTACTGCAAGCTCTTCTTCTGGCATGCCCATATTGCGCATGTAGTTAGTGTAAAGTTCTAAAGCAGCTTTGGAAGTAAAGTTAATTACGACTAGGCCAGAGAAGCCCCCATCAAACAGAACAAAACAACCAAAGTCTGGTTTAAGACTTGTCTTGTTGATTTTCTGCACCATTGCAGAGTATGAAACTTGAGAGGCTGTTGCTGATGTTAAGACACCAGATACCGATTGGCACAGCTTCAATAAAATATCTTCTGTTGTTACTGTTTTATTTTTTTTCATTGCCATGTGCTCTTGATGTATCCATTAAACGAATGTTGTTCAATATATATTGAATAGATTTGAGGAAAAAGAAAGCGTTAGATTCATTTTCGCACTGAGATTCTTATTTGATCACCTTTTTATATGAAGTTATTAGTAGTAAAGTGACTCAACTCAAAAATATAATCAAAATCACTATCAACCCATTGCTGATTGGATCAGCGAAGTAGGGGCAGGAAGCAAATGTTACCAAGACTTCAACTCAATGCGGATGTCGATCCGGTGGTTGTAAGCTTTTTAAATGAACTAAAAGCTGCAGGTTTCACTGGCGATATCGAATCTCAATATTCAAGCCGTCTGGCTGTTGCAACCGACAACAGCGTATACCAACAATTACCTCAAGCTGTGGTTCATCCTAGAACAACAAAAGATGTGACCCTCATAGGAAAGATTAGCTCAAAATCAGATTTTGAGAGAATTACCTTTTCTCCAAGAGGCGGTGGTACGGGTACCAATGGTCAATCGTTGACGAAAGGTGTCGTTGTAGACCTCTCTCGTCATATGAACCAGGTACTTGAAATTAATGAAAAAGAGGGTTGGGTTCGTGTTCAGTCCGGTATCGTAAAAGATCAACTAAACGATGCGGTACGTCCATTTGGGTATTTCTTCTCTCCTGACCTTTCTACGAGTAATCGCGCGACTCTTGGCGGTATGATCAATACCGATGCATCGGGGCAAGGTTCATTAAAATACGGCAAAACGTCTGATCATGTGCTGTCTCTACAAGCGGTATTCGCTGATGGCTCGTGCTTAGAATCTGACTTATCTCATGGGTTACCGCTGGAAGGTGAGTACGCTGCTGAGGCGTTGAAAGTAACAGAGTCCGTTTGTCGCGAAAAGCGTGCACAGGTCGTCGATAAATTCCCGCCATTAAATCGTTTCTTAACAGGCTATGACCTTAAGAATGCGATCAATGAGCAAGATGATTCTTTTGATTTAACGCGTGTGTTATGTGGTGCAGAAGGCTCTCTCGCATTTATTACTGAAGCCAAGCTAAATCTAACACCAATTCCTAAAGCTCGAACCTTGGTCAACGTTAAATATAATACGTTTGACTCCGCTCTAAGAAATGCCCCTTTTATGGTAGAGGCGAGCGCGCTTTCCGTTGAAACGATTGACTCACGAGTGCTGAATCTAGCGAAGCAAGACATTGTTTGGCATACCGTTAGCGATTTGCTTTCTGATGTGCCAAATAAAGAGATGCTTGGCATCAATATGGTTGAGTTTGCTGGTCAAAATGAATTAGAAGTCGAACAGCAAGTTAATGCGTTGACCAATAAACTGCAAAAAATGGTAGAGACAGAAGAAGCCGGCGTTATTGGCTTTCAAGTTTGCAGTGATCTAGCAAGCATTGGCCGAATTTACAACATGCGCAAGAAAGCCGTGGGCTTGTTGGGCGCAGCTAAGGGACGTGCGAAACCCGTAGCGTTTGCTGAAGATACTTGTGTACCGCCAGAGAACCTCGCAGACTTCATTGCTGAGTTTCGCGAACTTCTTGATTCAAAAGAGCTCAACTATGGCATGTTTGGCCATGTGGATGCAGGGGTACTCCATGTTCGTCCGGCGTTAGATCTGTGCGATCCGCAGCAAGAAGCTTTAATGCATCAAGTCTCGGACGAAGTGGTTAAGCTGGTGGCTAAATACGGCGGTTTAATGTGGGGCGAGCACGGTAAAGGCTTCCGTTCCGAATATGGTCCAGATTTCTTCGGTGAAGAGTTGTTCACCGAACTACGCAGAATTAAATCGGCGTTCGATCCGCATAACAAAATGAACCCTGGCAAGATCTGTACGCCATTAGAAAGCGATGCAGAATTGGTAAAAGTGAGTGATACCAAGCGCGGATTTTATGATCGTCAAATCGATGTTCAAGTGCGTGATAGCTTCAAACAAGCGATGGAATGTAACGGTAACGGCTTATGTTTCAATTACGACACGAGTTCACCAATGTGCCCGTCTATGAAAGTGACGGCTGACCGCAGGCATTCTCCAAAAGGTCGCGCTGGTTTAGTACGAGAGTGGCTTCGCCAGCTGACTGAGCAAGGTGTTGATATTCTTGATTTAGAGCAGCAAGCGCTAAAAGAGACAACACCAATCAAAACGATGATTGAACGAGTGAGGAATTCGTTAAATAAACGTCATGAGTACGACTTTTCTCATGAAGTCTACGATGCAATGAACGGCTGTCTGGCGTGTAAAGCGTGTGCGAGTCAATGTCCTATCAAAGTTGATGTCCCTAGCTTTCGCTCGCGTTTCCTCAATATTTACTATGATCGTTATCAGCGCCCAGCGAAAGATTACTTAGTCGCAAATATCGAGACGATGCTCCCGCTAATGGCAAAAGCACCTAAGGTTGTTAATGCTGCGCTTTCTCAGAAGTGGGTGCAAAGCTTAACCGCATCGACAGTCGGCTATGTTGACGCGCCACTGATGTCTGTCCCGACATTACAAAAGCGACTTAAAGACAATTCAGTGAAAGAATTTGATCTACAAGCGCTAGCGGGCCTTTCTCTAGAAGACAGAAAACAACACGTCATCATAGTTCAAGACCCGTTTACTAGCTTTTATGATGCAGATGTAGTGGAAGACTTTGCAACACTGGCCGCTAAACTTGGCAAAACGCCTGTAATTCTTCCGTTTAAACCAAACGGTAAAGCCCAACATGTAAAAGGGTTCTTAAGTCGATTTGCTAAGAACGCTAAATCGACGGCTGACTTTTTGTCCATGGTTGCTGAGCTTGACATACCACTGGTTGGCGTAGACCCGGCACTAGTGCTTTGTTATCGCGATGAATACGCTGAAGTGTTAGGAGACAAACGTGGCGAGTTTGATGTACTTACTGTTCATGAATGGATGAGCCCGTTACTCGCTGATTTCGAGCCGAAGAAAAGTGATTCGGAAGAGGCGTGGTATTTATTCGCTCACTGTACAGAAAAAACCAAAATGCCGAACGCCGAGAAAGAATGGGGCGCTATCTTCACTCACTTTGGTGCTAAGTTGAATACAGTTCCAGTAGGGTGTTGCGGGATGGCTGGTACATATGGTCATGAGGTCGATAAGCTTCAAACGTCGAAAGATATCTACGGTTTGAGCTGGAAGCCACAAATGGAATCCTTGCCGAAAGAAAGATGTTTGGCTACGGGGTATTCCTGCCGCAGCCAAGTGAAGCGATTTGAGGGGGAGAAGCTCGCTCATCCATTACAAGCGTTGGTCAATATAGTGTAACTCACGAAGCCCAGTATTTTTTACTGGGCTTTTTGTCATTAGTGTTAGAGCTAGGATGAATTTAGTTTATGAAGTTTCTGGAATTAAAAATACCGCCGGTGGCCCTTTTTATTGTGACTATTGGGCTGTCGTACTATGTCAGTACAGCATTTGCGAATGTGCTAGTAGAATTTCCTTTGCGTATTTATGTGTTTGGAGGTTTAGTACTAATCAGTGCGTATATCGGTCTTGCGGGCGTCTATGAATTCAGAAAAAGAAAGACCACGGTTAATCCGATAAAACCAGAACAAGCATCATTAGTCGTCGATTCCGGAATCTTCGCGTATACCCGTAACCCAATGTATTTAGGGTTGTTTTTAGTGTTATTTGGTTTTGGTTATTACTTACAGAATTTTTTCAGTATCAGCTTAAGTTGTTTGTTCGTTATCTATATGAACCAGTTTCAAATAAAACCAGAAGAACGGGCACTTGAATCCATGTTTGGTGCGCAATATGTGGATTATAAGCAACGAGTGCGCAGATGGGTTTAGACCTCTCTAAATGAGTTATTGCTAATAAGTTTCATTCATCACAAAAATTAATTGAACAGCATTTAATTTCTTTAATCTCAACTATTTATAAATTATTGTCCCGGTGAATATATAAATATAAGTTGGTATAGGAAAATAAATGAAAAATCTTAAGACGATGTTACTTACTCTAGGAGTAGGCTTTTTAGGGTTATCGTCGACCCATGCTGCAACTGAAGCAAGTGCCAGAATTATTAATGGTACTCAAGCTGGTAGCGACAGTTGGCCTTTTATGACGGCTTTAGTTTATAAAAATGTAAATGCTTACGATGGCCAGTTTTGTGGCGGGAGCTACATTGGTAGTAAATACATTTTAACTGCAGCACACTGTGTTACCTCTACCTTACCTGAAGAATTTGATGTAGTGATTGGTCAATCTAATCTTTCTGGGAAGGGTGTTGAATCGTCTAGATACTCTGTAAATCATGTGTATGTACCAGATTTTTATTCAAGCTATTCGTTTCCTACAGCAGACCTCGCGATTTTGGAGCTAACTGACGAACCATCAGCTGTGCCAATTGAAACAGCGGATAAGTTTCTTAGAAACAATTTAGCTGCCGGCGAAGTCCTTACTGTTATGGGCTGGGGCGATCAAGACCCCAAAAGGGGAATGGTTACAACGTCAAGTAACCTATTTCAAGTCGATGTTCCGCTGGTTGACCAAGATGTATGCTCTTCAGCCATGTCTGATGAGTATCAGTCAATTCGAGATGGAGAGTTTTGCGCGGGTTATAAAAGTGGTGGTAAAGACTCCTGTCAAGGAGACAGTGGCGGCCCAATTATTGTAAAAAACGGCAGTCAGTACGAGCAGCTTGGTATTGTTAGTTGGGGGGATGGTTGTGCTGAACCAAATGTTTATGGAGTTTACACGAACCTCAGTCACTTTACTGACTGGATTGCTGACACAACACTAGGTTTGAGCTATAGACAGG
>Ga0213838_1000637_pt1 | contig 22861 bp, 17 predicted proteins | sample SWPATP13_FD_160577 | JGI IMG/M metagenome (GOLD analysis project Ga0213838, IMG submission 160577) | Coastal seawater microbial communities from Marineland, Florida, United States - SWPA TP1 #3 | ecosystem: Environmental > Aquatic > Marine > Coastal | place: USA: Florida | collected 2016-08-06 | reverse complement strand
GGGTCCGCGGCCCGCACCGGCGCCCCCGTCAGCTCCGAAAACCTCGCGGCGGCCGCGGTGTGGTCCGCGTGCCGGTGGGTGATCAGGATCAGTTCCACCGTTCCGTCGCCCGCCAGCGCCTGCAGGTGCGGTTCATCGAGGGGGCCGGGGTCGACGGCGACCCTGCCCTCGGCGCCCGGGGCGCCGATGAGGTAGGAGTTGGTCCCGGCCAGGCTCATGGGGCCGGGGTTCGGGGCGAGGCGGAACCGGGTCAGCGCGCTGCTGCGGACAATGCCGCGGGATGTCTCGGAGGTCACCGTCCCATCCTTGCACTGATGTCCTCAGGCGAGCACCAGGACGGTGATGACGAGCGGCAGGACGGCCTCGGCGAGGGCACTGCCCCAAAGCCGCCGCTCGGAGAGGAACAAGACGAGACCGAGGACCACATGGGCCACACACGTGAACAGGAGGACCGACTGGCCGGCCGAGGCGTCGGCTCCCCCGAGGAGGAGGGCGCCCGCAATGGCACCGGTCCCCCAAATGACGTTGTAGAACCCGAAGTTCAACGTCCCCCGCCAGAGAGCGTCGGTCCCGTCCGGTTCGGCGAGGAAGAAGCGGTGCCGGCGCTGGTCGCGGATGAAGGAGCACTCCATCATCCCGACGCTGATCAACAAGACGCCAAAGACCAAGCCCAGGACTTGGATCAGCGCAGTCATGTGCCCATTGTCCACCCCGGGCAGACGGGTGAACAGGTACGAAACGCGGACGGACCGCGGGCTACAGACGCCGACGGCGGCCCGCCACCGGAAGGTGGGGACCGCCGTCGCGCGTTACGCTCAGTGCCTTATTTCGGCGACCTGGATTCGGCGGCTAGGCGAGCCGGGTCAGCCAGCCGTGGGTGTCCTCCACGGTGCCGGTCTGGATCCCCAGCAGCTGAGCGCGGATGGCCATGGTGGTCTCCCCCGCCGTGGCGTCCTCGGAGCCGATGAACTCGGTGGCGTCCTTGAGCACACCGATCGGGGTGATCACGGCCGCGGTGCCGCACGCGAAGACCTCGGCGATCTCGCCGGAGGCGACGCCCTCGCGCCACTCGTCCAGGGTGATCTTGCGTTCGGTGACTTCCCGGCCCATGTCCCGGGCCACCTGCATCACCGAGGAGCGGGTGACGCCCTCGAGAATGGTGCCGGACAGTGCGGGAGTAACCAGCGAGCCGTCCTTCATGACGAAGAAGACGTTCATGCCGCCCAGTTCCTCGACGGCGTTGTCGTTGAACTGGTCCAGGAACAGGACCTGCTTGCAGCCGTGGGCCTCGGCTTCCTGCTGGGCGATCAGCGAGGCGGCGTAATTGCCGCCGCACTTGGCCGCACCGGTACCGCCGCGGCCGGCGCGGGCGTATTCCCGTGAGATCCAGATCGAGACGGGCTTGAGCTCGCCGCCGAAGTAGTTGCCGGCCGGGGAGGCGATCACGCGGAAGGAGACCTCGCGGGCGGCCCGGACACCCAGGAACGCCTCGGTGGCGATCATGAAGGGCCGCAGGTACAGGGCTTCACCGTCGCCGGAGGGCACCCAATCCTTGTCCGCAGCCACGAGTTCGCGGATGGCGCCGAGGAAGTACTCTTCCGGGAGCTCGGGCAGGGCCAGGCGCCGGGCCGACTTGTTCAGTCGGGCGGCGTTGGCCTCGGGGCGGAACGTCCAGATCGAGCCGTCGGCGTGACGGTAGGCCTTGAGGCCCTCGAAGATCTCCTGGCCGTAGTGCAGCACCGCGGCGGACGGGTCCAGGGAAATCGGACCGTACGGCTCAACGCGCGCGTCGTGCCAGCCGCCGTTGCCCTCGGCGTCGACGCTGTAGTCGACAATCGCGGTGTGGTCGGTGAAATAGTCGCCGAATCCTGGGTTCGCCAGGATGGCTGCACGCTCTTCAGCAGACTTCGGGTTCTCCGACAGGTGCTGGGTGAATTCGACGCCATGGGCAGTCTGAGTCATGGTTCCTCCACGATCGGCTGCCTGGTGTGGGAACGTGGTTCACCCTCGGACCACGGCAGCATATTGGTGATTCGAAACTAGCTTACGCCCGTTGGCAGTGGCGGTTTGGCGGCGCCCCCGGGCAACCCGCGGGGCAAGCTGCACGGCAACGCCTACAGCGCCGCCGCGATGGCGTCGCCCACCGCACTGGTGGTGCGGAAGGAGCCGTCGCGGGCCTCGACGTCGGCCGTGACGGCTGCCTCGATCTTCCGGGCGGCGCCGGCGAAGCCGAGGTGGTCCAGCAGGAGCGCCGCGGAGAGGATCGCGGCGGTGGGGTCGGCCTTCTGCTGGCCGGCAATGTCCGGGGCGGACCCGTGGACGGGTTCGAACATGGACGGCGCGGTGCGGTCCATGTTGATGTTGCCGGAGGCCGCCAGGCCGATGCCGCCGGTCACGGCTGCCGCGAGGTCGGTGATGATGTCGCCGAACAGGTTGTCGGTGACGATCACGTCGAAGCGGGCCGGATCGGTGACCATGAAGATCGTGGCGGCGTCCACGTGCAGGTAGTCGTGGGTGACCTCGGGGAATTCCCCGGCCACGGCTTCGACCGTGCGCTTCCAAAGCTGGCCGGCGAAGACCAGGACGTTGTGCTTGTGCACGAGCGTGAGCTTCTTGCGGGGGCGGTCGTTGGCCCGGCGGAACGCATCGCGGACCACGCGCTCCACGCCGTGGGCCGTGTTCAGCGACACCTCGGTGGCGACCTCGTGGGGAGTGCCGGCGCGCAGCGTGCCGCCGTTGCCCACGTAGGGACCTTCGGTGCCCTCGCGGACCACGATGAAATCGATCTCGCCGGGGTTGGCGAGCGGGCTGCCGACGCCGGCGTACAGGCGGGAGGGCCGCAGGTTGACGTAGTGGTCCAGGCTGAAGCGCAGCTTGAGCAGGAGCTCGCGTTCGATGATGCCGGAGGGAATCCGGGTATCGCCGGGGGCCGCCCCGACGGCGCCGAACAGGATGGCGTCGCGGGTGCGGAGATCGGCCAGGGTGGCCGCGGGCAGGGTCTCCCCCGTCTCGAGCCAGTGCTCCGCGCCCAGCTTGTAGTGGGTCTGCTGGAGCACGATCCCCTCGGCGGCCGCGGCCTTCTCGAGGACTTTCAGGGCTTCGGCGGTGACCTCCGGGCCAATGCCGTCGCCCGGGATGACTGCCAGATCAATCGTGGATGCGCTCATATTTTCAGGGTAGCCAAGTGATCCACATTCTGGTCAAGTCGTCTCACTATTCAAACACCCCGCCCTCCCAGGGAAGGCAAAACGCCCCCGCTCCCCCGGGATCAGGGGGTGCGGGGGCGTCAGGGCTGTAAGTCCTCAGGCCTCGGCGGGTTCCTCGTACTTCGGGAACACCGGCGCCGGGGCGGGCAGTGCCGTGCCCGCGGCGATCGGGGTGCCCAGGGCCGCAAACCCGCGTGCCCCGCCGTCGGGCTGGCCGAGCGTGTCCAGGATGGCCGCCGTCGCGGTCGGCATGACCGGCTGGGCCAGGATCGCGACGATCCGCAGCACCTCCAGCGTCACGTAGAGCACCGTGTTCATGCGTTCGACGTCGGTCTTGCGCAGCACCCACGGGGCCTGTTCCGCGAAGTAGGCGTTGGTGTCGCCGAGGACAGCCCAGATGGCCTCCAGCGCGCGGCTGAACTCCTGCTTCTCGAACGCGGCGCGGACAACCTCCAGCAGTCCGTTGGCCTGGCCGAGCAGCGCGGTGTCCTCGGCGGTGAACCCGCCCGGCGCCGGCACGCGGCCCTCGCAGTTCTTCGCCACCATGGACAGCGACCGCTGGGCCAGGTTGCCGAAGTTGTTGGCGAGGTCCGAGTTCATCCGGCCCACGATGGCCTCGTGGTTGTAGTTGCCGTCCGCGCCGAAGGGGACCTCGCGCAGGAAGAAGTAGCGCACCTGGTCCAGGCCGTACTGGGCCACGAAGTCCGCGGGGGCCACCACGTTGCCCAGCGATTTGGACATCTTGACGCCGTTGTTCTGCAGGAAGCCGTGGATCATGATCCGCTTCGGCAGCTCGAGCCCGGCGCTCATGAGGAACGCCGGCCAGTAGATGGCGTGGAAGCGGGAGATGTCCTTGCCGATCACGTGGACGTCGGCCGGCCAGAACTTCTTGAAGGATTCCGAGTCAACGTCCGGGTAGCCGACGCCGGTGAGGTAGTTGGTCAGCGCGTCGACCCACACGTACATGACGTGCTTGTCGTTGCCGGGCACGGGAACGCCCCAGTCGAAGGTGGTGCGGCTGATCGAGAGATCCTCCAGCCCGCGCTTGACGAAGCTGATGACCTCGTTGAAGCGGGACTGCGGGGCACCGAATTCGGGGTGGGCCTCGTACAGCGCCAGCAGCTTGTCCTGGTAGGCGGAGAGCCGGAAGAAGTAGCTCTCTTCGGCCGTCCATGTGACCTCGGTGTCCGATTCGCGGGAATAGCGGATGCCGTCGTCCTTGACCACGGTCTCGTCCTCAACGTAAAACGCCTCGTCGCGGACCGAATACCAGCCTTCGTACTTGGACAGGTAGATGTCCCCGTTGGCCTCCATCTTCTTCCAGATGGCCTGCGATGCCGCGTAGTGGTCCGCGTCCGTGGTGCGGATGAAGCGGTCGTACGAGACTCCGAGGGCGGCGTGCGCAGCCTTGTAGATCTCGGCGTTCCGGTCCACGAGCTCCTTGGGCGTGACGCCTTCCTTCTCGGCGGCCTGGGCGATCTTCATGCCGTGCTCGTCGGTTCCGGTCAGGAAGAAGACGTCGTACCCGTCCAGGCGCTTGAAGCGGGCCATCGCGTCGGTGGCGATGTACTCGTAGGCGTGGCCGATGTGCGGCACGCCGTTCGGGTACGTGATGGCCGTGGTGATGTAGAACGGGGTTTTTTCTGTTGAAGTCACGGTCTAAATCTAGATCAGTTCGGTCAGGGTATCGCTCTGGCGGACCAGTTCGTGGTCATGTGAAGCCACCAGCACCGCAATGCCGTCCGAGGTCGTGTCCTTGAGGATGCTGATGATGCGGTTGGCCGCGGCGCGGTCCAGGCTGGCCGTGGGCTCGTCGACCACCAGGACGCGGGTGCCCAGGATGAGGGCGCGGGCGATCGCCACGCGCTGGCGCTCACCGCCGGAGAGCTGCGCCGGGCGGTGGCGCATGCGCCGGCCCAGGCCCACAAGGTCCAGGAGGTCCTTGGCCATGTCCCGGCGCTTCTCGACCTCGCCGTCGGGCACGGCCGGCAGCAGGACGTTTTCGAGCGCGCTCATCCCGTCGATCAGGGCGCCGCCCTGGTCAACGTAGCCGATCAGGGCCCGGCGACGGTCGGCGATCTCGTCGTCGCCCATGGTCTCGAGCGAGTCGCCTTCCCAGAAGACCCGGCCCGACGTCGGCAGGGTCAGGCCCGCGCCGACCGTCAGGATGCTGGTCTTGCCGGAGCCGGAGCGGCCGGCGACGCAGTGCATTTCGCCGGCGTGCAGCGTCATGTTGAAGTCGTCCACCACGTTGACGGGCTCGGCACCGCCCTTGCCGCCGCCGTAGTGGATGGTGATGTTGCTCAGTTCCAGCGGCGTGGCGTGGTCCGTGGCCTTCACGATCGTGTTGGCGCGGGTCTTGTGCGCACCGCGCCGGGTGCTGGCGGTCATCCGGTCGTGTGCCTCCCGGTCAAGGTTCAGCTCGTTAGTCATTGGACCACTTTCGTTGCAATCGGAATCCAGCAAAGTACAGCCACAAGACCGGCGATTGCGGCCCACAGCGCGGCATAGGGGGCCAGGAGGAGGCCGAGGCCGAGGGCGCCCACGACACCCAGCGGCAGCGCGACGGTTCCCACCATGGCGTTTTCAAAGAAGCGGACCTGGCCCAGCATGTCCGGGTTCCAGCCCATGGCCCGCAGCGTGCCGAGGTACTGGCGCTTGGCCTGCAGCTCGAACCGCCCGGTGACCATCGTCAGGATCAGGCCCACGGCCACCCCGGACACGCCCAGGATGATGCTTGGCAGCGCGATGCTGGCCGCGGCCAGCCCGCTGAGCGCACTGGCGCCGGCGGCCCGCGGAATGTCGATCAGCAGGGCGACCAGTCCGCCGACGGCGGCGGCGAAAACGCCGACAGCAACAGCCAGGGAGATCGTGTTGAACTTGTTGGTGCTCAGCTGCCGGTTGGCAAAGGTCAGCGGCGAATCGACCGCGATGAGCCGTTCGTCGTGCTGCGGCTCCTGGTCGACTTCCTCGCGGTGGCGCAGCTGCTGCGCCGCGAAGAACGCTGCACCTGCGTACAGCACCAGGACCGATGCCGAGACGATCGCCGTCGAGGCGCTCCAGGTGATCACGCTCAGGGCGATGCCGACGACGGCCAGCAGCGCCGCGCCGACGCCGAATTCGGCCAGCACCCAGGAGCGGATCCTGCGCTGGGTCCAGCCCATGGCACGCAGGGTGCCGGCCTCGCTGCGCCGTTTGCGGACGTAGCTGACGGTGGAGGCGCCGGTCAGGAGGGCGGCCCCGCACAGGGTCAGGAACAGCAGGGTCAGGTTCGTGGCGGTCAGGGAGCCGGACACGGCATCCGCGGCGTCCTGGCGGACCCACGACTGCTGCACGGTGCCCAGCGGGGATTCCTTGCCGGCGTCGTCCTTGGAGTACCCGGGAACGGCGATATTGGCGTCTTCGCGGGCGGACCCGGCCACCACCGTGGCCTGCAGGCCCATGTCGCGGATCTCGTTGGCGAGCTTTTCGACCTCGGGCTGCGCCTGCTTCCAGCTGCCGGGGACCTTGGCGCGGACCCGGACGGCGTCGATCACGGAGGCGTTCTGCTCGTAGCCGCGGGCGGCCGCGAGTCCGTAGAAGTCGGTGATGGCGCCGGCGGACTGGCTGACCAGGCCCGTGGCGCTCAGCGACGGCTTGAGTTCGGTGTTGACGGCCGTGCCGGCGGCGTCCTTGGACAGGGTGAACGGCGCGGGGTCGTAGCCGCCCAGGGGCAGACGGTTGACGTCGCCGGCGGCTTCCTTGACGCTCGCGGGGTCGAACGTGCCGTAGACCATGGCCAGCGGGGTGGCGAGCTTCTTGCCGGTCTCCAGGTTCTCGCGGTAGGAGCGCTCATCTACGGGATCGCGCTGGGTCTGGTCGACGGCGGCGCCGTTGGCGGCCTTGTCCGGCAGACGGTTCACGGTGACCCAGTCGCCCGGCGTCGCGCTCTTGTCCACGGCGCCGTTGGCGGCCGCCGCACCGTCCTTGTACTTGGGGGCGGCGGCGAAGTTGGTGGTCCATGTGGCGGGGTTGTAGAGGCCCTGGCTGAAGGACCCGGTGTCGCCCATGAGCTGGGAGAGGTCCGTGGAGCCCGGCCAGGCGAGGGCGAACGGGGACTTGGAGACGAACGGCAGGTAGTCCTTGTCCAGCGAGCGGGTCACGGTGCCGACGTCCTTGGTGACGTTGCCGGAGTCGTCGATTTCCTCGATCTTGACCGAGTACTTCAGGTCCAGCGCGGTGCCCGAGCGCACGATCAGCGGGATGGCCTGCGAATCGGCGGAGAGCTGGCCGTCGCGCTTGGCCTGCTGGTACTGGGTCATCAGCGGTGCCCAGTACTTGAGCTTGACGCCGAGGAAGTCCGGTCCTTCCTTGAGTTCGTCCATGCTGATGCCGTTGGTGAAGAGGCTTTCGAAGTGGCGGCCGATCGCGCCGGCGTTGCGGGCGTCCGCCGGCGGTGCCTTCTCCAGCGGGGCCAGGAAGTCACCGGCCGTGCCGAGCAGCGCGCGTTCGGAGACGGGGTCGACGGCGACGACGGACTCGGTCACCTGCGGCGCCATGGGCAGGGAGACGGAGAGGTTGAAGAGGTTGTGCTCGGAGCCGCCGGCCGGGGTGGGGAACTTGATGCCGGTCTCGCCGGCAGGGCCCTGGATGCGGACGTTCTTGCCGCCGGCAACCTGCTCTTCGACCAGCTTGGCCTTGCCGAGCGAGCCTTCGGCCGTGGTCTTGAAGAGGGTCTGGTCGGAGTGGCCGTCGGAGCTGACGGCGCTGGCGGTGAGCCGGTATTTCTTCGGCGTGTCGCTCAGGACCGACTCCGCGGCCGGCCATTTGCTCGGGTCGGTGGCGGTCGGGTCCCCGGAGGTGCCCGCGAGGCCCGCGTTGAAGCCCAGGTAGTCGGTGGCGTCCAGGCGCGGCGACTCAAGGTTCTGGGTGACGCGGGAGACCAGGCTGATCGGCGCGGCCACCGAGGTGCCGGAGAGCTTGCGGATCGAATCCAGCTGCTCGAAGCTGATGCCGCCCTGGCCGGTGGCGATGTCCGGCTGCATGAGGCCGCCGTTATCCTCCGCCTTGGCCTGCACCAGGACGTCGTAGAGCCCCCGGGAGTTTTGGTCCACGGTCCTGCTCAGCGCCGCCTGGGACTGACCCTGGACGAGGACTGACAGGCACATGGCCACGATCAAAATGGACGCGGTCAGCAAAAGCACTCTGCTTCTGATGAACCTCTGGACGGCGTTCATTGGGCTCCTGAAAGCTGGATTGCGTGCGCACGCCGCAGTTCATTTCCTGCGGAATTGAAGGCGTCCCGTGCCGGGCGTGCAAAAGTAAAGGCCGGTCTGCCGGCCAAGACCCGTAATTCGGTCCTAGCCATTGTACGCAGACCAGCCGACCGCTCGTGGCCGCCGGCGGCGGTCATGCCGCCGCCGGCGCCCTGCGGGGAGGGTATTAGTCCTCCAGGTCAACCTCGCGGACCATGTCAGCGCCGATCCCGGCCTTGATCGCGTCAAGGACCTGCTGGGGAACGGAGCTGTCGATGGTCAGCAGGGCCAGCACCTGGCCGCCCTCGGCCTGGCGTGCCACCTGCATGCCGGCGATGTTGATGTTGTTCATGCCCAGGATGTGGCCGATCGTGCCGATCACGCCGGGGCGGTCGGAGTAGGCCACCACCACCAGGTGCTCGCTGATCGGAATCTCCACCTCGTAGCCGTTGACGCCCACGAGCTTCTGGATCTGCTTCGGGCCGGTGAGGGTTCCCGCGACCGAGATCTGGCTGCCGTCGCTGAGGGCTCCGCGCAGGGTCAGGACGTTGCGGTAGGACTCGGTGTCCGGCGTCGTGATGAGCCGGACGTTGATGCCGCGCTGTTCGGCGATCACGGGGGCGTTGACGTAGGAGACCTGCTCGGTCACGACGTCGGCAAAAATGCCCTTGAGTGCCGCGAGTTCGAGGACCTTGACGTCGAGGGAGGAGATCTCGCCGGCCACCTCGACGTCGAACTGGGTCAGGGAGGCGTGGGTCAGCGCGGTGAAGATGCGGCCGAGCTTTTCCATCAGCGGGATGCCGGGGCGGACGTCCGGGGCGATGACGCCGCCGGCGACGTTGACGGCGTCGGGGACCAGTTCACCGGCGAGGGCGAGGCGGACGGACTTGGCGACCGAGACGCCGGCCTTCTCCTGGGCCTCGTCGGTGGAGGCGCCCAGGTGCGGGGTCACCACGACGTTGTCGAGCTTGAAGAACGGCAGGTCGGTGCTGGGCTCCTTGGAGAAGACGTCGACGCCGGCGCCGGCGATGTCCCCATCCTGCAGCGCGGTGTAGAGGGCTTCCTCGTCCACCAGGCCGCCGCGGGCGACGTTGACCACGTAGGCCGTGCTCTTCATCTTCTTGAAGGCGTCGGCGCCGAGCATGCCGACGGTTTCCGGGGTCTTGGGCATGTGGATGGTGATGAAGTCCGACTGGGCCAGGAGCTCGTCGAGGGTCACCAGCTGCACGCCGAGCTGGGCGGCGCGGGCGGAGGTGATGTAGGGGTCGTACGCCAGGATCTTGGTGTCGAAGCCCTTGAGGCGGGCCGCAACCAGGGCGCCGATCCGGCCGAGGCCGATGATGCCGATCTTCTTTTCGAAGAGCTCGATGCCGGTGTACTTGGAGCGCTTCCACTCCCCGTCCTTGAGGGCGGAGCTGGCCTGCGGGATGTGGCGGGCGAGGCTCAGGATGTGCCCGACCGTCAGTTCGGCGGCGGAGACGATGTTGGAGGTCGGCGCGTTGACCACCATGACGCCGGCCTGCGTGGCCGCCTTGATGTCCACGTTGTCCAGTCCGACGCCGGCGCGGGCGATCACCTTGAGGTTCTTGGCGGCGGCGATGGCCTCCGCGTCCACCTGGGTTGCGGAGCGGACCAGGATCGCGTCGACGTCGGCGATCGCGGAGAGCAGCTGGGAACGGTCGGAGCCGTCAGTCTGGCGGATTTCAAAGTCCGGGCCGAGGGCCTCGACTGTGGCGGGCGAAAGTTCCTCAGCGAGGAGTACGACAGGTTTGGTGCTTGTCACCGGTGACCTCTTTAGCTCTCTTGTGTATCTGGTGGGGATTTTGGTGAATCAGGTGGTGCTGGTGAGACGGGTGGTGCTGGACAGCAGGGAAGCCGGACGCCAGGACATGGTGTCCGGCTCCCCTGCCGGGCATTGTTTTGCGGGCCGCGGTTTAGCGGGCTGCGGAACCTTCGACGTAGTCGGCGTCCTGCTGCTGCCAGGCGAACAGCGACCGCAGCTCGCGGCCAACGGCCTCGATCGGGTGCTGCTCCGCCTTCGCGCGCAGCTCCTTGAACTCGGGGGCGCCGGCGTCCTGGTCATCGATGAAGCGCTGGGCGAAGACGCCGTCCTGGATGTCCTTCAGGACTGCCTTCATGTTCTCCTTCACCTCGGGGGTGATGACGCGCGGGCCGGAGACGTAGTCGCCGTACTCTGCGGTGTCGGAGACGCTCCAGCGCTGCTTGGCGATGCCGCCTTCCCACATGAGGTCAACGATCAGCTTGAGCTCGTGAAGGACCTCGAAGTAGGCGATCTGCGGCTGGTAGCCGGCTTCGGTCAGGGTCTCGAAGCCGTACTGGACCAGCTGGGACACGCCGCCGCACAGGACAGCCTGCTCGCCGAAGAGGTCCGTTTCGGTCTCTTCGGTGAAGGTGGTCTTGATGACGCCGGCGCGGGTGCCGCCAATGGCCTTGGCGTAGGACTTGGCAAGCTCCCAAGCGGAACCGGTGGCGTCCTGCTCAACGGCGATGATGTCCGGGATGCCGCGGCCGGCTTCGAACTCGCGGCGCACGGTGTGGCCGGGAGCCTTCGGGGCGATCAGGATGACGTCAACGCCTTCCGGCGCCTTGATGTAGCCGAAGCGGATGTTGAAGCCGTGGGCGAAGGCCAGGGCCTTGCCGGGGGTCAGCTTGTCCTTGATGGAGTCGTTGTAGATCGAGCGCTGGTACTGGTCCGGCGCCAGGATCATGATGACGTCGGCCCATTCGGCGGCGTCGGCGACGTTCTTGACCGTGAAGCCTGCGTCCTCGGCCTTGGCGATCGACTTCGAGCCTTCCTTGAGCGCGATGGCAACCTCGACGCCGGAATCGCGCAGGTTCAGCGCGTGGGCGTGGCCCTGGGAGCCGTAGCCGACAATGGCAACCTTGCGACCCTGGATGATTGACAGGTCTGCGTCGTCGTCATAGAACATTTCAGTCACTTGCGTAACTCCTCTTGAGTGGTTTTTCGATGGTGTCTTTGGTGCTGCGGTACTGGGCGCAACGCTTGGCCAGGCACATGCCTGGACGGTTATTGCGTATCGCGTCTTGCGCTGTGCCTTACGCCGTGCTTACGCGCTGCGCAAAGCCCTGTCACTCATGGAGCGGGATCCCCGCCCAACGGCCAAGGTGCCGGACTGCACGATTTCGCGGATGCCGAACGGCTCAAGCACTGACAGGAGTGCCGTGAGCTTCTCGGGGTGGCCCGTTGCCTCAATGACCACCGACTCTGTGGAGACGTCGACCACTGAAGCGCGGAACAGGTCTGCAGCCTGGGTGACCTGCAGGCGTGTTGCGGCATCCGCACGTACCTTGACCAGGATGTGGTCGCGCTGTACGGAAGATTCGGAGGTGAGCTCGACGATCTTGATCACGTTGACCAGCTTGTTCAGCTGCTTGGTGACCTGTTCGATCAGCTCGCCATCGGCGTCGACCACCACGGTCATCCGGGACATGCCCGGGACCTCGGTGGGGCCGACGGCCAGGGAATTGATGTTGAAGGCCCGGCGGGCGAAGAGGCTGGCGACGCGGGTCAGCACGCCGGGCTTGTCTTCGACCAGAACGGACAATGTGTGGCGGGTCATGTTCAGTCCTCCTCTTCCCATTCCGGGGTCATGTTGCGGGCAACCTGGATCTGGTCGTTACTGACCCCGGCGGGGACCATGGGCCACACCATCGAGTTGGGGCTCACGACGAAATCGATGACCACGGGGCGGTCGTTGATCTCCAGTGCCTTCTGGATGGTGGCGTCGATGTCTTCGTCGCGTTCGCACCGGAAGGCGGCGCAGCCGTAGGCGTCCGCCAGCTTGACGAAGTCCGGGATCCGGACGGTGTCGTGGCCGGTGTTCAGGTCGGTGTTGGAGTAGCGGCCCTCGTAGAACAGGGTCTGCCACTGCCGGACCATGCCCAGCGAGGAGTTGTTGATGATGGCAACCTTGATGGGGATTTTGTTGATCGCGCAGGTGGCCAGTTCCTGGTTCGTCATCTGGAAGCAGCCGTCGCCGTCGATCGCCCAGACCACGCGGTCCGGCTCGCCCACCTTGGCGCCCATGGCCGCCGGCACGGCGTAACCCATGGTGCCGGCGCCGCCGGAGTTGAGCCAGGCGTGCGGGCGCTCGTACTTGATGAACTGGGAGGCCCACATCTGGTGCTGCCCGACGCCGGCGACGTACACGCCCTCGGGTCCGGTCAGGGCACCGATGCGTTCGATCACGCGCTGCGGGGCGCTGAGCCCGTCCTCGGGTTCGGTCCAGCCGAGCGGGTAGGTTTCCTTCAGGTTGTTCAGGAAGGTCCACCAGTTGGTCAGGTCCGGGGTGCCGAAGGCCTCGAACTGCACGCGCAGGGCCTCGGTCAGTTCCGGGATGATTTCCTTGACCGAGCCGACGATCGGGACGTCGGCCGTGCGGTTCTTGGAGATTTCCGCCGGATCGATGTCGGCGTGGATGACCTTGGCGTTCGGGGCAAAGGACTTCAGGATGCCGGTCACGCGGTCATCGAACCGGGCACCGAGCGTGATCAGCAGGTCGGACTGCTGCAGGGCGGTCACGGCGGAAACGGTGCCGTGCATGCCCGGCATGCCCACGTGCTGCGGGTGCGAGTCCGGGAACACGCCCCGGGCCATCAGCGTCGTCACAACAGGGGCGCCGGTCAGCTCGGCCAGCTCGCGCAGTTCGGCCGAGGCGTGGGCCTTGACCACTCCGCCGCCGACATAGAGCACGGGCTTGCTGGCGGCGGAAATGAGCCGGGCGGCCTCGCGGACCTGCTTGCTGTGGCCGCGCAGCACGGGCCGGTAGCCGGGCAGATCGATCTTCGGCGGCCAGGAGAACGTCATCTGGCCCTGCTGGGCGTCCTTGGCGACGTCCACCAGGACCGGTCCGGGGCGTCCGGTGGACGCCAGGTGGAAGGCCTCGGCCATCACGTGCGGGATGTCGTTGGGGTCGGTAACCAGGAAGGAATGCTTCGTGATCGGCATGGTGATCCCGACGATGTCCGCTTCCTGGAACGCGTCGGTGCCGATCACCCCGCTGGAGACCTGGCCGGTGATGGCCACTATCGGCACGGAGTCCATGTGGGCATCCATGATGGCGGTAACGAGGTTGGTGGCACCCGGGCCCGAGGTGGCGATGCAGACGCCAACCCGTCCGGTGACCATGGCGTAGCCTTGCGCGGCGTGGCCGGCTCCCTGTTCGTGACGGACCAGAACGTGGTTCATTTTGGAGGCCATCAAGGGGTCATAGGTGGGCAGGATCGCGCCACCGGGCAAACCGAATATGTCCTGGACGCCGAGTTCTTCGAGCGAGCGGACGATTGCTTGCGAACCGGTCATGACAGTCGGGGGTACGACGTTGTTCGGTCCGAGGACAGGAGAGACGGCAGCAGTGTCGACGCCGGCATCAGCCGGTCGTTCGACGCGTTCCGGAGCCTTGTGGGCTCCAGTGGACTTTGTGGCCATCAGCGAGGGGCTGATCGGCGATCCTTTGCTCATCGGACTCTTCCTTTGTGGATCTTCGGTGATCGTGGAACTTCTGAGGTGTTGCGTGGTGCTGGTCATGCGGGAAATAAAAAAACCCCTCAGCCGGAGGGCTCTTCGAGGGGTTGCGCGTGACGGATCGTTACCGTGGAGGCTATTGAGCCACGCGCTTGGTAAGTACGACGACGACGCCGGCGGTAACGATCTCGATCATGCGTTCAGTTTTCCCTCTGAGTGAGACAGGTGTCAACGGACCCGGCGTCTGTCTCACTATTTGGACAACACTGTCCACAAGCTGGTCCTCCTGGCCTCCCTTTGGTGAGCCTGCAGCCATCGGCGGCAGGCGGGAATCTCCTACCCCGAACGCCCGGCGCGGACGCCGTGCGTTCGGGGCCCCTCGGAGCTTCCCTTATTAAGCCTGGTCACCCAGGCCCGGAGGGTCAGCCGCAGTATGCGCCGGTGGAGGCGCTGTGGACGAGCTTGGCGTACTTGGCCAGGACACCCTTGGTGAATTTGGCCGGGAGCGGCTCCCAGCCGACCTTGCGGGACTCGAGCTCGGCCTCCTCGACCAGGAGGTCGAAGGTACGGGCCGCGATGTCCACGCGGATCCGGTCGCCGTCCTTGACGAACGCGATCGGACCGCCGTCGACGGCTTCGGGTGCGACGTGGCCGATGCACAGGCCCGTGGTGCCGCCGGAGAAGCGGCCGTCGGTGAGCAGCAGGACATCCTTGCCCAGGCCCGCGCCCTTGATGGCGCCGGTGATGGCGAGCATCTCGCGCATGCCGGGGCCGCCCTTGGGTCCCTCGTAGCGGATGACGACGACGTCGCCCTTGTGGATCCCGCCCTTGTCCAGCGCGTCCAGGGCGCCCTGCTCGCGCTCGAACACGCGGGCGGTGCCTTCGAAGACGTCCGCATCGAAGCCGGCGCTCTTGACGACGGCGCCCTCGGGGGCCATCGAGCCGTGCAGGATGGTGATGCCGCCGGTCTTGTGGATCGGGTTGTCCATGGCGCGGAGCACTTTGCCGTCCGGGTCCGGCGGGTTGATCGCGGCGAGGTTTTCCGCCACGGTCTTGCCGGTGACGGTGAGGCAGTCGCCGTGCAGCAGTCCGGCGTCGAGCAGGGCCCTCATGATGACCGGCACGCCGCCGATCTTGTCGACGTCGGTCATCACGTAACGGCCGAACGGCTTGAGGTCGCCCAGGTGCGGGATCTTGTCGCCGATCCGGTTGAAGTCCTCCAGGGTCAGCTCGACCTCGGCTTCGCGGGCGATGGCGAGCAGGTGCAGCACGGCGTTGGTGGACCCGCCGAAGGCCATGGTGACGGCGATCGCGTTCTCGAAGGCCTTCTTGGTCATGATGTCCCGGGCGGTGATGCCCAGGCGCAGGAGGTTGACCACGGCTTCGCCGGACTTGTGCGCGAAGGCATCGCGGCGGCGGTCCGCGGAGGGCGGCGCGGCGGAGCCGGGCAGGGACATGCCCAGGGCCTCGCCGATGCACGCCATGGTGTTCGCGGTGTACATGCCGCCGCAGGCGCCTTCGCCCGGGCAGATGGCCTTTTCGATGCGGTCCAGGTCCTCGCGGCTCATCTTGCCCGCGGCGCAGGCACCCACGGCCTCGAACGCGTCGATGAGGGTGACTTCCTTTTCGGAGCCGTCCTCGAGCTTGACCCAGCCGGGCATGATCGAACCGGCGTAGAGGAACACGGCCGCCAGGTCCAGGCGGGCCGCGGCCATCAGCATGCCGGGCAGCGACTTGTCACAGCCGGCCAGGAGCACCGAACCGTCGATCCGCTCGGCCTGCATGACCGTCTCGACCGAGTCGGCGATGACTTCGCGCGACACGAGGGAGAAGTGCATGCCCTCGTGGCCCATGGAGATGCCGTCCGAGACGGAGATGGTGCCGAACTGCATCGGGAACCCGCCGCCGGCGTGGACGCCTTCCTTGGCGCCCTGGGCCAGCCGGTTCAGCGAAAGGTTGCAGGGAGTGATCTCGTTCCACGAGCTCGCAACGCCGATCTGCGGCTTGGCGAAGTCGTCATCGCCCATGCCGACCGCCCGGAACATGCCGCGCGCGGGGGCGGCGTGGATTCCATCGGTAACGACCCGGCTGCGGGGCTTGATGTCCGGCTTGGTGTCTGTTGCTGTTTGGGTGTCCTGACTCATGGCTCAAAGTCTAGGGCTCCTCCGCAGACGCCAACGACCCCATATGGGAGCGTTAAGCGGAAAACCGGGAATATTTCGATCAAATAGTGGACTCTCGTCTCACATATTGAAATCCGCGACCGGCTTGCCTCGGGCCCCGTGAGCCGCGTCACGAAGTTTGGGCGCCTCCGCGACTCCCCGGGCTTCGGCTTGGAGCATCGCCAGGACCTGCTGGATGGTGGTGCGGGCCGCGACGTCGGGACGCGCCAGCGCAACGATGCTCCGGCTCGCCTTCACGCCTTCCAGCGGGCGCAGGACGAAGCCACGGCCCTGGTTGCCCACCGCCGTATACCGCGGCAGCAGGCTAAGCCCGTGGCCTGCGCTGACAAGGGCTTCAAGCACCCGCAGATCAGGGAACTGCTGGGCGCGGACAGCCTGCGCGTCGGCCCGCACTTCGATCTGGCGCAGCACGGTGTCGAAGGGAAACCCCTCGGGAACGCCCATCCACGGGAACCCGACGACGTCCTCGGCGCCCAGAGTGGACCGGCCCGCCAGGACATGCCCCGCAGGCAGGGCGACGTCCAGCGGCTCGTCCAGCAGCGGCACCACCGTCAACCCCTGGCCGCCAAACACTTCCGGACCGTCCACGCTGTGCGCCAGGACGATGTCGTAGTCGGCGGTCAGCCCAGCAAAACCGGCCACGCCGGGATCCTCGAAGTGGGCTTCGAAACGGAGTCCCTCGATGGCTTTGACCCGGTGGAGCAGGCCAGGAAGGAACATCTCCGCGGCGCTGGGAAAGAACGCTGCCACCACCCGCGTCTGCCAGCCGCGACGGTAGGTGTCGATCGTTGCCTCCGCCCGCGCCATGGCCGTCGACACCTCGGCGGCGGCGCCTGCCATGGCCAGCCCCGCCTCGGTCAGCCGCACTCCCCTGCCCGACTTCTCCACCAGGACCACGCCCAGTTCTTCCTGCAGGGCTTTGAGCTGCTGCGACACAGCCGATGGCGTGACCTTCATGGCCTCCGCCGTGGCACCCACCGTGCCGCGGTCGGCCAGTTCGCGCAGAATCCGCAGTCGCTTGAAATCCATGAGCCGAGGCTACACGGCGGCCCCGGTGTGATTTCGGTTTCCGGCCTGCTCACCGGTCCGTCTGCGCGCCCCGGAGAGGTCCCGCGGTGGGCCCCGGGAAGGCTGGACAGCCGGCTTGGCCCGGACGTAACGTCAAGCATCGGCAACCATGCCTCATGGACTGTATATGGACTGAAAGGCTCTGCTATGGACTGGATTGTCTGGCTTACCGTCATCGTCGTGGTCGTCGCTGTGGCCTGGGCGCTGCTCAGCCGCAATAAGAGCCGCACCGGCGCAGACTCCACCCCGGCTGGAGCCACCAGCACCGGCAGCCCTGCTGGTGCCGCAGCGGCAGCCATGGCCGCGCCCGATGTAGCGCAAGCACCTGAGCCGGCCGTTCCATCCCGGGAGAGTGCCGCCGCCCCCGAAGCGGCCGGGCCCGCGGCAGCGCCGGAAGCCGCGCCGGCCGTGGCAGCAGCCGGGTCCGCAGCAGCAGCCGGGTCCGCGGAGGCGGCAACCGGGTCCGCGGATGCGGCTCCCGCGGACAACGCCGAGTGGGAAACCCAGTGGTCCGAGACCGCGCCGGCGGACACGCATGCCGCGGCGGCGCACCACGAACCAGCCCATGGTGCGCACGTCGCGGGGCTGGCCGAGTCCGGGGCAGATGCCGAACCATCAGCACCGGCGGGCCCCCCGGTCCACCACCCCGAATACACCGAGCCCCACGCGCCGACTCTGCCCGGGGCGGAATCGGCGGCTGCAGAAGCGGTCGAAGAAGCCGGCGCGGGCGCCGGCGCGACGATGCCAGGGGCACCGGCAGCAGCAGATGCCGCCGCCCTCGACTCAAAGCCAGTCGACTCAAAGGCCGTCGAATCACCGGAGGCAGTCGAGGCACAGCCGGCATCGGCAACCCCCTCGACGCAGGCGGCGCCCCTGGCGGACGCAGAAGCCATGCAGGCGGCTGCCGCATCCGCGGCGGCGGAGGGCTTCACGAGCCACACGGCCGAGCCCACCGGACACTTGGCGACCGAGCAGCCCTATGGCGAAGGATCGGCGGCCCCGGCGGCGGACGGCAGCGGGCCGGAGGGTTTCACCGTCAAGGGCAATGCATCGTCGATGATTTACCACGAAGAGAGCAGCCCCGCCTATGAAGAAACCCGGGCAGAGGTCTGGTTTGTCTCCGCGGCGCACGCCGAAGCCGCCGGTTTCCGGCCGCCGCGCCGGACTCGCCAGTAGGAGCCGGCCGGGCCGGCGTCGGATCCCTTGACACTCCGCCGCTCCGCTTGCAGGGCAACGGCCCGGGCTGCCACCCTGGCCGTTGCCTTGCTTTTGCTATCCGCCTGCACTGGCGGAGGAACGTCCCCGCCGACGGGTCAGCCCGGCGGCAGCGCCGCACAGGTCGCGCCGGGGACCGCGGGGCAGCCCACTGTTGCGGGCCGGATTGACGGGTTGCAGCTGCCCTGGTCCACCGTCTACTTGCCCGACGGCACAGCAGTCATCTCCGAGCGCGACACCGCGCTGCTGCGGACCATCAAGGGCGGGCAGCTGGGCACGCTTGGCGAGGTGCCCGGCGTCGTGCCCGGCGGCGAAGGGGGCCTGCTGGGCCTTGCCCTGTCCCCCGGCTTCGCGACGGACCGCTACCTGTACGCCTACTTCACTGCGGCGGCGGACAACAGAATCGCCCGCATGCGGCTCGAAGACCGCGGCGGTCGGCTGGAGCTCGGCGCCCCGGAAACCGTTTTCACTGGTATCCCCAAGGCCGGGACGCATAACGGCGGACGGATCCGGTTTGGGCCCGACGGCTTCCTCTATGTGGGCACGGGCGACTCGCAGCGCCGGGAGCAGCCGCAGGACAGAACGGCCCTCGGCGGGAAGATCCTCCGCCTCACGGCCGACGGCCGGCCTGCGCCGGGAAACCCCTTCGGCGAGAACCCGGTCTACAGCCTTGGCCACCGGAACGTCCAAGGCCTTGCCTGGGACAGCGCGGGCCGGCTGTGGGCCAGCGAATTCGGCCCCGACGTCAACGACGAGCTCAACCTGATCGTGCCCGGCGGCAACTACGGCTGGCCGGACGTGACCGGCGCCCCGCACCGCTCCGGATTCCTGGATGCCAAGGTTGTGTGGCCGTCGACGGCGGACTCCTCACCCAGCGGACTCGAAATTGTCGGCAACACCGCATACCTGGGCGCCCTGCGAGGCCAGAGGCTGTGGGTCGTTCCCCTCAAGGGCGAATATGCCGCCGATCCTGTGAGCTATTTCACAGGAAGGTACGGCCGGATCCGGAACGTTTCGCTCGCCCCCGACGGCCGCCTGTGGCTCCTCAGCAACGGCCAAAACCCTGATTTCGCGCTGATTTTGGACCTTCCCGGCTGACCTGGCGCATCCCGGTCCGCCCGATTTCACACAACGGCCAATCTCGTGTAGAGTTTCATGTCGTTGCGGAGAACAACGGGGAAAGAAAAAGCCCCGGTGAACGAGAACAACAGATGCACCTCTAGCTCAACTGGCAGAGCAATTGACTCTTAATCAATGGGTTCCGGGTTCGAGTCCCGGGGGGTGCACCACGAGCGAAACCCCGTCTTCACTGGCCAAAAGCCACGAAGGCGGGGTTTTGTTTTGCCCTGCGCCGCACCCCGGCCTGGAGTGGAGCTACGCCGCGAACTGCCGGGGTGGCCACGACCGCATTAAAGGTCACCGACACGCCGGGTACCGGAAAAGTCCCTGAACAGGGCTGATACGCTCCTGCTTTGGAGTCGGAGGGACTCCGGCCCCTTATCGGACTATCCCAAGGATCAGCTCCCATGGACTACAGCGTCGCCCGAGCGCGGGCTCGGACTGCAGAAGAAGGACTGCGCCTGCATGAGCCGGTCTCCATGCGCTCCATCCAGGCCCACCTGGAAACCGCCAGCGGGCGCCGGATTGTCATCAAGCCGATCGACAACACCCCCACCGACAAAGTCTGCGGCCTGTGGTTCGGACTGGACGACCTGGACCTTATCCTCCACGCCAAAGCGGCGTCAGAGGTGCACCGCCAGCAGATCGTCCTGCACGAGTTCGCCCACATGATCCTCCGCCACGAGCAGGAGAACCTCCCGCACGACTACGCCAAGGTCTTCTTCCCGGACCTCGACCCGGAGCGCGTCGTCTCGGCCCTGAAGCGCACCGACTTCTTCGACGAGCTCGAGGTAACTGCCGAACTCCTTGCAGACCGGCTGGCTTCCCGCATCCGCCGCTCCTACCGTCAGCCCGACGCGGAGCCGGGCAACTTCGGGGCGGTCTTCGGATGACGCAGTTCCTCATGGCCGCGGCACTGTTCCTGTTGGCCGGGGCCCGCATTCCCGCCCTGCTTCGCAGCCGGACCGACCTGGTGTTCACCTGTGCCGTGTACGGAGCCATGGGCTCTTTGCTCATGTCCCCGGTTGTCTACGTCCCCGTCGACACAGCCCTGGGCGGGATGAACCTGGTCAAACTGGTCCTGAACTCCCTGATGATCATCTCTCTCTGGTACCTGCGCCTGGCTGCATTCGCCGCCATCGCCCCGGAAACCGGCGGCCGCCGGTCCTGGTGGACGCGCACCCTGCCCCTGACGCTCACGCTGACCCTGCAAACGGCGTTCTTCCTCCTCACAGGACCCACCGTCACGACCCCCGCCTGGGGCATCTACGAGAACCGCTTCCCGGCTCTCTTGTTCTCACTGATGCTCACCCTCTTCATCTGTTCGATGAGCGCGGAAATTGCCGTGATCTGCTTCCGCTACGTCCCGCGGATGAGCCGCTCGTTCCGCATCGGCTTCTCCATGCTGGGCGCCGGCTGCATCATGGGTTTCCTGGTGATGGCCCAGATGTGTCTCTCCCTGTTGGCCCGACACCTGACATTCCTGGCCATACTGGTCAGGCCTGATTTCCCGTACCATCAGCTGGAACTGGTCGCGACCGTCCTGGCCGGCGCCGGACTCACTATCCCGGCGGTTGCCGGCAGGGCGGCCCGCAAAAACCTGCACCGCTGGAACACCCAAACCCACGCACGCGTCGAGTCCATCTGGGCCAAAGCGCTGCAGAGCACTTCCCCGGACCGGACCCTCGAGGCCGACCCCCAGGCACCCGTACAGGACAGGCTGCACCGTATGGTTGTCGAAATCCGGGACGCTGAACTCGCTGCGGGCACTTCGGCGACCTTCCTGACCGCGGAGGAGCGCAGCTACCTGCTCTCCGTCGAAGCCAAGCTCCATGTCTCCCCTGCCCTGGCATAACCTGCGGCAGCTACAGAAAGCCCCCATGCACCTTCTGACGCACCCGACCCGCCGTACACGCCCGAGCGGCACGGACATGTACGCGATCTACCGGGACATGGTCCTCTTCGATTTCAAGACGGAAATCCATTCGGGTTTCTTCGTCGCCTATTACCGCAACTTCGCCATCCCCTCCACAGCGAGGACCCTGGCGGCGACCGGGGAGATGAAATCCCGGCCGATGAAACGCTCCTACGACACCGGCATCGTCCTCCACGAGATCATCGCCAACGGGTTCGAGCACGAACGCAGCCAGGCCATGATCGAACTGCTCCGCCGGGTCCACAAGGGGGTGCCCGGCACCCCTGACGACTTTGTCTACGTCCTCATGACCTTGCTTGTCCTGCCGCTGCGCTGGACCGAACGTCACGGCTGGCGCCGGCTGACCGAGCTGGAGAAGCGGGCCGCCACGGACTTCTACACCGAACTGGGCCGGCAGATGGGGCTCGAGGGCATCCCGGCCACCTTCGCGGAGGCGGAACGGTTCCTGGACGAGTACGAGGACCGGAACATGGGCCCGAGCCCCGAGGGCTCGACGCTGTTCAATGCGACCGTCGCGGCCTTCGCCAGCCGCATCCCCGCCCGGCTTCGCCGGTTCACCCCGACCATCCTGGCGCTGATGATGGACAAACCCCAGGTCGCTGTTGCCCTGGGCCTGAAACCGGCCCCGGCAGCGCTGCGCGTACCGTTCAACGCGGTGCTGCGGTTCCGCGCCCTCAAGGCCAGGCGGCGCCCCTTGCCGACCGAGCCCGTATTTGTGCCGGGAAGGATGAACGTCGTGGCATACCCGGACGGATACACCCTGGACCAGATCGGCCCCTGGGGGAAATCAGCCAACGTCTGAGGCTCCCTCTGCCGCCAACAGCCCCGCCCGGAGTCCCCGGCGGGGCTGTTGCGTTATTGCGGTCCTCGCACCGTTCCTAGCCGACGTGGATACCCGGCCGGAGGGCCGGGTCCGGCTCCACCTCGCGGAGGATTTCACGCACCAGCGGGGCCGTGTCGCCCTGGCCCAGGAACAGGTAGCGCATGAGATGGCCGACCGGGTTACCCTCGGACCACTCGAAGTAGCACTGGGGCTGCCTGTCGGTCGAGTCGCGCAGGGCCAGCAGGACCGCGGCAATCGCGTTCGGCACTGCCGGGGACTTCACGCGCAGGACCCGGTAGCCGTCCACCTCGATGCCTTCGACCCGGAGCGTGTGGCTGAACGCCGACGGGTCGGAGATCTCAATCTCCAGGAAGATGACGTCCGCCGCCCCCGGGACCGGGTTCAAGCCGCGCTGTTCGTACTCTTTGTCCGCATACTCGGCCTTGTCACCGGCCTGGCGCTTGTTGGCGATGACGTTCAATTGCCCATCGAAGGCGATCGAATCGGTGACGAACTGCCGGGCCGCCTCGTCGAATTCGATGGTTTCCAGCCGCAGCTCGGTGGTGCGCTT
>Ga0213838_1000633_pt1 | contig 23021 bp, 25 predicted proteins | sample SWPATP13_FD_160577 | JGI IMG/M metagenome (GOLD analysis project Ga0213838, IMG submission 160577) | Coastal seawater microbial communities from Marineland, Florida, United States - SWPA TP1 #3 | ecosystem: Environmental > Aquatic > Marine > Coastal | place: USA: Florida | collected 2016-08-06 | reverse complement strand
TGGGGTGGCGCATGAGCGAATGTAGCCGCTGCGGCGCCGTATTTGGCTGCGCCATGGCCGATGCAACGGACGAACCCTGCTGGTGCACGGCCCTGCCGGCGATCGTCCCGGTGCCGGGCGTGGAAGCCGGCTGCTGGTGCCCGGCCTGCCTGCGCGCCCATATTGCCCAGGCCAGCGGCGCCCCGGTGTTATCGGTGGGTGGCGAAAAACCGTAGCATTTCGCGGCTCGCGTCCGGCCCCTTGCCGTCCGTATAACTACCATGCGCGCTGCCGCCCGACCAGGCGTGGCCGGCGCCGTGGATCACCCAGTGCTCGCCTTGCAGCTTGCCATCCGAGCGTTTATGGGTGGTGCGGGTATACGCGTGGCCGTTCGGCACCCGGCCCGGCTCGACCGCCATGACGTCGGCGGCGTCACGCGCATGCACCATCAGCTCGTCGCCATTGGTCGGGTGCACGGTATGGTCCTTGTCGCCATGGAAGACGATGATCGGGATCGCCTTACCCGGCTTGTTCTGGCGCTGGAGCTGGCCCTGCATGGCGGCCAGCGCCGACGGCAGGTCGTGGGCCGATGCATAGGGCAGGCCGGAGTGCACGCCGACGGCCGCGTACAGCTCCGGGTACAGCGTGCCCATGATGGTGGCCATGGCGCCGCCGGCGGACAGGCCGGCCACATACACCTGGGCCGGGTCGACCTTGTACTGGGCCATGATCTCGCGCGTGATGCCGGCGATGATCGAAGGCTCGCCCTGGTCGCGCTGCTGGTCGACGTCGCTGAACCAGTTCCAGCAACGCGAGGAATTGGCCTGGCGCGATTGCGATGGATAGACGACCAGGCAGCCGCTTTCCTCGGCCAGCGCGTTCATTTGCGTGCCCTTGGCGAAGTCGTCCGGGTCCTGGGTGCAGCCGTGCAGCATCACGACCAATGCCGCCGCTTCGCCCCGATAGGTGCTGGGCACATACAGTTTATAGCTGCGGGTGCCGGCGCGATTCGTGAAACTGGCGTCGCTGAAGGTGCCGGGGAGGGCCTCGGCCGGTTCGTTGGCGGCGGCGCCGCCCTGGCCGAAGGTGCGGCTCAGTTCGGCCAGCATGTCCGGTACGTCGGCCGGCGTGCGCAGGTTGGCCATGCCGTCCGCCTGCGCCAGGCCGCTCATCCGGGCTTGCGCCGCCTGGGTGAGCGCTGAGGCGTTCTTCAGCGCGTCCTGGATCACTTTATTCGTGTCGACTTGCGGCTTTTTCATCAGGCCACGGGTGGCGGCGCGCATTTGCGCGAACAGTTTGTTATTCAAGTTCATATTCAGTTTCATGTGGCTTCCTTGTGTGCGCTTTACAGAATGCGCTCTGCCAATGCGGCCTTGATGGCGCTGCTCGCATGCAGCGCCCCCAGGACCGAAATCGATTCGATGGTGGCCAGCGCCAGTTCGACCGTGACGTCGCTGGCGATGCTGGCCAGGCCGAGCACCTGGATCTGGAGCCGGATTCCGGCTTGCTGCGCCGCTTCCAGGTCGGCCCGGGAGTAATGGTGCATGCCGAGCACGAGGCTGCGGCGGGCGACGGTTTGGCGCACCACGTCGGCATGCGTGTTCAACTGGTTGCGGATGGCTGTACGGATCAGGTCGGTACGGTTGCTGTAGAAACCCTCGCTGACCAGTAAATCGATCTGGCCCAGGTCGATCATGCCCAGGTTGATCGTGATTTTTTCCGAGTCAACCAGCTTCGGTCTTGCTTCGTTCGTTGTCATCATCTGGCTCCGCATTTCTTACACCATCCTTTCAAACCATCCTGTCACCATCCATGTGGATGGTTTTGATGGGTGCCAAGTCTACGCGCCTGAGCTCCTCCGTCAAGCGCGATTCGATTGAATCGGGTAATCTATTTCGCCATGAGTCCAGAATTGCAACCCGGCCTGCGCTTCGCATGGCAGACCACGATACCCGCGCGCGCGACCGTACCGCAGCTGTATCACGACACCCCCTTTTGCCGCGACATGCCCGACGTGCTGGCCACCGGCTACCTGGTCGGGATGATGGAGCTCGCCTGCGTGCACGGCATGCTTCCCTACCTCGACTGGCCCCGTGAACAGAGCCTGGGGACGATGGTCAATTTCCGCCATCTGGCGCCGACGCCGCCCGGCATGGTGCTGCGCATCGAAGGCGAAGTGCTCGCCGTCGAAGGCCAGCGCGTGCGCTTCCAGGTGCAAGCCTGGGACGAGCAGGAACGCATCTGCGAAGGCACCCACGAGCGTTGTGTGATCGACACGGAGCGATTTAACCAGCGTGTTGTAAAGAAGCGTCAGGCAGCGCTGGGCGAGGCGGCACGATGAGTGGCTTGTCGCATCCCGAACTGCAAACGCCGGTGCCTTCCCCCTGCATCAACCTGTGCGAAATGGACGATAAAACCGGCCTGTGCCGCGGCTGCCTGCGCACGATCGACGAGATCATGGCCTGGGGCAGCGCCAACGATGCGGCCAAGCGCGCGGTGTGGCTGGAAATCCGGCGCCGCGAAGCCGACCTGGATTTCGGCTGAGATGACGCCCCCGCTGCCGGCGTCGATGCGCGTCTTCGAGCGTGGCTGGTTGTCGTCGAACAATGTCCTGTTCACAGGGGCGCAGACGGCGCTGGTCGACAGCGGCTATGTGACCCATGCGCCGCAGACGCTGGCGCTGGTGCGCCACGCGCTCGGCGCACGGCCCTTGGACCGCCTGTTGAACACCCATCTGCATTCGGACCACTGCGGCGGGAATGGCGCGCTGCAGGCGGCCTACGGCTGTCATACGGCCATTCCCGCGCTGGAAGCCGATAAAATCGCGGCCTGGGACGAGGAGGCGCTGAGTTTTCGCGCCACCGGCCAGCAATGCGCGCGCTTTACGTTCGATGCGCTGCTGGCGCCGGGACAGGTGCTGGAACTGGGCGACTTGACTTGGCAGGTGCTGGCGGCGCCCGGTCACGATCCGCACGCTGTTTTGCTGTTCTGTCCCGGCGAAGGCATCCTGATTGCGGGCGACGCGCTGTGGGAAAACGGCTTTGGCGTGATTTTCCCGGAACTGGCGGGCGAACCCGGATTCGGGGAAACGCGCGCGACGCTCGATCTCATCGGTAGGCTCGATGCGCGGATCGTGATTCCGGGGCATGGCCGGATGTTTACGGACGTGGCCGGGGCCTTGCAACGGGCTTACTCGCGGCTCGATTATTTAGCGGCCGATCCGCAGCGTAATGCCGAGAATGCGGTCAAGGTGCTGGTGAAATTCCTGCTGCTCGAGCGGCAGCGGATCGGGGTCGCTGCATTGCCGGCGTTATTGGCGGCGATTCCGGTGGTGGGGAGCGCGCTGCGGCAGATGGCGGTCGATCCTTCGGCGCCCGACGCCTGCACCACCCTCGCCAACTGGGCCATTTCCTCCCTGCTGCGCGCCGGGGCCGCCCGCATCGACGGCGATTTCCTGGTCGATGCCTGACATTTAGAGCCGCCGATCTAGCACGATCGTGCTTTTATCGCCCTATAATCAGCGAGCTACGTAAAACCCACTCCACGCCGAAAGCTGCCCATGACGCTGCCCACCGTACTGCAAAACCTCTCCTTGCCCGTAATCGCCTCTCCGATGTTCATCGCCAGCGGTCCGGCCCTCGTCGCGGCGCAGTGCAAGGCGGGGATCGTCGGTTCCTTCCCGGCGCTGAACGCCCGCCCGGCCGAGCTGCTCGACACCTGGCTGACCGATTTACAGAAGGAACTGGCCGACCATGCCGCCGCCAACCCGGGCGCAAAGGTCGGCCCGATCGCGGTGAACCAGATCGTGCACGCCTCGAACGCGCGCCTCGAGCACGATGTCGCCGTCTGCGTCAAACACCAGGTGCCGATCATCATCTCCTCGCTGCGCGCGCCGCCGAAAGAGATGCTCGATGCCGTGCACAGCTATGGCGGCATCGTGCTGCACGACGTGGTCTCGATCCGCCATGCGCACAAGGCGCTGGAGGCCGGCGTCGACGGCCTGATCCTGGTCGCGGCCGGCGCCGGCGGCCATGCCGGCGCCTTGTCTCCGTTCGCGCTGGTGGGCGAAGTGCGTAAATTCTTCGACGGCCCCATCGCCCTGTCCGGCTCGATCGCCACCGGCGACGCCATCCTCGCCGCGCAAGCCATGGGCGCCGACTTCGCCTACATCGGCTCGCGCTGGCTGGCCACGAAAGAGTCGAACGTGAGCGACGACTACCGCGACGCCATCGTCGAGTCGAGCGCGGCCGACGTGGTCTACACGAACCTGTTTACTGGCGTGCACGGCAACTACCTGAAAAAATCGATCCTCAACGCCGGGCTCGATCCGGAAGCGCTGCCGGCCTCGGACAAGAGCAAGATGAGTTTTGGCGACGGCAGCTCGAAAGCCAAGGCCTGGCGGGATATCTGGGGCGCCGGTCAAGGCGTCGGGATGATGGACGACGTGCCGACGGTGGCCGAGATGGTCGCACGCCTCACGCGCGAATACGAGGCGGCGCGGGCGCGCCTGGCGCTGCGCTAAACGCGGCCGGTATGGAAAAAAGGCCTCCACGCAGGAGGCCTTCGCTTTCATTCAAGCACTCCGATTCAGGAGGCTTTTGCATCCGGAATCGGATACTCCGTTTCGGCTTCGGCCGGCTTCAAATCTTCCTGGCGGATCGACCACAGCCCTGGCAGATTGCGCCAGTAGCCATACACGTCCATGCCGAAGCCGACCACGAAGGCGTTCGGCAGCGTGAGGCCGACGATGTCGGCGGCGATCGGTTTCTTACGCCCGATGTCCTTGTCGGCGAACACGACGATGATGACCTCGGCCGCGCCCATGTCGAGCAGTCTCTGCTTCACGTGGGCCAGGGTCTCTCCCTCGTCGAGGATGTCGTCGACCACGACGATCGTGCGTCCGGCCACGTTCTGGCGCGGGATCACTTTCCACACGACTTGTCCGCCGCGGTCGTCGTCGCCGTAGCGGCTGACGTGGATGTAGTCGAACTCGAGCGGGAAGTCGAGCTGGGGCAGCAGGGTGCCGGTGAAGACGACGGCGCCGCCCATCACGCCCAGCACCAGCGGGAAGGTGGTGTTATCGGGATGCCGGAAGCGCGCGTTGAGCACGTCCGCCACCTGGCGCACCGCCGTCTGCACTTGGTCCGGGGAGACGATCTCTTGCGCATGTTCCAGCAGGGCTCGGGCGCGCACAACATGAAAATCAGGCATGGCTCATTGAGGTAAAAGGGTAATGGGCCAATTATCGCGAATATTGACAATGTCGGGCGGACTATTGGCACAGGGAAGATGTTGGCGCTATCTTTCCCAATCCCTGGGCCTGGCGACCGGGGCTTGCCAGTGCGTGCCCTACGCCAACGTGTATCGTTGGGGGTATGATATTAGCCATGGCTAATCCAACTCCTTCCTCCCCCCGCGCCGAGCGTTTGCAGCAGCTGCGCGCCGCCATGGCGCGCCACGGCATCGACGCGTATATCGTCCCGTCGAGCGACCCGCATTTGTCCGAATACCTGCCGCAGCGCTGGCAGGGCCGCGAATGGCTGTCCGGTTTCACCGGCTCGGTCGGCACCTTCATCCTGACCGCCGACTTTGCCGGCGTCTGGACCGATGGCCGCTACTACACGCAAGCCGAGACCGAACTGGCCGGCAGCGAGATCCGACTGATGAAAATCCCGTCGGGCGCCAGCCTGCTGCACATCGACTGGCTGGCGCAGACCATGCAGCCCGGCCAGACGGTGGCCGTCGACGCGCGCGTGCTCGGCCTGGCCGTGGCGCGCCTGTTAAACGATGCATTGGCTGCGCGCGGCGTGCTGCTGCGTACCGATATCGACTTGCTCGACGAGATCTGGCATGACCGTCCGGGCTTGCCGACGCCGGCGCTGTACGAACACGCGGCGCCGCATGCGACCATCAGCCGCGCCGATAAACTGGCCGCCACCCGCGCCGCCATGCGCGCGCTCGGCGCCGAGCGCCATGTCATTTCCACGCTCGACGACATCGCCTATCTGTTCAACCTGCGCGGCGCCGACGTCAGTTTCAATCCGGTGTTCGTGGCGCACGCGCTGCTCGAGCAGGGCGGCGCGACGCTGTTCGTCGCCGAGGGCAAGGCATCGAGCGCACTGCAGGCGCGCCTGCTGGAAGACGGCGTCCGGCTGGCGCCGTATGCCGCCGCCGCCGATGCCCTGGCTTCCCTGCCGGCTGACAGTAGCTTGTTGCTCGACCCGCGCCGCATCACGTCCGGCATGCGTGCGGCGATCGCCGATGGTGTAAAAGTCATCGAAGCGATCAACCCGACCACCTTCGCCAAGTCGCGCAAGACCGAGGCCGAGGCACAGCACGTGCGCGCGACGATGGAGCAGGATGGCGCGGCCCTGTGCGAATTTTTCGCCTGGCTGGAAGCGGAACTGGCTGACCCGCAGCGCGCGCCGCTGACCGAACTGACGATCGACGAAGAGATCACGGCCGCGCGGGCGCGCCGTCCGCACTTCGTCAGCCCGAGTTTCAATACGATCGCCGGCTTCAACGCCAACGGCGCGATCATGCATTACCGCGCTTCCAAAGAATCGCATGCGCTGATCGAAGGCGACGGCTTGCTGCTGATCGACTCCGGCGGCCAGTACCTGGGCGGCACCACGGACATCACGCGCGTGGTCCCGGTCGGCCAGATCACGGATGCCCACAAGCGCGACTTCACGCTGGTACTGAAAGGGATGATGGCGCTGTCGAACGCCCACTTCCCGCGCGGGACGCGCTCGCCGATGTTGGACGCGATTGCGCGCGCGCCGATCTGGGCGGCCGGCGTCGACTACGGCCACGGCACCGGCCACGGCGTCGGTTACTTCATGAACGTGCACGAAGGCCCGCAAGTCATCTCGCCCAGCGCCGCTCCCGATCCGCACACGGCGATGGAGCCGGGCATGATCACCTCGATCGAGCCGGGCATCTATAAACCGGGGCGCTGGGGCATCCGCATCGAGAATCTGGTGCTGAACGTCGCTGCAGGTTCGGGCGAGTTCGGCGAATTCCTGCGCTTCGAAACGCTCACCCTGTGCCCGATCGACACGCGCTGCCTCGCCATGGATCTGCTGCAGCCGCACGAAGTCCAGTGGCTCAACGGCTATCACGCCCAGGTACGCGCACGCCTGCTGCCGCATGTACAGGGCGCCGCGCGTGCATGGCTGGAACTGCGGACGGAGGCCATCTGATGGCTTCCTCCCGTTCCACCCGCGCCAGCTCCGCCGTCGAGCGCCTCAAGCGCCGCACCGGCCACACCGGCTATTCGATGGCGCGCACCGCCAGCGGCGGCTTTTATTTGTCCGAGATGCCGGGCTCGCCGCCGCTGTGCGAGCCGCTCGAACTGGACGCCTTCGTCGCCTTCGTCAACGGCCTCGGGCCGCAAGAGGTGCGCCGCATGACGAAAAGCGACATCGCATTCGAGAAGCAGCTGGTCAAGAAACAGCCGTGAAACGGTTCCGCAGTTCCTGAAAGCGCGCATTACGAGCCATGACTTTTTGCTGCCCTACTGGTCGCCGACCGAGATCGCCACGAATGCGGTGATCCTGCTGCACCTGGCTGGCGCGCTCTTCCTCGGCCTGCTGGTCGGCTACGAGCGCTCCTACCACGGCCGCGCAGCCGGCATGCGTACCTATGGCCTGGTCTGCATGGCCTCGTGCGCGCTGACCATCGTCAGCGGTTATCCGGAGATGTGGTTCGGCGGCCAGACCGGCGCCATCGGCACGGTCGACCCGACCCGCGTGATGCAGGGCGTGGTGACCGGCATCGGTTTCCTCGGCGCCGGCGTCATCATGCGCGACGGTTTCAATATCAGCGGACTGACGACGGCAGCCTCGATCTGGAGTTCGTCGGTGATCGGGATCCTGGTCGGCGTCGGCTTTTATCTCGCCGCGATGGGGCTGGCCTTCTTCTCGGCCATGATCATGATTTATCTGAACCGGGTGGAGGCGGTGCTGCCCTCGCGCCGCGCCGTCGCCGTGATGCTGCGCTTTCACGAGGACTACCTGCCGCGCGAAGAGGCGCTGCGCGAAGCGGCGCTCGAGCGCGGCTACCAGATCGCCGGCAGCTCGCTGACGATTTCCAGCAGCGACCGCCGGCAGGAATGGCGCTTCGTCGCCATCGCCCTGTCGCGCCACAACCGCGCCACCCTCACCGAACTGGCCGCCGAACTGGCGGCGACCGAAGGGGTCGAAGGTTTTCAACTCTCGCACGCCCGCAACTGAAACAAGACTGGATAGAAGATGACAGCGCAAGACGTACTCGATTTCTGGTTCCTGCCGCCCACCGATCCGGGCTACGGCAAGCCGCGCATGGAATGGTTCCGCAAGGACCCGGCCTTCGACGCCGAGATCCGCGAGCGCTTCGGCAGCCTGATCGCCCAGGCCCTCGCCGGCGGCTTGCGCGAATGGGCGCTGGAAGGGCCGCAGGGCGCGCTCGCGCGCATCCTCGTGCTCGACCAGTTCACCCGCAACGCCTTCCGCGAGGCGCCGGAATCGTTTGCCGGCGACACGCTGGCGCTGGCGGCCGCGCAAGCCCTGGTCGACAGCGGCGCCGACCGACAGCTGCCGCCATTCCAGCGCGCCTTCGTCTACATGCCCTACGAGCACGCCGAAGACGCGCGCATGCAGCAGTGCGCGGTCGACCTGTTCGCGCGCCTGGCCGATGAACACGACGGTTTTACGGAGATGCTCGACTACGCGCACCGCCACCGCGGCGTGATCGCGCGCTTCGGCCGCTTCCCGCACCGCAATCCCATCCTCGGCCGCGCCTCCAGCGCCGACGAACTGGACTACCTGAGCCAGCCCGGCGCCGGGTTCTGATGGTTTTACGCTTGAACATCGTCGGCGCCGGCCACGTCGGCCGCGTGCTGGGCCGCCTTTTTCATCAAACTGGCGTGTTCACGCTGCAGGACGTGCTGACGCGCTCGCCCGCCAGCGCCGAGGGCGCCGTCGCCTTCATCGGCGCTGGCCGCGCGCTGGCGCAAGCGAGCGAACTGCGTCCGGCCCAGGTCTGGATGCTGGCCGTCGGCGACGACCAGATCGCCCCCGCGTGCGCGGCGCTGGCGGCCAGCGGCCTGCTGGCCGGCGCCACCGTCTTCCACTGCAGCGGCGCCAGGGCCTCGGACGAACTGCAAGCGGCGCGCGCTGCCGGCGCCCGGGTCGCGAGCGTGCATCCGGTGCGCAGCTTCGCCGATCCGGCGGCCGTGGCGGCCGCCTTCGACGGCACCTGGTGCGGCGTCGAGGGCGACGTTGAAGCGCTGGCCCTGCTGTCTCCCGCCTTCGAGGCGATCGGCGCGCGCCTGGTAAATATCGACGCCGCCGCCAAGACCGTGTATCACGCGGCCTCCGTGTTCGCCTCGAACTACCTGGTGACCGTGCTCGACGCCGCCCTGCGCGCCTATGCCGCGGCCGGCGTGCCGTTGGCGATCGCGCGCGAGTTGGCGCGTCCGCTGGCGAGCGAAACCCTGGCCAATGTCTTTCAACTCGGCGCGCCGGGCGCGCTCAGCGGGCCGATCGCACGCGGCGACCTGGCTACCGTCGCGCGCCAGCATGCCGCGTTGCAGGACTGGGATGCGCCGACGGCGGCCCTGTACGATGCCCTGGCCGATGCCACCACCGCACTCGCCGAACGCAAGCGTTCCGGCGCGGCCTGACTATTTTACTGAGGATTTATCGATGGTTTTCACTGCCTGGGCCATGCTGGCCGTTCTCGGCGTCTATTTCTGGACCGGTGTCATGGCCGGCTATGCGCGCGTCAAACACAAGGTCGCCGCACCCTCGATGGACGGCCCGATCGCCTTCCAGAGCGCGCAGCGGGTGCAGGCGAATACGCTGGAACAGTTGCCGATCGTGATCGTGCCCTTGTGGCTGTGTGCGACGTACCTGGGCGATGGCTGGGCGGCCGCCGGCGGCTTGCTCTGGTGCGCGGGGCGGATCGCGTACGCGCTCGGCTATTACCGCGATCCGGCCAAGCGCGAAATCGGCTTCGCGCTTGGCATGGTGGCAAGTGCGTTGTTAATTGGCGGCACAGTCTTGGGTTTGGTGTTGCACTAAAGCAAAATATCTGCATCAGAAGATCGACAAAGTTCCTGAACGGCAATAAGCTTGGCGCTTGAGCCGTCATGCCGGTGACTGGAGCGCGTCGCGCCCGGCCGGTCCGATGCGTAGGAGGCAGCATGCTGTTTTTGAAAACGACCGCGGTCATGAAGGCGCCCGGCATTTACGAAGTCGATGTCGCCGCCAAGCCGCCCGGCAAAACCTTCGGTGTCTACCTGGCGACCGACCCCGGCAACCCGCCGCAAGCGGTGCTGGCGGAACTGGCCGAACTCGGTTTCAAGGGCAGCTACCAGAAGAAGTATACGCACCGCGACGGCGGCCAGGTGCTCGACCTGCATTTCGAAAAAGACGGCACCGACCTGTTCAAAGGCTGGAAGCCCGACGAGTGCAGCGCCAACCTGGCGGCGCTGAACAGCCTGTTCGGCAAACTCGGCATCCACATCGCGACCCGCGTGATGAGCATGGCCGAAGCCTACGCCTGATTCCCCGGGCGCGTCATCCCGCCTGTACCTCGATGTGGTACAGCGCCCACGGGCAAGCATTGAAACGCGCAGCCAGCGGCTGCGCCGCCATCTGCGGCACCCGGTCGGCATCGTAAAGGGCCCACAGCGGCCCCAGTCCCCCGAGCGCCATCGGCTGCCCGTCAAGGTGAGTGGCGACGATGAATCCCTGCGTACGCGCTTGATCCAGCGTGATCGCCGCGGCATAGCCGTCGACCGCGCGCAGGCTGATCCGGGTTGCGGGCGCGGTCGGCGCCCCGGCCAGCGCCAGCACGTCCACTAGCAGGGGACCGCGCAAGGCGTGCACCTTGCCGTCGTACTCGAGCGTCGGCCGGATCGTGCGCGCCGGCAAGCGCGCCAGCGTGGCGAAGTCGAGTGCACGGGCCTGCGTGAAACCGAGTTTATGCTTGGCCATCATCTGGTCCAGCGCCGGATCGAGGGCGCCGCGATTCGGGCGCGCGATCGTTCCGCTGATCGTCAGCAGCACCGGGCCGGTGGCGGCGCGAGTGCTTGCGCCGGCCAGGGCGGGCAGGGCGCCCGCGGCGAGCGCGGCGCCGAAGAAGCGGCGTTTTTTCATGCGACAATCCTCATTCATGGGGTCGTCCCATGATAAACGCTGATCCCCCCTCGTTGCACATGGACCTTTTCGACACCCCCGGCGCCTTGCAGCCGATTCCCATCGACGACGGAGAACTGGCGCTGCTGGCCCAGCTGCCGTTGCCCTGGCCGAACGCCGAAGTCTTCGCGCGCCTGCTGGACGAGACGCCCTGGCGCGCCGAAAGCGTCGTCGTCTATGGCAAGCGCCACCTGCAGCCGCGTTTGACGGCCTGGTACGGCGACGCCAGCTATACCTATTCCGGTTTGCGCCTGGAACCTTTACCCTGGACGGAGCTGCTCCTTGAAATCCGCGCGGCAGTGGAGGCGGCCTGTGGCCAGCGCTTCAACAGCGTGCTCTTGAACCGCTACCGCAACGAGCGCGACAGCATGGGCATGCACAGCGACGACGAAGCGGAACTGGGCGAGGCGCCCGTCATCGCTTCGCTCAGCTATGGCGCGACACGCACCTTCCTGCTGCGCCACAAACGCGATCAACGCAGCGTGCGCCTGCCGCTGGACGACGGCAGCCTGCTGTTGATGCGGGGGCAATTGCAGAGAAACTGGCTGCACGGCATTAACAAGTCGGCGCGCCCGTTGGGAGAGCGAGTGAACCTAACATTCAGGTACATCGTCTAACCGGATGTCTTTTATCTTCTATCTGTGACTAAAATAACTGAACGCAGAGTCAGTTATGTTACATTTGATTACAGTTCTTACCGAATCCGCATGGGTTTGGTCTTTTCACAATGGTATCTTGGACACATCGCGATTCATCAGGAATTGCGAGCCAGACTAAACGTGAAAAGGATTTACGTATGAAAAAGCTCATTTTTGCACTGATCGCAGGTACTGCCGCCATGACCGCCGCCCAGGCCCAGACCACCGTTACCCCACGTCCGTATGTCGGTATCGGCGCCTCCGGCGTTGACCGCGAGTACAACGTGCAAGGCGCCACCCTGCGCGACAATGATGGCTACCGCTTCGGCGGCAAAGTCTTCGGCGGCGCCGAACTGACCGAAAACCTCGGCGTCGAAGCCGGCTATACCAAGTTCGGCAAGGCCGATGCCAGCTATGTCCGCAATGGCGTCGCCGTCAACACGGAGAACAAGGGCTATGGCGCCTACGTCGCCGGCAAGGCGACCAAGCATTTCAACGACAAGGCATCGGTCTACGCCAAGCTGGGCGTGGCCCATACCAGCAATGAAATGACGTCGGCGACCGCCGGCCTGAACCGCAAGGTCAGCGATAACGCCGGCTACGGCGCCCTCGGCATGCAGTACAAGGTCACCGAACAAGTGGCCCTGCTGGCCGAATACGAGCGCTATGGCAAAAAGCAAGACTTCGGTCCAAAGCCGGACGTCTTCACCGTCGGCGCGAAATACAGTTTCTAACTGATTCGTCTGATGTAAAGAAAAAGGGCCTGCGGGCCCTTTTTTGTTGTCTACAAGACCGGCGCTGCGCCCAGTGGCGCGCCTTGCCCCATCGCCCATGGCGGCAAGACCGTGTCGACTGGCCCCTGCGGCAGCATCAAGCCCGATGCAATAAACCGGTGCACCGACGACCACGGCCATTCGGGCGCGCTCGGGCACAGGCCATGGCGTACCGGATTGGTATGCATGTAATCGATCAGGGCGCCGTAGTCGGCCTCGCTGGCGACCCGGAATTCCTGGTATTGGCGGGCCCAGATCGCGCCATCCTCGCAGGCGTCGCCCAGCGATTTGCGCAGCGCCTTGGAAAACGCGATCTTGACCGCGCGCCAGCGGCTCGAACAGTCATGGTCGCCCGGCGGCAGCGTCCACATCGCATGGGCATGGTCCGGCAGCACCACCCAGCCGTCGACGTGGAAGGGCTTGCGCACGCGGGCCTGGCGGATGGCGTCGCCAAAGGCCGCGATATGGTCGGTCAACAGGGAGCTGCCACGGTCGAGCAGGCGCACCGTGAAGAAAAAGGTTCCACCAGGAACCCGGTTAGCGCGGTAGTGATTCATGGGCAAAGTGTGCCGATCGATGGTGGCCGCCATGTCGATTGGCGCAAAGGGAGGCGGGAACTGTGAGCCTCATCAGCGGTCGATTCTACACACGCTGTTTACTGGGGCCGCGTACGTTTCCGCGCATAAATTTTGAGCAAAAAAATGCCCGGTCAAGACCGGGCATGCACGCTCTGGCGAGCGGGTTGAGGCAAATGGCTGAAAATCAGGTCGTCAGCGGCTTGTAACGAATCCGCTTCGGCTTGGCGCCTTCTTCGCCCAGGCGCTTCTTCTTGTCGGCTTCGTATTCCTGGTAGTTACCGTCGAAGAAGGTGACTTGCGAATTGCCTTCGAAGGCCAGGATGTGGGTCGCGATCCGGTCCAGGAACCAGCGATCGTGGGAAATGACCATCACGCTGCCGGCGAATTCCAGTAACGCGTCTTCCAGCGCGCGCAGGGTTTCCACGTCCAGGTCGTTCGACGGTTCATCGAGCAGCAGGACGTTGCCGCCCTGGAGCAGGGTCTTGGCTAAATGCAGGCGGCCGCGTTCGCCACCGGAGAGGTTGCCGACGATTTTCTGCTGGTCGGAACCCTTGAAGTTGAAGCGGCCGAGGTAGGCGCGCGACGGCATCTCGAAGCGGCCGACGCTGAGCATGTCGGCGCCGCCGGTGACGTCTTCGAACACGCTCTTGTTATTGGCCAGGTCGTCGCGGTGCTGGTCGACCAGGGAGATGCGCGCCGTCTTGCCGATCGCGAGTTCGCCGCTGTCCGGCTGTTCCTTGCCCGAGATCATCTTGAACAGGGTCGATTTACCGGCGCCGTTCGGGCCGATGATGCCGACGATCGCGCCCGGCGGCACCGTGAACGACACGTTGTCGAGCAGCAGGCGGTCGCCGAAGGCTTTCGAGACGTTCTTGAATTCGATGACTTCGTTACCCAGACGCTCCGCGACCGGAATGAAGATCTCCTGGGTCTCGTTGCGCTTCTGGTATTCGAACTCGGACAATTCGTTGAAGCGCGCCAGGCGCGCCTTCGACTTGGCCTGCCGTGCTTTCGGATTCTGGCGCGACCATTCGAGTTCGGTCTTCAGCGCTTTCTGGCGCGCCGATTCGGTCGACTCTTCCTGCTTCAAACGGGCCTGCTTCTGGTCGAGCCAGGAAGAGTAATTGCCCTTCCATGGAATGCCCGAACCGCGGTCGAGTTCCAGGATCCATTCGGCGGCGTTGTCCAGGAAGTAGCGATCGTGGGTGATGCCGACCACGGTGCCCGGGAAGCGCAACAGGAATTGTTCCAGCCACTCGACCGATTCCGCGTCCAGGTGGTTAGTGGGTTCGTCGAGCAGCAGCATGTCGGGTTTCGACAGCAGCAGCTTGCACAGCGCCACGCGGCGCTTTTCGCCACCGGACAGCACGCCGATCTTCGCATCCCATGGCGGCAGGCGCAGCGCATCGGCAGCCATTTCCATCTGCAAATTCAGGTTGCCGCCGTCGGCTGCGGAAATGATCGATTCCAGGCGTTCCTGTTCTTTCGCCAGCGCATCAAAATCCGCGTCTTCGTCGGCATACGCGGCGTACACGGCTTCCAGCTTGGCTTGCGCCTCGAAGGCTTCGCCCAGGCCCGATTCGACTTCCTGGCGCACGGTCTTTTCCGGATCGAGCTGCGGTTCCTGGGGCAGGTAGCCGATGTTCAGGCCCGGCATCGGACGCGCTTCGCCCTGGATGTCGGTATCGATGCCTGCCATGATTTTGAGCAGGGTCGACTTGCCGGAGCCGTTCAGGCCCAGCACGCCGATCTTCGCGCCCGGGAAGAAGGACAGCGAAATATCTTTCAGGATCTGGCGTTTCGGCGGGACGATCTTGCCCACGCGGTTCATGGTGTAAACGTAATTAGCCATTATGTGTTCTGTAGAAAATCAAGGTGCAAAGGATACGATAGAAGCGCCCGTACGGGCACCCCCATCACGAAACTTTCGGCGCCGCCGGCGCCTGGCCGCGCCGCAGCAAGCCTTCCCCGGCAAACAAGGCGAGGGCCGCCCAGATCATGGCGAAACCGACCAGGCGGTCTGCAGTAAATGCTTCCTTGAACAGCAGCACGCCGAGCAGGAACTGGATGGTCGGCGCCAGGTATTGCAGCAAGCCGAGGATCGACAGCGGAATCCGGCGCGCGCCATTCGCGAACAGCAGCAGCGGGATCGCCGTGATCGGGCCGGAGGCGAGCAGGAGCCAGCGGGTCGTGTCCGACCCGGTATTCAGGAAGGCGTTCTCGCCATGCAGGGTGAGCCAGGCAATGTAGGCCAGCGCCAGCGGGAACAGCACCATGGTCTCGAACGACAGTCCCTCCAAGGCCCCGAGCGCGGCGGTCTTGCGCAGCAGGCCGTAGCCGCCGAAGGTGGCGGCCAGGAACAGGGCGACCCAGGGCACCGAACCCGACTGCCAGGTGAGCCAGGCCACGCCGAGCGCGGCCAGGGCGATCACGCCCCACTGGAAAGGGCGCAGGCGTTCCTTCAGCAGCAGGAAACCGAACATGATGTTGACCAGCGGCGTGATGAAATAGCCCAGGCTCGCTTCGATCACGTGGCCGTTGTTGACGGCCCAGATATACAGCAGCCAGTTGGCGCCCAGCAGCAGCGCCGAGGCGACGAAACTCCAGAAGATGCGCGGCTGGCGTACCTGGTGCAGCCAGCTCCACTGGCGCCGCAATCCCAGCACGATCAACAGGAAGGCGAGCGACCACAGCATACGGTTGGCGAGGATCTGCATGGCCGGCACGTCGCTGATGGCGTGGAAATACAAAGGGAACAGGCCCCAGCACAGGAAGGCCAGGGCGGCGGAAAGGATGCCGGTACGCATGAGGGAAGAGGGATGGAGTTGCCAGCCGCGTATTATCGGTCAATTACCGGACGCTTGCCGGGCCCGCCCGGTTTTGCTCGCTCCGCAGGCCAGGGCGGCGCCCTAACGCGCGACCGGCCGAGCCGCCTTCGGGCAGACTTGCAACACGATGCGCCCCGCATGCGCCTGGCGGCACCGGCATCGAATAGTTCTTGCAATTTTCTTGTCGTTATTTTATGGTGCGCCGCACCCAGAACAACAATATGGTGCAATCTTGACGTCGCAAAATAACAAGAGCGGCCTGGCGGCCATGACGCTGGCGGCGGTCGGTATCGTCTACGGCGATATCGGTACCAGCCCGCTGTACACGCTCAAGACAATCTTCGACCCCGAGCACGGCCTCGCGCTCAACACGCCCAACCTGCTCGGCATCATTTCCCTGATCTTCTGGGGACTGACCCTGATCGTTTCGCTGAAATACGTCACCCTGGTGCTGCGCGCCGATAACCGCGGCGAGGGCGGCATCATGGCGCTGATGGCGCTGGCCCTGAATTCCGTGACCAAGGCCTCGCGCTGGCACCATCCGCTGATGGTGATCGGCGTCTTCGGCGCCACCATGTTCTATGGCGACAGCGTGATCACGCCCGCCATTTCGGTGCTGGGCGCAATCGAAGGCCTGGAAGTGGCGACGCCGGCGCTGTCGCACTATGTGGTGCCGCTCGCGGTCATCGTGCTGGTGGGCCTGTACAGCGTGCAGCGCCACGGCACGGCGGGCATCGGCCGCTGGTTCGGGCCCGTGATGATCGTCTGGTTCGCCGCGCTGGCGATCATGGGCGTCATTAATATTGTCGAGGCGCCGGTCATCCTCGAAGCGCTCAATCCGCTGCACGCGGCACGCTTCATTGCCGAAAACCGCTTCATCGCCTTCGTTGCCCTGGGCGCCGTGGTGCTGGCGCTGACCGGCGCCGAGGCGCTGTATGCCGACATGGGCCACTTCGGCAAGAAGCCGATCCGCGCGGCCTGGTTCCTGATCGTGTTCCCGGCGTTGGCGCTGAACTACCTCGGCCAGGGCGCGCTCCTGATCACCGATCCGAGCGCCATTGAAAACCCCTTCTTCCGCCAGCTCGGCGCCTGGAGCGTCTACCCGCTGGTGATCCTGTCGACCATGGCGGCGGTGATCGCCTCGCAGGCGACGATCTCGGGCACCTATTCGATGACCAAGCAAGCCATCATGCTCGGCCTGCTGCCGCGCATGCGTATCCAGCACACGTCGGAAAGCGAGATCGGCCAGATCTATATTCCGGCCGTGAACTGGCTGCAGCTGATCGTGGTGCTGATCGCGGTGACCGGCTTCGGCTCCTCGGACCGCCTGGCCGGCGCCTACGGCATCGCCGTCACCGCCACCATGCTCGCCACGACGCTGCTGACCTTCTTCGTCACCCGCTACCGCTGGCACTTGCCGCTGGCCCTGTGTCTCGGCGCGACCGGCTTCTTCATGGTGATGGACATCGCACTGTTCTCGGCAAGTACCCTGAAACTGTTCCACGGCGGCTGGTTCCCGCTGCTGCTGGGAGCGATCCTGCTGACCGGCATGCTGACCTGGAAGCGCGGGCGCGAACTGGTGTTCGAGAACTTGCAGGCGCACGCGATCCCCCTGGACGCCTTCCTGCAGTCGCTGTTCGTCGCGCCGCCGACGCGCGTGCCCGGCACCGCGATCTTCCTGCGCGGAGAAAGCGATGGCGTGCCGCATGCGCTGCTGCACAACCTGTCGCACAACAAGGTGCTGCATGAGCGCGTGGTCTTCCTCACTGTCCATATCAAGGAAGAGCCCTGGGTGGCGCCGGCCGAACAGGTGCAGGTCGTCGAACTCGGCCACAACTGCTATCAGCTCAACATTCATTATGGCTTCAAGGACGAACCGGACATCCCGGGCGTGATGAAGCAGTGCGCGACACTCGGCTTGCCGTTCGAGATGATGGAAACCTCGTTCTTTATCGCCCGCCAGACGGTCATCTCGACCCCGGGACGCGGCATGGCGCCCTGGCGCGAGCATATGTTCGTGGCGATGTCGCGCAATGCACGGGGCGCGGCCGACTATTACCAGATCCCGCCCAACCGCGTCATCGAGCTTGGCACGCAGGTCGAAATTTAAGTACACATACGTACAAAATGCGGACAATCTGGTTCAGCGGGCTCGGGTAAGGTACAGTGTTTCTCTTATTAAACGTACCTTACAGCGAGTTCCAGATGCACTATAAAAAATCCCTGCTTGCCGCCTGCTGCGTGGCCGTCCTCAGTCTGAGCGCCTGCGGCGGCGGTGGCGGCGGCAGCAGTGCGCCGGCGATCGCGGTCGCCAACCCGGCCAGCCTGATCGTGACCGATACCGTCGTCGGCAGCGGCGCCACCGCTGCCAGCGGCAGCAAGCTCACCGTGAATTACACCGGCTGGTATTACAGCGCCACGGCAGTCGACCACAAGGGCGCCCAGTTCGATGGCGGCGCGATCGGTTTCACCCTGGGCGTGGGGGCCGTGATCGCCGGCTGGGACCAGGGCCTGGTCGGCATGAAGGTCGGCGGCAAGCGTACCCTGGCGATTCCATCGAATCTCGCCTATGGCACGACGGGACGCGGACCGATTCCGGCCAACGCCGGCCTGCTGTTCGAAGTCGAGCTGACCAAGGTCGAATAGGAAGCTGGCCCCGCTGGGGAGCGCCGCTAAGTATTTCATTTGTGTAATATGCCATGAAGGCGACCGCTACCGGTCGCCGCATCGCGCAAACACATTGGAGTACACCAGCATGGCGGAACATCTCAGCTCTCACGACATCCAGCAACTGACACCGCGCCAACGCGTCTTCGCGATCGTCGGCGCGTCCTCGGGCAACCTGGTCGAATGGTTCGACTTTTATATCTATTCGTTCTGTGCCCTGTATTTTTCCTCGGCCTTTTTCCCGTCCGGTAATCCCACCACCCAATTGCTGAACACCGCCGGCATCTTCGCCGCCGGTTTCCTGATGCGCCCCGTCGGCGGCTGGCTGTTCGGCCGCATCGCCGACAAGTACGGGCGCAAGAACTCGATGCTGATCTCGGTGCTGATGATGTGCGGCGGCTCGCTGATGATCGCGGTATTGCCGACCTATGCCCAGATCGGCACGGCGGCGCCGGCGCTGCTGCTGCTGGCGCGCCTGTTCCAGGGCCTGTCGGTCGGCGGAGAGTATGGCACCAGCGCCACCTACATGAGCGAAGTGGCGCTGCCGGGACGGCGCGGCTTCTTCGCCTCGTTCCAGTACGTGACCCTGATCGGCGGCCAGCTGCTGGCGCTCCTGGTGCTGGTCGTGCTGCAGCAACTGCTGACCGAACCCGAACTGAAAGCCTGGGGCTGGCGCATTCCCTTCGTGTGCGGCGCCGCCGCCGCCCTGGTCTCGCTCTACCTGCGCCGCTCGCTGGCCGAAACGACGACCGCCTCGGAGCGCAGCAACAAGGAAGCGGGCAGCCTCGCCGGCCTGCTGAAACACAAGCGCGCCTTCATCACGGTGCTCGGCTTCACGGCGGGCGGCTCGCTGATCTTCTACACGTTCACGACCTATATGCAGAAATACCTGGTCAATACGGCCGGCATGAGCACCAAGACCGCCAGTGCGGTCATGACCGGCGCGCTGATCGTCTACATGGCGCTGCAGCCGGTGTTCGGCGCGATGTCGGACCGCATCGGCCGGCGCACCGCGATGATCTGGTTCGGCGCCCTGGCGACCCTGTGCACGGTGCCGATCATGTCGGCCCTGCACGGCGTCAGCAACCCGTACGTGGCCGGTTTCCTGATCATCTGCGCGCTGGCGATCATCAGCCTGTACACCTCGATCAGCGGCTTGATCAAGGCGGAGATGTTCCCGGTGGAGGTGCGCGCGCTCGGCGTCGGCGTCTCGTATGCGGTCGCCAACGCGCTCTTCGGCGGCTCGGCCGAATACGTGGCCCTGTGGTTCAAGCAGGCCGGCATGGAACAGAATTTCTACTGGTACGTCAGCGGCATGTGCGCACTGGCCTTCATCGTCGCCGTCAAGATGCCGGATCCGTCCAGATCCGGACTGCTCAAGGGATAGGCTCTAGCGCAGCATATCGATGTGCATGATGCCGTCTTCGTCGTAAGGCGCGGAGACGGTCTCGAAACCGAAATCCTGGTAAAACTTTTCGAGCCTGTGCTGGGCGCCGATGCGGATGCGGTGGCCCGGGTGCAGCTGTTCGGCGTACTGGATGCCATGCGCGACCAGTTCGCGCCCGGCGCCGCTGCCGCGCATGTCGTTGGTGGTCAAGATGCGGCCGAGCGACATCTCGTCGTATTTCGCGCCCGGCGCCAGGCAGCGCAGGTAAGCGGCCAGCACGCGCCGCCCGCCGATGTCGCGCCAGCCGAGCAGGTGGTGGGCGTCGAGGTCGTAGCCGTCGATGTCCGGGTACAGGCAGGTCTGCTCGAGGATGAACACCTGCTGGCGCTGGGCCAGTACTTCATACAGTTGCGCGCCCGAGAGGTCGGCGAAACTGCTCCATTGCCATTGAATCATGTGGGAATCCGTCAGAATGAAAAAGTGGCGGCCGTCTCGAAACCTTCGAGCACGTTGACCGTGTGGATGGCGCTGTCGGCATCGGCCGCGCCACCCTCGAACACGAAGGCGGCCGGCAGGCCGAGCCAGGCGATGCGCTCGCCGATGCGCAGGTAGTCGGCGCCATCGAGGGCGAATCGGGCGTCGCCGCCGTCCCCACCCACGCCCAGCGACACCACCAGCGCCTCGGGTGCGAACATGCCGATTTTCAGACACGCCGTCTCGAGCGCCGCCAGCCATGGCGCGGCCCTGGCCCCGCGCGCCAGCGGCAGGTTCAGGTTGGCGCCGCTGCCGTCGCCGCTGCCGGTTTCGTCGGCATGGCCCAGGTAAAACGGAAAATCGCTGCGCGGATCGGCGTGCAGGGAGATGGTCAGCACGTCGCCGCGGCCATAAAAAATGCCTTGCGTGCCGCTGCCGTGGTGGTAGTCGATGTCGAGGATGGCGACCCGCCGCGCACCGTCGTCGAGCAGGTGCTGGGCGGCCAGCGCCGCGTTGTTCAGGAAGCAGCCGCCGCCAAGATAATCGGCGCCCGCATGGTGGCCCGGCGGGCGGGTCAGGGCGAAGCTGGCGCGCCGGCCCAGGCGCAGCGCGTGCGCCGCATTGATGGCGCAGTCGGCGCCGGTTTTCGCCGCGTTCCAGGTGCCGGCGGTGAGCGCCGTGGCGTCGGTCGAATACAGGCCGAGGCAACCGATAAAACTGTCCGGCTCGACATCGATGCGCATGCCGCGCACCGGCCAGCCGATCGCCTGCGCAGCGATGTCGGCGTTGCCGGAACCCTGCGCCGTCCACTCGCTCCAGGCGCTGCGCAGGAAGTGTAAATAACGGGGGCTGTGGATGCGCTCGAGCGACACCAGCGGCGCGCGGTGCGGCGTGACGATCTCGCCCAGCCCGCGCCGCTGCAATTCGTTCAAGACCAAGGCCACCCGCTCGGGCTGCTCGAACGACACCTTGCCCGCGGGCCGCGGCGGCTGCGCGCGGTGCTGGGCATGGTGTTCGTTATAAAAAGTGAGCAAGGAAGTCCCGCAGCGGCACGACGATTATTGGTGGTTCCCGCACAGTGTACTGCTGTTATACGCCGCCACGAAATCGTCGAAGCTGCCGGTGTCCTGCTGTTCGACGATCGCCTGTTCGGCCAGCGAGGCGGCCGCCATCTCCTCGAACACCGCTTCCTCGGCCGGCATCAGGGGGCTGTCGCGGAAATACGCCGCGTGCAGCTCGCTCTGGCGCAGGCCGAAGGCCGCGGCCGAGCCGAGCGCCTTGACTTCGGCCAGCACGCGCGCCGACGGCGTTTTATCCGGATCGGCGACCTTCGCCTTTTGCTGCGCCAGCGACGCTTCGTGCACGCCGCTTTCGTTGTGCTCTTCGTCGAGCAGGCGCGCCAGCGGGCGGATGCGTTCCAATAATTCGTCGGCCCAGGTCGACAGCAGCACTTCCTCGCCGTCGCGCGTGAGCGTCAGGTCCGGCCGGCGGCCTTCCTTCACCGTGCGCGCGAAGTTGCGGGCGTGGACTTGTCCCTCGGCGGCGCTGATCAAGGGGCTCTCGTCGAGCGCGCAGAACAGTAAAAACGCATCCAGGAAGCGCCCGGTCTCGATGGAGATGCCGATCGGCTCGAACGGGTCGACGTCCAGGCAGCGCACCTCGATGTACTGCACGCCGCGGTTGCACAAGGCTTGCACGGGACGCTCGCCGGTGCGGATCACGCGTTTCGGGCGGATCGTCGAATAGTATTCGTTCTCGATCTGCAGCACGTTGGTCGACAGCTGGATCCACTCGCCATCGCGTTTCGTGCCGAGGGCCGCATACGGCTCGTAAGGGCGGTTGACCGCATCCATCAGGCTCGTGACATAGCTCTCCAGGCTGTTCTCGTGCGGACGCAGGCCGGACTGGGCGTCGTTCTGGTAGCCCAGGTCGCTCATGCGCAGGCTGGTCGCATACGGCAGGAACAGGGTGTCGTCGGACAGGGTGTCGAGGTTGTGCGCACGGCCGCGCAGGAAGCTCGTCGTCAGCGCCGGCGAAGCCCCGAACAGGTACATCAGCAGCCAGGCGTAGCGGCGGAAATTGCGGATGGTCGCGATATAGCTTTCCGACTGGAAGTCGCGCAAGGCATTGCGCCGCTCTTCCGGAATGCCGTCGCTGGCCAGGATCAGCTTCCACAGCTGTTCCGGCAGCGAGTAATTGTAGTGAATGCCGGCGATGCACTGCATCGCTTTGCCATAGCGCAGGGCCAGGCCGCGCCGGTACACGTGTTTGAGCATGCCGATATTCGAGCTGCCGTACCAGCCGATCTCGATGTCTTCCTCGGACGGCAGTTCGCCCGGCATCGACGAACTCCACAGCATCTCGTCGCCCAGCTTCGAATAGGCGAAGCGGTGAGTCGCGTCGAGGCGGTGCAGCGCCAGGCCGATGTCGTGCTCGGCCGGGGTGATGAATTCGAGCAGCGCCTCGGCGTAGTCGGTCGTGATTTGCGGGTGCGTGAGCGCCGCGCCGAGC
>Ga0213838_1000624_pt1 | contig 23346 bp, 19 predicted proteins | sample SWPATP13_FD_160577 | JGI IMG/M metagenome (GOLD analysis project Ga0213838, IMG submission 160577) | Coastal seawater microbial communities from Marineland, Florida, United States - SWPA TP1 #3 | ecosystem: Environmental > Aquatic > Marine > Coastal | place: USA: Florida | collected 2016-08-06 | reverse complement strand
AGAAGCTCTGCAAGCGGCGATAGTAGAAGGCTTTGAAAGCGGGATAAGTGATAAGACTGTCGAAGATATTTTAAATGAAGCAAGAGCAAATACTGCGAAAGTGAAGTAGTCGTGGAGCTAAAAAGAAGCGTTGCTGCAGACAATGACTTGATTGAGATTTACCAGTATACATTTGATACTTTTGGGAAAGCGAAAGCTGAGAGCTATTTTGCTGAACTCACCGATGCAATGGTGACTATTAGTGAATCACCATATATTTATCGAGAACGAACAGAATTTGTGTCACCAGTCAGAATTGCACGTGCCGGGCAGCATCTTGTGGTCTATTCCATTGAAATAGATTTTGTATTGATAGTGAGGGTATTGCACTCAAGAATGGAAATCGAAGAGCAGCTATCTGGCTCCTAATGAGCCGAAGTTGTGCAACGGGAAAATTAGGTTCCAGATACACAATTTCAGAATGACGATGGACTTGGACTGAATTTCAGACACAAAAAAAACCGACTCACGTCGGTTTATTGATGCACACCTAGAAGTGATTGGTACCAGAGGCCGGACTTGAACCGGCACAGTGTCACCACCGGCGGATTTTGAAAAGTCAGCGTCTAAAACATTCTTCTTAAGGTATTGAAAATTATGCACATATTTTGTGTTTTATCGTTATTTGCCTAGCTTTGCAAATTCTTTGCAAAGGGCTGTGAGCGGGTTGTCTGTTCCTAAATGTTAAAAAATATGTTTTTCATAAGTATTTATTGGCGACTTATATAGCACTCAGAGCTCTTTCGAAAATTAAGGCATCCTAAGTAACGGTTCCTATCCATGTATCTTTGATTTTCTCAATTGGGTTTTGACTTGTTCCATATCATATTAATGTTCTTGTCCATTTACACTCAGGTAAGGTATTAGGCTTGCTTGAATGCCAGTGCAAGATACTGTTTATCCTCATCGCTCATGGCATGTGCGAAATTGGCAAGTCCAAGAAGTACATCCACCACTTTAAGTGCTTGGCCGGCCAGTAAACTTAGTACCACTTTGACGCCTTCATAGAAAAAACGCATGATTATGCATGCAGCTCTGAACAGGGTGACTTTGCGTGTGACGATGGCAACGCTGTGCTCCACATCTTCACCGGCCTTATGGGTATCTGCCAATATAGTGAAATCAAAGTCTTTGTCGCGGATAATTTTGACGCCGTTTTGGCCATCGATGACTCGTTGTGTGAATACCGTCATTCCGGTGTTGAGCACGGTTACCAACTGTTGGAAATAGCCGTATGCTCGTGTTGCTAAGAATTTTGTCATGCGGATCACTTTTTTTAAGGCTTCGGTTAAAGTAGAGAAGACCGATTTCACCTTGCTCCAGAACCATTTCGTCACTCGCTTGATGCCATCGAATACGGTGGCCACTAGACCTTTTCCTTTTTCCAGCCAAGTTTCAGGCTTGCGCTCTTCGTCTGTTAATTTAGCGTATTCCTCATTGATCCGCTCCATTCTCGCATTCTCGCTGGGTGTGGGAACACTATCTAGCAACTTCGCACAGTCCATCGTGCGAAGGGCAATGGTGGCTATTGTGAGCTTGCCCTGTTCGAGTTCGCGCTTGATGCTACTATGCGTACGAGGGCGGTATGAATAGTCTCCGTTGGCTGTGCGCGTGGCTAGCGGCAATGTTTTCCATAAGGACGCACAATCTTGCCAGAAATTGTGAAAACGGCGTAACTCAGGCCCAATCCTGGTAGGCCCTGTGTTAATGACAAAAACATTGCTTAGCTTGTTCAGTACAATAGGGTCGCCGGGGTTAAAGGAGCCATCATTGCGTGATTTCTGTCGGCTAGAGCCGTATCCATTAAGCCATAGCTCGATTCGGGCATGTTTAAAAAGCACTCTCAAGGCGAGAGGACGTAATAATCCTTTTGGCGTGTCTTGCATGCGGCGGTAAGTCTCACGTTCCCAGCTAGTAGGGAGCTTAATACGAGTATGAAACCTTGTTTTCAATGCATCTTGATTGTTGGCCAGCCATTGGGTAATACCATCTGTATTGAATAGCAACGAAATGCTTTGTTCGCGCTTGTTACCTTCAGGCAACTGTATGCCCCAGTGGGACAATACGGCGCGCCACAGTGCAAGGCCATAATAAATTCGTTTCCTCAACTCATTGTGTTGAACCCCAAACGCGTCAGCGTCGTCATTTAGGCCCTCCGCGGCATCGAAAAATCGTTCTTCTGGACCTGGCATGATCCCCATCGCGCGCAAACGGACGTAGACCGCGCGATTCACGAAACGGTTGGTCGCGGGCTTATCAAACCAGTCATCGAGCTGAGTTGGCTCTTCAAAAGAAAACAACTGTTGCAACGCATGGAAGGTTTTTGAGCCAAACCAGGTATCCTCGATCAGCCCCGCCTCTTGTTGCAAGCGTTTTACGGCACTATCAAAAATGCTGAACCAGTGTCGGTGGGGAGAGTTGTCGCGAACAATGTGTTTACCTTGGATCTCAGGATAAATCAGTGTTTCGAAGTCGTTTAACTGGGTTTTGGAAAGGTACTGCATTCGACACAATCGGTCGCAGATGACCGGACCCAGCGGGCCGGTCAGTAGCGATAAATTGTGATCCGTCGAAGAGAGACTCTGACCGCCCAAGAGGCCTGCTTTTACCGCGTCCTCAAGTCGTCTATCAGCGACTTTATACGTATCCAGAACTGCTTCAAAGGTAGCCTCTGCCATAGTCGTCCTTGATGACTGTCTCTGCCCATTAATGCCAACGCTTGTCGGGACGTGGGGCGCTGTGCCTGACGGTCTGTGGTGATCCTTGGGTGATGAATGAGGTAGTCGATATCCGCGTTATCTACTACAGTTGCCCCTTTACCAGGTTCAGGATCCCCTCACGTGTTTCTCTGCCTGCTATCAGAGCGGCATCATGTGCCTGCTCGAGCTTTTCAGTGATAGACGGATCGCGATAGACAATGGCATCGCCGTCAATCTTGTGCACATTGACCGCCATGATCTTTACTTCACCGTCAGTTTGCGCCCCACTGACAGCATACGTAAACAGCTTGTCGAGATCCATATTGTTGAAATTAGCACTGTTAGCGTCATCACGCTTGGCTTTTTCTACCATAATTTTGATGTTACCACTGTAGGTAGTGACAGTGAGGGATGAGAAGTCGGCAACGGCCTCACCTATTTTTGCTAAAGCTTTACTTAAAACACCCATATTCCTGCTCCTTTTCCATGTAGATTGTAAGGGCTCGAAAATTACTTTAGACAAAATTCATGGAAATGCAAAGAGCGGGAATGATATTTTTTACCCCGGATGTTTTCATCAACTTGATCTGTTTTGACAAAGGTAATACTCGGAGAATCATCAAGCCCCTAAATGACAGAGGCTGTGTGGAAATGCAGTTTTTTCTATTTGTTGACCAATAGTGTTCTTTAGAAATATATGGAAGATTTCAATCGCTAACTTTCAGAGCTTAATGAAAATAAGTCTTTAGTTTTTTAACCTCCGAAAATATGTGCGCACATGGTTGTTTGATATTTGTACTATTTTGCAATATGTTTTAAGGTAAAGACGTTTATACATGGACGTTAATTATGAAAATATCTGTTGCCCTATGTTTTATTTTGCTCATTTTAAGTGGGTGTGTGAGTACGCCTAAAAAATTCTCCAGAGCCAAATATAGCGCCGTAGATGGGGAATTTACTCAGCCTTTTGAAACTCACCTTACGCAAGTCAAAGGTCTACCCCAAAAACCCTATGATTCTGTTTGTCGTCAGCAAGTTGCCAGAGAAAATTGGTGGGGTTTAAGTACTTCTGACAGAACTTCTAGTTCAGCTTACCTTGACGGTGGAGTATTACTAACCGCTGGCCATAATTTCGGTGACAGTCTTCTTGGATTTTCTTCAGCTAGCGAATTTCATTTGGAATGTCAAACGGGTTATGCCTCATCAGGCAATGAATCCCTCGTGTATGACAATTATCAAAAGGCCAGTAGTTCGCTTGAATACATACATTCTGACTATTCATTTACGTTTGCCTTTCTGGATAAAAGATTTGGTAGAGATGCAGCTCTCGTTAAGCTATGCCCACTTGCAAGTGTAAATAAATCAGCATTTAGATTAGCTTCACTTAGTGAAATAAATGCATTTATTCAATCAGCGAATGCCCAACTTAAACCAATTATTTTCGTCGCAGGGTATCCGCATGGGAAGTCATCCCCTAACGCGCCTGAGGCTATCAATGGAGAGTTTGACGGCTCAAGGCTAATGCATGTTAAAACATCTGCTAAGCAAGTTTCTGATGCAGGTGTAATTAGATACAGTTTTTCAAATACAGTATCTGGTATGAGTGGAGGGCCAGTTTGGATAGAAAATGATACTCCTGATGGAATGGAGTACGTCATTATAGGTGTTCATGTAACAAATGGCGGAGCTTTCTTAATCGACAAAACGATAATTGAGAAGTATGCCCAATTGCGAGAGAAAAGTTGTCAATAAAATCAAGATAATTAATTTATAGAGATACTAAAAATTAAATTTATCCTCACTTATTTAATCAATAACCGTAATGAAGGTTAATAAAACAGCCGATAATGAATAAGTGAGTAGATGTACATGATTTTTATTTTTGCCTAAATAATATTTTTTACTTTTACAAAAATTCGAATAATTCTTTGAGATTCTAAGGAAAGGGGGGGGCAATAACGTTAATTAAATGCTCAGGGATTGATTTTTATAGCATTCTTACAATACTTTATACATTATATATTGAAATAATGTGGCTTTTCTAAAATTATATATGATTAGGTATGTTAATGAAAAAAATAACTGTAATCGCCGAAAATGGTGAAGAGATTGAATTTTTAAGTGAACCTTCATTTCAGCAGCATGACGAAAAATATCTTGGTTTAAAGGGAGAGTCTTTTCTCTCGCATGATAAGATAAAGAAAAAAATAGAAGGTCTTGTTTCAATATTTGAAATGAGCGACAATCTTTCATCGAAACGTATCGAGGAAATAAAGATTGAATGTGGAATCATTATTGAGGCTGGTAGTAATGTATTTTTTGCTTCTGGATCTACAAAAGGCTCAATCAAACTTACTTTAACTATTAAGTAGTTAATTCCTTTTTTTTAAGATAGAAATCACTTAGGCTTGGGCCGATATAATAAGGAACTTGTTTTATATTGAAAACTGAATTTGCATTGGTCGACGTTTTCTCTTTAGCATACTCAAAAGCTTCGTTTAAATTAATGAATTCGTCTTTACATAAAGATAAGTAATTGCTTAGGAAATGGATGAATATTCCACCAAAGATAGAATCGTTTAAGTTGGTTTCAATGGATTTTTCATTTACGGAGCAAGAAAACATTACGCATATTTCATCGCTTAGCGAGTATTTCATTTTTCCTAATTGATTGACGTTGTTCTTATCATTTTCTAAACTAGACCTACAACAATCGAAAATAAATAGCGTCCAAGCTTCTCGTTTAGACGCTATGTCAATTAACGAATCTAGTTTTATTCCGCTGTACGAACTGATCTCATTGATGAAATCTGAAGGACAAATATAAAAGTCGGAACCAATGTTTATTCCATGGCCGGTAAAAAAAAATATTAGTGGCTGGTTGGAATAAGGGGGTTTGGAATAGTGAGTTAAATTTAATAATATATTAGCTCTAGTAGGTAGCTCTATATTGATACCTGAATCGGCTAATAAAGCTGCGGAGTTGACTGATATTTGCGAATTTAAAATTGTATGAAAGTTACTTGCATCAGAAGCGGCATATCTTAAATCAGAAAATACTTGATTTGAAGATCTTCTAGTGAGTTGGTCGACTCCTACACTGATAGTGTTAATTATCATTTGAATTTCTTATTTTTAAATACTCTTCTCGAGACATATGGCATTCAATTAATTCGCAAAATTGATCCATATTAATTTGCAAAGCTTTACATAGATTGCGTTCTACTCGTGCTGGCAATTCTTTGTTCCCTTTACTGTAAAAAATAGGAGGGAATAATTTTTTTCCGTTATGATCAATTATAAAACCTTTAACATGATGATTGCTTTTTGAGTTTTGTATCTTCAATTTTGTAAACATTTTACCAGCTTGTTTCGAGGTGTGATTAGCCATCAAATAACCCTCTCAAAAAAGCACCAAACTTTATAATGTCATGATTTTCATTTGTTGTGTCTTCTAACTCGAGGAAATAGTCTTTTAACGCTCCAACAAGAAGTTCTAAAGCTTCTTCATGACTATTACCATAAGTAAAAATTGTCGGAAGAGAAAAAACCTCTGCTATATAAACATCTTCAGATTCACAATATACGACAGCAGGAAGTGTATTGGTTAGACCATGTTTTTTCCCAGCTGGAGATTCGTTATCCAATATGACAAACTTTACATTAGTTAAATCGTTTTCTGATTCAGGGCTTATAAAATCATGAAGTTTTAACAGGCTATTAGATAAGGTACTACTAATTGGAATGTTTGATATAATATATTTAAAATCTGAATCTGAAATTGAGTATTTATCTTTTACTTGCAAAAGTTGATTTGATGCGTTTTCATATCTTAAACTTTCATATTTTTGAAAAGTATTTGCAATGTGGCCAATGTTATCTATGAAGTCTGTTTCTATATCAGTCCCGGATTTACTAAAGCATTGATCGAATACTTTATTTTCTTGAAATTCGCTCATTTCGTATGCGCTGATTCCGATTACTGGAATTTGCTGATTTAGTTTCTTAATTTTATATGCTAACTCTACCCCAGACCTATCTCCGTTCTGAGATTCATCTAGTCGAATATCAGTAATAACACCTGATATCCTTGCAGCAATCCTACTAAAGGTTTCTATTCCTGAGTTCAAGCTACTAGCTTCATATACATCAAACCCTTTATTCTTAAATAGGTTTGCATATACTTCCCTATTACTTTGTCTATCCTCGACAATTAATAATCCAGCCATTTTATTTCCTTTTTTTCTTTAATAATTCTTCATATCTAATTTTTTCTGAATTTGATTTATACCTAAAGATTTCAAATCGTAATGTGAAACCAGTAGTTGGCATTACTTTCACAGTTCCCCTATGAATAGATTGAAAAACTTCCCTAACCATTGGTAATCCGTAACCTGTTCCATTTTTTCTTGTGGTAACTCCAGGATCCCAAATTTGTTCTGTACTATGAACGCTACCTTTTGGCTTAAAACCTAATCCATTATCAGAAATATGAAATGCTACACTGTCTTCGTTTTGGTCCACAATGTTGAAGTTTATAGTTTTAAAAGCTGATTTATATCCATCTTTAAAAGAATCTATTGAATTCAATATTACATTTACAAAAGCATAAGTTATCGCTGGCTTGACACCTAGAATAAACTCATCTTGGTTACCTATTTTTACTTTAATATCCATAGGTTTTATTCGGTTTGATAATATATTTGTTGCTTCACGAAAGCATTCTGTAATTGAAATAATATATTTTTCTTGATCATATTTTGATGTAAGAGAACGCATTCCTTCAAGGTCTTTAGTCACATCACGGCATGATTGTTCTATGTCATCTAATTCTTTTTTTTCAACTCCTTTTAATGAATCGAGTTGCCCCCTTAACTTTGAAATGTTGTTAATTGCAGCATGCCTTAGACCCTGCATTATTTCGAAGTTTATTTTCTCTATAAAGTCACGAGTTCCGTTAGCCTGTAGATTTGCATTCTCCATTGACTTTCTATAGTTTTCTATAGAAACAGCTGTATGGTTTCCAAGTAATAAGAATGCCTCTTCAATAAACGAACTTTCAAATATTTGAGCTTCAAAGATAAAACTTATGATCCCGCCACATTCTTCTCCTTTCATCATTGGAACAGTAAGTACCGATTTGATCTCATTTTCAGAAAGTAAATCTTTAACCATGTCTAGTTCGGGAGAATTTTGGTGTATTACCTGAATTTTCCTGTAATTTTCTTCGCGAGAATCCTTTATAAAATTATTTAAATAATTATATGCAACTTCATTGTTTATTTTCGTTAGTGAAGGGAGTCTCAACGTTATTTTAGGATTATTACTATCGTAGTATCCTTTGCATGCAAATTCTGACGGAAGGTAGTCTCTAATAATGATAATTCTAGCTCCGGAAGCGTCTGCAAGTAATTCTGTTATTTCACTAATGAATTCTTCCTCAGATGAGTTGAATGAAATAGGTGATGTTATAGTATTTAGTAGACTTGAAAGCCAAAAGCTTTTGTAACGCTCTCGTATTACTGTAGGAGTCAGAGTCATCAATACCGGAAACTTATCCAAACCTTTTGTTGAGGATATCGTTAGCGTTAGAGAGCCTAAAGTCCCCGCACCATCATCTAATTTTATAACTACTGCTTTGCCATTGGAATTTTCTTTGTTATATACATAGTCTTTTTTTCGGGCATAACCAAATACAGATAAATAAAAGTCTATTCGTATCGATTGAATATCCTCAATATGGGAAAAAACCTTTATTATGGAATCTAAAAACTCATCTAAGTTTTTTGAAAAAGAAAGTTGCCCTATATCGTCCAAGATATCTCTAGTAGTCGTCACTGTTTGCATTACACTAATAGTACCCTTTCTTCTGTAATTATTGATTAATATTCAATCAAAAACATACATTCTCATTTTTGTTAATGCAATAAAAATATGTTTATTTGCTACTGTCTCCTTATTTTAATTGTGAGATAACTGAAAGTTTTACGAGTTTGTCAAGTTTAGGTATCGTTAATGTGTGTTAACGTGACTTAAATTATCCCTTTTAAAACAGGTAGATATTTGCTGTCAGCCGTTTATACTCGTCGTAAGCGCAATATTTTTCTTTGCAAACAAGGCGAGCATGGCTACTCAAATTGATAGACACAATATCGACGACTCTCTTTACGTCTTCCTTCAAGACAACAGCAAGAAGTGGTATGCACGCTTCCAGTTATTCGGTAAGTGGTACTGCAAATCAACTAAACAAACCGACAAGGATGAAGCCATCGCTGCAGCCAGACTGCTGCGTATGGAATGGAAGATAAAAGCGGAAACAGGGAGCTTAACTAAAAGTAAACGTTTCCGAGATGTTGCCAATAAGGCCATAACAAGTATGGAGCATGAACTGGCTCATGGTGGTGGTAAAGTTAGCTATAAAGACTATGTTGGCGCATTGAATAAATACCATATCCCTTTCTTTGATAGAACTTACATTACCTCTATCGATCAGCAAAAAATTAAAGAATTTGAGATTTGGCGGGTTAAAAAAGCCGGTAAAGTACTGAACAAATCCACCATCTTGAACCATAACGCAGCGTTACAGATGGTCTTCAAAGAGGCCATTGAAAACCAATGGATGCTACCAGTACAAGTACCTGTGCTAACAGCCAAAGGTGAGCAGGGCTCAAGGAGAGCAGCATTTACTGAAGATGAATATGACACAGTAATCGAGACGTTAGAATCTATGCGTGACAACAGTCGCAAGGACAAAACTCGCCAGATCCGACAGCTACTGTTAGATTATTCTGACGTTGCGATTAATACTGGCATTCGCCCTGGCACTGAAATGGAAGAGCTAACCTGGGGTGATATCTTAATGACGCGTCAGAATCACCAAGTAATATTTAAAATAAAGATCCGTAAAGGTAAAACAACTAAGCATACCGGTACACGAACTGTCGTTTGCAAAGATGAGATTGTTTATCCCCTGATGGAGCTGAGAGACAGGTTCCCTAATAGAAAACCTACTGACAAGCTATTTCGATTGGCTGACGGAACGGAAACCAAAGAGCTAGGCAGAACATTTAGTGCAGCTTTGGATGAATGTAGTCTCAAAAATAGTCCTGATGGCCCCAGAACGCTTTATTCCCTGAGGCATACTTATATTACTTGGCAGTTACTTAGCCGCCACCTTCGCATGGACGTTTTGGCAAGACAGTGTGGTACAAGCACAGCAATGATTGAGCAGCATTACAGCCATGTAGTGCCAAGCATGTTCGAAGAAGAGTTGTCAGGTGTTACCTTTGAAAATAGCGAAGAAAAACCAAAAAGTAAGCGTGCCTTAGCTAGAGAGAAGCGAACCAAAAAAGTTCTAGAACAACGCTTTAAAGAATGGGAAGCTGAGTATAAAAATCGCGGTTGCATTTAGTTGTACTAGCTCAGAGAATTGTACTAGTACAGTTCAGATGTACTAGTCCAGACCTGAATTTTCAAAACTCCTTTTTACTTTATCGACGACCGCCTTTTATGGGAAGCCATTAAGTAGTAACTTGAGCAAATATGTGCGATGTGACTACGATTTTTTTCTTTGCTTTTTTCTCAGTTTATTTGCCTTACGATTTTTCGCTTTTTGCTTTATTCGAGACTCATGTTGTTGGATGGCTTCTTTTGACTTTCCAATCTTTGTCTCATTGGAAGCCTGATAAGGGTGTACTGAATCACCAGTGAAAAATGAATCGAATGCGAGACGGGGGTTTTCACTAACTTCGGATAGTTTTTGAAATACCTCTGTCATAGTTGTTTTTGGTATTCCTAGGGAAGATGCGAATAAGTCCCCGATGTGAGATCATAGCTGCATAGTAAATCACAAACATTACCGCTCATGAGTCACCAGTTAACCTTTGCTGACAGCGAGTTTTCCAGTAAGCGCCGTCAGACCCGTAAAGAGATATTCTTATCCAGAATGGATAACCTGCTGCCGTGGTCTCAACTGCTGGAAGTGATTGAACCCTTTTATCCTAAAGCAGGCAATGGCAGACGTCCGTATGCGCTTGAGACCATGTTTCGCATTCATTGTATGCAGCAATGGTATAGCCTTGGTGATGAAGCAATGGAAGATGCGTTATATGAAATTGCTTCGATGCGTCAGTTTGCACAACAGTCACTGGATAAAGCGATTCCAGACCGCACCACCATTATGAACTTCCGGCACATGCTGGAAAAGCACAAGTTGACTCGCCAATTATTCAAAACGGTCGACCAATGGCTGACGGACTGCGGTGTGATGATGACGCAAGGAACCTTGGTGGATGCCACGATTATTGAAGCGCCCAGCTCCACCAAAAATAAAAAGAATGAACGTGACCCGGATATGCATCAGACCAAGAAAGGCAATGAATGGCACTTCGGCATGAAAGCTCATATTGGTGTGGATGCCAAGAGTGGTCTCACCCATACATTGGTAACCACCGCCGCCAATGAGCATGACTTGAATCAGATGAAGAACCTGTTGCATGGCGATGAGGAATTCATCTCTGGCGATGCTAGATATCAAGGCGCAGAGAAGCGTGAAGAACTTAAAGAAAAGGAAGTGGAATGGCTGATTGCTGAGCGTCCAGGAAAAGTTCGGGCACTGAAAAAGCATCCCCGGAAAAAAAAACAAAACTGCCATCAACATCGAATACTTAAAAGCCAGCATCCGGGCAAAGGTTGAACATCCGTTTCGCATTATCAAATGCCAGTTTGGTTTTATCAAAGCTCGCTATAAGGGATTGATAAAAAATGACTCACAGTTAACCATGCTATTCACCTTGGCGAACCTGTTTAAAGTAGACCAGATGTTACGGCGACAGCCAAGATCTGTCTGAAATCCGGAATAACCCGGAATAAGGTCGAAATCTGGCCTAAAACAGCGGTATATTGCTCTAAATCGCAAAATTGAAGTTCAAAAATCACGCAGGTCGTGCAGCGGTTTAATTGAGCGCTAAATTGCGGGACTTATTCGCAGTTTCCTTAGTATTTGTAATCCCCTGTTTTTCAATAACTCCGTTACTTTCACATCATTTTTACTCACTCATTCTAATGCGTAATCCATCAATACGGCGAAATAATCAAATCATTTTGATGTCTTTTATTAATCATTTTGTTGGTTTATTATTGATTTTATAGATTGGTTGTCGACCGAAAGTGCTAGTGGGGTGATTAGGTGACGTATTTAAGGAAAACAAGTAACGCAAAATTATTAGGGCATTCAGGTGTGAAAGGGTTTCCGCTCATACTCTGGAGCGACTATCAAGTCGACTTTAACTCACTCAAGTATTTTCTGAGTGAATTTCGACATAACGAAGTTCAGTCAGTTTTTACCTATGCTCGCCACATCAACGATTTTTTAAGTCAATTAGAGGTTGATGGAAAAGCTGTATCTGAAATCGATGAAGACTGGTTACGGACTTACAGAGATGAAGTTAGAAAGAGGCCTGAGAGTGAAAAAGAAAACACAGAAAACTATGCAAGCCAAGTACTTCGTACAGTTGTTAATTATTGTTACTGGTTAACAAATGAAGGGATAGAGTCCTACCTATGTGGCCCGTCTAAACTATATAAAATTCAAGTTGTTATAACAGATAGAGGAAAACTAATGCACAGTACTTTTAAGAATGAAGATAAGGATAAACAAAAACAACAAGCACCGCGATCGAGTTGGATAGAAGTAATAAAAGCATTTGGGCCTAAACGGGCAGATTTAGTTAAAAGGTTCGAATTAATGATTGACTGGGGAGTACATGCAGGTCTGCGTCCAAAGGAAATCTGTAACCTTAAAATAGAACAACTGCCATTAAGAGAAAGTGCTGAAAGAGCCATAGTTGATGAGAGGTTGCTTCCAGTTAAATTAACTTTGACCAAAGGGAGGAAGCCTAGGACTGTTAGGGTTTATGGAGGACTCATTTTAGCGACCTGGGACTATATCGAACTATATAGACCAGTCGTGGTGAATGAACACAAACGTCTTGCAAAAATGAAAAAAGACCAATCGTCATATGGAGAACCTACGGAAATATTTTTGTCCTCAAAGAGTGGTTTGAAATTAGACCCAGTTTCTCTATCTACCAGCATCAGAACTGCATTTAAAGCGGCGGTCAGCTCTGGAAAATTAACTCCGGCCGAACGAGTTTGGGCACATGGGCTTCGGCATCATTTTACTACCCGTGAACTGAAAATATGGGATGACAAAGGTCAAAAAAATGCCGAGCGTTTAGTAATGCAACAAACTGGACATTCCTCGATAGATACCATGGAGCCATACATGAGTGATCGATATTCAGAGGACTTTGAGTGATGCGAAAAAAGCTGATTCGAAAAAAGCTCCCGGTAAAAAAGCTAGCAGATATTCGGCATCTTGCTAGAAACATTGAGTGGAAAATCGAGGTTGAATCTGGATCGCCAATAATTGCAGATTACCTTTCACACATTCACGATGGAGAAATAATATTTGAGCAGCTTTTAATTTGGCTACGCAAATTTCGAAAAAAAAGGGTATTAGCCAATACTGTTCTTCGTTACTTAAAGTTTATTGCATATTCGAAAGGGGTAGTAAGCGCGAAGTCATTAAAAGACTTCAAAAATGATCTCAATACTCAAAGCGAGGTTACCGTTAATACGAAAAGCCAAGTCTTTTCTACCTGTAAGAATTTTGTTTCGTTTCTAATGCAAACTGAAGTTATTCAAACTGAGAAGTTAAGCAAAAATTTCGAGCGAATAAAGCCAAAAGGTAAGCCTTCTATTATGGAGTTAGTACCCAATGAAGTGAGAGCTTTTGCGGTCGGCAATCCCGAATATATAAACTCCTTAATGAAAAAGAACAACTTGAAAGAGCCAGAAGCCTCTGCACTTGCATATGGAAAGCATATTATTGAACTGTATCACTCGTTATCTTTAGAGCGATTTGCTAGTTGGTTAGAAGATAGCTCTTTCGTCGATAATATTATCGAAAGCTTGACGCCTAAGGAGCAAAGTGAAATTTCGAGGATCTCGGACTTTAGAGACCGAGCTGGGGATTGGCGTACTGAATCGCATTCTAAACGTTCCTTAGAATTTGCAATTCAAATATTGTTTGTCAAATTTGGACGACTTATTCCACCTTCGGATTTGTGGCCTTCAGGCGTGGTTGATTTTTGTAAAAGCAAGGGATGGACTCCCAAGCGTATTCAAGCTGCTTTTTTCACTGGCGCAAATAACCTTCAATTTTTAGGGCTTGCTGCATTATCCCATAAGAGCCTTGCCCCAGACGTCGATAGTGTATTTTTTTATGCATACACTGATTCGATCAAGCCATCATCCGAAAGGGGGAAAGTGGTTGTACATTTTGGTAAAAAAAGAGGAGCCCCATGTACTGAGGTTCTTCCTGCTTCTGATCGATTTTGCAAATTATTACACGCATACCAAGAGCGGCTTAAATGGCTACTTGAGCTAGTCCCTGAAGGACGAAACTGGTTGCGAAAAGAGCATTGTGAATTATTTATCCACTTTATAAATAATTCTATAAGAACTATAGACCCGACTACCCCTTGTGGATGGGTTCGGCGTGCAACAAAAGAGTTAGCTACTGAGTATTCAATTTTTAAACCGCTAGTGAAAGCGATTACGGGGGAAGCTTTTAGATCAACAATTTCGGTTGTAGACATACTTTCAGGGAGTTCCATAGGAAAGCTCAAAAATAAACTAAATCACAAACACATATTCACAACTAAGATATACGCCATCAAGGGGGAAACACAGGCTCTCCATGATAGAAAACTTTTGGATTTTCAGGATTTTATGATTGAAAACAGAAAAGGTTTTCCCACAACAGGTACCGGCTATCTTTGTGGGATAGATGAAGAGCCTGCCGTGCAGTGTAGTGGAATCGAACTCTGCTTTGAGTGCAAAGCCAAGCGATTGGTAATAAAAGATAAACAATTGATTGCAGAATGGCTAGCCCATTCAAATTACATTATCGATAACGAAGCCCGTCTCAAGTTTAATAATCCGGACAGGTGGCAACACTTCTGGAAACCCAAGCTGACAGAGTATCAAGCCTTGATAGCTCAATGCACCAGAGTAGATGTAAAGGCCGCGGAGTTACTGGCAAGTAAAATTGTTTTACCTTTCTGGGACTAGCCACAATGTTAGAATTAAAGTCTAAGTTACAAAATCGCATTTCAAGTGATTCTTCGCTCGAGCAGCAAGCCTTAGAACCATTGCTCGATTTTTGGTGGCTCTCTAAAGAAGAAAGCTCTACCTTTGAAACATGGTATTTCAAAACAGATAATCACTCGAGCCCATCGCTCTTCAAAGTAAATTGGTCCCCCACTATTATTGGCGTCGAATCATCTGAATTTGGTCGCTGGTTTTTCTGGAGGGAATATGCTAAGCACCTCACCATAGCGGTGATGGAGTCCGGTTTGACCACTGTAAATAAGCCAATAACATTAGCATCCTATGCAAGGGTAATTCGGGCTGTATGTCAGTGGTTTTGTTTTTCAGCAGGATTAAATCACATTGGTGATGTGGAGAAAGTGCATATTGAAGACTTTGAGATGTATCTCAAATCTCTGCAACTTCATAAAAATACCATAGAAACAAGACTTCATATTTTAAACTTGATGTGGAAACTAAAGGATTTTGTAGGAACGGGTCTGAAGTTTTTATGCTATTACCAAGGCAAGCTCAAACAAAAAGCTAGGAAAATTGGTGTTAATGGGAAACGCACCAAAAGCATACCTCCGATGGAATTTCTGAAGTTAATAGATATCGCTTTGATGGAAATCGAGAAAAGCACAATTTGGTTGGCGAAGCTACAGTTTTACGTGGTTCTCAAGGCCAAATACGGGGCTAGTTCTAGTATTCATTATAAAGAGATGTTTAATGAAAGCAGTTCGGAAGTAATTAATAAGATTAGGCTCATTTATGCATCGGCGATCATAGTGATACTCTCTTTAACAGCCATGAGGAAGCATGAAGCAACAGTTCTTAAATATAGCGATGCAGTAAAGGCTATTGAAGAACGCGAAGGTTTAGAAGGTATCGAACATAAAACATCTAAAACTGAAACTGGAAAGCCAACAAAACGAGTTTTAAACAACTCGGGCTACAAGGCACTGAAGGTCATTCTAGCAATTACTTCTTATTCGCGAGAGTCGACAACAGAAAAAGACCGTTTGTTGTTAAGAGTACCATTCCAACATTCAGTTAGTGGGGGAACAAAACCCAGTGAGTATGTGAACACAAGAGTCTTTTACGGTTTAATGGATCATTTTACACAGTCGAATTTGGTTAAATATAAGCTACGTCCACATATGCTTAGGAAAGCTTTTTCGCTACTGTGGGCGTGGCGATTTGAAATCGGAGATTTAGAGTACTTATCTAACTTCTTATCACATAATACTCTTGATTTTACTAAGGCTTATATCGAAGACCCTGACGCCATTGAGTATCTGCCCGAAGAAATGCAAAGGTACTCTGCAACGGTAATGGAAGATGCATTTTTAGGCCATCGTAATATAAAGGGTGGCGCGAGCAAAATTATTGATAAGTACTTTGCAGCAATTAGAAAAAAAGTAAGCGTAGTTGAACCGGAATTCGTTCAGCAATTTGTTTCTTACCTTATACAAAAACAAGGTTACCTAATCATCCCCAATGCGGATGGTTATTGCTTTATGGCAAAAGGGAGGGGGTTTCGTGCAAAGTGTTCAACGGATGGTCAAAACCCCAATTATGCAAATCGCAACGAAAAACACTGTAGTAGTTGTCCTAATTTTGGTGTTGATAAGTCAAGGGTTGAGTATTGGACAGCTCGAAAGAATGCCCATCAAATCGTTACAGAGAAGTCTAGTGATGAAATGTTGATCAAAGCATCTAGAGAAGGAATTGCGATTGCAGAGAAGATTATAGCATTATTTAAGGATGTTACGTGAATAACCGTATAAGCTCATCTGAATTCAAACAGGCAATAAAAGTATCTCTGGCAGCATTGATAACTAATGGTTTACCAATAACACAAGCAAAAGTAATAAAAAATGCCAGATGCCCTGATGGAACCTCTGTTGGTAAAACCACTTTGTATCGAAAAAATGAACGAACCGGGAAGCTTATTCATTTAGATCTAATTGAAGAAATAGAGAATGCAAAAGCTAGGCAGGAAAAGGGAAAAGGGAAAAAGAGTCGTAAGGAAACAATCCTTGGATTAAAGAATGAAATTGTAAATTTACGTAAAGAGAATAAAGCCTTGTACGACCAGGTTGCTGAACAAGAGGCTGAGATAGAAGAACTACAAAAAGGAGGGAACAGAGAAGCTTCTGAAATAAATACTCTCCAATCGGAATTATATGTTGCCCACAGTGTAATTCTTGGATTGTATCCTGGCAGAAAAGAATTTTCTAAGTTGAATAAAGCATTTGAAATGAAACATAGCGGCACTGAGCAGTTAGAAGAATTAAAAAAGAGAGTCGAACGTTTGGTTGGTGACTTGCAATACTCTACTGTTTTTGACGTTGACTTTGGAAGCAAGTGATAAAATAACTGAAGTATAGTGTTTAAAACGTTATAATCGCTGTATGCAATATATATAAAGGTTTACGAGGGGAAGTATATGGGTAAGGGTATTAATAAAGTCATTCTGGTCGGTAATTTAGGTAACGACCCGGAAGTACGTTACATGCCCAACGGCAACGCCGTTGCCAATTTGAGCCTGGCAACCAGTGAAAGCTGGAAAGACCAGCAGGGGCAGGTGCAGGAACGAACTGAATGGCATCGTTTAACCATGTACCGTCGGTTAGCAGAAATTGCCGGTGAATACCTCAAAAAAGGTTCGCAAATTTACGTTGAAGGTAAACTGCAAACCCGCAAGTGGCAGGATCAGCAGGGTCAGGATCGTTACACCACAGAGATTATCGTCGACCAAATGCAAATGCTCGGTGGCCGTGATGGCGGTCAGGGCGGCCAGGGTGGTGGTTATCAGCAACGCCCACAAGGCGGTCAACAGGGCGGCGGTTACGGTGGCGGCAACCAGAATTACGGCGGTGGCAATCAGGGCGGTGGTTATCAGCAACCGCCTCAGCAGCAGCGTCCGCAAGGCGGCCAGAACCAGCAAAAGCCACCTATGGCTGAGCCTGATTTCGACTTTGATGACGATATTCCGTTTTAAAATACGGGCATGCTTATTTTATAAACCCTGCTTCGGCGGGGTTTTTTATTGGCAATGACAGCACCGCCAAAAATGCATATAGTAAAAATCTGGTTATTTCACCTCTGCAGGAAATCATATGGATTGTCCTAAGTGTCATGGTAATTTTGAGCATATCAGCACGCCTGCTGGCGTTGTTGAGCGTTGTAGTACCTGCCATGGTTTATGGTTTGATGTCATGGAGCACAAGGAACTAAAGGATTTCGCCGGGGTTCTGGATACCGGTGATAAGGAAATGGGCACGCTCTATAGTGAAATAAGCGCTATAAATTGCCCGGTGTGTCCGAATATTAAAATGCTCGAAATGACCGATAGCGGGCAGCGGCATATCCACTTTGAAAGCTGTCCTCAGTGCCATGGTCGGTTCTACGATGCCGGTGAATATGCAGACTATGCCACGGTATCTCTGAGTGATTTTCTGAAGCGCTTTGGCTTGCGCAAGTAAAGCTCAGGTACAGCCGGTATTTAACCCGCAAATAAGCATTTCTGTTGTTTGGTCTTTGCAAAAAAGCCCCGCTGGTGCAGGGCTTCTGGCTGTTTCAGGCGCGCAGACTTCTTAAAACCTGCCCACAACTGTCAGCATTGCGTTAAGTGGTGCCGCTACCGTTGCCTGATGCGTGGCGTGGGCATTCGGGAAGTACAGCTCGTCGGTCAGGTTTTCGATGTTCAGCTGCACGCGCAAGTCGTCGCTGATATCGTAATAGGCCGAGGCATCCCATCGGGTATAGCTGGGTAATACCGCCGAATTGCCGTTGTTGATGAAGCTCTCATCCTGATAGGTTGCACCCAGACCAACACCAAATACGTCGTTTACCTGATAAGTACTCCACACCGAGAAGGTATTTTCCGGCAACTCACGGGGAGTAAGGCCGGTCGGGCCACTGCGGTCGACAATTTCGCCTTCAAGGTGGCTGTAATTAGCGGTAATACGCCAGTCATCATTCAGATAGCCGGTGAGCTGCAGCTCGTAACCAGAGATGTCTGAGTTGATCACATCCAGAGTCTCCGGATTGTCATCGGCCACCTGAGGAGAGCTTTGCTCGTTCTCAAACAAGGCGGCGGTGAAGCTCAGACCCTGGGCGAAATCCCACTTAATACCGATTTCCTGATTGCTGTAGGTATCAGGGTCTAGCTGGTTGTCACTGCCGTTAATATCGGTATATTGTTCGCCACTGCGGGGCAGGAAAGACTCGCTGTAACTGGCATAAACCGAGATATTTTCCTGCGGCTTGTAAATAAGCCCGGCACGGGGAGAAACCTGTTCGTCGGTGCGGCTGCGGGTTTCCACTGCCTTAGCGTTGAATACCTCAATATCGAAACGGTCAAAGCGGGCACCCAGCACCAGATCCAGGTGTTCAGATAATTCAATCTCATCCTGCACAAAGAACGACGCCACATCCAGATTGACGCGGGTGTCATCATTTAGTGCCGTAAACGCAGTGGTTACCTGGTTCCCCGCTGCGTTAATACCACTTAAGCCGCTAAACATTAACGGGCGCTGGGTGATAAACGTTTCGCGGTCATTTCCGGTGCTGTCAAATTCCGGGTTTAAGCGGAACTGATCTGAATTCGTGCGAATAATTTCGGTACCTGCGATCACCATATGGCCAATGCTACCGGTGCTGAATTCGCTGATCAGGTTGCCCGATACAATCAGGTTGTCGCGGGTCGTTTCATCAATATACCCGTCCAGCTCAACAATGTTGGTGTCGGCGTCATAGCCACTGGCGTAAAAGTTTGAGTAAACCTTATCGTAGTCGCCATAAAATACGTTCACGTTGGCTTTGGTGTAATCGTTAAACTGGTGCGACAGGTTTACCCGGAATACGTGGGCCTCGAGCTCGTGATAGTTATTTTCCGGGTCGCCGAATACGACATTTTTCAGTGACTCTACCGGACGACCATCCGCGCCGGTTGGAATTCCACGGTCAATAAAACGTTCGTGGTTAATATACTCGTAAGACATATCCAATACGCTGTCTTCGCTTAACTCGAACCTGGCCGTTGGATTAAATCCAATACGTTCGCCGTCGAAGAAATCACGGTGGTTATCCAGTGATTCGTACATCGCATTAATACGTAGCGCTGAGGTGCTGGACATGTCGGTGTTGGTGTCTATTTCTACGCCGTAGCCGCCAAAGGAGTTCAGTGTGGCTTTATAACCGGTAAAGGTTTCATCTAATTTCGCTTTTTTCGAAACCCGGTTGAGGATCCCACCGGTGCCACCGCGACCAAAGAGCAGGGCGTTAGGGCCGCGCAGAATCTCCACCTGCTCTACATTGTACAGCGAGCGATAGTACTGTACGTCATCGCGGTTGCCATCAATATAAAAATCAGCGGTTGAGCGAACGCCACGAAACACCACTGAATCCCGGTGTCCCTCACCCTGCGAAGTGTTAACGCCAGGCGTGTAGTCGATGATTTCGCCAATACTGGTAATGCCGCGCTCGGTAATGTCTTCGGCCGTCATAATCGACAAACTCTGTGGCACATCAATAATCGGCGTTGGCGTTTTTACCGAGTTCGATTCGTTTATAGATAAATACTGGCCTTCAATAGTAATGCGTTCCGGGTCATCTTCTGTGCTGGCGGATACTGAGGTATTGAAGGTAAGGGCTGCGGCAATTACTGATAGGGCAAATTTCAAACTAAGGTCTCCAGGTATGCTGAGCTTAAAATATCGGTCAAAAGCCTCTCCAATCTGCGCCGGTTGAGGAGTGAGCGATTGCAAAATTGGAGCAAATACTAATGCGAATTATTCTTGGTTTCAATATAAGTTTTAATTTTTATTAAAGCCTATTTTTAGATTTACTTAATTTTTGCGGCGTGATTAGAACGCCGATTGAAGGAACCAATAGCAGCAATAGGTTGGTGGGTTAGCAGGTTAATAGTCAGAATAAATAACGGCCTGTTGGTGGCTAAGAGATAAACGAGCTATCAAGAGCGTAAATAAAAGGGGCAAGCGCTTTACGGGTTAAGCGCCTGCTGCATGTAGTGTGCAATCATCCATTCTTCATTGGTGGGGATCACTCGTACTGTAACGGGGGAAGATGACGTGCTAATCACGGGGAGGTTGTGCTGGTTGGCGGTGTTATCGAGCTCAACGCCAAGCCAGCTCAGCTGTTCGCACACCCTGCGGCGGATATCCGGTGTGTTTTCTCCAACACCTGCGGTAAATATCAGCGTATCCAGGCCCTGCAACTCGGCGGTCAGGCTACCAACGGCGCGCACGATGTAGCGGCAATAAAGGGCAAGTGCATCAGCCACCGCAGGTTCATCAGAATGTTGCGCCAGCATACGCATGTCACCTGAACAGCCGGAAACACCCAGCAGCCCCGATGATTTATACAAGGCACTGGTTACTTCTGAGGCAGACATTCCCAACTGAGTTATGCAGTGTAACACCAGACCGGGATCCAAAGTGCCGCAGCGAGTTGCCATCATCAGGCCATCAAGGGCGGTAAACCCCATGGTTGAGCTAACACTTTTACCTTTGTTCAATGCGCAACCACTGGCTCCACTACCCAGGTGCAAAACAATGCACCTGCCACCCGCCTCGGCATCTGCGGCAGCCAGCTGATGACTGATATAGTCATAAGATAAACCATGAAAACCATAGCGGCGAAGCCCTTGATTACGCAGAGAGTCAGGTAATGCATAAGCGGTTGAAACCTCAGCCTGAGAAGCGTGAAAAGCGGTATCAAAGCAGGCCACCTGAGGCAGTTTCGGGTGCAGCTCAAGCAGTACTTTTATGGCATGCAGATTATGTGGCTGGTGAAGGGGGGCCAGATCGCACAGTTTATTGAGAGACGCGAGGGCGCTATCATCAATCAGCAGCGGTTGAGTATAAGCAGTACCGCCATGCACCACCCTGTGCCCCACGGCACTGACATAACCGCCATGGTGCAGTACTTCTTCCAGCGAGTCGGCATAATTATCTTCGCGGAGTTCGAATGTCCCCCGTTCCACTACCGCCAGGCTGATGGCGTCAAAGACGGCGTATTTTAAGGTGGATGAGCCGCTGTTTAATACCAGGAAGTGGGGAGTGTCGGATTGCACGCTCATAGCGGCAGATCTCCACGTTTACGTTGATAAACCAATGCCATGGCACAGGATACTTTGCGGGTAAGCGGGCCACCGGCCCGACTGGTCAGAATGATCGGCGCCCGGGCTCCTAAAACGATGCCCGCTCCCTCTATGCCGGAAAGGTAGCGCATCTGTTTAAACAGCATATTGCCTGATTCCAGATCCGGTGCCACCAGGATATCCGCATCACCGGCGACCTGCGACATTATTCCTTTCGATTTAGCCGCTTCCGTTGAAATGGCATTATCCATAGCCAGCGGTCCATCGAGCAGGCCGCCCACTATCTGGCCACGCTCGGCCATTTTGCAAAGCGCCGTCGCATCCAGAGTAGAGGGGATTTTTTCCTCCACGGTTTCCACTGCCGACAGGATAGCAACCTTGGGCGTTTTGTTGGTCAGGGTGTAAACCAGTTCAATGGCATTTTGAATGATGTCTTTCTTGGTGGCCAGATTAGGCCGGATATTAATCGCTGCATCGGTCAAAAACAGCGACTTATGATAGCTGGGGGCATCCAGGGCAAAGATGTGACTCATCACCCGGCCGGTGCGCAGCCCGTAGTCTTTGTTGAGCACCTCGTGCATCATTTCGTCTGTGTGTAAGTGGCCTTTCATCAGCGCTTCTGCCTTGCCACTGCTGACCAGCTTTACCGCGGTTTCTGCCGCAGCGTGACTGTGCGGCGTATCCACCAGTTCAAAAGCAGAAATGTCGAGCTTATTTTCCAACGCCACCTGTTCTATACGGGCTTTCGGGCCCACCAGAATAGGCGCGATCAGGTTATCGGCTGCGGCCTCCAGGGCACCGGCTAAAGAGTTAAGGTCAACCGGGTGCACCACACAGGTCTTAAGCGGCGACATCCCTTTTGCCATGTCCATAAACTGCTGATAGCGGTCGCTGCTCTGTTCTTTTAATTCAACCGCTGGCAACACAGCCCGGGGCCTATCGATTTGTTCGGTGGGGGCTTTCACCAGCGCCTGACCATCAATCACCACCTCACCGTCCTGATTGATACAGGCGCAGTCGAGCAGAACCTGGTGATGCTCACGCTTTTCCACTACGGTGACTGTGACCGTCAGGTTGTCACCTAAGGAGACCGGATGACGAAATGTGAAATCCTGCTTCAGGTAAATGGTGCCCGGGCCGGGCAATTGGGTGCCCAGCACGGTTGAAACTAATGCGCCGCCCCACATGCCATGGGCGATAATATGGTGAAACTGGGAGCTGTTAGCGTACTCCTCGTCTACGTGGGCCGGGTTAACATCGCCCGACATAATGGCAAACAGCTGAATATCTTTACGGGTAAGTGTGCGATTGAGTGTGGCT
>Ga0213838_1000619_pt1 | contig 23711 bp, 19 predicted proteins | sample SWPATP13_FD_160577 | JGI IMG/M metagenome (GOLD analysis project Ga0213838, IMG submission 160577) | Coastal seawater microbial communities from Marineland, Florida, United States - SWPA TP1 #3 | ecosystem: Environmental > Aquatic > Marine > Coastal | place: USA: Florida | collected 2016-08-06 | reverse complement strand
CAGCAAGTGGTATTGTTGGCGAGCTAGAAAATGTAGCAAGCAGCACATCTTACGCAAATGGTTCTGACGTGATCTCGATTCGTCACCTACCAATGTACACAGATGAAACGGCAACCGTTGAAGCGGGTCTATTAAGCCCTGCAAGTAAAGTTGCGGTTATCGACGCAAAAGGCGATATGATCAAGATCCAAATCGATGGTTGGCGTAAAGCGAAAGGCTTCGGACGTGTAATCCAAGAAGACTTTGGTATGAACATCTCAACTGCGATCTTAACGAAAGAAGTTTCTCAAAGTGACGTTATCACTGTTGGCGAGAAGAAAGAAGATGAGCTAACTGGCCTTCCATGGGAAGAAGTGAACCTAGCACTTTGGATGAAGAAAGAGTCTATGGTTGATAACTTCGATCCAATTTGGAACGCAGCTGGTCAAGCGTATCAATCTAACTGTTCAACGTGTCACTCGCAGCCAGATGAAGCGCACTTCAGTGCTAACGGTTGGGTGGGCATGCTAGACGGTATGATTGCATTCGTTAACTTCGATACTGATACAGAAGCGTTAGTTCTTAAGTATCTACAGAAGCACTCATCAGATTTTTCTGAAGGCCATCACTAATAAGACGTCAATTGGAGTAACACAATGGCAATTACAAGAAGAAGTTTTCTGAAAGGTGTCGCGACTACAAGTGCGGCATCGGTTATCGGTCCAAGCTTATTGGCGTCGGCATCGGCTTCAGCAGCGGAGACAGAAGGTACTTGGAAAGTATCTGGTTCTCACTGGGGTGCATTCCGTGCACGTGTTTACGCAGGTAAGGTTCAAGAGATCAAGCCACTAGAAATTGATAAACACCCAACAGAGATGTTGAAGGGTATCAAAGGCATCATCTACAGCCCATCACGTGTGCGTTACCCTATGGTTCGCCTAGACTGGCTGAAAAAACACAAGTACAGCGCAGATACACGTGGTAACAACCGCTTTATCCGTGTGACATGGGATGAGGCACTAGATCTTGTTTACCGTGAACTAGAGCGCGTACAGAAAGATTACGGCCCATGGGCGCTTCACACAGGTCAAACTGGTTGGAGACAAACAGGTCAGTTCCACAGCTGTACTAACCACATGCAACGTGCAATGGCACTTCATGGTAATTCAGTTAAGAAAATCGGTGACTACTCAACAGGTGCGGGTCAAACGATCATGCCTTACGTACTAGGCTCTACTGAAGTTTATGCACAAGGTACATCTTGGGAACTTATCTTAGAAAACAGTGACAACATTGTTCTTTGGGGTAACGATCCAGTTAAAAACCTGCAAGTAGGTTGGACATGTGAGACTCACGAGTCGTTCGCATACCTAGAACAGCTGAAAGAAAAAGTTGCTAAGAAAGAGATCAACGTCGTTTCTGTTGACCCTGTTAAAAACAAAACAGGTCGTTATCTAGAAAACGAGCAAATGTACATCAACCCACAAACTGATGTGGCGTTTATGCTGGGTGTTGCTCACGTTCTTTACAACGAAGGCCTATACGACGAGAAGTTCATCGAAACTTACTGTCTAGGTTTTGAAGACTTCATCAAGTACGTTCAAGGTGAAACGAAAGATAAAGTTGAGAAGACTCCTGAGTGGGCTTCTGCTATCTGTGGCGCAAGCGCGGACTCAATCCGTGACTTCGCTAAGATGCTGGTTAACGGTCGTACACAAATTCTTGTAGGTTGGAGTATTCAACGTCAAGAGCACGGTGAACAGCCTTACTGGATGTGTGCAGTTATCGCAGCAATGGTTGGTCAAATTGGTCTACCTGGCGGTGGTATCTCTTACGGTCACCACTACTCTGGTATCGGTGTATCTTCAACAGGTTTCTCAGCTCCGGGTTCATTCCCACTGAACATCGACCAAGGTCAGAAGCCGAAACACACGAACACAGATTACAACGGTTACAGCCGCGTAATCCCAGTTGCTCGTTGGGTTGATAGCCTGTTAGAGCCAGGTAAGAAGATCAAAGCCAATGGCGCAACGGTAACACTGCCAGATATCAAGATGATGGTATTTAGTGGTAACAACCCGTGGCACCACCACCAAGATCGCAACAAGATGCGTAAAGCGTTCAAGAGCCTACAAACTGTTGTCGCAGTAGACTTCACTTGGACGGCGACGTGTCGTCACTCTGATATTGTGCTTCCAGCGTGTACTCAGTGGGAACGTAACGATATTGATGGTTACGGCGCATACTCTGGCCGTGGTCTGATCGCGATGCACAAACTGGTGGATCCTCTGTTCCAATCTAAGACTGACTTCGAGATCATGTCTAGTCTGACTAAGCGTTGGGGTCGTTACGACGACTACACGCGTGGTATGGATGAAATGCAGTGGATTAAGTCTCTGTACGATGAGTGTCGTGCTTCAAACGAAGGCAGCTTCGAGATGCCAGAGTTTGCTGAGTTCTGGGAGAAAGGTTTCCTAGACTTCGGTAAAGGTAAGCCATGGACTCGTCACGCTTCATTCCGTGAAGACCCAGAGATCAATGCACTAGGTACACCTTCTGGTTTCATCGAAATCACAAGTCGTACTGTGGGCAACATGGGCTACGAGCACTGTCAAGAGCACCCAATGTGGTTCGAGAAATCTGAACGTTCACACGGTGGTCCAGGTTCTGACAAACACCCGTACTGGCTGCAATCTTGTCACCCAGACAAGCGTCTACACTCTCAGATGTGTGATTCTGAAGAGTTCCGCGCAACTTACGCGGTACAAGGTCGTGAGCCAATCTACATCAACCCAACAGATGCTAAGAAGAAAGGCATCAAAGATGGTGATGTGGTACGTGTATTCAACGACCGTGGTCAACTTCTGGCTGGTGCTGTTCTTATGGATAGCTACGCTCCAGGTGTTGTTCGTATCGAAGAAGGTGCTTGGTACGGTCCAATGAACGAGAAAGTGGGTGCGCTAGATACATACGGCGATCCAAACACACTGACTCAAGATATTGGCTCTTCTGAGCTAGCTCAAGCGACATCGGCAAACACATGTCTGGTCGACTTTGAGAAGTTCAAAGGCAAACTGCCTCCAGTCACTTCATTCGGTGGCCCGATTGAAGTAGCATAATCACAATGTGATATGAAAAGCCCACTCTTAGTAGTGGGCTTTTTTGTGTCTGAAGAATGGGTATGTTAAAGGTTTCTAGCGGAAGTTGGTTGAAGAAGGCTAAGTTGATACCCGAAAAATAGGAGACTGATAGAGCTTACTCTGGGGTTAGGGCTATAAAACATCGAGAGTGCCCCTATTAATATTGAACTAATCAAAGTTCGTTGTTTCACGAATTTTTTGTGATGAAGAGCACCTCTATCAATCTGAATCGTTTGATTATTGCTCGATTTTTAGAAGTTTTGAGGCATTTAGAATTGCGATATTAACCTTATTGAAACTGTTTGATTTGTTCGAATGAGCCTATGTAACTAATTTTGCTGGCAGAGCGGTATGAGGAAACTCTGCTCATGATTAAATACACATAGGACAGCATAACAATGAAAAAGACAGCAGTAGCAGTTGCACTATCTCTAGTGACAGGTTCAGCCTTTGCAATTGAAGCATTATCTGGTGAGCAATTTACCGTTTCTGGTGAATTTGCTGCAGGTGGTTATTCAGACTCTAGTCGTTCTGATGATGAAATCTACAACGGCGGCGTAACTGGTTTTGATATCTTTGCCGATTATGAAAACGGCAACATCGTCGGCAAATTTGGTGGTGAATTTGACGTAGAGGATGATTACGCGACGACTAATTCAACCTTTACGATTACAGATACGTGGGTTGGATACAAAACTAACTTAGGTGTTGCTTCTGTAGGGTACGCGAACGATACCGCTTTAGATGCTATCGATGGTGCGGCGGACCAAACCATTGAGTTCTTGTGGTCTCCATCAGACGCGTCAGATGCTCGTCAAGTTGTAAAGTTTGAAGGTGATAAACAAGGTTTCATTTACGGCATTTCTTACTTTGGTGACCGTAACTATGAGTCTCAGGCACCACAAAGTGGTTACAACGGCTACGTTGGGTACGCTAATGAAACCTTCTCGATCAACGCGGGTTACGAAGATAACAATAACGAAGATCAAGCGACGACTGATAAACTGTACTTAGTAAACGGTACAGTAACGGTTGGTAACATCGGGGTTGGTGCAACGTTCGCTGAAGAAGAATTCCTATCAGGAGAAAAGGTGAAGCTAGTTAACACTTCTATTGGTTACTCAATGGATGCAGTTTACCTAGCTGCTGGTTACGTTGTTATCGAAGAGACTCGTGAAGCCGTGAACTTAGGCGGTACATATTCGTTTACCGATAACCTAACTGGTCTTGTTGATATTGCTTACCATGTTTCTGATAAAGGTCAGCTAAAGAATGGTTGGGAAAAGGGTGACATCGAGTCATTCGTTAAACTGGCTTACGCATTCTAATCTAGCCCCCTAGGTTCGAATATTATGGCCCGCTATAGGGCCATTTAAAGCAGGACGCTTATTTAGTATTAATCCACTGCCTTTTTGCCCTCCGGAGTTGAGGGTTTTTTCGTTTCTTCAGTCTCTAAACTTCTATGTGTCAGTATTGTTTACCCACAAGTTGAAAATGATCACGCTTTGTCGAGAACCTGTTAGTCAGGGAATAGGTGTCATGCTCTAATTTGCTACTACGTTAGTTGTTTAATCTAGGGCTGATATGTCTCAAAGTTTTAAGCTAAGCCATGATTGTGTGGCAGTGGTTTCATCGCATGAGTTGGAGGTTGAACTCTCGGATAATCAACTCAAGTTTCAGTTCAATAGTGTTCATTCTCGGCCGTTGGGTTCACATTATAAGCTGGCGGAAATTTCTTGTGTCATTGAGCCACAGGCCAATATGTTGGGGGATGGGTTTCAAATGCTCGCGCAAACAGCGGGGCAAGTCGATTTCCCAAGAGAAGTTGGTCGCTGTCCCGACAATAGCGCCAGTTACCGTATTTATCCTCAGTCTTTACCTAAGCGTTATTACAACTACCTAGTGCTAGAGCAGTCGGGTGGGTTTACGTTATTTGGTTTTACATCATGTCGACGTTTTGCCGGATATTTTGAGTTAAACAACGTCGGTTCTACTGGGAGCGTTTCTGCTTACATCGACGGAGAAGATACGAGCCCTCAAGACTGGGCAACCAACCAGTTAGAAAACCTATGCGTACTTCAAGCGCCAGATCTAGAATCGCTATATTCAGATTACGCTCGAATTCTCAACCGCAACCATGAACCACGTGCAGGAACAACGCAGAAAACCCCAATTGGTTGGTGCTCTTGGTATGCCTATTATGCGGACGTGAACGAAAACAACATTCACGATAATTTGGATTGCATGCAAGGTGAATTAAGCGACATTGAGTGGGTGCTCCTTGATGATGGGTATCAGGCATTCATGGGAGACTGGTTAACGCCTTCAAGCAAGTTTCCTAGTGGTGTCAAAGAACTGATTGCCAAGATAAAAACTAAAGGCAAAAAGCCTGCTATTTGGTTAGCCCCCTTTATTGCGCAAGCCGAATCCGAAGTGTACCAACAGAACCCGAATTGGTTTGTACGAAATCAAGCGGGCGATCATTTAGTAGCAGAAGAAATTACTTATGGCGGCTGGCGGTGCACCCCCTGGTATATTCTTGATACCTCAAACCCTGACGTTCAAGAGCACTTGACTCGAGTGGTGCGTACCATGAAAGACGAGTGGGGAGTTGAACTGTTTAAGCTAGACGCCAATTATTGGGGAACCCTGAAAGGAAAGCGCCAACAACGGGGGGTAACCGGAGTCGAGGCTTATCGATTGGGAATGGAAGCGATAGCAAACGGGGCCGGGGATGCTTGGCTATTAGGTTGCAATGCGCCTATGTGGCCTTCGCTTGGAACAGTGGACGCAATGCGAGTTTCTGATGATGTCGAAAGGCGCCCATTACGTTTTGAGCAAATCGCTAAAGAAACGTTTTATAGAAGTTGGCAGCATCGAAAGCTGTGGCAGATTGATCCTGATTGTGCGACGTTCACTTCATTAGCGAATCAATCGACTGATCGAGCGAGTTATGAATTTCATCGTGATGCTATTTTAACATCAAGTGGGCTACTTCTAAGTGGTGACCCATTGCCTGAAATGGTTGAATTTGGCCGAGCCACTTTTACTAAGCTAGTGAAGCGACAAAAAATAAATCCGAATAGCGCATCGTTTTCTTCATTGAGTTTGAACCATGCGAGCTTGCCTTTAGGGGAACTTCATCAGCTCCATTGTGTTTTCAACTATGGCGAAGGTCAAAAATCTTTTACATTGACGTCTGAAAAGCCAACCAATTGGTATGACTTTTGGTCGGGAGAAAAGCTGAATGAAGAGCCGAGTGCGTGGTTAGAAGTGTTGCTAAATTCTGGGCTCACTTCGAAGGCGATCGTTACTGGTATTTAAGTAGAATTTCATCGTAGGTACCATTGGTCTTGATGGTGTGAATACCTTTGAGAAAGTTAAGCATGATCATATGGCGATCTGGGTGGTGAACACTCACCGCCATATGAATTGGCTTAATCACGCTGCTACTTTCGATAAAGTGAAAGTCTTCAATGTTGATCCCTTCGCGTTTCATTAAGAATTTGGTTGCGCGCTTATCTGCAAAAATAACGTCTACTCGTTTTGCCTTTAGTTTTTTTATATTAGTGAGCAAATCACTTGAATAGACTCGTTCAAAATGCGCTGACGCATAGTATTCCTCGCCATACGCGTAATTCCTAATAAAGCCAATCTTTTTCCCTTCTAAAGAGCTTAAGTTCTCATAGTCAAAAGAGGCGTCCTTTAAAGTGATGAGTTGTAGTTCGACCATTAAGTAAGGGGTGCTAAACGATAGAGTCTGGAGACGGTCCCGTGACCACCAAGCGGCGACTAAAATGTCTTGGCTACCGAGTTTTACTTCCTTTAATGAACGCAACCATGGTTTTACCGTGAGGTCGATATCATAGCCTTGAGATTGGAAGGCGGCTTTGACGATATCAAAAGAAAGACCGGATTGACCATCGGTGAAGACATAGGGCGGCCATGACCCTTGTGTGGCAGATAAGTTATTGGCATGCGATGTGGTTGGAGCAATACAATGAATGATCGCAAAGGTACAGGACAACAAAAAGGGTTTTATTTTCATCTACTCTCGCACCAAACAAGTGAGCTGAATAGTTTAAGAGTAGCTGAAGATAAGAATGATAGGGCTATAGTTCAAACATAAAATAGAAAGCATAGCCAACGAGGAATGCGGGAAATGCGGAATAGATTGTCGCAACGGCTGCTGCTTTCGGAGCCATTGCGATCGCAGGAAATAGCGCATCACCATCGTTGGATATTGAGTTAGAAATCTGAGCAGAAAGAGGCATTACGCCAGACAAATACAAGCTAGTAATTAAGATCTGTGGGCCACAACCTGGAAGCAGGCCTACGGCTAAGCCAATCATTGGCATCCAAATCCCCCATCCTGATACCAATGAGACGAGATCTAATTGGGTAAAGAAGATAGACAGTTCAAACAACATGAATGCCATGATCACCCATGCGCTCACAAAGTTGGTATCTTGCGCCGTTTTCTGAATGGGATGGGATGATAGGCTCTTTTCATCTTCTGCTACCGTCGATTGGTAATCTTTGATGTCTTTGGTTAAAGACCAGAGTAACATGCTGCTGACCGCGAGGACGGCTCCAACCCATTCCATCGTTGATTCCTGAAGTTGGAAAAGCTCATTAATATCAACTTGAAATGAATCTAATAAAGCAATAACAGTGGCTGGTATTAGGACCCATTTCCAGAATATGCCTTGTAGGTTAATCGCTTTGTGTTCTAGTGACGAATGCTCGATGTCAGAGCGGTTATCCGCTTCTTGCATGCTCTTTTTCGGTCTTAAAAAATCGTCAGCATGGAACAAATTAACAATTAGACCGCTTAATGATCCAACGATAATGCCCATTAAGACGATGCCAAGGCCTACTTTGGGCGAGCTCGCCAATAGCAAGAATGCTGCATCACCCATGGTCGACGTTAATACCGCGACGACAGAGCCAAACCCGACTCGACCGTTGATAAACTGGGTGGTGACAACAATCGCTCCTCCGCAGCCAGGCAATGCACCCAGTAAAGAGGCGAATACCACTTGGTGAGAACGTGATGAGTGGTAAAGCGTAATGAGCTTATTTTTACTGCTCATGAAATTGGAAAGATGGTGATACACCGCTAACGTGAATGCCACATAGCAAGAGACCGCCCAAAAAGAATCAGCGAGTGTCGCGATGGTGATGTCACGGGTACTCTGGTTGGCGATCAATGCTAGCAACGCCACCGGAAGCACGAGTCGCTTATAAGCAAGTTGGAAGCCAGTAATTGAAGGTAGCTTAGCTGCAGAATGAAACAATTTAGAAGGAACCATGCCTCTAGCGCCTTTGGTAATGAGAATTATTATCATTATATGCAAATGATAACTATTCACAACTCAAAGTTGTTAACTTTTCTATCTTGATTAACGTAGGGCGATCTTTATCACTAAAGAAATAGTGACTAGAACAATCAGGCGGGGCTGAATCAGGGTGATAATCGATTGATTTTATTGCGCTCTCATTCGAGAAATTTATGGGGCTCGACGCATAGATAGCAGGAAAGTAAGAATCTGTTACGTGTAGAGAATGACAAATCAAAAAAATCAGGTAAAGTATCGTCCTTTGTGAGCAATTTTATCTACAAGATAGTAGATCTCTAATTAGACTTGAATAGGAAGAAAGATGATTCTAGTTGTCGGTCATAAGAACCCAGATAGCGATAGTATTTGTAGTGCACTAGTAGCAACTGAGCTACTTAAATCTCGCGGTCTTGAAGCAATGCCAATTCGCCAAGGCGAAATCAACCGCGAAACTCAGCACATTTTAGAAGTTGCTGATGCTGAAACTCCTGAACTTCGTACATCTGTAGCTGGCGAAAAAATTTGGCTAGTAGACTACTCAGATCTAGCACAGGCACCAGATGATGTAGCAGAAGCTGAAATCCTAGGTATCGTCGATCACCACCGTCTAGGTGACGTGATGACAGTAAACCCAATGGAAGCTTGGATCTGGCCTGTTGGTTGTACTAACACTGTTCTATTCAACATGTTTAAGATTGAAGGTCACTCAATCTCTCAGAAAATCGCTAAGCTAATGATGTCGGCTATCCTGTCTGACACCGTTGGTTTTGCTTCTCCAACGTGTACTCAAAAAGATAAAGATGCCGTTGCTGAGCTAGCTGAAATTGCTGATGTACAAGATGTTGATGCATTCATTAAAGATCTACTGATCGCTAAAACAAACATTGAAGGCCTATCTGCTGCTGAACTAGTAGAAAAAGACCTTAAAGGCTACCCATTCAACGGCCGTGACGTTGTAGTTGGTCAAGTTGAGCTTGCGACTCTTGAGCAAGTTGACGGCATGATCGAAGCACTAGAAGCGGATCTTGAAGCTCGTTGCGAGAAAGATGGTCTAGCATTCGCTGCTGTTATGCTGACAGACATCACAACGGCTCAAACTCGTCTTCTTTACAAAGGTGAGTGGGCTGAAAAATTAGTTAAGCACGAAAAAGACGGCTTACTAATGATGGAAAATACGCTAAGCCGTAAGAAGCAAGGCTGGCCTTGGCTACAAGCTGAGCTAGTTTAAGCGTAAGCGCTTTAAGCTTCTAACGCCTGCTGATTAATCAGCAGGCGTTTTTATTTTCACTCTAATCTATTATGAAGTGAATGGCAGTAATAACTAGGGACCCCTAGCATGACAAAACAACTTGATGAAAAAAGAATTGCCGAAATTAATAAGTTTGATGGAGAGCAGCGCTTTATATACTGCATTAAAGAGATAGTCGCAAACCGTGAAGTTTGGATCTTAACTGATGAGCATGGCTGTGTAATGCTGAACACTGAAGAAGAAGACTGTGTTCCAGTTTGGCCAAATCAAGAGTTCGCTGAATCATGGGCTACTGGCGAATGGGATGCATGTAAAGCTGAAGCTATTTCGCTAAACAAATGGCACAGTCGCTGGACCGTTGGCCTTGAAGATGACGAACTAGCCGTCGTGGTGTTCCCGAATGAGCAGGAGGAAGGAGTTATTCTTTTCCCTGATGAGTTCGACTTTGAACTGAAGAAACAAGCTTCTCGCCGCTAGTTTCTACAAATTAGTATCCCACAAGCTGATATAAAGGCGCTTGTGTGGATACTTTTGCCGCACCTTTCAAAGCACCACTGCGCTCGTATTTCGACAACCATCTTCTAACGATCGGCTGAAGCTCTTTTTCAGACATACCAGATTTAAGCTCGGGTTCATAAAGTAATTTGAGTAAAACCACATCGAGCGGAGACAGCAAGTCATTCGGTGTTTGGTCGTTAAATATGGATGGATAAGCGTCTTCTGAATCATTTGGTAACCCGAGTATTTGGGTAAACTCTTCAACGATACAAGCCAATAACTTTCCTCTTGCTCGTGCATGATCCACGGGAATAATGATCGCCGCTTCTACGATTTCACTTTTGCCGTTCATCTTATAGCTTGCTGTACAAATGGCACTGCGTAGATAGTCTGTAGATTTTACGCCGGTGAATTCTTTCACTTCTTCAATCCAGGTTGATTCTTGGGTAAAAATCCATTTTACGTTAGCTTGTGACTCTCGTTTAACTAACGAGATAGAAAGTCCTGTCACTTCGGCTAGATGTTCAAGGTGAAGCTCGGCTAATTCTTGGTGGAGTGCTTTATCCCCCACACGATGCTGTACCCAGACTTTAAGGGGGGAGTTCCATTTAGAAAGCGGTCTACTCCCTGAAAGGTATTCATTCTTTAACGCTACTTCAAAAAAAGCCTTTTCAACGAAAGCCTTGTCGAGCCAAGTTAACCCAGTGGCTTGACCTAAGCTCGGTGTGCCTATGAGCAAACACGTCATCAGCCACAATGAAAGAAATTGAAAATGCGTAGGCTTCCTTGCTGCGCTCATCTAATCAGCCTTGTGCTTGTTTAGTGACATGGCGCTTTAAAGAAATGGCTTTCAACAAGCCGCTGAGTGATTTGGTGAGTGGGGTTGGTTAAGATTTCTTGAGTATCGCCAGATTCAACAACATTACCTTCATGCATTACCATCACTTTGTCTGTAATGTGCTTCACAATGCCTATGTGCTGCGAGACATAAACAAACGATACCCCCATTTCTTCTTGTAACTCCAAAAACAGGTTGATGATCTGTGAACGCATCGCCATATCTAAACCATTCAGTGCTTCGTCTGCAACGATGATCGATGGCTGAAGAATGAGCGCTCTTGCCAAGCAGACCCTTTGTTTCTGACCCGTTGCAAGCATTTGAGGATAGAAGTATGCATGCTCTGGAAGTAGGCCGACACGTAGCAGTGTTTCTTTGACCCGTTTCATGCGCGCTTCCGGCGGCATACTGGTGTTTCGCTTGAGTGGGCCCTCAAGGATACGCCCAATTTGAATTCGAGGGTTCAGTGAGGTGTTAGGATCTTGGAAAATCATTCGAATCAACTTACAGCGAGTCGAGTAATCTTTGTGTTCAAGCTTCTCACCGTTAACACGAATTTCTCCGGAAGTCGGTTCAACCATGCCAGCAAGCATGCGAGCCAGTGTCGATTTACCTGAGCCATTTTGTCCGATAAAGCCGATGGTTTGCCCGGCTTCTAATGTGAAGTTTACAGGCTTGACGGCTTGATGAACTTTCTTCCGGAAAAGGCCAGATCGAGTTGTAAACTCTTTTGAAAGCCCACTGACTTCTAATAAAGCACTCATGATTTCTTTCTCTTTTCCATATTGAGCGGGAAGTGGCAGCTGAATTTATGATTTTTTACACGCTTAGCATACGGGATTTCTACGCATTGCCTTTGAGCGTAAGGGCAGCGAGGGCCTAGACGACAACCAATTGGTAAATGCTGCAGGGGAGGGATCGAACCAGGTAGCGATTGAAGCTTTTCTTTATGCGGGATCCAATCACTGAAATCCGGCATCGCTTTTAGCAACGCAACCGTATAAGGGTGCTTAGGTGCAGCTAATAGCTTGCTCGTGTCTGCTGACTCAACGGACTGCCCACAATACATCACGGTAATACGGGTTGCCCATTGGGTGATCGTCGTTAAATCGTGTCCAATAAGCACAATCGTTGTGTTGTTCAACTGATTCATACGGCTTAGTAAGCGTAGGATCTGAGATTGTGTAATTGGGTCGAGATCGTTGGTTGGCTCATCAGCGATCAAAACCTTAGGCTTGGTTGCAATAGCCATCGCAATCATCACTTTCTGGCACTCACCATCGGTAAGCTCATAGGGGTAGCTTTCCATTAAGCGAGTATGATCTTTGATCCCCACCTTGTGAAGGAGAGCAATAGCTTGCTTTTTACGCCATTTAAAGCGCTCCCACCACTTACCGTCGAAAGAAGCGGATGGAATTGATTCAATTAACTGTCGGCCCACTTCCTCAGAAGGATCTAGACAAGTTGATGGCTCTTGGAAAATCATTGCGATATCACGGGCGATGACGCGGCGGCGCTCTCTTGGTGTCAACTGCAGTAAGTCGATATTACCCAAACGCATCCTATCGGCGGAGACTTTCCAGTTATCCTTACAGACGCCCACGATGGCTTTCGCGACTAAGCTTTTACCCGAGCCAGACTCACCCACTAAACCGCGGATTTCTCCCTCAGTTAGGGTAATACTCATGCGGTCAACGGCTTTCACTAGCCCTTGGGGAGTTTGAATTTCTATTGTCAGATGTCGAATATCGAGTAAAGGCATTATTCGATCCCCGCATTGAGTGCTTGGCGAACACCTTCACCAACAAGGTTAATCACGATAACGGTGAACAAAATCGCAAGCCCTGGCAGCGTTACAGTCCAAGGAGCCAAATAGATGAGCTCCACAGAATCACCTAGAATTGAGCCCCATTCAGTACTAGGAGCTTGCGCCCCTAATCCTAAGAAGCCTAGCGCCGTTATGTCTAATATAGCCACGGATAAGGCTAAAGTAATTTCAATTGCAATAACGGTTAGAATATTCGGAAGAATGGAATTCCAAAGCAGATAGAAGTTATTCGCACCATCCAATCGGGATGCCAAAATGTAATCTTTTTCCACTTCGGTATGCACAGCAATATAGACTGAGCGAACGAAGCGCGGGATCAAAGCAAGACATAGCGCAAGTAGAATATTGAATTCACCGAAACCGAGGAAAGCCACAAAAATAATCGCAAGTAATAGCGATGGGATCGACATGACGGTATCAAGTAAGTGGTTCAATGTACTCGAGACCAAACCTTTCGTCATACCAGCCAACACACCGATCAGGCAGCCAATCACAGCGGCGATCGCAGTAATAACAACAGCAGCGCCAAACGTGAGTTGCGAGCCTATGATTAGTCGAGAAAGGATGTCTCGTCCAAGGTCATCGGTTCCTAGGAAGTATTCGACGGTACCGGCTGGGTTCCATGAAGGTGGAATTAACAGTTGGCCGGTTTGTTCTTGAGCATCGTGCGGGGCAAGCCATGGAGAGGCGAGCGTAACGATAATAATAAGAGCGAGACACCATAAGCCAAACATAGCGAGGTTATTTGCTTTGTAACTACGCCAAAATCGCTCGAATTGAGTCGGGACTTGCTCTTCTTGGTAAACGTTATTTGTTAGCATACCATTCTTTCCTTACTAACGGATTTACCATGGCACCGAGTAGATCTGACAAGATGTTTGCCGTTAAAACCAATGTTGCGACGACCATTACACCAGCTTGAATTGATACATAATCTTGATTAGAGAGTGCATCAAGTAACCAGCGTCCAATTCCTGGCCAGTTAAAGATGGACTCTGTAATAATAGCAAGCGTCAACATACTCGACAGTTGTACACCGACTTTAGGGATGATCGGTGGAATCGCATTTCTTAATACGTGTTGAGTGACGATTTCATGAGTCGACAAACCTTTAATTCGTGCGGCTCGAATGTAATTTTGCGTCATGACTTCTGCAACGGAAGCTCGCATGAGACGGATAACTTGGGTCGTTGGAGCCAGGGCTAGAACCAAACTCGGTAACACAATGTGCTCTATAACACTTTGTAGAGCCTGAGCTCGGTATTTATGATCGGACATAAACGCATCGATAATGGCGAAGCCAGTGACATGATCGATTTCATAAAGTAAGTCGTACCGCCCACCAACGGGGAAGACTTCAAAATGAAGTGAGAAAACCATGATCATCAGCAGCGCTACCCAAAAAATGGGTGCAGAGTAGCCAGTCATTGAAGTGAATGAGATAACCGTATCAATGAACTTACCTTGGCGCATGCCCGCGAGTGTTCCTACAGGAATGCCAATGAAGAGTGAAATGATAAAAGCGAAGAAGCAAAGCTCTAAGGTTGCAGGGAAAACAACTGCAAGCTCATCCATTACAGGGATGCCGTTTTTACTTAGTCCAAAATTCAACGTTGAAAGTTCACGAATGTAACTGACCCAACCTGGCCAAAACTCCAACATGGACCATGGAGAGGTTTGATCAAGGCGTAACAGTGAGAAACCAACCATAGTGAGTATGGCGAGCGTAATCACGAAAAGGTTGATTCTTCGTAAGGTATACCAAAGCATTACTGACTTCTCCTCTCAACAAGATCAAAAGGTTGAGAGTTAAACGGGCTCAATCGGAAACCGGTTAAGGATTCATGATGGACTCTGAATTGAACGCCATGAGCTAAAGGAATCACAGGAAACTCTTCATTAAGAATATTTTGCGCTTGGTTGTACAAATTCACTCTGTGCCTTTGCTGGTTAATTTCTAACGCTAGGTCGAGCAGGAAGTCGAAATCAGAATTACACCACATAGACACATTTAACCCAGCGCGGTTAGAGCTACAGGAAAGTAAAGGTCTGAGGAAGTTATCAGGGTCACCGGTGTTACCAATCCAACCCGTTAACAGTAAATCGGTATCGGAAATCGAATTAAGCTGAGTACGATCGAAGCGATCATCGGTTAGCAAAGTAAGTGTAATCCCAATATCAGCGAGGTTAGCTTGAATAAGTTCAGCTGTTTTGCGCGGGCTTGGGTTATAGGCTCTAGGTTCTAGTGGAACCCACATCGACAGCTCTAAACCAGATTCGATACCAGCTTCTCTTAGCAGGGCAAGCGCGTAGTTACGATCGTAACGGACTTGGACACTGTCTTTCTGATATGCCCAAGAAGTAGGGGGAAGTAGGGTGAAGGCTTCTGTGCCAGTGCCGTAGTAAACAGAATCGAGAATGTTCTGGCGGTTGATTGCCAAATTCAGCGCTTTTCGTACTCTCGAGTCGTTAAGTGCAGGGTGATCGGTGTTGATTGCAATAAACGAGACGTTGACCGCAGGAGTCGCGCTGATTTTCAGTTGCTCTCGAGCTTGAATGATTGGGATCTGACTAGAAATAGGAGAGTTAAGTACATCGCACTCATTCCGCAGTAGTTTCGCTAGAGTACCAGTACCACGCTGAGATGTATCAAAAACCACTTGCTCCATTTTCACTGGGCCACGCCAGTAATCGCTGTTACGTCTCAGTCGAACTAGATCATTAAGTTGAAATTCGCTCAGATAAAATGGGCCAGTGCCAACGGGTTTTGAATCTAGGAATGATTTTTCGTCACTGAGTGTGAGCTGATCTCCATATTCTTTTGAATGAATAACCGCGTAGCTGGTGGCAATGTTGTTGAGAAAAGAGTTGTCCGGACGGCTCAATGTAAACTTGACAGTCGTATCGTTGAGCGCTTGAACATCAACCAACAAATTCTGGAAATCGATGCCAGCAAACCACGGGTATAAGCCCCCACCGACATAGTGGAATGGGTGACTGCTATCGATAATTCGTCTGAAACTGAATACGACATCGTGTGCATTGAAGTCACGAGTTGGTGTAAACCAATCGGTAGTTTGAAACGAAACGCCCTGACGTAATTTAAACGTATATTCTGTACCTGATTTGTTGGTCGTCCAACTTGTCGCTAGATTTGCGACAGGCAGGTAAGTCCCCGGATCAAGCTGGAGTAGGGTATCAAAGATTTGCGGGCTAAGGGATTCAGATGTCACGCCGCTATCGACGAGCTGCGGATTGAATGTATAGGGAGAACCCTGGCCGCAATATACGAACCCGTTCTTACGGATTTGCTCGTGATCGATTTCTTCGCCACAGCCTAATAGCAAGCCGAAAGTGCATAATCCAAGCGTGAATCTTAACAGTGCTTTCATAGAAAGAAATTGGTTGAGAAACGAGGCATGTTTTTCGCCTCAAGATCCGTGTAATTTACCATTTTATTTATTGTGCTCCAATCACTTATGTTTACTGAGCCGCTATTTATCTAGTTTTTGTCCGACAATCGAGTATTTACGTACCATCCCACGTAATTGGTGGTAGCTCAGCCCTAATAAATCCGCGGCTTGCTTTTGGTTATATTTACTGGCTTCTAAGGCTTGAGTTAACAGGCGAATATCTTGCTCTTCTTGCCACGATTTGTAATCCAGAGGTAAATCAAATGCTTCTGAATAAGTATGGTCGTCAGATACAAGCTTGTCATTGTCGGAGCTTTGCCAAGGTTGGCCAAAGGGGTCGAAGACTAATTCGTCGATAGGGAATTCAGACTTACCGTGTTGATAGATCGCACGCTCAATCACATTTTTAAGCTCACGAACATTACCCGGCCAGTGGTAATCCAAAAGCGACAACTCGGCGCTTTCAGTAAACCCAACAAACAACTCGAACTCCAACTCTCGGCACATTTTTATCGCGTAATATTCTGCCAGTAGCAAAATGTCTTCTTTTCGCTCACGCAATGGTGGTAAGGAGATCACATCAAACGCTAACCTATCCAGTAAATCTGCTCTGAAGTCGCCTTGTTGTGCCATCTCGGGGAGGTTGGCGTTAGTCGCGCAAACCAACCGAACATTGGCATTCAATACTTTTTGACCGCCGACTCGCTCATATTGACCATATTCAATAACGCGCAAGAGTTTCTCTTGCACAGATAACGGCGCGGTTGCCAACTCATCAAGAAAGAGTGTTCCGCCTTCTGCCCGTTCAAATCGACCTTGATGACGCCCTTTCGAGCCTGTAAATGAACCTGATTCATGCCCGAATAGTTCAGAATCGATAAGTCCTTCACTTAGCGTCGAGCAATTTAACGAGATTAATGGTTGATCCCAACGTTTGGAAAGGTAGTGTAACCGCTGTGCAATCAGTTCTTTACCCGTTCCTCGCTCCCCAATAATTAGAACAGGTCGCTCGATAGGGGCTAGGCGCGAAACTTTGTCGAGCACACTGAGAAATGAAGGTGACTCTCCGATCAAATTTTGCTGCATGTGATGATTACCTTTAGGTGGTGAAAATTACCAAATGTTGGTTTTTTTAATCATAACATGCAGGTTGAAAAATAAACAAAGAAAATAAACGCATGAAATTTAAAGAAAATTAAGTTGGCACGCGTCTTGATATATCTTTAATGGAAATCATGAAGACTTGTTAATTTAGGAGAATCATTATGGGTATTTTTTCTCGTTTCGCAGATATCGTAAATTCAAACATTAGTGCACTACTGGATAAAGCAGAAGATCCAGAAAAAATGATTCGCTTAATCATTCAGGAAATGGAAGATACTTTAGTTGAAGTTCGTACGAATTCCGCTAAAGCAATCGCTGACAAAAAAGAGCTTTCTCGTAAAGTAGAAGCGATGGAATCTCAAATTCTTGATTGGCAGCAAAAAGCGACACTTGCGCTAACCAAAGGTCGCGAAGATCTTGCTCGCTCTGCTCTGATTGAAAAACAAAAGCTTGAAGATGTAATTAAAGGTTTGCACACTGAGTTAACGTTAGTGGAAGAAACCATTGAGAAGCTTACTGGCGAGATCGGTAAGTTGGAAACCAAGATTGCAGAGACACGAGCGAAGCAGCAGTCTCTAGCGATTCGCAATCAAACCGCGACGAACCGCCGTGATGTGCAAAAGCACCTACACTCGAGCCGTACTCATGAAGCGATGGCAAAGTTCGAGCAATATTCGCGTAAAATTGATGAGCTAGAAGCGGAAGCAGATGTTTATTCGAAAACGGGTAACGCAAAGTCACTTGATCAAGAATTTGCTGAACTTCAAGCGCAAGATGAAATTGAGCAAGAGCTAGCAAAACTGAAACAACAAGTTGAAAACCGAGATAAATAATTAGGAGTCATATATGTCAACATTTCTCATCGCTGGGCCACTGATTGCTTTTCTGATATTTGTTGCACCGTTATGGCTTTTCTTGCATTACCGCAGCAAGCGTAAATCAGCCAATGGTTTATCTGATATGGATATGGAACGATTAAACCAGCTTTCTGAACGTGCGGAATCGATGCAAGCGCGAGTAGTGACTTTAGAAAAGATTCTGGATGCAGAATCTCCAAATTGGAGAAGGAACTATGAGTAGAGACCTATATCGTGATCCGATAAATGGGAAAATATCGGGGGTATGTGCCGGATTAGCTAATTATTTGGGTTTGGAAGTTTGGCTTGTTCGTATATTAGTGATATCGGCGGCTTTGCTGGGGGGAAGTTTCTTAGTTATTTTGGCTTATGTCGCAATGACCTTTATGCTCGAGAAGCAGCCAGTCCAATACGTTGAATCGTTAAAAGCGAAGCAGGAACACAAGTTGAAAAATAAACCTTGGGAACAGGGCCAGTCAGCAGAATCTTTGTTAGATACCTTAGAACGTGATTTCAACAAAATGGAATCGACGGTCCGCTCTATGGAAGCGTATGTCACGTCGGACAGCTTTAAAGTGAACCGAGAGTTCAAAAATATATAATTGATAGCTCGATAAGAAAAAATAGCTTGAGTGAATGATTGCTCAAGCTATTATTTTTTATGCGGTTTTTCTCAGATTAAATGTAGGTTTTTTCTGGATTCAACCACCTTATTCATCTATGTTATTAGTTAAATTATTGATATGGATGATCTCACATGCGTAAAGCTGCTGTTGTCTTATTTGCAACCTTAGTTGGGCTATCTGGTTGTGGAAAAGATCTTCCCCCAGTACCTGAACCTGATTCTAGACCCGCCAAGCTATTCACAGTCTCTGTAGGCAACAACTCTTTTGAACGACAATTTCCCGCGACTACAGAAGCAGGCGATAAAGCGGTATTAGCATTTCGAGTACCGGGACTATTGCAAAGTATTGATGTAAATGCTGGGCAACTTGTTCAAAAAGGGCAGGCGTTGGCTCGCTTAAATCCCGATGAATACACACTACTTCACAAGCAAGCGAAAGCAAATTTCAAATTGGCTGATGTCCAATATCAGCGATACAAAAAATTGCGTAAAGATCGCGTTGTCTCTGAGCAAGATTTTGATCAAGCAAAAGCAAACCATAACTCTGCACTCGCTCTTTTGGAGCAGGCCGAAGCAAATCTAAGGTATACCACTCTGGTTGCGCCTTATGACGGAACCGTTTCTATCATTCCCGCAGAAAATCACGAATATATCAACGCTAAAGAAGGCGTAATGAATATTCAGACGAATCAGATTTTAAAAGTGGTTTTTTTACTTCCTGACCAGCTACTAAGTCGCTTTTCGTCGGGGGTTGAAAGCGAAGCGACCATGACGTTCGATTCTTTTCCGAGCCGAAGCTTCCCGTTAACTTTCCAAGAAGTCGATACTGAAGCGGATCCAAAAACTGGCTCCTATAAAGTGACAATGGTCATGGAGCGACCAACCGATGTCGGTATTTTACCGGGAATGGCCGGAAATGTTTTGGTTGTCGCATCCAAAAGCAATTCAACTAAGATTCCCACTTCAGCCATTTTTGAAGACAACGATAAGACATACGTTTGGCGTGTAAACCAAAGCGGTATTGTTGAAAAAGTACAAGTGAATTTGAACGAGAAAAGCCAAGTGCTTTCAGGTCTGCAAGATGGTGATCAAATTGTTACTTCGGGTGTAAGCGGCATTGAAGCGGGAATAAAAGTAAGAGAGTGGATTAAGGAGCGAGGGTTGTAATATGAGATATGTAAAAGCCATTGCCATCTTTTCATCTCTTGCGGTACTCGCAGGATGTGGAGAGCCTACTCAAGAAACCGTTGATTCGACGCCAAGTGTAAAAGTGGTATTGCTTGGTGAACAAGTGATCAAAGAAAAATTGTACTTCCCTGCAGTCGCAAACGCCGCTGAGAAATCTCACTTGAGCTTTCGGGTCGCTGGCGAAATCAATGTGATTAACGTAAAGGAAGGTTCTAGGGTTAGCAAAGGCGATATCATTGCCGAGATTGACCCAACGGATTACCAACTGGATGTGAACAACGCTCAAGCCCGTTACACGGTAATCGACAGCCAATATCGCCGTTCGAGCCCTCTAGTTAAGAAAGGATTACTGGCCAAGTCGCAGTTTGATGAAATTGCAGCGCAAAGGCAGATTGCTTATGCCGAACTAGAGCTTGCAAAACTTCACCTCTCCTTTACCAAATTGAGAGCGCCAGTCGACGGAATCATTTCTCGTGTCAGTGCTGATCAATTCGAAAACATCCAAGTTGGGCAACAAGTGGTGAATATTCACAGCGTTGAAGATGTCGAAGTGCTCATTCAACTGCCAGATCGTTTGTATGTGAACCAACCAACGGAAGCGGACTTATCGAAAGTGGAAGCCGTGGTACGAGTACCAAGTGGTAATGAATACTCGGCCCAAATTAAAGAGTTCACTACAGAGCCAGACCCGTCGACAGGAACATTTACCGTAACCTTATCAATGCCAATGCCAGAGAACGAAATCGTATTGGATGGTATGGCGGTTGAGGTGACAAGCAGCGGAGAAGATATTGGCTTGGAGTTGAACGCAGGTGTTCGTGTTCCGGTAGAGGCAGTATTTAATGCTGATGGAGATAAGTTAAACAAATCAGAGTCGTTTGTTTGGGTTCTGAATAAAGATAACACTGTCACCAAGCAGAAGGTGAAGTTAGGAAAAGCCAGTATTGCTACTTTACAGATCCTAGATGGTTTAGCCCCTGGGCAAAAAGTCGTGACGGCAGGTATCGCGAGGTTAAGGGACGGCATGACAGTCGAAGTATTGTCTCAGGAGACAAGCAATGAGTGAGATGAATAATAAACCTCAAACAGATGATGAGATCACTGGCGTAGCCGCTTATTTCATTCGAAACAAAGTGATCAGTTGGATGCTTTCCCTGATCTTCTTGATTGGTGGTGTTTCTGCTTTCTTTGGTCTTGGGCGCTTGGAAGACCCGGCATTTACTATCAAAGATGCCATGGTTGTAACTAACTACCCAGGAGCAACACCTCAGCAGGTTGAAGAAGAAGTCACGTATCCACTTGAAAAGGCGATTCAGCAGCTGACTTATGTTGACGAGGTGAACTCCATTTCTAGCCGCGGGTTATCGCAGATCACTGTAACCATGAAGAATAATTACGGCCCCGATGATCTTCCGCAAATTTGGGATGAATTACGCCGTAAGGTCAACGATCTTCAAGGTCAGTTACCGCCAGGCGTTAATACTCCCAAGGTCATCGACGATTTCGGGGATGTTTACGGGATTTTGCTCGCCGTGACCGGTGAAGGGTACAGTTATAAAGAACTTTTAGATTACATCGATTACCTACGGCGAGAGCTCGAACTTGTTGATGGCGTGAGTAAAGTGTCCGTTTCAGGTGCACAACAAGAACAAGTCTTTATAGAAATTTCGATGAAGCGGATCAGTTCGTTAGGCTTATCGCCAAATACCGTTTTTAATCTACTCTCAACTCAAAATGTGGTGTCTGATGCTGGTGCAATCCGAATAGGAGATGAGTATATTCGGATTCATCCTACTGGGGAGTTTAAAGATGTTTCTCAGCTAGGGGATTTGATACTGACGGAAGGGGGTGCTCAAGGGCTTATTTATCTTAAAGATGTTGCAGAGGTTAAGCGGGGTTACGTTGAAGTCCCAAGCAACATCATTGGGTATAACGGTAAACTTGCACTTAATGTTGGGGTCTCCTTTGCACAAGGCGTGAACGTTGTTGCCATTGGTGAAATGTTTGACCGTCGCTTAGCAGAACTTAAGTTTCAACAGCCTGTAGGCGTTGAAATTGCAGAAGTGTATAACCAGCCTAAAGAGGTCGACAAATCAGTTAGTGGATTTGTGGTGAGCTTAGGGCAGGCGGTTGCGATTGTAATTATTGTCCTCCTGTTCTTCATGGGGCTTCGTTCTGGCTTATTGATTGGACTGATACTGTTACTGACAGTCTTTGGTACTTTCATTTTCATGCAATATTTCAAGATTGACCTCCAACGTATTTCACTGGGGGCGTTGGTGATAGCGCTTGGTATGCTGGTGGATAATGCCATAGTGGTCGTCGAAGGGATTCTCATCGGTACTCAGAAAGGCCGAACGAGGATGCAAGCGGCAACGGATATCGTCACTCAAACCAAATGGCCTTTATTGGGGGCAACAGTGATTGCTGTTACGGCCTTTGCGCCAATCGGTTTGTCTGAAGACGCAACGGGTGAATATTGTGGAACACTGTTCACTGTTCTACTGATTTCCTTGATGCTGAGTTGGTTCACCGCGATATCAATAACCCCGTTCTTTGCGGATATGTTCTTTAAAGGGCAGAAGCAGCCAGAAGGTGAAGGTTCGGATCCTTACAACGGCATGGTGTTCGTCATTTACAAAAACTTCTTAGAGTTTTGTATGAACCGAGCATGGTTGACGGTCGCGGTATTACTTGTAGGCCTCGCTGCAAGCTTATACGGTTTCACACACGTTAAGCAGTCTTTCTTCCCATCTTCAACTACGCCTATTTTCCAAGTTGATGTTTGGATGCCTGAAGGCACGGATATTAGAGCGACAAATACCAAGCTGAAAGTGTTGGAAAATTGGTTGTCAGAGCAAGAAGAAGTTGAGCACATCACGACAACAGCAGGTAAAGGTTTACAGCGTTTCATGCTGACGTATGCGCCAGAAAAGAGCTATGCGGCCTATGGGGAAATCACCACAAGGGTTAAGAGCTATGATGGCTTGAAACCTTTAATGGAGCGATTCCGAAACCATATTGAAGACACGTTCCCTGAAATTAATTACAAATTAAAACAGATTGAACTTGGCCCTGGTGGTGGCGCGAAAATTGAAGCTCGTATCGTGGGTTCAGACCCAACCGTTCTTCGAGGTATTGCCGCACAGGTAATGGATATCATGCACGCAGACCTTGGTGCGTACAATATTCGACACGACTGGCGTGAGAGAACGAAAGTGCTCGAGCCACAATTTAATGAAAGCCAAGCACGTCGTTACGGTATCACTAAGTCTGATGTGGATGATTTTCTTGCGATGTCATTTTCGGGTAAATCAGTCGGTGTCTACCGCGATGGAACGACTTTGATGCCAATAGTCGCTCGATTACCGGAAGATGAACGAATTGATATTCGTAATATAGAAGGAATGAAGATTTGGAGCCCAGCGTTAAGTGAATTTATTCCATTACAACAAGTGACGTTAGGTTATGAGATGCAATGGGAAGATCCGCTGATCATCCGTAAAAACCGTAAGCGTATGCTGACTGTTTTTGCTGATCCTGATTTATTGGGTGAAGAAACCGCTTCAACGTTACAAAAGCGTTTAATGCCAGCAATCGAAGCGATTGAGATGCCACCGGGCTACTCACTGGAGTGGGGAGGAGAATAT